>OLOW01000267.1_pt1 | contig 33195 bp, 27 predicted proteins | sample 1672801 | NCBI WGS metagenome assembly OLOW01 (sample SAMEA3136725, study PRJEB25190) | human gut metagenome | biome: human gut; feature: human-associated habitat; material: faeces | place: Austria | collected 2013 | reverse complement strand
CTCGTCTGCCTGATGGGCTACATCGCCTTCTTCGCCGTGTCGCTGGGCGCTACGATCTGGGTGGTCATTTCCGAGGTCTTCCCCAATTCGGTGCGTGCCAAGGGGCAGGTGCTGGGCAGCATGACCCACTGGGTGTGGTCGGCGCTGCTGTCGTGGTTCTTCCCCGTCTTCCTTTCGGTCGGCGGCACCTATATCTTCGGATTTTTCGCGCTTATTGCCCTCGGCAGCCTTATCTTTGCGATAAAGCTCCCCGAGACCAAGGACAAATCGCTCGAACAGATACAGAAAGAACGCCCCCGCTCAAACCGCTGACAAAGGGGCTGCTTTCTTTGGCAAGCAGCCCCTTAACGCATAGGGTAAGACGGAAAAAAGAGAACGAAACGCCCTGGCGATGCGTTTCATGTTCTGCACGGCGGCGGTGAGGAAGGACTGCTCGTACATGTTGCGAATTCCGAGCATGCGGGCATAGCGCAGGCCATGCAATTCTTTGGCTTCTGCGAAAGATCGTTCAATAGTTTCCTTGCGCCAGGCGTAGATCTATTCCCCTTTGGCTGTCTTCCCAAACGCATCCGCCTGATCGACCCGGCGGTGCGGGCAAAAAGTGTGACAAGTTATGCTGTAAAGCCAAGGTGCTGTCTACACTCGAAGGGACTGAGTTCACCTAAAGACAGCGTGTAACGTTTGCAGTTACACCATTTGATGTAGTTCTTAAGTTCCTGAACAAAATCATCCGGTGAGCACCCTACCCTACCCCATGAGCATTCAATCTACAACAATCCCATCAAAGCAGTCGATCATTGCAGAGAGCTATAACTTGCCTTCCGGAATCGCAAACTCCGTAATAAATATCTGTCAGTAACTTTTACATAGCTGTTTTGAAGGAGAGTCACGTTAAATCATATGATCCACTTCCGCGTAATTTCTCCCAAGTATAAACCATTTTGGGCCCGTTTGGGTATGGATACCCATCAGCTTTTCATTACTTCATGATCTGCAGAACCACTTTCACAAAGGGTGTTACATCTTCTCTCTTTAATCAGCAGATGAATGCGGCGATCATCATATACTCCTCTGCTTTCATGGAAGATCAGTGTAATCCACGCACGAAGAGGAAGGTACTTGTCCAGCTTATTCACAACTGCTTTTCGGTGATAGTAGCTGCTTTCAGCCATGTAAAAATAAGCCATAGAGATTGCAAAGCTTTAAGGCATCCCGCACAGGAAACAGGGTGACGTAGTGGGTAAAAATATGGTAACTTAGAGCCAAGAACAAGCAGATGAGTATAGTCGGCCTGAGAGATGAGTTGGCGCAGGTACGGACGAAGAAAAAAGGGTTTTTGACGCAGATGGATCGCATCATACCATGGGCGAATGGGTCAATATCGTGCAGCCGTGTTACTACAAAGGAGAACAGGGAAACAAGCCCTATGATCTGGAGCTGATGCTGCATCTGTATGTGCTGGAAAATCTGTACAACCCGTCCGATGAGGGGGCCGTGGCGAAAGCGGTAGATAGCCGAGCATTTTCAGATATTTGTGGGGTGGAATCCAGCAATCAGATCCCGACGGGGATACACTGGGATGATTCCGCAATCTGTTGACCCGCGATGGCCTGCAGAAGAAACTGTTTGCTCAAGTGGTGGAGTTGTTGCAGGAATGAGGCCGGCTGTCAAAAAAGGGAACGATTGTGGATTCCATACTCATTTCAGCACCTGCATCTACTAAGAACCGGAAAAAGAAGCGGGACCCAGAGGCGCATTTGGTTGAAAAAGGCAATACATGGCAATTTGGCTATAAAGCCCATATCGGTGTGGACAAAGACAGTGGTCTGGTTTATACGATAAAAGGTGCCAGCACCAATGCACACGATGTGACCATGGCAGCGGAACTTTTGGCCGGTGAGGGAACCGTTGTATATGGTGACAGCGGATATCTGGGCGCTGAAAAGCGAGAAGATACCGTCGTGACAAATGATTAAGGGAAACGAATTTGCTACAAAATCAATCGCCGTCCTTCTCAGAGCAAATGCGCATCCACACGCTCCCGAGCACATATCAAGCACCATGAACGAGAGAAATCTTCTGTACGCGCCAAGGTAGAGCATGTCTTTGCAGTCGTGAAAAATCAACTTCGATACCGAAAAACACGATACCGAGGTCTACGAAAACAGATCGCAAAACTGAATATCATGTTCGCATTGGCGAAACTGATTTTGGCTGACAGGCCCTGCCTGGCGACTTAAATCGGTGCGCCTTCTGCGATCATTGTGAGGTCAAACCGTCCTGCTGATGGCAATACGCTGGCAGGACGGCTCTTTTTTGCCTCATTATGCGGTGCTGCCTTAAGTAAACTGGACATATTGTAAATTAAACAAAGGATCAACAACATGCAATTATATGATTTGTAATGTATATTGAAAGCCCAGTACACATATGCTACATTAGGCTAAACTTAAGATGTACGTTCTAAATATTTATCTGATACAGGAGGGGCTGATGGATGTCGGAGAAAGGTTGAAGCAGCTTCGTAAGGAAACAGGTACCCGTCAAAAAGATTTGGCAGATTTTTTGCAGATTTCCGCGTCAGCTGTTTCGCATTATGAATCAGGAAAGAATCTGCCCGATGCTTTTACTCTTGTAAAGCTTGCTGATTTTTTTGGAGTTTCAATTGATTATATGCTAGGGAGAAGCACTTTACGTCTTGACTGGAAGAGTTTTCAGAGAAGCGTAAACCTTGTGGATGGAAGTACAATTTCCCTGGAAAAGATTGTGTTTTTATTTCTTAAACTTTCCGAAGAAAGCCAAACAGATATCATAAAGCTAATTCGGCTCTACCTATTAAGCGATCAGATTAGACATCAAAAGCTTAGAAATGAATCCAAAAAAGCCCGAGCGGCACAACTTTCCCAACCTTCGGATGCCCTTTCAAAATCTACACAAGACGCAAGGGAGGCTCATCAAAATGAAGCAGACACAAAAAATGGAAAGAGGCTGGAACCTGATTCAATTGCCACAGCCAATGGAGATGCTGGATGCAGCGATGATCAACGACCTCTGCAACCAAACGGAAAGTGTCATGGAAATTGAGCATATGCCAGCTGAAGTACATGATGTGCTGCTTGCCCATCATCGTATTCCTGAAGAAACACTTGTGGGATGGTGCGAACAGTCCGAATGGGTTGCAAAACAAGATTGGGTATATCGTACAGTCTTCGACTGCGAAACGAATGGAAAGCGCATATTTCTAAGATTTGACGGATTGGATACCGTAGTTTATGTCTATGTAAATGGCCATTTGGTTTTGTCGCACACCAACTTTTTCTTGCCGTCACGAGTGGAAATTACTGATCTTCTAAAACCACACAACACACTTTTACTACATGTGCGGAGTCCCTTGGCATATTGTGACGAAAAAGGTGGTCCGGTTTATTCAGAGTTATTTGGTGAGAAGTCCATCTATTGTTTTCCGATTCGGAAACCCTTCCACGACATGCCTTTTCAGACAAATGTGGGGGATGGCCAAAGCTATCAGGGCGCATATCCCTATCATACTACGCTTGGTGTATACAGGGATATATATCTGGAGTGTGTAGATCGTGCAGAAATATGTCGGGATTGGATGAGAACCAAACTAGACAAAAACTACAAAAGGGGCAGAATTCTGATTGATTTGGAAGGCAACGGGCAGTTGGCAAACGGTCATATTTCCCTCGTTGTAAAAGACGAGAGCGGAAAGATTGTCGCCAAACAAGAAGCTCCTGTTTCTGGGGATACCAGTCCGGGCTGGAAAGCGTTTATCGAAAGCGAGGTCGATGTTCCACAGCTTTGGTGGCCCCGTGGCTTCGGAAAGCAGAGCCGTTATGAAGTAACGGTACAGCTCTTTGATGACGATTTGATTTGTGACGCGTTAACAAAGAAAATTGGATTTAGAGAAGTCAAAACTTCCGGCAATTTGGATTTTATGATTAATGGAAAAATTGTTCGCCTGTGGGGCGGAAGCATGGATCCCATTGATGGCTTTACTCATGTCTGGCAAGAGGATCGAGCTACTGCAATGCTAGACATGGTAGAAAACGCTCACATGAATACCCTGCGCGTCTGGGGTGAGGGCGGAATTCCTCAGGACGATCGGTTTTATGAGGAGTGTGATAGGAGAGGTATCCTGATTTGGCAAGAATTCTTTATGGCACACTTTATTCCTGGTGAAACCAGCGAGCATCGTGCAATGTACCGCCAAGAAGCGGAAACACTCATTTGTAGGCTTCGGCATAGGCCGTGCTTGCTGATGTGGTGTGGTGGCAATGAAACCATCAGCATCAACGAATTCAATCTCGGATATCATTGTGATTATATTGGAAAAAAGGTATTAACCGAGGATTATCCTGAAGTGATAGAACGTCTGGACCCGGGAAGGTTTTACCTTACAAGCTCGCCTTGCACTCCTGAAGGATTTGACGGACGTTTTTCAAATGATTTTAAGTCTGGCGATTATCATGTATTCACATGCCATTATTACCATCCCGAATCCGACTACTATAACTTTGTCAGCGAGGATATCCGGGTCGCGCCGCCCCCCAAGCATAGCATGGAAAAAATCATTAAAGGACCTTTGTGGCCGGAAGGATATACAGGGCAATTCCGATATGATGACCCCTATCCTATGCCTATGAATTGGATACGCCGCACCTCGATCTCCAATATCGGACATATCAAAACAGGTCCTATCGGCGAATACTATGATGCGGATACTTTGGATGAATTCATGTATCGTTTCGGAGCAGCAGCAGCTCAGGATTATCGCTTCAACATCGAACATATTCGTATGGGTAGTCTGGAGGGCGGCCTATATCGCTCCGACCGCAGCAAGGGACACTTCGCGTGCAAACTTAATGACACATGGCCTAAGATTTATTGCTGTCCAATCGATTATTTTCAGGAAGGTTTTCACTCCTACTATGCATTTAGACGTGCGCAGCAGCCCATTCTTGTATGCTTTGACGTTCGAAAGGAAAACATCACCGTCTGGCTTGTTAACGACACCGCAGAAGATATAGAAGGGCGAGTGGTATGTAAGGCTTTTATGCCGCAAAGCAATTCATTCCTCCCGGGTCGTGAAAAGAGCACGGATATTGTTATGCCTCAGGGATGCTCCGACATTGTTTTTGATCTGCAGGATTTTATGGCGATTCCCAGAGATGCCATTCTATATGCATGGTTTGAAGACAAAGCAGGAAACCAGCTTGTTTCATCTGTGCAGCATTTGCGAATGGAACGTCATATGCGTTTTCCCAATGCACATCTATCGGTTTCGGTTGAAAAAAACGAGCTAATTGTTACCACCGATCAATATGCTCACTGCGTAGAGATCGAAGGAAACGCGAACGGGAGAGCGGACGGCTGGTTTTTTCAAGACAACTATTTTGACCTCATGCCATGGGAAATCAAACGCGTGCGTATTTTAGGGCATCATAGAGAAGGCACGATTTTTCTCAAAGCACACTATGCAAAAGAAGGCACGACAATCAACTATAAACTTAAAGGGGAGGTGTAAGACAATCAACGCCTATTACAAATGCATAGTGGCAAAATCGTTACGATAATCTGTGACCTGTTCTGATTCATAACAAAAGGAGAGAAAAACGAATGAAAAAGCTGTTCTGTCTATTGCTGACCTGCATAATAATTCTGGGTCTCAGTCCAGCCCTTGCAAAAAAAGAAGACAATACGCTGGTTGTAGGACTTTCTCTAGAGCCGATTACGTTTGACACCTTTGAGGCAGTAACGGATCAACGCGATGTTCCCGTGCTTTACAATGTTTATGATACGCTTGTTCGAGTGGACGCGGATGGAACCATTCAGCCCCATTTGGCCAAATCTTGGGAAGTGTCCGATGATGGGCTGGATTACACCATCCATCTTGAGGAAAATGTATACTTCCATGACGGCACGCACCTTACGGCAGAAGACGTCAAATTTACCATTGATGGCGTGAAGGATACCTCTAATGGCACCTCTCTTCTTCTTAATCTGGAGAGCTGTGAAATCATTGATGACTTTACGGTCCGCTGCCATCTGTCCGCGCCGTTTGCCTCCTTCATGATGGGATTCGCATCGCGTGTAGGCAGCATCTACTGCAAGTCCTACTATGAGAAAAATGGGCCTGATTGCCTACAGGACGCGCCCATGGGAACCGGTCCTTACATTTTCAGCGAGCGCATCCCTGGCGATCAGATTGTTTTAAAGAGAAATGAAAACTGGTGGAAGGGTGATGTACCGATTGAAACGGTAATTCTCAAGACAATCGTGGAACCGAATACACAGATCATCGCGCTGGAATCCGGAGAAGTGGATCTGTTGCTCAATCCTGAGGTTTCCTATTTGACTCGCCTGGATGAGAGCCGTGGCGTAACGTGGTCGTATGGAACTTCCTCCGGTCAGGAGATGCTGTATTTTACTGAGGTCTCTACATGGGGGGGTAATGAGAACTTCCGTAAGGCCGTGCAAGCTGCGGTAGACAAGGAAGAAGTGCTGCTAGCAGTCATGGAAGGACTCAGTTATGTGCTGGATATTTCCATGCCCTATACGTATGCGGGTGCTCCCGACCCTGCTGATTGCTATACAGTGCCTCATGATCCAGAAAAGGCAAAGGAATACCTTGCAGCATCCGGCTATAACGGCGAAGAATTCAAAGTGCTTGTAAATACGGGAACCGCTGCTGAAAGTATCGCCAAGGTTGTTCAAGGCCAGCTTCAGGAATATGGAATTAATATGACAATCATGTCCACAGATACCGCCACCTTCAACAGTATTAATTACAACCGTGATCAGTTTGATGCCGTTATTCGATTCTATCAAAGCTCGCTGAACGACGCTGACACTGTGGCAATGGTGTATGCCACCGACACTTGGGGTCCGTCTCTATTTGGCTACTGGCCGTTTAGCGATGAGGCCGAAGAGTTGTACAAAGAAGGCCGTGCAGCCGTTGGCGATGCTCGCAAGCCCATCTATGCCAGGATTTGCAGCCTGATCAACGAATATGCGGTACGTATCCCATTCTATACGGATATTAACACTGTGGCGCATGACGTCAACCTGAAAGGCATCAAGTCGCACGCTCTGAACATGTACTATTACGATTTGCTCAGTTGGTAAGCTGACGCATCCCATTTTCCGGAGGGAGCGCTTTTGCGGCAGCCTTCCCTCCGGAAAATCCTCCATTCTGAAAGGCGGCGCTGGCAATGCTGAAGTATATCATTAAAAGGTTGTTGTGCCTCATTCCTGTTATTCTGGGCATTACCTTTTTTATCTATCTCGTTATGGCCCTGTCACCGGGAGATCCTGTAGAGCTGATCCTTGGACCAGAAGCCACGCAGGAACAGCGGGCCGCAAAAACAGCGGAGCTCGGCTTGGATAAGCCTTTGCTTTCACGGTATTTTGATTACCTAAAGGATGTGTGCCAGGGCAATTTTGGACGTTCCTGGGTTCGAAATTTCGATATTTTGGATGAATTTCTGGCACGGTTCCCTTCAACCTTTATCATAGCGCTGCTGGGTACAGCCGTAACAGTAATTGTGGGTGTTCCAATGGGGGTTATTTCTGCGATCCGTCAGAATCGCCCATCGGACAATGTGATTTCAATAGTCGCGTTAATTCTGTCGGCTATTCCCGGATTTTGGTTGGCACTTCTGGCTCAGGTCTATTTTGCGCTGCAGCTTGGATGGTTTCCATCAATTGGACTTGAAACGCCCAAGCATTATGTTTTACCCGTACTGACACTCAGTGCCAGCACCATTGCGGCACAGGTTCGCATGACACGTTCAAGCGTGCTGGATGTGATTGGGCAGGATTTTGTCCGTACTGCTCGAGCGAAGGGAGCCAAAGAAGGGCAGGTCATTGTGAGGCATGTTCTTACAAATGCTTTTCTTCCCATTATTACGGAAACCGGAAATTCTTTTGCGGGCCTTTTAGGCGGAGCGGTCATGCTAGAGCAACTTTATTCCATTACGGGCATTGGCAACATGATGCTCAATGGCGTTACAACCCGCGACATCCCTGTGGTAATGGGAATTCTGATTTTTGTAGCTTTCCTGGTTGGAATTGTAAACCTGCTGGTCGATTTATTATATAGCTTCTTTGATCCGCGCGTAAAAAGCGTCTTTTCAAAGTAGCCCACTATGCTATTAGGAAAGGGTGCAAACGAATGAAAAGACAAAAAGCAGATATTACAGGCCGAAGCCAGATTGGCTTACTCATATTTCGCTTCAAAAAAAACCGTCTGGCAATGGTTGCGCTGTTTTTCCTGATTGCCGCAAGTCTGCTGGTGCTGCTTGCTCCACTATACATTGACTACAATTGGGCAATTAAGCAAAACATCCGCAATCGATTCCAATCGCCCAATCTGGAACACTGGTTTGGCACGGACCAATATGGACGCGACTTGTTTGCACGCATCATTTATGGAGGACAGATTTCACTGTTTGCCGGATTGTTTTGCGTAACGGCTGCAGCGGGTATAGGGATTTTACTGGGAGGAATTGCAGGTTTTCTTGGCGGAAAAGTCGACAACATTGTAATGCGCTTTACTGATATTTTTATGGCAGTACCACACCTACTGTTGTCCATGGCTATTGTCGCAGCACTGGGACAAAGCACGGTAAATATGCTTGTGGCCCTGTCGGTAACAATGGTGCCCAAATTTACACGCGTCATGCGGTCATCCATCCTGGCGCTTCGCGATCTGGAGTATGTTGAAGCCGCACGCTGTTGCGGTACGAGCAGTCTGCGGATTATACTACGTCACCTTCTTCCCAACGGCATGGGACCGGTAATTGTATCGGCAACGGTATCATTGGGGGCTACCATCATCGCGATTGCTGCGCTTGGCTTCCTTGGCATCGGGGTACCGCCGCCGACGCCAGAGTGGGGGACCATTCTCAACGAGAACAGAGCGAATATCAGATACTATCCATATTTGGGCATTGTTCCTGGAATGGCCATAATTCTGTCCGTACTAGCATTGAATCTGGTTGGAGATGGACTTCGGGATGCGCTGGATCCACGAATGAAAAAATAAGGAGTAAGCGCTATGAATAAGGATGAACTTTTGAAACTGGATGGACTCTATGTCGAATACCGTACGGATGATGGCGTTGTACATGCGGTGAATGGGCTGGATATTATTGTTCACAGGGGTGAAACGCTGGGAATCGTAGGAGAAACAGGCGCAGGCAAAACAACCACAGCTCTCAGTATTCTGCGCCTGCTACCCAAACGAATCGGCTTTATTACCGGAGGAAAAATCAGCTATGGTGGCACAGATATACTCAATGCATCGGAAGCGCAGATGCGCACGCTTCGCGGCTATAAAATTTCTATGATTTTTCAGGATCCAATGACCAGCTTGAATCCAACGATGACAGTAGGACAGCAAATCAAAGAGGTGCTCAAGCTTCATCACAAGTTGCTTGGACATCAGGATGAGCAACAGGTGGATGAAATCCTGCGCATGGTTGGCATTCCCCCAGAGAGAAAGAGAGAATATCCATTTCAATTTTCTGGAGGAATGAAACAGCGGATTGTAATTGCCATGGCACTTGTATGCGAACCTGAGTTGCTGATCGCAGATGAGCCGACTACGGCGTTAGATGTGACCATTCAGGCGCAGATCCTATCGATGATGAAAAAGCTGAAGGAACAATATAATACGTCGCTGATGATGATTACCCACAATATGGGAATTGTCGCAGAATCCTGCGACCGAGTTGCGGTGGTCTATGCTGGACAGATAATCGAAAGTGGAACGGTAGAAGAAGTTTATAGCCGCCGGCAAAATCATCCCTATACAGTAGGCCTCTTTAATTGTATTCCTGACCTGAACACAACGGCGAAGCGTTTGATTCCCATTGAAGGCTTTATGGCAGATCCCCGTGAACTGCCCAAAGGGTGCAAGTTTCATGACCGGTGCAAACATGCAACTCAACGCTGTCAGCAGGAAGAACCTGGCTTCTATGCGGTTGGAATGGGCACGCAGCGGATCAAGTGTTTTATGTTCAAGTCATCAAGAAACGAGGTGTAATTATGCCTTTTCAAGATAAGTTACCCCTGATCGAAACCATAGGCTTGAAGAAATATTTTCGCGTGCCCAACGGTTATCTTCATGCCGTTGATGATATCAACATTCAGATTCGTCAGGGAGAAACGCTTGGGGTGGTGGGTGAATCCGGTTGTGGAAAGTCAACGTTGGGACGCGTAATTCTTCGGCTGCTTGAGGCGACAGGGGGAAAGGTTCTGCTTGATGGGCAGGAGATTACCAACCTTCCCCGACAAAAGAAGAAGCTTATCTATGAGAATATGCAGATGGTATTCCAAGATCCATATACCTCCCTCAATCCCAGATTGTCTGTTGGCCAGTTGATTGAAGAACCACTTCTTGTAAGGCAAAAGAATATGAGCCGTGCTCAGCGTCAACAGCGGGTCATTGAAGCGATGGAGGCGGTTGGACTTACAAGAAGATATCTGAACACCTATCCTCACGAACTGGATGGAGGACGTCGTCAACGCGTTGGGCTCACACGTGCGCTTATTCTCGATCCCAGATTTGTTGTCTGCGATGAGCCAGTATCCACCTTGGATGTGTCGATTCAGGCGCAGATTCTTAACCTGCTGATGGATCTGCAGGAACAACGAAATCTGACTTATATGTTCATTTCTCATGATATGTGTGTTGTACGGCACATCAGCACCAATATTGCCGTAATGTATCTTGGAGAAATTATTGAATATGCATCTCGTGATGAACTGTTCCAGCAGCAGGCGCATCCATATACAAAAGCCCTGCTCAGGGCAATCCCGACAACGGATCTCGCATCAAGAAAAAGAGACCAGGCCATCCTGAAAGGAGAAGTTGCTAATCCCATCAATCCTGAGCCTGGCTGCCGATTTATGCCCCGATGCCCATATGCGACGGATCGATGTAAAGAGAAACAGCATCTGAAGGAAATTGCGCCCGGGCATTTCGTCGCCTGCTGCCTGTATGGTAACTAAGCAAAACTTGAGGAGGCCAGTTATATGAAAAAGCTTATGAATCAACCGGAAAAGTATGTGGATGAGAGCCTTGCTGGAATTCTGTTGGCACATGGGGAGCGTTTACAGTCTATTCCGAATGATATACGTGCTATTTACGCGGTAAACAGGCCGGTTGCTGGAAAAGTCGCAATCGTAACGGGCGGCGGTTATGGGCATCTTCCCCTGTTTCTTGGGTACGTTGGTGATGGTTTATGCGATGGTGTAGCTGTTGGTAATGTATTTACATCACCTAGCTTCGACAGTATTTGGAGTGTAACCCAGAAGGTCAATGGTGGTGCCGGTATTTTGTTTCTGTTCGGAAACTACTTCGGGGATCGGATGAATTTTTCGATGGCAGCAGAAATGGCGGAACTTGAAGGAATAGAAACAGCCACTGTCTATATTTGTGACGACGTTGCTTCGGCTCCAGCCGAAAAACGAAACGAACGTCGAGGCATCGCCGGAGCATTGTTTGCCTATAAAATTGCAGGTGCAGCCGCTGCCCAGATGGATTCACTTATAGAGGTGGAGCGTTTGGCCCGGAAGGCCGTTGAAAACACCTCAACATATGGAATTGCACTTTCTTCCTGCCAACTGCCACAAGCCGATGGCCCTGTTTTTGATATTGGCGAAAAGGAAATGGAAATCGGCATGGGTATCCATGGAGAACCTGGCGTAATGCGCTCCCCGTTGCTTACGGCAAACGAGATTGCACAGCGCCTCGTTCCTGAACTAATCAAGGACCAGGCATTAACCAAAGGCGACAGGATTGCGCTTCTGGTAAATGGTCTTGGGGCTACAGCGCAAGAAGAGTTATATATTTTATATAAAAATGTAGCCGAAATTCTCATGAGCAAAGAAATTCAAATTGAGGAATGTTTTATTGGAGAATACGCCACTTCCATGGAAATGTCCGGCGCATCAATTTCGGTGATGAAACTGGACGACGAACTTCTCGAGTTGCTCAGACAGCCTGCGAGCACACCTTTTGTCCAGTTTGCAAACCGGTCGTGAGGTAGCATGATGCGATATGATATCACTTCTATAAAGGCAGGCTTAACTCTGATTACAGAACGCTCTATTCGCTATGTGCCACTCCTGGCCAAACTTGACAGCCATTGTGGAGATGGCGACATGGGTGTCTCTATCTACATGGGAGCCACAGCCGTCAAAAATGAGGTAATAACGTACCAGGGAAATGATGTGGGTGAATTATTTGTTCGAAGTGGTATGTCACTGAACCGTAGCGCTCCATCAACCATTGGAACCCTGCTAAGCAGTTGCCTGCTAATGCTTGGTAAAAAGTTTAAGGGATGCCATGTGATATTGGAGTCGGAAATAATTCAGATCCCTACTTACTGCGCGGATGCCATCATGTTGAGGGGGAATGCGCAGATCGGAGATAAAACAATTCTGGATGCCCTCATTCCTCTGAGTGAGGCGATAATTGAGACGTACAATGAATGCGGGGACATGGAAGAAGCATTACGCAGAGGAGCACATGCAGCCAAGCTTGGTGCGCACAATACGCGGGGAATGTTGGCAAAGATTGGCAGGGCAAAGTGGATCGCGGACCGCTCCAAGGAATATCCTGACGCGGGGGCAGTATACTGCTCTATTGTTATGGATGGTTTTGTGGATCGAAATAAGCCAGAAGGATATATATTGCCCGATTATGAAGCAATGTATGCCAAAAGGGAAAAAAAATGATGCCACTTTATAGAAGACCTGCATTTCTTAGCCTTATCTTATAAAAATAACAATATGTTACAGATTGCTGACAAAGTGCGGAGTACAGGGGGATCATCGGTTTCTCCATCATTGGCTCTTCCCTAACGGTCGTACTCATGGTTTCTCTGCCCCACTGCGGGTCGCTTTGAGCCTTCGGCCCAACAGTCCACAGAGCTGCTGCTTTTCTCCGCACCTGCCGGAGTTTAGGATGAAGCCCCAAAGCCTTATGCCGTAGCATTTTCCGTGAGCGTTGCGAACGTCCGAAGGTCGTAAGAAGCGCGACTTTCTCCTAAACCAGGGTTTTTCAACGGTCTGGGCAATATCTTAGAATATAATTTGGGAAACATACGATGCCATCACTTGCCATAGAATTATTCTAAGGCATCCCGCACAGGAAACAGGGTGACGTAGTGGGTAAAAATATGGTAACTTAGAGCCAAGAACAAGCAGATGAGTATAGTCGGCCTGAGAGATGAGTTGGCGCAGGTACGGACGAAGAAAAAAGGGTTTTTGACGCAGATGGATCGCATCATACCATGGGCGAATGGGTCAATATCGTGCAGCCGTGTTACTACAAAGGAGAACAGGGAAACAAGCCCTATGATCTGGAGCTGATGCTGCATCTGTATGTGCTGGAAAATCTGTACAACCCGTCCGATGAGGGGGCCGTGGCGAAAGCGGTAGATAGCCGAGCATTTTCAGATATTTGTGGGGTGGAATCCAGCAATCAGATCCCGACGGGGATACACTGGGATGATTCCGCAATCTGTTGACCCGCGATGGCCTGCAGAAGAAACTGTTTGCTCAAGTGGTGGAGTTGTTGCAGGAATGAGGCCGGCTGTCAAAAAAGGGAACGATTGTGGATTCCATACTCATTTCAGCACCTGCATCTACTAAGAACCGGAAAAAGAAGCGGGACCCAGAGGCGCATTTGGTTGAAAAAGGCAATACATGGCAATTTGGCTATAAAGCCCATATCGGTGTGGACAAAGACAGTGGTCTGGTTTATACGATAAAAGGTGCCAGCACCAATGCACACGATGTGACCATGGCAGCGGAACTTTTGGCCGGTGAGGGAACCGTTGTATATGGTGACAGCGGATATCTGGGCGCTGAAAAGCGAGAAGATACCGTCGTGACAAATGATTAAGGGAAACGAATTTGCTACAAAATCAATCGCCGTCCTTCTCAGAGCAAATGCGCATCCACACGCTCCCGAGCACATATCAAGCACCATGAACGAGAGAAATCTTCTGTACGCGCCAAGGTAGAGCATGTCTTTGCAGTCGTGAAAAATCAACTTCGATACCGAAAAACACGATACCGAGGTCTACGAAAACAGATCGCAAAACTGAATATCATGTTCGCATTGGCGAAACTGATTTTGGCTGACAGGCCCTGCCTGGCGACTTAAATCGGTGCGCCTTCTGCGATCTATAAACGCTAAAATAAAAGTGAGCCGGCAGTGAGAAAAACGCTCATGAAAGATTGAGCCACCAGAAAGAGCCCTCTATAATAGTCTCAGGCAATAGGGGGCAGAAAAAGGTGGTAATAACAGTGGGCATTTACAAAGAGATACGGAAGATGCGGCTGGAGGGGATGAGCCAGCGACAGATCGCAGCAACGCTGCATATTTCCCGGAATACTGTCAAGAAATATTGGAACGGAGACAGTGTCCCTTGGGAGAGGAAGGCCTATTCTCGGAAACCGTGCGTACTGACGGAGGATGTAGTGGCTTTCGTCCAGCGGTGTCTGGATGAGGACAGTCAATGCGGTTCTAAAAAACAGCATCACACAGCCAAACGGATCTATGACAGGCTAGTGGAGGAAAGTGAATTCACCGGCGGCGAAACAACAGTCAGGCGACTGGTAAAAGAACTTCGTGAAAAGGAACAGGAGGCCTTTGTTCCCCTGGCTTTCCCGCCAGGGGATGCTCTGCAGGTTGACTGGGGAGAGGCCAGCGTGTGGCTAGGTGGTACAAAAACGACTGTGAATCTCTTCTGTGCCAGGCTGTGCTACAGCGGTGCACCCATGGTTGTGGCATATCGCAGGCAGAACGAGGAAAGCTTTCTGGAGGCACTGGTGCGGTTGCTTTAATGCTTTGGAGGCGTACCCAGGCAGGTTATCTTTGACAATGGCAAGGTCGCCGTAAAAGACGGCTTTGGAGCCCATGCTCGGAAACAAGACGGCTATTCTGCCTTGTCTGCCCACTACGGTTTTGAAGCTGTATTCTGCAACCCTGCATCCGGGAGCGAAAAAGGGCTGGTAGAAGACCCGGTCGGCTATATTCGCAGCAATGCCTGTGTCCCAATCCCCAGGGCAGAAACGATGGATGAGTTAAAACGGATGCTTCTGGAAAAGTGCAAAAGCTATTTGTCCCACCAGATCCGTGGAAAACCAGCTTCTGTAGGCGAAATACTTGCGCAGGAGCAGGGAGAGTTATACCCTCTGCCAGGTTGTCCCTTTGACCCCTGTAAGCGTACTTCTAGCCGGGTAGATAGGTTCTGCACTGTCCGATTCGATACGAATAACTATTCCATTCCCGCTGCTTATTGCGGAAAAGAGGTGTCTGTCAAGACTGGGCCGGAAATGGTGTGGATCTATTGCGAAGGGAAGTGTATCTCCCAGCACCAGCGGTGTCTGGACAGGCGCCAAGCCATCTACAAGCTGGAACACTACCTTCTACTATTGGAAAAGCAAGGCAGGTCAATCTTCTACGCCAAGCCAGTGCAGGATGTCCTGCCCGGATACTTTCTGAATTGGTTGCAAAAGCAGCGTTTGTCTCCCAAAGAACTGGTTGAGCTCCTACGGCGGTGCCAAGAGGAAGGATGTGACGCGATTATGACTCAATCGCCTTGCCATGCCGCCTCTGCCCAGATCCAAGACACCGTTGTGGTGCAAGAGGTAGACCTGCATCTCTACGATGCATTCCTGTGTGGAAAGGTAGGTGCTCTGGTTTGAATCCTGCAGATGAGCTGATCCGCCTCTATGCAAAGCAGCTGAAGATTCCAACCTTTGCGGAATACCAGGAGATTCTTCGGCAAGCACAACCCTCTGCCATATTTCCTGACTTGCTGCTGGAACTTATGAAAGCAGAAACCCTGTCCCGGCAGGAAAACCAAAATAAAAGGCGGCTGAAGGCTGCGGGGTTTCCCTATCTGAAAACGCTGGAAGAGTTTGACTGTACCCAGCTCAGCGACGTGGTTTCACCCCTATTTCTGCAAGAACTGGCCAGCTGCCAATTTATTCAGAACCGACAGAATATTGTGATGATTGGCAATCCTGGCCGGGGCAAAACACATCTGTCAATTGCTTTGGGACAAAAAGCCTGTACCCAGGGGTACCGGGTCCTATTTAAAAATGCGGCGACCCTTTCAACGGAATTGTGCGAAGCCAAAGACAATTGCCATCTGGGCAAGCTGGAACGAACCCTGGCCAAGACAGACCTTCTGATCCTGGATGAACTGAGTTACCTTAGTTTTAACCGGCACCAATCTGAGTTGCTGTTTAAAGTGATTTCAGACCGAAGTGAGAAGAGCAGCACCATTGTGACTACAAACCTGCCTTTCTCCAAGTGGACAGACTTATTTGAAAACACCACAATGGTGGCAGCTCTGATTGACCGGTTGACCTACCGAAGCCATGTGTTGGACATGAACGGAGCCTCTTACCGGTTAAAGGCAACTCTCCAGTCTATGTCTTAGCAGACTGGCTCATCTATTCGTGAGCGTTCTGGCTCACTTTTTCGTGGTCGTTGTGGCTCACTTTTTCGTTGACATTTACACGGTGCTGCCCTAATAATACGCAGAAACTTCTTGCGGTACGAATAGAAATCGCCTGCAGAGGATTTTTGCATGATTTCCATAATTTTATATGAATGAGTCCCATATTTTATCTCCCGCATTCAATGTCCTATACGTGCAGCTATGAATTCTCTGCCGAGGATCTGGTGTATTCCGTCAAGCAAACACAGGCTCTCCGCCTAGTCGGACGTTTTGCGCCCTCTGTGCATTTTAACTCTTCCGCACACAGCACTATAAGCAGACAGATCTCCACAGAGATCGCGTACCTGCCGACGCCCATGAGACCACTGTCTCCCCGATCACCGGCCGGGGGTCTTCCGCCCGGTTGTAGCATATTTCCGGCTCATCCCCGCGCGCCGGCCCCGCGCCGTTCCCTACGCCTCCCACAGCACCATCCCGAAGAAGGTGACGGTATTGCGGCCGTTGACGTATTTCAGGGACGTGCCTTTGACGGTGTTGTACACATCCACGCCGCTGCCCTCCAGCGAGGGCAGCGCCTGACCGGGATGGCGGCAGGGCGCGCCGTCGCGCCGGGCGCAGGTCCTGCACAAACGGCACCCGCCGCAGCCGAGGTGCAAAAACGGCCTTTGCAAAAGCGGCCTGACGGCCTGCTGTACGCGCTGGCTCACCCGGGCGTGCTCCCTGGCGCGCTCCTCCATGCCCTCGATGTCAAAGCTGTCCTCAATGGCGCCGATGGTCTGGTAGAGCAGCGCCCAGGGATACCGGCGTACCTGCGCCATGGCGGTTTCGATGTCGCCCGTGTCGGGCGGACACATCCAGCAGCGGCCATAGTAGCCGCAGCCGTTGCCTTCGCAGATTCTGCGGAACTCCGCGGATAATACGATCTGCTGCTGGGGGATGAGGACTGCCCCGGCCGCTCCGGCAGCCAGCGCGGCCTCGATCAGACGGGTATCGCTCATGTGCGTTCTCCTTCCCGGCCGGCCCGGAAGGGCCTGAAAAAAAGGCAGGAATGTCGCCGGCCCGCCGCCGGAAAGGCCGGGGCCTTTGTCGCGTCCGGACCAGGCGGCGAGCGGATCAGGAGCAGAGCTGAACGGCGATCTCCGCGGCGGTTGCGGCGTCAGGGGTGTAGGCATCCGCGCCGATGCGGCGGCAGAACGCCTCCGTCACGGGCGCGCCGCCCACCATGATCTTGACGCGGTCACGGATGCCGGCGGCCTCGGCCGCCTTGACGACCTCTTCCATCACGCCCATGGTGCCCGCCAGCAGCGTAGAGAGGCAGATCACCTGGCAGTTTTGCTCCTTGGCCGTTTGGATAAAGGTTTCCGGGGCGACGTCGGTTCCCAGGTCCACCACCTCCAGGCCCTTGCCTTCCATCATCATCCTGACCAGGTTCTTGCCGATGTCGTGCAGATCGCCCCGGACGGTGCCGATGCACACTTTGCCGGCGGCTTTTCCCCCGCTGGCAGCCAGCAGCGGCCTGAGCAGCGCGGCGGCCTGGTTCATGGCGCCGGCGGCCCGCAGTACTTCGGGCACAAAGGCCTCGTTTCTTTTGAACTTTTCACCGATGATGTCCATGCCGCTGCGCAGTCCCTCCTCCCAGATGGTCTGCGCGGGAACGCCCTCGTCGATGGCGCGCTGCACCAGCCGCTTGACCTCCCCGGTCATGCCCTGCTGAAGGCGCTGAGAAATCTCATCCAGCAGCTCCATGATGGCACACCTCCTGTGATCGCCGGGAGATTCAGGTTTTGGATGAATCAATTATAATCGATTATAATAGAAGCCGGTCAAAATTACCAGTTTGTTTTTCGGAATTTTTCTCTGTCTTTCGGGTTTTGGGGCCTGCGCCGCCTTCCCTGACCGCCGGGGCATCCCCTGCGCAAACGGCGGCATGCGCCTTTCAGCCGTTTGCATCCTTCCCGCGCCGCGCACACCCCCTCCTCGATCCGAACCCGTATCCCCCGGCGCGCATAAAAAAAGCGCTTCCGCAGCCGTGGCCGAAGAAGCGCGCGCGGGCGCTGCCCATCCGCAGGAGGGCGCCCGTCTGTCCGGCGTTAGGAGCGCGTCAGCCGTTTTCCTCGGAAACCGGCTCCACCCGCCCCACATGCTCCCCGTTGGAGCGGATGGTCTCCGCGTACCACCGCGCCGAATCCTTGGGGATGCGCCGGAGGGTCTGGTAATCGACATACACCAGTCCGAAGCGTTGGGTATACCCCAGGCTCCATTCAAAATTGTCTATCAGCGACCAGGCAAAGTAGCCCGCCGCGTTCACGCCGTCGCGGGCGGCGCGGCGATAGGCGGCCAGATAGCGCGAAAGATAATCGATCCGGTTTGGGTCGTGCACCTGTCCGTCCAGCGATACCGCATCGTGGCAGGACATGCCGTTTTCGGTGATGAGGATGGGCGTGCGGTAGCGCTCATAGAGAAAGCGCGGGCCCCAGTACAGGGCTTCGGGCGTGACGGGCCATCCGGCGGCGGTGCGGGGCGCGCCCTGCGGGAAGGCGGCTTCCTCCCATCCGCCGGGCGCGTCCGAGGCCCGGACAGGATAGCCGTTATAGATGTTCTGGCCGTAGTATTCCAGGGGCTGGCACATGCTGTCAAGGTCCTTTTCCCATCCCGGCGGCAGGTAGCGCCCGTACAGCGCCAGCCCGTCCTCGGGATAGCGGCCCAGCATCACCGGGTCGCTCCACCACGATACGTTCCAGTACCAGCGCTCCGCATCCCGCGGCATGGAGAAATAGGCCCGGCGCGCCGCGTCCACATCCGCCGGGGTCTGAGGAATGGCGGGGTTGCCGCAGGGCGCGTATCCCACCCGGCATCCGGGCGCTTCCGCGCGCAGCGCCTGCACCGCCAGCGCATGCGCCCGCAGCACATGGTGTCCCATGGGCACGGTTTCCGAGGGCGGCAGCCTAAGCCCCGGCGCATGCTCGCCGGTGGCATGCCCCAGGCCGATAAAGCACTGGGGTTCGTTGATCGTGAGGAAATCCCGCACCCGGTCGCCAAAGCTGCGCGCGCACAGGGCGGCATAGTCGGCGAACCATTCCGGGCTGTCCGGCGAGGCCCAGCCCCCGCGCACGGCGAGCGCGCAGGGATAATCCCAGTGAAAGAGCGTGACGAAGGGGCGGATGCCCTTTTCCAGCAGCGCGTCAATCAGCCGGTCATAAAACGCGGCGCCGTCGGGGCTGAGCCGCCCGCGCCCGTCGGGCAGCAGGCGGGGCCAGGAGAGGGAAAAGCGGTAGCAGGGGATGCCCAGGTCGGCCATCAGCGCCACATCTTCCCGAAACAGGTGGAAATGATCGCAGGCGCGCTCGCCGGTGCTCCCGTCCGCGATCCGTCCGGGCACTTTGGAAAAGCGGTCCCACACGGACGCCCCCTTGCCCCCTTCCCCGGCCGCACCCTCGATCTGATAGGCGGAGGTGGCCACGCCCCAGAGAAACTCCTTGGGGAAGCTCATCTTCTCACTCCTTCACGCCGCCCACCGTGACCCCGGCCACGATGAACCGGCTCAGCAGCAGGTAGACCACGATGACCGGCACGATGGCGATGGCGATGAACATGTAGACCTTGCCCATGTCGAATTTGAGGAAGTCCGCGCTTCTGAGCTGGGCGATCAGAATGGGCAGGGTTTTTTTGCGGCTTGAGCTGATGATGAGCGCGGGAACAAAGTAGTTGTTCCATTCCAGCACAAAGGTGAAGATCGCCTGCACCGCCAGGGCGGGCTTAATCATGGGCAGGACGATGTGGTTGAAGGTGTGAAACTCGCCCGAGCCGTCGATGCGCGCGGCCTCCACGATCTCCATGGGCAGGTTTCCCTTCATGTACTGAATGATGAAGTAAAACACCGTAGGCGCGGCGATCTTGGGCAAAAACAGCGGGATGAGCGAGTCATCCAGCCCCATGCCGGTGACCAGGCTGACAAAACCCACCGCCGATACCTGCGTGGGCATGGACATAATGAGCAGGATAAAGGTCAGCGCCAGGTTTTTCAGCCTGAAGGAATAGGCGTGGATTCCATAGGCGGTGAGGCCGGAGAAGTACACCGCCAGCAGCGCCGACATTGCCGAGACGGTCAGGCTGTTGAGGATGCCGCTCACCACGGGAATGTTCGCGTCGGTGAGGGCGTTGTGAAGGTTTGTGGAAAAGGAGGTTCCGGGCAGGAACGAAAATCCCTTCTGCACCTCAAAATGAGAGTGGGTGGCGTTGATCACCAGCACGTAGAAGAAAAACAGGCACAGGAAGCAGATCACCGCCAGCACAATATAGCATAGCGTCCGCCTGAGGTTCAGCCGGGCGCGGGAATCTTCCCGCGAGCGCACAGCCTGGGTCATTTTCCTCGCCCCCCTTTGCGCACATCGTCGCTCATCGTCCGCATAATCACCACGCACAGCACGCCGCACACCAGAAACAGCACCGTGGATACCGCGCCCGCCATGCCCAGGTTCTTGGAAAACATGTGGTTGTTGAGATACATGATGAGGGTGGTGGCACAGCGGTTGGGCGTGCCTTTGCCGTCGGTGAGCACCTGCGGCACATCAAACATCTGCAGGCCGCCGATCAGCGAGGTTACCAGCACATAGACCAGAATGGGCTTGAGCAGCGGCAGGGTCACGCGCCAGAAGGTCTGCCGCGAGGTGCACCCGTCGATCTCCGCGGCCTCAAAGAGGCTCACGTCGATGCCCATGATGCCCGACATCAGCAGGATGGTGGTGTTGCCAAACCACATCAGAAAGTTCATCAGCCCCACCAGCCCCCGCGTTCCCGCGACCGAGGAGAGGAAGCGGAACGGCTCCTGCGTCACGCCCATGGACATCAGCGCCGCGTTCACCGGGCCGTTGTCGGAAAACAGTGTGAAGAACAGCATGGAAAAGGCGGACGCCATGATGAGATTGGGCATGTAAATGACGGTCTTGAAAAACGCCTGGCACCGCAGCTTCAGGCGCACGTCCGTAAACCAGGCCGCCAGCATCAGCGATATCACGATTTGCGGCACAAAGCCGATCAGCCACATGAGCATCGTGTTACCAAAATACTTGGGCAGATCCGCCGAAAACAGGCGCGCATAGTTCTCCAGGCCCACGAAGTTCGGACCGATGATTTTCAGCCCGCTGCGGTAGTGCTCAAAGAAGCTGTAATATACCGTGGAAAACAGCGGAATCAGCTGGAATACGGCGAAGGCGATAAAGAAGGGTGCGATGAAGAGATAGCCCCATTTGGCGTAGCTGACGCCGCGATGGCGGGGGGCCGTTCCGAGTCCGGGCTGCATAGGATCACCCTGTCCTTCTCATGAGTCGGTGGGGAAAACGTCGGACGGGGGCGGGCGCTTGGCCCGCCCCCGCCGGATGGATCTGTTTGCTTACGGCCAGACGACTTCGGTCAGGTCGGGATACTTTTCCATGATGAGGGTTTCAAAGTTGGCCTTGGCGGTATCCAGATCAATCACGCCGTTGAAGTAATCCTTGAAGGCGGTCTGGATGCCCTCGTTGCAGCCCTGATCGTAGGGGCTGACATTGCTCATGTCGATCTCCGGCGCAGCGGCGGCGAACAGCGCAATGTGGTTCTGCCCGCCCAGGAACGCGGACTGATAGTCGCTCGCGGCCAGCTCGTTCATGGCGGAGACGCAGTTGGTGTAATCCTGCGTCGTCTCGGTGATGGCCAGGGCGATTTCCTTGTCGCAGGTGAGCTTGAGCATCACGTCGCGGATGGTGGAGACGTTATCGGTGCCGGCGGCGGCGCAGATCCAGGTGCCGCCCCAGTAATAGGGCTGCGGGCCCTCGCAGACCGCATAGTCTCCGAAGCAGCCGTTGCCCACTTCCTGCGGGCCGTCGGCGTCGGCCAGGGAGTTGCCCAGCAGGGTGAAGTTGATGCCCCAGGTGGAGTAGAAGAAGCCGAACACCTTTCCTTCGGGTCCCTGATCGGCAGCCCACACGCTGTCCCACAGGCTGGACTTGTTGTTGTATCCCTTATCGGTATAGGTCTTGGTCTGCTCGACCCACTTCATGATGTTGGCGTCGACAACGACGGTGGTGCCGTCCACCCAGGGGGCGGAAACGTTGTTGGAGAAGGTGCGGAAGCTGTCGTCAAAGCCGGAGAGCATCTTGTATCCCTTTTCGCTGGCCTTGGCCGCCACGGCGTCGAACTTATCCCAATCGCTCAGCTGCGCCTGAACCTCATCGGGATCGTCGGTGCCCAGCACGTCCTTGGCGATGGAGCGGCGGTAGGCGAACAGGCCCGGGGTCGCCTGCCAGGTCACGCCCTTGAGCACGCCGTCGGCGGAGGCGATTTCCTGGGTATAGGCATACTGATCGGCCAGGTCCTCATCGGTCAGGCCGATGTCGGCGCGCACGTCCAGGGTGTAGGGGGAATCGACATATTTGAGGGCGTAGTCGGCTTCGATGAGGAAGATGTCGATTTTTTCGTCGGCCGAGGCGTTTTCCTGCGCAAGCAGGGCGGCGTCCAGCTTATCCTGGTAGTTGTTGTTCGTGTTGGGGTTGATGGTCCATTTCACAAGGGTGCCGTCGTTGAGGGTGGTGGTGGATTTATCTTCGGCGATTTCCTTCACCTCGGGATAAAAGTCGTTGAAGCGGCTCTGGAATTCGTCATTCCAGCACCAGATGTTGAGCACCTTGCCCTCCTCCTGAGCCAGGGCGGGAAAGCACAGCGCCGTCAGCGCCAGCGTAAGTACGAGAAACACGCACAGTCCTTTTTTCATGGATGGATGCCTCCTTTTTATTGTTTCCCCTCCCTGCAGGCAGAGGGAATCCTTCGCTTTCATCAGCCGGCGGCGGTGGAGGGCCGGGCGACCGTCGCGCCCTCCAGCAGCCGGCAGGGAATGGTAATCAGCTCGTGATAGGTGGTTCTGGGATGCTCGATGAGGTGCACCAGCTGGCGCGCGGCCTCGCTGCCGATGCGCTGGGTGTCCTGCTCGACGGTGGTCAGGGCGGGCGCGCACATCTGCAGCAGCTTCACCCCGTCAAATCCGGCCACCGACACATCCTCCGGGATGCGCAGCCCGCAGGCGCGCACGGCCTCCATGCCGCCCAGGGCGGCGTAATCGTCGGGCATGAGGATGCAGGTGGGACGCGGGCCCTGCTTGAGAAGGCGGAGGGTGGCTTCGCGGGTCACGGCGGGGTTGTGATAGGCGGCGGGCACCAGATAGCCCGGCGGCACATCCAGCCCCGCCTCATTCATGGCCCGGAGGAAGCTGACCGTGCGCACGTCCGTGACCGAGCTCTCCTCGCCGGTCACATAGGCGATGCGGCGGTGTCCCCTGGCGATGACGTAGCGCGTGAGCTCCTCCATGCCCTGACGGTTTTGCGACTGCACGCAGGTATGGTCGTGAAACACATGGTCGATGGTCACCACCGGCAGGGAGCTGGCCACCAGCTCCACCACCTCGGCGCTGGAGAAATGCGAGCAGACGATGCATACGCCGTCGACATTGCGGTAGCGGCAGTGCTCCAGGTAGGTCATGCGGGTATCGCCCATGTGGTGGGTGATGAAGGTGATGTCGTACCCGCGGCGCTCCGCCTCGGTCTTGAAGGCCTGAAGGACGGGGCTGAAATAGCTGTGGGTGAAACCGCTTTCGGTATCGTCGGAATACAGCACGCCAAGGTTAAATGTGCGGCCCAGCTTGAGGCTGCGCGCCTGGGCGTTGGGGCGGTAGCCCAGCTGCTCGGCGGCCTGGCGCACCTGTTCGCGGGTTTCCTCGCTGATATCGGGATATCCGTTGAGCGCCTTGCTCACGGTGGATACGGAGAGGCCGCAGTGGGCGGATAACTCTTTGATGGTCACTGACATTGGTTTCCTCTTTCCCGTTGTCATTGTTGAACGAAATTGTTTTCGTAAAGGATTATAACCCAGGTCGTTCCAAAATGCAAGTGGTTTTGAAAAAAATATTTGATTAGTCCTTTTATAAACCATTTTCTACATTATAGTGCCCAAAAAATTTTCTTCTGGACTGTATTCTGAATGGAATACGTTTTCGTCCATCGCGGGTTTTTCACAGGAAATTTTCAGATAAGTCTTGATTTTTTGGGACATTCATTGTATATTGTCTGCGTAAGGCGCCGCTGTTACTAAATCGTATTCGTTTAATGAACATAAGGCTTACAGCCATAAATGCAGGGAGGATCGCCATGGAATACGGCTATTTTGACGACGCAGCCCGGGAATATGTCATCACAAGACCGGATACCCCCTCCCCCTGGATCAACTATCTGGGCAGCGAGGCTTTCTTCACGCTCCTGTCCAACACAGGGGGCGGCTACAGCTTCTACCGCGACGCGCGCCTGCTGCGGCTGACGCGCTACCGCTACAACGGCGTGCCCACCGACGCGGGCGGCCAGTATTTCTACCTGCGCGACGGCGACAGCGTCTTTACCCCCGGCTGGATGCCCGTCAAAACGCCGCTGGACCGTTACGAGTGCCGCCACGGCCTGGGCTATACCCGCATCCTGGGCGAAAAAGACGGGCTGCGCGCCGAGCAGACCTCGCTTGTGCCGCGCGGCGAGGACGCGCTGGTCACCCGCCTGACCCTGGAAAACCGCACCGATCGGCAAAAGCGGGTCGATGTGTTCAGCTTTGTGGAGTTCTGCCTGTGGGACGCGCAGGACGACGCGACCAACTTCCAGCGCAACCTCTCCACCGGCGAAATCGAGGTGGAGGGCAGCGCCATCTATCACGTCACCGAGTACCGCGAGCGCCGCAATCACTATGCCGTCTATGCGGTCAACGCGCCCGTCATCGGCTTTGATACCGACCGGGAGACCTTCCTGGGCGCCTACAACGGTTTTGACCATCCCGCCGCCGTCGAGCGGGGCGAAAGCTTCAACAGCATGGCCAGCGGCTGGTCCCCCGTGGGCAGCCACCACCTGCGGGCCGATCTCGCGCCCGGGGCGCGCGTGAGCTATCTGTTTGTGCTGGGCTTTTGCCAGAATCCCGATGCGGAGAAGTTCTCCGCGCCCGGCGTGGCCAACAAGGCCCCCGCGCGGGCGCTGCTTTCGCGCTTTTCTACAGAGGCGCAGTTTGACGCCGCCTTTGAGGCGCTCGCCGCCCACTGGCGCACGCTTCTCTCGGGCTATCAGGTCGCAAGCGGCGACGCGAGGCTGGACCGCATGGTCAACCTCTGGCATCAGTATCAGTGCATGGTCACCTTTAACCTGTCGCGCTCCGCCAGCTATTATGAAAGCGGCATCGGGCGGGGCATGGGCTTCCGTGACTCCGCGCAGGACCTGCTGGGCTTTGTGCACATGGTTCCGCAGCGCGCGCGGCAGCGCCTTGTGGATCTCGCGGCCACGCAGTTTCCCGATGGCAGCGCCTATCATCAGTACCAGCCGCTCACCCGGCGCGGCAACTTTGACGTGGGCGGCGGATTCAACGACGATCCCCTGTGGCTGATCTTCGCCGCCGCCGCCTATGTCCGGGAAACCGGCGACGCCTCCATCCTGCATCAGTCCGTTCCCTTTGACAACGACGAGCGTCTCAGCCAGCCGCTCATGGAACACCTTCGCCGGTCGTTCCACTTCACGCTGGACCATCTGGGGCCGCACGGCCTGCCGCTGATTGGCCGCGCGGACTGGAACGACTGTCTCAACCTCAACTGCTTCTCCACCACCCCGGGCGAAAGCTTCCAGACCACGGCCAACATCGAGTCCGGCGTGGCGGAATCGCTCTTCATCGCGGGTATGTTTATCGGCGTGTGCGCGGATTATCAGGCCCTCTGCCGCCTCTATGGCTGGGAGGACGAGGCGTGTCAGGCCGCCGCCCAGGGCGAAAAGATGCGCCAGTCGGTGCTGGCGCACGGCTGGGACGGCGAGTGGTTCCTGCGCGCCTATGATGCGCACGGCCGCAAGGTGGGAAGCCGGGAATGCGAGGAGGGCCAGATCTATATCGAGCCGCAGGGCTTTCTGGTCATGGCGGGCGTGGGCATCAAGGAGGGCTATGCCCAGCGCGCGCTGGATTCCGTGCGCGACCGTCTGCTCACGCCGCATGGCGTGGCCCTGCTCGCCCCGCCCTATACCCGGTATCATCCCGAGCTCGGCGAAATCAGCTCCTATCCTCCGGGATACAAGGAAAACGGCGGCATCTTCTGTCACAACAACCCATGGATCGTTCTGGCCGAGGTCATGCTGGGACACGGCGGACGGGCCTTCGATATTTACTGCCGCACCTGTCCGGCCTATCTCAGCGACCCCGCTTTGCACCGTACCGAGCCCTATGTCTATAGCCAGATGGTCGCAGGCCCCGCCGCCCCGCGCTTCGGCCAGGCCAAAAACAGCTGGCTGACGGGCACGGCGGCATGGACGTTCTATGCCATATCGCAGGGAATTCTGGGGATCAGGCCGGACTATGACGGCCTGCGCGTCGATCCCTGCCTGCCCGCGCAGCTAAGCGAGGTAACGGTGACCCGCCGCTTCCGGGGCAGCCTCTACCGCATCCACATTCGCAACCTCGCGGGCGACGAGAAGGGCCGCCTGACCCTGACCGTGGACGGAAAGCCCGTCGAAGGCAGCCTCATCCCCGCGGACGCCGCGCCTGCGGAGCATGAGGTGGAGGCCGTGCTCGCCTGATCCCATGCGCCGGATGCGCGCAGCCCCACATTCGCGTGTGCCCGGCGCAGCAGCCCACGGGGCCGGCGTTTCCCTTCGCCCCCCTTCAGGGCCCCCGGCCATGCAAGCGCGCCCCCTGCTGCGCAGGGCTTCCAAACCCGCCGCGCATGGCAGCGAGGCAGGCCGCCCGCCGGAAGCGGGCAGCCCGTCCCGCGCTGGATGGGGCTGCCGCAAAAAGCCCCTCGACAAACCACAGGAAACCGGCCCTCGAATGAAGCCTAAACCGCTTCTTTCAAGGGCCGATTCGCCTTGTGGTTTCCTTTTTTTGTGCGGGTGGCCACCGCCTTTTCGTTTGCCAGCGCCCCCCGGGGACGCCATGCGGCTCCGAGAGCCGCGGTCCTCCCCCCAAAAGGGGGAAGCGGTCGGAGCCGGGACAGGCTGCCCCGGCTCCCCGCCCGCTGTCAATTCCCCGGTTTTTCCTCTCCCCTTCTGCGCCGCCTGAGAGCAAGCCACGCGGCGCTCATGCCGGCCACGGAGGCCAGCAGCCCCGCGCCGGCCAGCGCCGCAGGGCTTGTCACGCCGGTCACGGGCGGTCCCTTTGTGCTTTCCACCGTGTTGATAACGGTAAAACCGGACGTCTCGTCCCCCTCGATGCTCAGGCGGATCAGCGCGCCGCCCGCCACAAAGCGGTCCCCGTCCCCATAGGAAACGCCTTCCACGATCTCCCGCACCGTATAGGTGCAGGCCCGTCCGGCCGCGTCATGGCGCTGGAGGTTCTCAAAGACGCCCTCCCAGCCATTGTGCTCCCCAAGGAGCAGAACGCGGCCCTCCATTTTTTCATCACCCTCCGTTCCGTGGTAGAGCTGCACCGTCACACCGGCGCCCGTGCCGCCGCGCCATACCTTGCGCACCGGTATGCTCAGCAGCTCCCCGTCGCGGCGCACCACGTTGCGCACGACATATCCCCCGCTTTCGGCCGGGGCGATGGAAACGGCGGTTGTTCCGCCGCCGGGCGAGGCAAACACGTCGCCGTCCGTGTAGCTCTCCCCTCCGACAACCTCGCGGACGGTATAGACATAGCTTCTGCCCGCCCCGTCATACTTGGGCAGATCACGAAACTCCACCTGATAGGGCCCGCCGTAATCGCAGACGGGGTTTTCCACCCGAACCGCGCCGGATGCGTCCTCCCCCTGCACATGGCGGTACAGCTCAAAGGCCACGGGATACCCGCTCATGCCCGGACCGAGGTCCCACGTCTTGTACACGGGCACGGCGACCAGTCCCGCCTTCCACAGGGTATTGGTGACGACATAGCCCTCCTGCTGGCTGCCCGCCACCGAGACGGCGGTATGCGTCTCACCATAGGCAAATACGTCGCCGTCGCCGTGCGGACGGCCGTTGATGATTTCCCGGATCGTGTATTCATAGGGCTGGCCATCGGCGTTTTCCGCCGGCAGGTCCTCAAAGCTGCCGGACCATGCGCCCTCCCCCAGCGTCAGCGTGCGCCCCTCCATGCCCACGCCGTTCTGATAGAGCCGGATCGTCACAGGATAGGGGGCGAGCCCGGCGGCGCGCAGGTCCCACCGCTTTTCGACGGAAACGCTGAGCCTTTTCGCGCCGGGCGTGCCGCCCTGACGGCGATTGGTAATCAGAAAGCCGTCCGCGGGCGTGCCCCGGATGGACACGCTGTAGGTCTCCCCGCCGTAGACCAGCGCGTCGCCGTCGCCATGCATGACGCTCCCGACGCGTTCCTTCACCTGATAGACGTATTCGTTGCCATCGGCGTCGCTTTTTTCGACCTCCTCAAACGTGCCCCGCCACCGGTTGTCCTCATTGAGCCTGAGGGAAGCGCATTCCGTCTGGCGGCCCTGCACGTCGATGCGGATCAGGACCGCCTCCACCTCGAACGTCTCGTCCGACTGCCAGTCCTTCCCCACGGGTATCTCCAGGGTGTTTCCGCCCGGATCGACGCTGAACATCATAAGGTCCGTGCGGTGCGATTCCGCCTGAACGTCAATGTTTCTGGCGATGACCGTTCCGTTCAGGTTGGCCCCCAGCGTCACATCCGCCTCCGGCGCCAGAATATGCGCCGCCACGGCGCGCTCGTTGCGGACCTTTCCCCGGTAGAGGCCATCCGCGGCGGAGGAATCGTACAGGTTCCACAGCACGTTGCCCGTCTGCCACTCCGTCACCTCACCGTTCGGCGCCCTGCTTCCGTCCGCGTAGAGAAGATCCGTGCCGGGCAGGAGGAACTCTTCAACGCCCGCGAGATCCACATTCAGGATCAACAGTCCCGGCCGTTGGCTGTCAAAGTCCTTGCACTCAATGCTGGTGCCCTCCTTAAAGGCGTGCGCATCCGTAATGTTGCACACGTTCACGCCCGCAGGATCGGAAAGGATCACTTTCTGGATAAAGGTCCCCTGTCCGTCCGTCTGCTCGATGACCTTGCCCAGCCGGTTTTCGTAGGTGCTGAGCGTCTGGTTGATGCGCACGGTCTGATCGTGGACGGCCTGCAAATCGATATACTTCAGGGTGTCGGAATCCTGCATCAGGCTGTCGGGATGGACGCTTCGCATGGGCGCGTCCACCTTGCGGCCGTCAAGGGTCCAGGCGTTTCCATTATCCGCCGTACCTACCGGCACCTCCGTCCCCACCACCAGCAGGGAATCCGTTGTCGAATACGTGGAGGAAAAGCCGCCGCCGCTGAGAAATTCGATTTTTCGGATGTAGCTGACCTCCTCCACGCCGTTGGTGCCAAAGTTGCTCTGATAACGCAGCGTGTCGGTTAAAATGTTGCCATTGGTGTGGGCAGACGTCGTCACAGAGGAGAAGCCCACCAGATGAAAGTTCCCGGCGATGCCCAGCGGGTTGGTTGTATGGAACGGAGAGCTTCGGAAATCCTGGGAAACCGTCCGGCATGCGGGGGTGGCTTCGCCGGCCAGCGCAATGCTTGCAAGGCAAAGGCACATTCCCAAGACAACGACCGGCAGCAGGATTTGACTAAATCGTTTTCGCATCGCCTTTTTTAATATCGACTGTCGTATCAAGCAGACAGTCGATATATTCTCCTTCTTCTTGTAATTGATACCATTATACTATGCTCTTTGTAAAACTGCAAGTATTTGCATCGTGTAATTTGGCCAAAACGGGAATTCTTTTTCCTTAGTCCGCAACACGCCACGGAGCCGCCATCCGCTCCGCTGCCTTCCCCATGCCGTTTGCGCCGGCTTCGTCCCGACCGGGAACATGCCTGCATACAACCCCGGAGACCGGTAAATCCTTGTCGGGGAAGGGGTGCCCGCTCCGCTTTCTTCTGCGGCGGGCAAGGCGGCGTGGCTGCCTCCCCGGCCGATTGCAAACGACCGAAATGTTTCGGAGGGACGGCGCGCCCTTTGGGCGCATCCGGCCTCCAAAAGCGAAGGGAGGCGCCGCCGGTGAGCAAGGCGGATTTACAGCGGGATCTCCGCGCTCTGTACCGGGAGGCCGGCGACGGCCAAACCCTGCCCGTCCTGATGGACGGCGTATGCGCCGCGCTGGCCCGTCATCCGGACGCGCTGGCGGGCATCACCGGCCGCTATGCCGTCCTTGCGGCGGACACCGGCTTTGCGTGCGCCTTTGCCCTGAGCAGCGGCGTATTTTCTCCCCTTGCACCCGATGCACCGGTGGACGTATCCATCGTCGGAGGCGAAGCGGACCTGCTGGCCGTCTTTCGCCATGAGCTTACGCCCCTGAAGGCGCTCCTTGGCGGCAAGGTGCGGGTGCGGGGCGACAGGGCCGCGCTGATGCGCTTTGCTCCGTTTCTGTAGGGCCCGGCGCCGGGGTCCTGCGCGCCTTTGCCCGTCTGCCCGGTTTCTTCTCTTTTTCGCTCCGCTTAACAGCGAGCGTTTTCTCCGGCAGCGCCTTCCTCCTCATAGCAGCGCGCCCACGCCCCGCCGCCTGCTTTTTCCGCGGGGCCAGGCCTTGTGGCGACAGGGTTTTTTTGATAGCGCTGCCATTTGTTACGTTATTGACAATTCAAAAGACCGCCTGTTATAATGGTACGCTTTTTGGCAAACATCTTGTAACAGGAGGAATCAACGTGTTTCATTGGAAAAAAATGATTGCGGTTCTGTGTGCCTGTGTTCTGGTCACAGCCTGCGCCGGCGCATTTGCCGAGGACTACACCGCCTCCGCCCCCGGCATGGGCGGCGACGTGCCGGTGACCGTCAGCTATGAGGACGGCCGCATCACCGCTGTCACCGTAGGCGAAAACAACGAAACGCCCGGCATCGGCGACCAGGCGATCAACGCCATTCCCGGCCGCATCGTGGAGGAGCAGAGCCTGACGGTGGACACCGTGGCCGGCGCCACCGTCACCAGCAACGCCATTCTCACCGCGGCGGAGGCCGCTCTCACGGCCGGCGGCGTGGATGTGACCCCCTTTAAGCAGGAAAAGCAGCCCACCGAGCTCGTGGAGGGCGAAGCGGTGGAGACGGATATCGTCATCGTGGGCGCGGGCATTTCCGGCCTGATGGCGGCCTATGAGCTCAAGGAGGACTATCCGGACGTCAGCTTCATCGTCCTGGAGAAGCTGGACATGGTCAGCGGCTCGCTGCCGGCCTCCGGCGGCGCGATCGCCGGCATCAGCTCGAAATATCATGTGCGCGACGGTGTGGAGTGCACCACGAAGGATTTTGACGTGCTGTTCACCTACACCTCCGGCACCCAGGTGCGCACCGCTCTGGTGGAAAACGTATACGCCAAGAGCGATGTGCTTCTCAACCGTCTGATTGACTACGGCACCCCCTTCACCGGCGAAACCGAGCCCGCCAGCACCTATTCGGACAAGGTGTATGCCATCCGCACCGAAAACCGCGGCCAGAGCTTTGCCGATTTCCTCAACAGCTATGTGAAGGAAAACACCTTTGACCTGCGCATGGGCACCACCGCCACCGAGCTGATCGTGGAGGATGGCAAGGTAGCCGGCGTGGTGGCCGAGGACGATGAGCAGCGCTACGACATCCGCGCCAAGGCGGTCATTCTGGCCACCGGCGGCTTCGGCAGCAATCCCGAACTGATGGAGGAATACCTGCCCCTGTTTGCCGACGGCGTCATCGCCACCAACGCGGGCGCCACCGGCGACGGCATCCTGATGACCCGTCAGTTTGGCACCAAGATCGTGGGCGACGGCAGCATGGGCTCCATCGTCGCGCCGGATGGTTCCAGCCTGATAACCGCCAACTTCCTGGTCAACCTCAACGGCGAGCGCTTTGTGGGCGAAGGCGAGCCCAAGTATGTGCTGCAGCGTGCTGTGTCTCAGCAGCCGGAGAAGGCCGCCTTCCTCATCGCCGACGCCAACTACGCCGATATGGACACCATCGCCCAGAAGATCGAAAAGGGCTATGTGAAGCAGTACGATACCATTGAGGCGCTGGCCGAGGACAACGGCATCGACGCCGAACAGCTCCAGAAGACCATCGACGCCTACAACCAGGCCGCCGATGCCGGCGAGCCCATCCCCGCCCTGGAGTATGAGCTGGCCGCCGACAAGGCCACCAAGGTGGAGACCGCGCCCTTCTACATCGAAAAGGTCACCCTGCGTACCTTCGGCACCATCCCCGGCATCGAGGTCAATGACAGCTGCCAGGTGCTCGACGGCGAGGGCCAGGTGGTTGAAGGCCTGTATGCCTCCGGCGAGCTGATCGCGGGCAACGCCTTCACCCGCCAGTATCCCGGCGTGGGCATCGGCGTGTCCTTTGCCGCCAACAGCGGCCGCTTCGCCGCCGAGACCGCGGCCGAGGGCCTGTAATCCGCAAAGCCAAACGGAAGATGAACGGGGCGGGGTGCGCGTCATGCGCATCCCGCCCTCTGCTTGTCCAAAAACCCATTTGAGAGGTTCGCAAGGCCGCGAATGAAGTCCGAATCTCCGGTGCCTTTTCCGGATTTTCGATTGGACGAAGGCATCCCGCGCCGGCGCGGGACAGGCTGCCCGCCTCCTGCGGGCGGCGCCGACATGCGCCGCGGGTTCGGAAGCCTTGCGCGTTTTCCGGCCGCGCCAGAGGCGCCGAAGGAAAGCGTCGGCCCTGCGGACTAAGCCCAAAGCGACACGCAGAAGC
>OLOW01000263.1_pt1 | contig 33304 bp, 34 predicted proteins | sample 1672801 | NCBI WGS metagenome assembly OLOW01 (sample SAMEA3136725, study PRJEB25190) | human gut metagenome | biome: human gut; feature: human-associated habitat; material: faeces | place: Austria | collected 2013 | reverse complement strand
GCGCCCGCTTCTCCTCGCGAGCCGAGGTGGAACAGTTCGTTGCCGAGTACATCCATTTCTACAATTTTGAGCGTATTTCTCTCAAATACGGCCTTACCCCGCTTGAAATTCGGGGCAAGACCGCTTAAAATCTACTTGTTTTTCAACAGGGCTTTTCTTTTTTCTGTCCCTTCATTGGGGAACAGTCCACTCACGGCACAGCTTTTCCCGACTATTTTCTCGAATGAATCCCGTGGCTTTCAATTACACTTGCAAGCAGGCCGAAAATTGTAGGAACATCCATTTGATTCACGGTTGTCAGTAACGGGTCGCCCTCACGAATTCGCAGAGTTCTGCGAATTTCCTTCGGGATCACCACGCGGCCCAGTTCATCGATGCGGCGGACAATGCCCGTTGCTCTCATTTTTCAAAACGCCTCCTCTTGTTTGGATCGACCTGTGCGGTTCTGCGAGGCTAGTATGACGAGGCGCGCACCATTTTATGCCGCAAGGGATTCTGGCGTTTTTTTCCTTTTCCAAAAATGCTTGACAAATACCCCTGCCGGGTATATACTTCATATACCCCGTGAGGGTATATGAAAACGAGGTGCGCTATGGATAAGGAAAAGTGTTGCCACTGTTCGCAGCGAAAAAAGGAGCGTTCTCCGGAAGAATACAAAAAGCTCATCCATCGTCTGAATCGCATCGAGGGACAGATTCGCGGCATTCGGGGCATGCTGGAAAAGAGCGCCTATTGTCCCGACATTCTGGCTCAGGCCGCCGCGGCCAATGCGGCGCTGAATGCCTTCAGCCGCGAGTTGCTGGCGCAGCACCTGCGTACCTGCGTAGTACAGGACATTCGTCAGGGCAAGGACGAAACCATTGACGAGCTGATGGATACCCTGCGCAAGCTGATGCGCTAGCCTGCCGCAGTCCAGAAAAGGAGAGAAATCATGAAACAATATCAGGTAACCGGCATGAGCTGCGCAGCGTGCAGCGCGCGCGTGGAAAAGGCCGTATCCAAGGTACCGGGCGTAACGGCCTGCTCGGTAAGCCTTCTGACCAACAGCATGGGGGTGGAAGGCACCGCCGGTGAACAGGCTGTCATAGCGGCGGTGGAGGCTGCGGGCTACGGCGCAAGCGTGAAAGGTGCGCCCGCCGCCGCGGCGCCTGCGGCAGACGACCCGCTGACCGATCATGAAACACCTGCGCTCAAGCGGCGGTTGTACAGCTCGCTGGTGTTTCTGGTGGCGCTGATGTACCTGTCCATGGGGCACATGATGTGGGGCTGGCCTGCGCCTGCCTTTCTTGCGGAAAATCATGTGGCGATGGGGCTTGCACAGCTGCTGTTGACGGCGATCATCATGGTCATCAACCAGCGTTTTTTCATCAGTGGCTTCAAGAGCCTGTGGCACAGAAGCCCCAACATGGATACGCTGGTAGCGCTGGGTTCCACGGCCTCGTTCGTCTACAGCGTGTATGCCCTGTTTGCCATGACCGGCGCCCAGGTGCGGGGCGACGCCGCGGAGGTGATGGGCTGGATGCACGAATTCTATTTTGAATCCGCCGCGATGATATTAACGCTCATCACTGTGGGCAAGATGCTGGAGGCCCGCTCCAAGGGCCGCACCACCGACGCGCTCAAGGGGCTGATGAAGCTGGCTCCTCAAACCGCCACGCTGCTGGTAGACGGTCAGGAGCGTACCGTGCCCATCGGGGATGTCAAGCAGGGGGACCTCTTTGTGGTGCGCCCTGGTGAAAATATCCCCGTTGACGGCGTGGTGCTGGAAGGACACAGCGCGGTAAACGAATCCGCTCTCACGGGCGAAAGCATCCCCGTGGATAAAGCCGAGGGGGACGCCGTATCGGCTGCCACGGTGAATCAGTCCGGATTTTTGCGCTGTCAGGCCACCCGCGTGGGCGAGGACACCACGCTTTCCCAGATCATCCGCATGGTCAGCGACGCGGCGGCCACCAAGGCGCCTATCGCCAAGGTGGCGGACCGGGTAAGCGGCGTGTTTGTACCGGTGGTGATCGCCATCGCGCTGATCGCTACGGCCGTATGGCTGGCCACGGGCGCGGACTTTGGGTATGCTTTGGCGCGGGGTATTTCAGTGCTGGTCATCAGCTGCCCGTGCGCGCTGGGGCTGGCCACGCCGGTAGCCATCATGGTGGGCAACGGCAAGGGCGCCAAAAACGGCATTCTTTTCAAAACCGCCGTATCGCTGGAGGAAGCAGGAAAGGTGCGCGTGGTGGCGCTGGATAAAACCGGCACCATCACCACCGGCCAACCCCGTGTGACCGACGTTCTGCCGGCTCCCGGCGTAACGGATGAACAGCTGATCGCCGCCGCCTATGCCCTGGAGCAAAAGAGCGAGCATCCCCTGGCCCATGCCGTGGTAGAGCGGGCTCAAAACCTGGGCCTCAAGGCGCAGGAAGTTTCCGACTTTGCCGCGCTGCCCGGCAACGGCCTGACTGCCGTGCTGGACGGCGAGGCGCTTTCCGGCGGCAGCCTGGCCTTTATCTCCGGGCGGACTGAGGTTTCCGGGGACATGCGCGCCCAGGCTGATCACCTCAGCGGCGAAGGCAAGACCCCGTTGCTGTTCAGCCGGGGAGGGCGGCTGCTGGGCATGATTGCCGTGGCCGACGCCATCAAGCCTGAAAGCCCGCAGGCCGTGCGGGAGCTTCAAAACATGGGCATCCGCGTCGTCATGCTCACCGGCGACAACCAGCGCACCGCCGAAGCCATCGGCCGTCAGGCAGGCGTGGACCAGGTCATCGCAGGGGTGCTGCCCGACGGCAAGGAGAGCGTGATCCGCTCGCTGCAATCGCAGGGCAAGGTAGCCATGGTGGGCGACGGCATCAATGACGCTCCCGCGCTCACCCGCGCGGATATCGGTATTGCCATCGGCGCCGGCACGGACGTGGCCATTGATGCGGCGGATGTCGTGCTCATGAACAGCCATCTCACCGATGTGCCCGCCGCCATCCGCCTCAGCCGCGCCACGCTGCGCAACATCCACGAAAACCTGTTCTGGGCCTTTATCTACAATATCATCGGGATCCCGCTGGCAGCGGGGGTGTTTATTCCCCTGCTGGGTTGGCAGCTCAACCCCATGTTCGGGGCCGCGGCCATGAGCCTGTCCAGCTTCTGCGTCGTCTCCAACGCGCTGCGCCTGAATCTGTTTGACCCGCACAGCGCGAGGAAGGACCATAAAATCAAATTTGCGAAGGAGCCAAAAACCATGCAGAAAACCCTGAAGATCGAAGGTATGATGTGCACCCACTGTTCCGGCCGCGTCAAAAAGGCGCTGGAGGAGCTGCCCGGCGTCGTTTCCGCCGAAGTGAGCCATGAAAACGGCACCGCCGTGGTCACCATGAGCGCCCCTGTAGACGATGCCACGCTGAAAAAGACCGTGGAGGACCAGGGGTATCAGGTGGTCGGCTGAGCCGTTCGCCGGACAGCAAGACGCGGCGGGAGAGTTACGCATCCCGCCGCGTCTTGCTGCTTTTTTATGAAACGATCTCCACGCCCAGCAGCCCGGCCAGGTCGAGCACCTGCGCCGCCGTAACCTTCATCCCTCGCAGGTCGGTGAGGGAAACAGTCCACCCGGCGATACGGCAGGTGGTCATGTCCAGGCCCGAAAGCTGCGTGCGTGCCCACTGCGCACGTTCCAGATCCGAATGATCAAAACGCACCCTGGACAGCCTATTTTCCGACCACAGGCTGTCTCGAAGGCGGCAGTCCGAAAACACGGCATGGTCCAGCTTGCATTCCGCAAAGGAGGCGTAATCCAGCATGCAGCCGTCAAAGGCCACATTCATCAGCGCGCCCCGCATGATTTCCAGCCCCGTCATGCGGCAGCCTCGCAGGCGTGCCCGCTGAAACGCCGCGTTCGTAAGCCGCGCGTTGCTCCATTCGCACTTATCAAAGACGCAGTCCACGAAGCTGATTCGCTTGAAGTCGTTATCGCCAAACCGGCAGCGCTCAAACACGCAGCCTCGCACGTCCAGCGTTTTGCCCGAAAAACCGGTCAGCTCCCCGTCCACAAAGCGCAGGTTTTCCAGGTCCTCGTCTCTGGCCAGCGCCACGGCTGCCGCCTCCGAAAGCGTGGGACTTTCCACAGGTTGCGCCGCCAGCACAGGTTCCGCCACCCTCCACCCATCTTTCATGTGCATGCTCCCACTCCTCTCCCCTTTTGTCCATTATAGGGGGCTGCGTCCTCCGCCGCAAGCCTCCATTGCCCTGATGAGGAAAATCATTCGTTGTCATCCCAGTCCGTGCGTGCTATAATAAATGTTATTAAGAGGTTATTCGATTAAGGAGGAACATGCGATGAAGCGCAGAATCGGCATTTTGACCAGCGGGGGCGACTGCCCCGGCTTGAATGCGGCCATCCGCGGCGTGGCGCGTGCCGCCTATGAGCTTTTTGATGCGGAAATTATCGGTATCCGCAACGGCTATGGCGGGCTGATCGAGGGTGAATATCAGGAGATGAGCAAAAAGCAGTTCTCCGGTATTCTCACGCTGGGCGGCACCATTCTGGGCACCAGCCGGCAGCCGTTCCGCAATATGCGGGTGATCGACGAACGCGGCGTGGATAAGGTTGCCGCCATGAAAAAGACCTACAAGGATTTGAAGCTGGACTGTCTGGTTACCCTGGGCGGGAACGGGACGCACAAAACGGCCAACCTGCTCAGCGAGGAGGGCCTCAACGTCATCGGCCTGCCCAAGACCATTGACAACGATATCTATGGCACCGATTTCACCTTTGGCTTCCATACGGCGGTGGACATCGCCACGGAGGTCATCGACCGCATTCACACCACAGCCACCAGCCATGGCCGGTGCATGGTGATTGAGCTGATGGGCAACAAGGCGGGCTGGCTGACGCTGTATGCGGGTCTGGCAGGCGGCGCAGATGTCATCCTGCTGCCGGAGATTCCCTACGATATAAAAAAGGTAGCCCAGGCTGTGGAGGCCCGTGCCAAGAGCAAGAAGCCCTTCAGCATCATCGCCGTGGCCGAGGGCGCCATGAGCGAGGAAGAAGCCAAAATGAAGAAGAAGGAGCGCGAAGCCTACCGTGCCACGCTGCCCTATGACTGCATCAGCAAGCGCATCGCCGCACAGCTGAGCGAAATGGTAGGCGTGGAGGCGCGGCATGTGGTGCCCGGCCACATCCAGCGCGGCGGCAGTCCCAGCGCCTACGACCGTGTGCTTTCCACCCAGTTTGGCGTGCATGCTGCCCAGCTCATCCGGGATGAAATCTACGGCGTAACGGTGGCCCTGGACGGCAACGAGATTATTCACAACAAACTCAAGGACATCGCGGGTGTACCCAAGCCCGTGCCCAAGGATGACCATGTGCTCATCACCGCCCGCAACATGGGAATCTGCATGGGCGACTGAATCTTCCTTTGCGCATCTCCTGCGGACATCCTCCGTGCCGACGGCGGATGTCCGTCTTTTTTATGGGGGCAGCCCTTGCTTTCCCTGTGCAAACAGGGTACAATCTTAGCAGAATATATCGAAAGGCAGGTGAGCAGGATGGACGGCTGTGACAGCCGAGATCGAAGAACCTCAGCCGGTCGAAAGCGGCACCCAGGCGCCGCGGTCCGAAAGCGCGGGCAACCGTTCACCCTGCCTCAAGCAGCGTGAACGAGCGCGGCGGCTTTTGGCTTGCTTTCAACCGGCTCTTCCACAGGGAAATCAGGAAGGAGGAGACGTTCAAAATGGAGCCGAAAATCCCCGTTACGGAAGAAGCCGCCCTGACCCCCAAGCCGGATTATGCGGCGGAGATTACCCGAATTGTCAAAAGCCCTGCATCCCCCAACGTGATGCGGGAGCGTTTGGAAGATTACCACGAAAAAGATATCGCCGAGGTTCTGCCCACGCTGACCCCGGCGGAGCGAAAAAAGCTTTACCGTATCCTGGACGCGGATATGCTCGCCAACATTCTGGAGCGTCTGGAGAACGATGAGGCAGCCGGATTTCTTTCCGAAATGGATCTGAGCAAGGCCGCCCGCACGATTGAAAGCATGGAAACCGACGCGGCGACGGCGATTCTTTCCGGGCTGGACCGCAAGAAAAAAAGCGACCTTCTCGAATGCATGGACGAGACTTCAAAGAAGGAGCTCGCCCTGATGCAGACCTTTGATGACGGCGAAATCGGCAGCAAGATGACCACCAACTATGTCTCTGTCCGCGATAACCTGACGGTGAAACAGGCCATGAGCTCCCTGATTGAACAGGCCGCCGAAAACGACAATATCTCCACGCTTTTTGTGCGGGATAGCAACGATGTGTTCTGTGGCGCGATTGACTTGAAGGAGTTGATCATCGCCCGGCCGGAGACCGATTTTCATTCTCTCATCATGACCTCCTACCCCTATGTGTACGGGCATGAGGATATTGACGACTGTCTGGAGCTGCTCAAGGACTATTCCGAGGACCTCATCCCCGTGCTGGACAACAACAACCACCTGTTGGGCGTCATTACCTCGCAGAACATGGTGCAGGTCGTGGACGATGAAATGGGCGAAGACTACGCCCGTCTGGCCGGCCTGACCGCCGAGGAGGATCTGACCGAACCGCTCCGGCAGAGCATGCAAAAGCGCCTGCCGTGGCTGTTTGTGCTGCTGGGATTGGGCCTTCTGGTATCCACGGTGGTGGGTGCGTTTGAGCAGGTCGTATCCCAGCTGACGCTGATTATGTGCTTCCAGTCCCTCATCCTGGATATGGCGGGCAACGTGGGCACCCAGTCCTTGGCGGTGACCATCCGCGTCTTAATGGATGAGAACCTGACCTTCCGGCAAAAGTTCGGGCTGGTGGTCAAGGAGGTGCGCATCGGCTCTGCCAACGGCCTGTTGCTGGGGCTGGCATCCTTTGTGCTGATCGGGCTGTACATCTGGCTGTTTCGCGGCCGCGACCTGATGACCGCTTTTGCCGTGTCCGGCTGCATCGGCTTCTCGCTGCTGGTGGCCATGGCCATTTCCAGTGCTGTGGGTACGTTGATTCCCCTGTTCTTCAAAAAGATCAACATTGACCCCGCTGTGGCCTCCGGGCCGCTCATCACCACCATCAACGACCTGGTGGCCGTGGTCACCTATTATGGTCTGAGCTGGCTTCTTCTTCTGCAAATCATGCATCTTGCCGGCTAAGTGGTCCTTACCGGCGTTTGGAAGAGCCGGTGGCAATACGCGCCCATCAGTGGCGGCGCACAAAGCATTCGGGAGGGAAAGAAACGCTTCTTTCCCTCCCGCTGCTTATATTCCCTCTCAATTTGCGTGAGCAATTCCCAGCCCGGTCGCCAGAGCATAGCTTTTGACCTTGTCGCTCTCCAGCTCCTCGCGATGCATGTCCACGGCGGTGAGCTGGTTATTCTCATAGGTTTTATAGTAGTAGATGCCTTTGCTGGCGTTGATGCAGCAGGAATAGGTGGTGATGTCCCAGCGTTCGTCCGCCCGTACCGCGCCGCGCGGCATGGCCACCGCGTCCAGCAGGTGGAAAAACTGCGACACGCTGCTGTTTTCCTCGGCATCGCAGACGGAATTGAGCCGCAGGAAGGCCGCTTTGACAAAGCGGGATGCCGGCGAAAAATCACCCGGAAGGCCAAGAGTACCGAATCCGCGGCCAAACGGCGTCAGTTTCAGCCCGGCAGCGAAGCTGTTTTCCGGCTCTCCGGATCGCACCCCCATGTACTGGCGCAGGTTGGTCAGCTGGAAATCAAAGGGCGGGTTGTTGGTGAGCACACCCACGGGGTTGTCGTACACGCGCATGCCGCCTTGCATGCATTCCACTACGATGGAGCTTTCCCGGTCTGCGATGTGCCAGTGCAGGGGCGCCAGGGGCATCTGTTCGCTGAACGGAATGCTCATGATATGGGTTTGCTCGAGCAAGGCGCGCGCCTCCTCCACGCAGGCGCATTTTCCCAGCACCCACAGCGGGAGCTCAAAGGGGGACACATTGGCCTTGTCCTCGCTGAGCTGCGCAGAATAAAAGGCGTTGCCCGGGAAATTCAGTCCCGCGATGCACAGGCCCTTTTCATTCGCTGCCTCCGCATACAGGGGATAGCCGTCCACAACCGTCGCCATACCGATCATGGCGTAGTGCCGCCTGCATTCGCCCGCCTTGCGAAAGACAATCGGGTATTGTCGCGGCGTGATCGCTACCTGCTCGCCAAAGGAATATTCAAGGTCCAGGTTTCGTCCAAAGTAAAAGTCCCCGGTTGTCAGGGCAATGCTGGTGCACATGGTTTTCTCTCCTTGCGGCGGCCGTGGTTGTTCGCCGCCTTTTTCAGTATGCTGCGCCGCAGCCGGCGTCATGTATGCCGAAAAAACAAACGGGACGGCGCACAGCCGTCCCGTTGCATGCTGGTTAGACAGGCATGGTCTTTTCTTCCTTGTTGAGCATGGTGCTGTCCACACCCAGCTGCTTGGCCTGACGGTACTGGAAGTACTTGATTGCCACCTGCGGGAACAGGGCGTAGCTCAGCACGTCCTCCTCCTGCTGGTAGTAATCGCGAATCTCCTCGCGGTACTTATCCAGTTCGGGCGGGATGTCGTCGGCAGGACGATGGGTAATGACCTTGTCGTCGCCGATGCACTTTTTGCGAACTTCTTCGTTGACGGGTGCGGGCAGCCTGCCGTACTCGCCGCGAAGCAGGGCCTTGGACTCCTTGGTGACCATCTTGTAGCGCTCGCCGGCCAGGATGTTCATCACAGCCTGGGTGCCCACGATCTGGCTGGTGGGCGTCACCAGCGGCGGATAGCCGAAGTCCTTGCGCACACGCGGCACCTCGGCCAGCACGTCATAGTACTTATCCATGGCGTTGGCCTGCTTGAGCTGACCGATCAGGTTGCTCAGCATGCCGCCGGGTACCTGATAAATCAGCGTATTTGCGTCGGTCGCAAGCACGCGGGCAGGATCGCGCCAGCCTTCCTTGGTCAGCTCATCCGCCACACCGCGGAAGTAACCAGCCAGCTCACTAAGCAGCTTAAGGTCCAGACCGGTGTCATACTCGGTGCCCTGAAGCGTTGCCACCATGGACTCGGTGGTGGGCTGGGAGGTGCCGTTGCCCAGTGCGGAAAGCGCGGTGTCAATCACATCCACGCCCGCCTCCACGGCCTTGAGCAGCGTCATGGCGCCGGTGCCCGTGGTGTCATGCGTATGCAGGACGATGGGCAGGTTCGTTTCCGCCTTGAGGCGCTTGATCAGGCTGTAGGCCTTGTAGGGCAGCAGCAGGTTAGCCATGTCCTTAATGCAGATGATATCCGCACCCATCTTGGCGATGTCGGCGGCCAGCTTCACGAAGTAATCCTCCGTGTGCACGGGGCTGATGGTGTAGCTCATGGCCACCTCGGCGGTTCCGCCGTATTTCTTGGTGGCCTTGACGGCGGTTTCCATGTTGCGCAGATCATTGAGCGCGTCGAAGCAGCGGATGATATCGCAGCCGTTTTCCACCGTCTTTTTCACGAAGAAATCGACCACGTCATCAGCGTAATGCTTGTAGCCCAGCAGGTTCTGGCCGCGCAGCAGCATCTGCAGCTTGGTGTTGGGCAGGCCCTTGCGCAGCTTGCGCAGGCGCTCCCACGGGTCCTCGTTGAGGAAGCGCAGGCAGCTGTCAAACGTAGCGCCGCCCCAGCATTCCAAAGAGAAGTAGCCTACTTTGTCCAGCTTTTCAAACGCAGGCTCCATCTGGGAGAATCTCATGCGCGTAGCGGCCTGGCTCTGGTGCGCGTCGCGCAGGATGGTATCGGTAATTCCAACCTTGGCCATTGTTTTCACCTCTTAATTTGCGATTAACCGAACATGCTCAGCAGGATACCGGCAGCGATGGCCGAGCCGATCACGCCTGCCACGTTGGGGCCCATGGCGTGCATGAGCAGGAAGTTGCCGGGGTTGGCCTTCTGGCCCTCCACCTGGCTCACACGCGCAGCCATCGGCACAGCAGATACGCCGGCGGAACCGATGAGCGGGTTGATCTTGCCACCAGAGAGCTTGTTCATGAGCTTGGCCAGCAGCACGCCGCCCGCGGTTCCAAAGCCGAAGGCGAGCACGCCCACGACGATGATGCCCAGCGTCTTGGGCGACAGGAAGGTGGAGGCGGTCGCCGTCGCGCCGACCGTGGTGCCCAGGAAGATGGTGACGATGTTCATCAGCTCGTTCTGAGCGGTCTTGTTCAGACGGTCCACCACGCCGCTCTCACGGAACAGATTGCCCAGCATCAGGCAGCCGACCAGCGGCGCCGCAGAGGGCAGCAGCAGGCTTACGATGATGGTCACCGCGATGGGGAAGATGATCTTCTCGCGCTTGCTCACGGGGCGCAGCTGCTCCATGACGATCTCGCGCTCCTTCTTGGTGGTCAGGGCGCGCATGATCGGCGGCTGAATCACCGGCACCAGCGCCATGTAGCTGTAGGCCGCCACGGCGATGGGGCCAAGCAGGTGCGGAGCCAGCTTGCCGGTCAGGTAGATGGCGGTGGGGCCGTCCGCGCCGCCGATGATGCCGGTGGAAGCGGCTTCCTGCGGGGTGAAACCCATCACGGTATAACAAACGATGAAGGTGATGAAGATGCCCAGCTGCGCGGCAGCGCCCAGCAGCAGGCTCTTGGGGTTGGCAATCAGGGGACCGAAGTCGGTCATGCAGCCCACGCCCAGGAAGATCAGGCAGGGGTAAATGCCCAGCTTCACGCCCAGATACAGGTAGTCCAGCATGCCGGGAGTAATGACCTTGCCGGCGGTAGCCAGCAGCTGGCCGCTAACGGTGAACACCTGTCCATCGGCCAGATACGCACCCGCAGAGCTGATGATGATCTGCGCGCTGTTGGCCAAAATGGAGCCGTCAGCGGCGACCAGCGCACCCGCGGCGTTAAACGCGCCGCCAGCGGTGATGGCGTCCACGATTTGTCCCAGCATGTTTCCGGCTGCGTCCATCACGGCGCCCTGGGCGGTAAAGGTGTAAGCAACCGGGTTGGTCAGCGCCGAAGAGTCCAACAGCACCGCGCCGCCAAACAGGCTCCAGTTGGTGTGGCCGCCAGCAAACAGCTCCTGATTGTACATACCCGCAATAGGCAGGTTGGTCAGCAGCATGCCAAATGCAATGGGCATCAGCAAAAGCGGCTCGTACTTTTTGACCACGGCCAGATACATCAGCACGCACGCGATAGCGATCATGATCAGCGGCTTGGGATCGCTAAACAGCGCATAAATGCCAGAATCCTGGCAAAGCTTGATTAAACTCTCGCCCACGTTCATGGTTTGAAATCAACTCGCTTTCTTTTGAGAATGTGGGAAAGGCCGCGAATGATCTCAGCCAATAACGATGAGCGGGTCGCCGCTGTTGACAGAAGCGCCCTTGGCGGCCACGACCTGCTTGATGGTGCCGTCGCAGGGAGCCATGATCTCGTTTTCCATCTTCATGGCTTCCAGGATCAGCAGAATATCGCCCTTTTTCACGGTAGCGCCTTCGGTCACGCGCACTTCCAGGATGGTGCCGGGCATAGGAGCGTTCACCTTCTGGCCTCCGGCAACAGGGGCTGCCGCAGCGGGGGTGGCAGGCGCGGGAGCGGCGGCAGGAGCAGCCACAGGCGCGGGAGCAGCTACAGGAGTGGCAACGGGGGCGGCAACAGGAGCGGACGCAGCGCCCACTTCCTCGACGGCGACGGAATAAGCGACACCATTGACCGTAATATTGAACTGACGCATGGGGTGGAATCCTCCTTCAACAAATGCAGTGGTTTCTTTGGAAATCAGAAGCGGCTGTAGGTCTGTTCCTCGCGGCCCGCGCGGTTCCAGGCGGGCGCGTTGCTGACGCGCTTGACATGGCGCACCACAAATCCGGTGGGCGCCTGCCATACGGCGGCAATCGCGGCAGTGATGGCGGCGATCACCTCGGCGCTTACGCCTTCGCTGACTGCGGGAGCCGGAGCAGCCACAGGCGGCGCGGATACGACGGGAACGGCGGGCTTGGCCTTTTCAGGCTTCTTTTCGCCGGTGGTCCGGTCGGTGATGAACGAAAGCACCTTGATGAAAACGATCAGGATAATCAGGCCGAGAAACACAACCAAAAGGCCGATCACCATAACGCCAAGGCCGAAGATCAAGTTCTCCATGAATATCCCTTCCTTTCGGCGTTACATGGGCAGGTTGTCATGCTTCTTGGGCGGGTTGGAATCACGCTTGGAGCCGAGCATCTCCAGGGCGGAAATCAGCATGGCGCGGGTCTTGGCGGGATCGATGATATCGTCCACCATGCCGTCCTTGGCGGCGTTGACCGCTCCGGCCACCTTTTCCACATACTCGCCGGCATACTTGGCGCGGGCTTCCTCCACGGACAGGTCCTTGTCGGCCTTGACCTGATCGGCATAGAGCACGGCCACCGCCGCCTCAGGCGTAAGGGCGGAAATCACCGCGCCGGGCCAGGCGTAGGTGATGTCGGCGTTGGCCTTGCCGCCCATGGCCACGTAAGCCTGGCCAATCGCATCGCCGGTTACCACGGCCAGCTTGGGCGCGGTCGCCTCGGCATAGGCAAAGAGCAGCTGGCTCTGGGCCTTGAACAGCCAGCCCTGCGCGTTCACACTGTCCACGGTCACGCCGCAGGTGTTGAGCAGGCTGATGACGGCGATGCCGAAGCAGTCCATGAAACGCACAAAGCGCGCGGCCTTCTGCAGGGCGCCCGCGGTCAACTTGCCGCTGGCAGCCACCACGCCCACGCTGTGTCCGCCCATGCGGCCCATGAACACGCGCACGGAAGGCTCATAAGCGGCGTAGAGCTCGATGGAGGCACCGCCGTCCATCAGCGCGGCCACAAGCGCGTCCACATCCGCCGCGTCGATGGCGGGAATCAGGCGGCTCATGTCGTCGCTGTCGATGATTTCGCTGTCCTCAAGGTTGCTGGAGGGCAACAGGGCCAGCACCTGCTTGGCCTTCAAAAGCGCCTCGTCCTCGGTGGCGGCGGTCAGCGCGCAGGCGCCCATGCCGGCGGCCACCTTCGCGCCACCCAGCTCCTGGGGCTTGACGTCCAGGCCGTTCATGGCGGCCAGCACCTGCGGGCCGAACACCATCACTTCGCCCACTTTTTCCGCTACAATGGACACGTCCGCCAGCTGGGTCAGCAGCGCCGCGCCGCCGATGCAGGGGCCCAGCACCACCGATACGATGGGGCATACGCCGCTCATGCGGGCCAGCTTCTGATAAATCTCGCTATACGCGCTCATGGCGGCGGCGCCTTCGTCGATGCGCACACCGGCGCTGTCCAGCAGCGCCACCACGGGCGCGCCGGTCTTGAGGGCCATGTCCAGGAGCTTGAGGATTTTGGCAGCTTGGGCCTTGCCCATCGCGCCGCCGTGAACCGTGAAATCCTGCGCGAAGAGGTACACCGGACGCTCCTCAATGGTGGCATATCCGGTGATGACGCCCGCGCCTTCCTCGTTTTGGCTCACCAGCGCAAACAGCTCCACAAAGCTGCCGGCATCCGCGAGCTTTTCCACACGCTCGCGCGCGGTCAGCTTGCCTGCTTCGCGCTGTTCCTTGAGGCGCTTTTCGTTGCCGCCGAGGATGGCGTCACGAATTTCCAGCACCTTTTGAAGGTCTTGAGAGTTGTGCATTTCCGTTCTCCCTTCCATGCGGTAATGGTCTTTGGTCAGGGGCAAGCTGGCGAAAGTCCAACTTGCACCCCATTCATTTGATTCTGCATATCCTTCCTGTTTTCCTGCCCTCATGACAATCTTTTCACGATTTTTGGACGATTTTTTTCGGAACGCCCTTAAACCGTTGTTTCGCCTTCGTTTTTCCCGGTAAGAAAGCCGTCGATAAGGGCACAAGCCTGGGCGGCGGGATCAGCCGTCATATCCAGCCAGTGTATGGCCTGGTCACGCCGGAACCAGGTCATCTGACGCTTGGCAAACTGCTTGATGGCTGTGGAAAGCAGGTCGCGCATTTCATCAAGCGTGGCGATCCGTCCCGTCAGATACTGGGTGATGAAGCGGTATTCAAGCCCCAGCTTCAAAAGAAACTCCTCGCTCACGCCCCTGTCCAGAAGCCCGCGCACCTCCTCTACCATGCCCTCGTTAAGCCGCCGGTCCAGCCGCTCGTCGATGCGGCGGCGCAGGGTATCCCGGTCCCAGGTCACCCCCAGGCGCAGCGTCTCATAGCGTGGGTTTCGGCCGGGAACGATGTCGTCTCCGTCGTGCAACTTTTCCAAAAGCCGCATCACCCGGTTGCGGTTGCGCCTTTCCACCTCCACATCCGGCACGGCCTTGACCAGCATGTCGTAGAGCTCTTCCGTGGTCCGCTTCTCCAGCTCCGCGCGGTAGGCAAGATTCGGCATGCGGTTGGACAGCTCGTAGCCGTCCGCCACCGAATCCACGTACAGGCCGGTGCCGCCCACCAAAAAAGGCGGCTTCCCCCGCGCCACAATGCCGTCGATGGCCTCATAGGCCATGCGCTGGAAATCCGCCATGGAAAAAAAGTCGCCCGCCTCGCATACGTCGATCAGGTGGTGTCTGACCCCCCGTGTCTCTTCGGGCGTGATTTTGCCGCTGCCCAGGTCCAGTCCACGAAACACCTGCCGCGAATCCGCCGAAACGATTTCTCCGCCGTATCGCAGGGCCAGTTCCACCCCCAGGCCACTCTTGCCGGACGCATTGGTGCCCGCAATCACAATCAGCTTTGGCAGCATCCCGACTCCCCCATTCATCCTTCTTTCTGATAGGCGATGCGCGGCGTGCCATCCTCCACCCAGATGGTGCCGCAGCGCTCGAAACCGTTGCGCTCAAAGGCCCGGCGCATGGGCAGGTTGCGCTCGTGGGTATCGCCGCGCAGGTTGGGATGGCGGCTGAACGCCCACTTTACGATCACATCCACCATGCCGCGCTTTTCCCCCGAAGAGGCCACACGGTGGAGCGTGGCATAGGGGCGGTCGTTCTTCCATGCACCGTCGATCACGCGGTAGGTGGGGTCCTCCCCAAAAACGAGGACGAAGGCCGCGTACAGGCGGCCCTCCTCCTCGCATACGTAGCACCGTTCCCCGGCAATATCGGCCTCGACCGTTTCCCGTGAGGGATACCGGGTACCCCACTGACCGGGATTTCCGCTTTGCGCCATAAACCGCCGCGCGCCTTCATAGATGAGCAGCACGGCCTCCAGATCCGCCTGGGTGGCGGGCCGGACACGCATGGACTTCTCCCCCTTTTCCGTTCATTCCTCCGGAATGCCGAACAGCCGGCAGGCGTTGCGCGCTGCCGTATCGGCCAGCTCCTCCGTGCTCACGCCCCGCAGCTGCGCCACCACCTCGGCCACATACTGCACAAAGGCGGGCTCGTTTCGCTTGCCGCGCAGGGGCACCGGGGTCAAATAGGGGCTGTCGGTTTCCACCAGCAGGCGGTCCGCCGGACAGAAGCGAGCGGCTTCCTGCAGCTTGTGCGCATTCTTGAAGGTGACCGGCCCCGCAAAGGAAAGGTAGAATCCCAGGTCGAGGTATTCCTTCGCGCTTTCCACGCTGCCGCTGTAACAGTGCATCACGCCTGCGGGAAGCTCCCCGCGGCGCTCGCGAAGCACCTCCAGCATATCCCCATGCGCATCGCGCACATGGAACACCGCCGGAACATTCATCCGACGGGCCAGCGCCAGCTGCTTGATGAGTACCTCGCGCTGCTGGTCACGGGGAGAAAGATCGTAGAAATAATCCAGACCGATCTCGCCAACGGCCACCACGCGCGGCTGCGTCAGCATGCCTTCCAGCTCGGCTTCCGTTTCATCCGTCCAGGTTTTGGCCTCATGCGGATGCACGCCCACCGCACCATACACGCCTTCGTGTTTTTTGGCAAGCGCCACGATGCGGCGGCTCGTTTCCAGGTCGCTTCCTCCCAGAACGCAGCGCCTGACGCCAGCCTGCTCCATGCGCTGCATCACCTCCGGCAGGTCGTTTTGAAATCCCTCGTTTTCCAGATGACAATGCGAATCAAACAGGTTCATCGGATATCCGCTCCATCCTCTACACCGGGTTCAACCGTGACCAGTTTCAGCGTTTTGTCCTGCGCGTCAGAGGCGCAGAGAATCATGCCCTCGCTGCGGATGCCCCGCAGCTTGGCGGGCCTCAGGTTGGCAACCACGACCACCTGCTTGCCCACCATTTCTTCGGGCGTGTAGAACTTGGCGATGCCGCTGACCACGGTGCGCTCCGGCTCGCCTGCCCCCAGGCTCAGGGTAAGCTTGAGCAGCTTGTCCGCGCCCTCCACCTTTTCGGCAGCCGTCACGCGCGCCGCACGAAGCCTCACACGGGCGAAGTCGTCGATGGTGATCAGGCCGTCGTCCTGCGCCTTCTCGGCGTTGGGCTTCGGTTCCGGCGCGGGCTGCGCGGCAGGCGTGGGCACGATGTCGGCCAGTTCCTTTTTGATATCGATACGCGGGAAGAGCGCCTCGCCCTTCTGCACCTTGCCGCCGGCGGGCAGCACGCCGAAGTGGGACGTGCTCTCAAAGCTGCACAGCGCCGGATCGCTCACACCCAGCTGCTCAAAGATGCGCGCGGGCGTGCGGGGCATGGTGGGCGCAATGAGGATAGCCACGATGCGGATGCTCTCGCACAGCACGTACATCACGGTTTTCAGCCGTTCCCTGCCCTCTTCGGTCTTGGCCAGCACCCAGGGCATGTTCTGGTCGATGTAGCGGTTGCACTCGCCAATCAGCTGCCAGATATCCTGAAGTGCCACGGAGAACTGCAATTCATCCATGTGCTTCTTAACGCGGGAGGGCGTGCCCTCCGCCAGGGCAATGAGCAGGCGGTCGATGTCGTTCCACTCGCCATGGGCGGGCACCACACCGTCAAAATATTTTTCCACCATGGCAACGGTGCGACTGACCAGGTTGCCCAGATCGTTGGCCAGATCAGCGTTGATGCGGGTGAGCAGGGCCTCATAGCTGAACTGGCCGTCGCTGCCGAAGGGCACCTCGCGCATGAGGAAATAGCGAATAGCGTCGCTGCCGTAGCGGTTGCACAGCACCACGGGGTCCACCACGTTGCCCAGGGACTTGGACATCTTCATGCCGTCCAGCACCAGCCAGCCGTGGCCGAACACCTGCTTGGGCAGGGGCAGGCCCAGCGCGTGCAAAATGATGGGCCATGTGATGGTGTGGAAACGGATGATCTCCTTGCCGATCAGGTGGATGTCGGCGGGCCAGTACTTCCGGTACAGGCTGTCGTCCTCACTCCCATAGCCCAGAGCGGTGATATAGTTGGTGAGCGCATCCAACCACACGTACACGGTATGCTTGGGATCAAAATCGACCGGCACGCCCCACTTGATGGAGGTGCGGCTGACGCACAGGTCCTGCAGGCCGGGCCTGAGGAAATTGTTGAGCATCTCGTTGCGTCGGCTGGCAGGCTGGATGAAGTCGGGGTGCTGCTCGATATAGTCGATCATCCACTGCTGATATTTGCCCGCCCTGAAGAAATAGGCTTCCTCGTTGGTCTTTTCCACGGGACGGCCGCAGTCCGGGCAGCAGCCATCCTTGAGCTGCATCTCGGTGAAGAAGCTTTCGCAGGGGGTGCAGTACCAGCCCTCATAGCTGCCCTTGTAGATGTCGCCCTGCTCATAGAGCCTTCGGAAAATCTTCTGAACCGCCTTGACATGCCGCTCGTCGGAGGTGCGGATGAAATCGTCATAATCGACATCCATCAGCTTCCAGAGCTCCTTGATGCCGCGAACGATCTCGTCCACGTAAGCCTGCGGCGTAACCCCTTTCGCCTGGGCCTTGCGTTCGATCTTCTGGCCGTGCTCATCGGTGCCGGTCAAAAAGAAGGTATCGTAGCCTTCCTGTTTTTTGAAGCGCGCCATCGTATCGGCCGCGACGGTGGTATAGGCATGGCCGATGTGCAGATTATCGCTGGGATAATAGATAGGCGTCGTGATATAGAAGGTCTCCTTGTTGGGCATGTGCGCTTCCCCCTCCTCGATGAATCAAAAAAGCCGCGCCCCGTCAGAAAAGGGGCGGGCTTGACCCGCGGTACCACCCTTGGTTTATCGCTTACGATCCTTGATGATCGCAGGCCTGTAACGGTGCCGACCGCTCCGCCCTACCTGTCGGACGGAGAAGCTCCCGGGCCATGTTCCCGCCGCGCCCGCGCCGCTTTTCACCTGCCGCGGCTCTCTTTGGCTGGACGTGGGGCGGTACTCTCCCGCTCATCGCCTGTATGCGCTTTTCGCCCCTATTATACCCGATTTTTTGCGCTTGTCAACGAAAAAGCGCGCCTGCAAGCACGGTTCCTGCCAGCGCGCCCACGAGCGAGCAGGGCACGGCATAGCCGGTGGACTTACGGTCGATGGCGCTCATGTACACGCACACGGTGTAAAAGATGGTTTCGCTGGAGCCCATCACGGTGCTGGCCACCAGGCCCACACGGCTGTCCGCGCCGTATTGGGCGAGCAGCTTTTCCACCAGGGCCAGCGAGGCCGACCCGCTCATGGGCCGAAGCAGCACCAGCGGCGCCACCTCGCCCGGCAGGCCCAGCCACTCAAACGCCGGAGCCGCCAGACGGCACAGCGCATCCATCAGTCCGGACGCCTGCATCAGCCCAATCGCCACCAGCATGGCCGCCAGATTGGGCAGCACGCGCACCGCCACCGCTATGCCCTCGCGCGCCCCCTCCACAAACAGATCATACGCCGGCAGCCGGCGGCAGGCGGCCGCCAGAAGCGTTGCCAGCAGGCATCCCGGCACAATCAGCCCGCTAAGCACGGCGCGCCTCCCTTCTTCGGCGGCAGATCAGCCCCAGCACCGCGCCCACCGCCGTGGATACGGCCGTGCATACCAGGCTGGGCAGCACGATGGCGCCCGCATCCGCCGATCCAGCCGCTGCCCGCAGCGCCAGCACCGTGGTGGGAATCAGCTGGATGCTGGTCGCATTGAGAATCAGCAGCATATACATATCATGTTCGACGCAGGGCGCTTTTTTGCGCTCCTCCTCCATCAGGCGCATGGCCTCCATTCCCTGCGGCGTGGCCGCGTTGCCCAGCCCCAGCATGTTCATCGACAGATTCATGCATACGGCCTGGCGCGCCTCTTTTCCCCGCACGCCGGGCATGAGCACACGCAGCGCGGGGTGCACAAGCCGCTCCAGTGCTCCGGGCGCGCCCAGCGCCTGAAGAATCCTCATCCAGCCGCAAAACAGCAGGTAGCCAGCTCCCAGCGTCAGCGTCAGGGTGATAGCGTCCGCCGTGGCGCCCAGCGCAGCGACCAGCATTTCCTGTCCGCGCCCACATAGGACCGCATATACAAGGGAGCCTCCGGTCATTCCCAGCCATAGCCATTGAAGCGCCAAAATACCTCACCATCCTACTAAATGTACACCAATTTTAATGTGTAATTTTTGAAACATTTTTAATTTTACACCTGATTTTATGTATATGGTTCATTCTGGTGCCAAATGGACCATTGACAGATTATTCACTGGGTTGTATTTTTATGTTATCCGGTGGGATTTGGTCCTACGCGGAAATATGTCTGCTTTTTGAGAAGTGGAGGGCTTGGAATATGAAATCGACCGGCGTGGTGCGTAAATTGGACAATCTGGGCCGCATTGTGATCCCGATCGAGCTGAGAAAAACCATGGATATTGCCATCAAGGATACCCTTGAGATTTTTACCGAAGGCGACGAGATCATCCTTAAAAAATATCAGCCCGGTTGCATTTTCTGCAATGACGCGCGCAACGTCACGCTCTTCAAGGGCAAGCTGGTATGCGAAAAGTGCCTGGCAGAAATGAAGCAACAGGAGCACGACTAAAACACGCACAAACGCAAAAAAACCGCGCAGACGGAACGGAAGGGGTTCCAGCCGCGCGGTTTTTTGGTTATACTATTTCAGCATGTTCAAGATCGTCTGCTTGCTCTGCACACCCACGGTACGGGCAGCCGCTTCGCCGCCCTGAAAAACAATCAGCGTGGGAATGCTCATCACGCGGTAGCGCGCGGCGATCTCGGGCGCGTCGTCCACGTTGATCTTGCACACACGGTATGCATCGCTTTCTCCCGCGATTTCCTCCACCACTGGAGAAAGCATCTTGCAAGGGCCGCACCAGTCGGCATAAAAATCCACCAGCACGGGTTTATTGCTATGGAGAACCTCCTGGTCAAAGCTCTGAGCGTTCAACTTGGTCACGGACATGGGGTAAGCCTCCTTTGCTTGGATGTGTCCAGTCATTATCATACCCGCCCCCGGCGGGGAATAAACCACTATTTTCAAAAAGGCGGTGTTTTTTTATGGGGCTGGCGCCTGAGCATGCCGTCCATCCCTTCGCCCCTGTATGGGACGTCCATTGCCGTGTGCTGGTGCTGGGGTCGTTTCCCTCCGTGCGTTCACGGGAGATCGGGTTTTACTACGGCCATCCGCAAAACCGCTTCTGGCGCGTGCTGGAGCGCCTCTATGGCCAGCCCGTGCCGCCGGATACAGCGGGACGCCGCTCCTTCGTGCTCCGTCACGGCCTGGCCCTGTGGGACGTGCTGGCCGCCTGCGACATCGTGGGCAGCAGCGACGCCAGCATCCGCCATGCCGTGCCCAATGACGTGCCCGCGCTGCTTGCGAGCGGTGGAATCAAGCGCGTCTTTTGCAACGGGCAACGGGCCTATGCCCTCTACCTGCGCTATCTTGACGCAGCCTGCGGCCTGCCGGTCGCGGCGCTTCCCTCCACCAGCGCGGCCAACGCCGCCTGGAGCCTGGAGCGTCTCACGGAGGCGTGGCGTGTGATCCTGTAACGTCCGTCAGGCGCTTTGCGGGCTTTCCTTCAAATAGCGGGAAAAAGAGCGGTAGAACATCGTCCCCGTCACGCACACGGCGATAAAGTCCGAAATCGGCTCCGCCAGGAATACGGCATCCACCTTGTTTGGCAAAAAGCAGGGCAGGATGAAGATGAGCGGAATCAGCAAAAACACCTTGCGCAGAAGCGCCAGAAACACGGAGGTTTTGGCGTTTCCCATGGCCACAAAGGTCTGCTGGCAGCCCACCTGAATGCCGAACAGGCCGGTGGCGCCCATGTAGATGCGCAGGGCATGCACCGTCATATCCCGCAGGGCGGGGTCCGAGGTGAAGATGGCGGCAAACAGCTGAGGGGTCAGCATGGCCAGTGCCCACAGCGCCACCGAATACGCCGTGCACGCCACGATCAGCATGCGGAAGCACGCGCGCACGCGGTCCCTGTTGCCCGCGCCGTAATTGAAGCTGACGATGGGCTGCGCCCCCTGCGTGAGCCCCTGAAGGGGCAGGAGGGAAAACTGCATTACGCTGCTCAATATCGTCATGGCGCCTACGGCCAGGTTGCCGCCGTAGCGCAGGAGCGAAGAGTTGAAGCACACGTACAGCACGCTTTCGGTAAACTGCATGATGAACGGCGACAGGCCCAGCGCCACGCAGGGCAGGTAGACCTTGGCGGAAATGCGCAGGTAGGAAGCCCGGATGCGCAGGTGCGTCTTTTTTCCGGTCAGGAAGCGCACCACCCACACCGCCGACACCGCCTGTGACAGGATGGTGGCCAGTGCCGCGCCCCGCACGCCCATGTTCAGAGCAAAGATAAAAACCGGGTCCAGAATGATGTTGAGTACCGCGCCGATGAGGACCGTGAGCATGCTGGTGCGGGAGAATCCCTGCGCGGTGATGAAGGCGTTCAAGCCCAGCGCCACCTGCACGGCGATGGTACCCAGCGCGTAAATCGCCAGATAGTCCCATGCGTAGCCGATGGTCTCCTGGTCGGCTCCGAAGATCAGCAGCGCCTGACGGCCAAAGAGCAGGATGGCCGCCGTCAGCAGCACCGCCATCACCACGAGGGCCATGGTGCAGTTGCCCAGAATCCGCTCTGCATCCTCCTTGCGACCCTTGCCCATCATAATGGAGGCGCGGGGGGCGCCTCCCATGCTGGCGAGTGTCGCAAAGGCACTCACCAGCAGAATCACCGGCAGGGTCACGCCCAGGCCGGTCAGAGCCGTGGCTCCCACCACCGGGATGTGGCCGATGTACATACGGTCCACCATATTGTAGAGCACATTCACCACCTGCGCGGTGATGGCCGGCAGCGCCAGGCTGAACAAAAGCCTGCCAACCGGTCTTGTGCCCAGTTCATTATCCTTGCTTTGCATGCTGCGCCTCCATAAATCCAGTGCGAAATGGATAACAGCACTATTATAAACTTCCGCATACTGCTTTGCAACCTTTCCGGCGGAATTGACAACCGCTCTGCCCCATGCTAGACTAACGGCGTTTCATCTTGTCAGAAAAAAGGAGGCGGCATCATGGATGGCGAGGCCCTGGAGGCCCTGCGCTACTTTTCGGACGCGACGCACCCGCAGTCGTTCGTGACGCTTGCAGGGCGAGGCCCCGTGCTGGTAAGCGCACCCCATGCGGTGCTGCAAACGCGTTCAGGCCGCCTCAAGGCTGCCGAGCGCTATACCGGCATGCTCTGTCTTATGCTCAACCGCCGCCATGATGTTCCGGGCATCTACAAAGCGCGTCACCTGATGGACGACGCCAATCATGATCCCAGCAGTCCCTACCGGGATGAGGTCTGCCGCCTCATCCGGGAGGGAGGCATCCGCTGCGTGCTGGACCTGCACCAGCTCAGGCCCGACCGTTCCATGGCCCTGTGCATCGGCACGGGACGGGGGCGGCACGTGCGCGCCTTTGAAGGCGCGCCGGACGTGGTGCGCAGCGCGTTCATGCGCCGGGGACTTTCGCCCGTCACGCTGGACGATCCCTTTTCGGCGGCGGCGGCGCATACCGTTTCCGCCACGGCGGCCCGAATGGGGGCGATGGCAATGCAGCTGGAGATCAACAGCGCGCTTTTAATGGAGGACAGTCCCGGCGAGCGCTTCGGCGATGTGCTGGCAGCCCTGGCCGAGGCCGTAGACGGGCTGCGCGCGATGCTATGCGCCCGCCAGAAATAACAAAGGAGGAAAACAGGCTGTGCTGCATGGGCTGATGGTGGTCAACGCCTTTCTGCGCACCACCAAGTTTGACGATATTTATCATACGCTGCTTTCCGCCGCGCACGGCGAGGGCATGGAACTGGATGTGCGCACCAATGCCGAGCTTTGCTGCGAGACGGCCACGGGCGCCTTTGCGGCGGGAGCGTTTGACTTTGTGCTCTTCTGGGACAAGGACGTGCAGCTGGCCTGGCAGCTGGAACAGCTGGGCATGCGCGTATTCAACGGCGCCAGCGCCATCCTTGCCTGCGATGACAAGGCGCTGACCTGGCTCAGGCTCAGGCGTGCGGGCATCCCCATGCCGCGCACCATCCTCGCCCCCAAGACCTTTGCCAACGTGGGCTATCCGCAGGTGGGCTTTGCCGCAGAAGCGGCGCGCGCGCTGGGGTTTCCCGTGGTGCTGAAGGAATGCTTCGGCTCCTTCGGCCAGCAGGTGTATCTGTTTCACGACGTGGACGCGCTGTGCCAGAAGGTGCAGTCGCTTGCGGGAACGCCGCTTTTGTTCCAGGAGCTGATTCATGAAAGCTATGGCCGGGACGCGCGCATCAACGTGATAGGCGGACGGGTGGTGGCCTGCATGCTGCGTCAGAGCACCGACGGCGATTTCCGCAGCAACCTCACCCGCGGCGGCGCAATGGCCCCCTATTCCCCCACCCGCGCGGAAGCGGAACTGGCCGTGCGCGCCACGGAGCTGCTGGGGCTGGACTTTGCGGGGGTGGACGTGCTTTTTGGGCGGGACGGCCCGCTTCTGTGCGAGGTCAATTCCAACGCTCATTTCAAAACCACGCTGGAGTGCACGGGTGTCAACATGGCGGTGGAGATCATGCGGCATATTGCCCGCAGGCTGGAGGGCTGAATGGACACACTGTGGCTGTTGTATGACGAAGCCGATCTGGCTGTGAACCTGGGGTTTGTGGACCTGATGCGCGACCGGGGCCGCGTGCGCGGTCTGAACATCGTACCCGTGACCACGCAGGAGCTGACGCTGGGCATGGATGCTTCCGGCGCTCCCGTCTGCCTTCGCGCAGGCGTGCCAGCCCGTCCGCGAGCGGTGCTCTCACGCCAACGTGACAGCCTGATCAGCTTCCACTTTGAACGGATGGGCGTGCCTGTGTTCAATGGCGCCCGCGTGTGCGCCATCTGCAACGACAAGCGCATCACGCACCAGTTTCTCAGCGGTCTGCCCATGCCCGAAACCGTCTTTTTACCCGCCACGGCCTCAGCGCCTCTACCGGGTACCCGCTTTCCCGTCGTCCTGAAGCCTGCGTGCAGTCATGGCGGCGATCGCGTCGCTCTCGTCAGCAACGAGCGGGAGTGGTATCAGGCCGCTGCCGCCATTCTGCCCCAGCCGGCCGTGCAGCAGGCCGTAGTGGACGGAGCCGGACAGGATTTGCGGGTGTATGTGGTGCACGGGCGAATCGTAGCCGCGGTGTTGCGCACGGCGGCGCAGGGCGTGGTGAGCAATTTCAAGCGCGGCGGCAGCGTTGCCCTGCACAGTCTCACCCCGCAGGAGCGCGCCCTGGCGCAGGCAGTGATCGACCGCTTTTCGAGTGCAGGCGCGCCGCTCACCCTGGCGGGTGTGGATCTGATGAACGACCGCGGCCGCCCCGTGGTGAACGAGGTGGAGGACGTGGTGGGCAGCCGCATGCTGTATCAGACCAGCGATATCGACATCGTTTCGCTGTTTTTGGACGGTTTAAGCGATATTGCAGCAAATGCCCCATGACAGAACGCCATTGGCGTGTTATAATCATTTCTGTAAACCGACTTTTCAGGGGAGGCGAAACCGTTGTTACCCTTTAATATTCCCCCATATGTACCGCAATGTTCCGATTATGTGACGCAGGTGATTCAAAACCGCAAAATCTGCGGCGACGGCCCCTTTACCGCCCGCTGCAACGAGGCGCTGGAGGCTCTGACCGGCGCGCCCAAAGCCCTTTTGACCACCTCCGGCACCTCCGCGCTGGAAATGGCGGCCATCCTGCTGGATATCCAGCCGGGAGATGAGGTGATCATGCCGTCGTTTACCTTTGTGAGCACTGCCAACGCCTTTGCCCTGCGCGGTGCGAAGATCGTTTTTGTGGATGTGCAGCCCGACACCATGAATCTGGACCCGCTCTGTGTACGCGCCGCGATTACGCCGCATACACGCGCTATTGTGCCGGTGCACTACGCGGGCGTGTGCTGCGACATGGACGCGCTGGGTGACATCGCGCGCGAGCATGGCCTGGCCATGGTGGAGGACGCGGCGCAGGCCGTGGGTTCCTTTTATAAGGACCGTCCCGCCGGCTCCATGAGCGACGTGGGCTGCTTCAGCTTCCACGAAACCAAGAACTACTCCATGGGTGAGGGCGGCGCGGTCATTCTCAACGACCCGCACATGGTGGAGCGCGCCGAGATTATCCGCGAAAAAGGTACGGACCGCAGCCGCTTCTACCGGGGACAGGTGGATAAATATACTTGGGTGGACATCGGCTCCTCCTTCCTGCCCAGCGAACTCAACGCCGCCTACCTGCTTGCGCAGCTGGAACAGCGCGCGTCCATCACCGCCGCGCGCATGGCCCGCTGGGAGCAGTATGACGCAGGGCTGGCGCCGCTGGAACAGCGCGGCCTGATCGAGCGCATGAAGGTACCTGCTGATTGCGTGCATAATGCGCATATGTACTATATCAAGCTGCGCAGCCTCGAGGAGCGCTCCAGGCTGATCGCCTTCCTGGCCGAGCATGATATCTGTGCCGTATTCCACTATATCCCGCTGCATTCCGCTACGGCGGGCCTCAAGTATGGCCGCTTCGTCGGGGAGGACCGCTACACCACCGCCCTGAGCGAGCGCCTGCTCCGGCTGCCCATGTTCTATGAGCTTACCGAAGCGGACTGCGCCCGCGTGATTGAGACCATCTCCGCCTTCTTTGACAAGTAGGCAACTTGGCTTTCTTCAAGAGTAAAGGAGCGATTGAACCGCCATGACGATTTTTACACGTGATTTCAACCGCAATTCTTCCTACTGGACCGCGATTCTGTTTTATCTCATTTGTGGCCTGCTGCTGCTTCTTATGCCCAATCTGGCGCTGAGCATCGCCAACGTGGCGCTGGCAATTCTTCTGTGCGCGGTGGGTGTGCGCTCCATCGTGTCCTATCTTCGCGGCAGCATTCTGGACGGCGTGATGGGGCTGCAGCTGGCAGCAGGACTGGTGGCGCTGTGCTTTGCGCTTCTCCTGCTGTTCAATCCCCTCTTCCTGGCCGAGCTCCTGCCCTTCGTCTGGGGCGTGGCGCTGCTGGTGGGTGGATTCGGAAAGGTGCAGATGGCGGCAGACCTCAAGCGCATCGGCGACCGCTTTTGGTGGTACGCCCTCATTGCGGCGCTGCTTTCCTTCGTTCTGGGCGCGCTGGCCATTACCCGGCCCGTATTCATCGCCGCTGTCCTTACCCAGTTCGTGGGCGCTTCCCTGCTGGTGGAAGGCGTGCTGGATCTGGTTTCCTTCCTGACGCTGAACAAACGCATCAAAAAGTTTCGCAGGGAAATGGAAAACCATTCCCGCCAGTAACCCCGCACCCTCTGCAACCCCCTCCCGCGCCTGCCTGGCGCGGGATTTTTCATTCCTTTCATAATAAATGGATGCATACGGCGAGGTTTTATGTTATAATGCTGTATTATGCGGCGTGCCGCAATTCCGCAAGGAGGTATTCTCTTGGACGACCCCATAGGCAGTCAGCTTCTGTTTCAGCTTCTGTTGATCCTGATCAATGCGTTCTTCGCCTCCACCGAAACGGCGGTGGTATCCCTCAATGAAAACAAAGTCCGTAAACAGGCTGAGGATGGCGATAAACGCGCCGCTCTCATGCTGCACATGATCGAATCGCCCACGCGGTTTTTGTCCACCATTCAGGTATGCATCACACTCAGCGGTTTTCTGGCCAGCGCCTTTGCGGCGGACAGCTTCGCTTCGGTGCTTGCGGGAGCGCTGACGCGCGCAGGCTTTGCCCTGCTTTCGCCCGCTGTTCTGCATACGGTGTGCGTGGTGCTCATCACGCTGATTCTGAGCTATTTCATGATTGTTCTGGGTGAACTGGTACCCAAGCGCATCGCGCTCAAGGACCCCGAACGCATCGCCCGCATTGCCTGTCCGGTCATCCGGGGCATGTCGAAATTCTTCCTGCCCCTGGTGTGGCTGCTCACCGTTTCCACAAACGCCATGCTGCGGCTTCTGCGAATCAACCCCAACGATTCTTCCGAGGAAGTCACCGAGGAGGAAATCCGCATGATGGTGGATATCGGCAGTGAAAACGGCGCCATCGAGCAGGATGAACGCACCATGATTGAAAACATCTTTGAATTCAACAACACCACAGCGGCCGATGTAATGGTACACCGCATGGATGTGGTGGCCCTGCATGTGGATGAAAGCCGGGAGGAGATTCTCCGCACCATCCGGGAAAGCGGGTTGAGCCGCTTTCCGGTATATGACAACGACATCGACGATATCATCGGCGTCCTCAACACGCGCGATTTTCTGCTCAATGCCCAGCTGGATGCGCCCAAGCCCCTGCGCGAGCTGCTGCGCCCCGCCTACCTGGTGCCCGAAACCGTGCCGGCCGATACGCTGTTCAGCAATATGCAAAAGCAGAAGAAGCACCTGGCCATCGTGGTGGATGAATACGGCGGAATGAGCGGTATCGTGACCATGGAGGACCTGTTGGAGGAAATCGTAGGCAATATCTATGATGAGTTTGACCCCAGCGAGGATGCCGAAATCGAAAAACTGGGCGACAATCTGTGGCGCGTAACCGGCACTGTGGATCTGGAAACGCTGGCCGAGGCGCTGGATGTTGACCTGCCTCTGGACGAGGAATACGACACCCTGGGTGGGATGGTATTCAGTTCCTTTGACAGCATTCCCGAAGACGGCAGCACACCCGAAGTCACCATGCACGGCCTGCATATTCAGGTGGAAAGCATCGTGGATCACCGCGTGGAAAAGGCCCTGGTCAGCAAGGTGGAGCCGGAAACGCCTGAAGAAGGCGAACCGGACAAGACAGATGCAAAAGAGGCCGATAAGGCCGATGAAAGGAAATCCGAATGAAGCCTATCCGCCATCTGTTCTGGGATTTTGACGGAACGCTGTATGATTCCTATCCCAATGTGACCCGCGCTTTTCTGCGCACGCTGGATGAATTGGGATGTTCCGGTCTGGTCACGCCGCACGAAGCCCTTTCCCTGCTGAAGGTGTCGGTGTTTTCTGCGGCACAGCACTGCGCCGGAATGGCGGGGCTGGACGTTGCGCGGGTGATGGAGGTATTTGCGCATTATCATGCGCAGGAAAGCGGCTTTGCGCCCTACACGGGTCTGGGAGACTGCCTGCGAGGGCTTCAGGCGGCGGGCGTGCGTCACTACCTCTACACCCACCGCGACCGGCGCGCCATAGAGCAGCTTGAGCAGGATGGCCTGTGGTCTCTGTTTTCCGACGGCGTGACCAGCGAGGACGGCTTTCCCCACAAGCCCGCCCCGGACGCGCTCCGCTGCCTGCTGGCCCGGAACGCGATCGACCCGTCCGAGGCTGCCATGGTGGGCGACCGTGATATCGACATCGAGGCGGGGCATAACGCGGGCATGCGCGGCGTGCTGTTTGACCCGGACGGTTTCTATCCCAATCTGCAGGCAGATCTGCGTGCAACCAGCATGGCGGAACTGACCCACCTGATTCTGGCCTGAGCGAGCGGACGTGCCGGAGAGATAAATCTCACGGCACGTCCGTTTTTTTAACGCAAAAGCGGCATGGCTTTCCATACTCCGGGGTCAGAACCACAGCGCCTTCTCGCTGCGAAACTGCGGCACAGGGCCTTTTTCATAAGGGTCATAGGTGTTGGTGTTGCAGCCGAATTCCTGCAAAAAGCAAATCCTTCCCTCGCCGTCCCAGCGCACGAGTGAAACGCCATCAAATGCCTGAACCGTTCCGTCATTCATCTCCGCCCGAAAGCGCCACTCCACCGCCGTCTCTTCCGGCTTATGAAAAAATTGCAGGATCGTCCACTCCGCCACTTTTCCGCGGGTATTCCATTCCGCAAACCAGTGTTGAATCCGCTCCACACCCTGATATGCCGGTCCCCAGCTTTCGATGTAACGCGCATCCGGCGAAAAAAGGCGGGCGATGCCCAGATCCCTGCCCAGCAGCCACATCTCGAACCAGCGGCGGATCATGGATTCCCGTTGCTCCGCTTCCATCGCTCATCCTCCTTGATCCCAAGAAACAAAAAACAGAACATCGCGTTACTCGCGCGCTGTTCTGTTCTTGCTGCAACGTTAGCGTCACGCCTGAGCGGGAGCGCCCACGGGGCAGGTGCTGGCGCAGGCGCCGCACTCGATGCACTTGTCCGCATCGATCACGTACTTGCCGTCGCCTTCGGAAATCGCGTCAACGGGGCATTCAGCCTGGCAGGCGCCGCAGCTGATGCAATCATCAGAAATCTGGTATGCCATGGTTTCACCTCCCGGTATCGCAATGGCGGCAGCCGTCAAAGCGGCCATCGCTCGCACACATCATATCACGAATAGGGGTTGATTGCAAGCATTTGTTACATTGCGAAATGGGCTTTATTCCTTTTCCTGTGCGGCTTTCAGCGCATCTTCCACGGCCTTGAGCCAGTCGCCCTCGCCCTCATCGGAGCGTTCCTCCGTCACCTCCGGTGGCAGCTCGTCCGCCTCCGCAGGCATCACCGGTGCGGGGCCCGAGGGATCGGTGGCAAGCGGCGCCCGATTCTGACGGCTGCGACGGCCCTGTCCTCGAGCGGAACGTCCGCCTTCCTGCGCCTTTCCCTCCTGCGTGCGGCCCTCGGCGGCAGGCTGCGGCGTAGGCTTGTTCCACTTGAGCTCCTCCAACGGATAAGTCTTGAACTCCACCGAATCGCCCTTGTGCAGGCGAACGGTCACCGTTTCCTTGAGCACGTTGAGGTCCGTTACCGTGCCCACCCCGTCCGGGGTTTCCACTTCCTTGCCCGTCTTGGGCATGCGCTTGCGGGTGCTCTCGTAATGGTCCTGCTCAAATTTCAGGCAGCACATCAGCCTCCCGCACACGCCGGAAATCTTGGTGGGATTGAGTGACAGGTTCTGTTCCTTGGCCATTTTGATGCTCACGGGCTGGAAATCACCCAGGAAGGCGCCGCAGCAGATGGGCCGGCCACATGGCCCCAGGCCGCCGAGCATCTTGGCTTCATCCCTTACGCCGATCTGGCGCAGCTCAATGCGGGTGTGAAACACCGATGCCAGATCCTTGACCAGCGAGCGAAAATCCACACGGCCGTTCGCTGTAAAGTAGAACAGGATTTTTGCGTTGTCAAAGGTCTGTTCCACACCCACCAGCTTCATATCCAGCTTGTGTTCCTCAATCTTGTGCTGACAAATGCGGTAGGCTTCCTTTTCAAACGCCTCATTTTCGGCAGCGTGACGAGCGTCACCCTCCGTAGCGATGCGCAGCACCTGCTTGAGTGGCGAAGCAATCAGCTCGTCATCCACCTGGCGAACGCCCGTGATGACCTGCCCATACTCCACCCCGCGAGCGGTTTCCACCACTACGTAGCTGCCCGCGGCGGGCCACAGCTTGCCGGGATCAAAATAATACAACTTTCCTGCGTTCTTAAATCTTACGCCAACGACTGTCGCCATTTGGTATGCTCCTCCAATAGTCTCATCATAAGGTGGTCGATGTTGGACTGCCAGTTCACCTGCCCGGCCTTAAGCCGCTTCGCGTTCATCACAGCCGTCAGCAGGGCGTTTAACTCGCTCACCGGGGCCCGCTCCGCAGCCGTGCGCCACAGGGCAGGATACGCCTTGAGCGCCTCCGCATCCATACGGCCTGTCCTCACCAGCAGCGCCTGATATATGGCCTCTTCCAGCGCGGCCAGATACGCGTCCGCGCCTTCTCGCCCTTCCTTGAGGCGGGTGCTGAGCCCGACCGCCTCCGCATCGGTTGAAACGGAAAGCGCGGCGGTCACAAACTCCTGCGCGCCCCCATCGCCGCCGTCGCGCAGCAGGTCGAGCGCCTGGCCAATATTGCCCGCGCTGCGCGGCAGCACGACCTCCACGCGGTCCATGGGATAGCCCGCCTGCAAAAGCGCCGCCTTGAGCTGCTCATCCGGCCAGGGGGACAGCTTTACGCGTACGCAACGCGAGGCGATGGTGCCCAGCGTGGCGGTCAGCTCGTGCGTCATCAGCAGAAAAACCACCTGTGCCACCGGCTCCTCCAGGGACTTGAGCAATGCATTCTGTGCCTGGGGCGTCATTTTCTCCACCGGCTCGATCAGCACCACACGCCACCCGTCGCCAAAGGCATGCTGGTTTGTTTTTTGAATCACCTCTCGCACACGGTCCACGCCGATCTGCTTGCCGTCATCGGCAAAAAGGGTCAGCACGTCCGGCTCATTGCCGTCCAGCACGCGGCGGCAGGCTTCACAGTGGCCGCAGGGCTTGTTTTCGGACGTGCAAAACAGGGCGCTGGCCAGCGTCCTGGCAAGGGTCCGCTTGCCAAGGCCTCGCGCGCCCGTCAGCAGATATGCATGCACCATTTGCCGGTGGAGAAACTGGTTCACCACTACGCCGACGCCCGCGTTGAAGCCCTTGTGAAAGGGGAACACGGGCGGCGGCGCAGCGGATACAATCTGTGTCAATGCGGTTCCTTTCCTGGGGTTACAGCTTGATAAACTGGTCCACCGTAAGTACGAAGATGGTAGCTCCGCCCACGACCACCTCAATGGGATACGGCGTGTAGGAGCCCGGCATACCCACCATGGATGCAGGAGAAGGCGCAATTTGCTTGCGGCTCTTGCATACCTTTTCAATCACATCCATCGCGGCCTGGAAGCGGTCATCGTCCACGCCCACCAGCAACGTGGTGTTGCCTGCACGCAGGAAGCCGCCGGTGGTGGCCAGCTTGGTGACGCCAAAGCCATCATTCATCAATTGGCTGATCAAGCGGGAAGCGTCCTCGTCCTGTACGATAGCGATGATCAATTTCATTCGGCTATCCCTCCCCCATCGGTCTTTGAGTTCCGTCTTTAGTATACAACAAAAAGGCTGTTTTCGCAACAGGCGGGTTGTAAGGTATCAAAAACAGCCCCGTCTCCGGCTGGGAGGAGACGGGGCCGCCGTTCGTCTTTACTTGCGTGTGGGCCTGCGCAGGAAGGCAGGCACGCCCAGGTCGTCACGTTCCACAGAGGCGGGCTGCGGCGCGGGTTCGGGTTGCGCCTTGGCGTCCGACTGCTGGTTCACGGGCTGCTGCATGCCGCCCTGATACTGCTGACCATATTCCATCTGCGGCATGCCGGGCTGCTGGGGCTGCTGCATACCGCCCTGATACTGCATGCCGGGCTGGCCCATGCCATAGTCCACCTGTCCATAGGGCTGCTGAGGCTGATATCCCTGGCCGAAGCCGGATTGATACATCTGGCCGCCCTGCATCATCTGCGGCATGGCCGCCGGAGTGGGGATGGTGCTGCCGCCGCCCATGTAGCTGCCGCCGAAGCTGCTGCCACGATCCTCGTCCATGGGCATGTTGAAGCTCATGTCCTCATAGGAGGGGGTGGGGTAATCCTGCTGGACCAGCGGGGTGCCGCGCAGGTTGCCCGCGTCGTAGGCTGTCCCGCCGCCGGAGAAGCTGCGCGTCCAGTCGCGGTCGGAGCCGGTCTTTTTCTTGGCATCCTCCTTCTTGGGGAAGGGGGTCTTTTCAAAGCCGGTAGCAATGACGGTGATGCGCACCTCGTCATCCATGTTCTCGTCGATACCGGCGCCGAAGATGATGTTGGCCTCGCTGTCGGCGGCCTGCATGACCAGGTTGGCGGCCTCGTTGATGTCGATGATGCTCATATCCTCGCCGCCGGTAATATTAATCAGCACCGCGCGCGCGCCGTCGATGTTGGTTTCAAGCAACGGGCTCTGGATGGCGTTCTTGGCAGCCTCCACCATGCGGTTTTCACCCTTGCCGGTGCCGATGCCCATATGGGCCAGGCCGCCGGACTCCATGACGGTCTTGACGTCAGCGAAGTCCAGATTGATAAGGGCAGGCACGGCGATCAGGTCGCTGATGCCCTGGATGCCCTGGCGCAGCACGTCGTCGGCGATGCGGAAGGCCTCCAGCATGGAGGTGCCCTTCGTGACCACCTGAAGCAGACGGTCGTTGGGGATCACGACCAGCGTATCCACGCGCTGCTTGAGGTCGATCACGCCCATCTCGGCGTTCTTCATGCGCTGCTTGCCCTCAAAAGCAAAGGGCTTGGTGACCACCGCGATGGTCAGGCAGTTGAGATCGCGGGCGATTTCCGCCACGATGGGGGCTGCGCCCGTGCCGGTGCCGCCGCCCATGCCGGCCGTAA
>OLOW01000255.1_pt1 | contig 33575 bp, 50 predicted proteins | sample 1672801 | NCBI WGS metagenome assembly OLOW01 (sample SAMEA3136725, study PRJEB25190) | human gut metagenome | biome: human gut; feature: human-associated habitat; material: faeces | place: Austria | collected 2013 | reverse complement strand
TGCGCGCATGCTCGGAATCCGCAACATGTACGAGCAGTCCTTCCTCACCGCTGCCATACATGACATGAAACGCATTGCCAAGGCGTTTCGTTTCCGTTTTTCCGCGTTAAGGGGCTGCTTCCTCTCGGAAGCAGCCCCTTTCAGACCGTTGAAAAACCCCTGAATTTAGAGAAAGCCGCGTTTCTTGCGTCCTTCGGACGCTCACAACGCTCGTGGAAAATACTGCGGCATAAGGCCTTGGGGCTCTGCCCCAAACCCCGGCGCACCCCACACTTTGTCAGCAGCCCCTTTGTCGGCGGTCTGAAGCCTTGCGCAGCAAGGTTTCCCTGCGCATTTCCCCGACTGCGCCGCAGGCGTGAGCAAATACAAGGGCTGCGCGCGTTCCGGGCGCACAGCGTCCATATTTGCGAGGAGGGAAAACGTGTCCTGTTGGAAACGATCGCCGCAGACGAGCTTTTTCGGCACGCTGCCGGCAGACGTGCTTATTTCCCTATGCGGGGCAAAGGAGATCCAATGCTATACCTTTGATCCAGAGGCGCGGAAGCTTCACAGGTTGAGCAGCGCAAGCGCGGCAAGAATCATGCCCATGGCCAGGGTCTGACGGCGGCTGAGCCGCTCGTGAAACAGCCAGACACCCAGCAGGGCGATCAGCACGATGGTGCCCACGCTGTAGGTGGGGTAGGCGATGACGGCAGGCACGTCGTTGAGCGAAAGCAGCAGAAAACGGGAGGAGAAGTAATTGGGCGCGCCAATGAGCAGGCCAAAGAGGAGGTCGGCTCCGGTGAGCGACTGACGCCGGGCGATGCATACGGCCACGCAAAGCAGCAGGGCGGTGACGAAGGTGATGAGCAGAAAGGTGTCCTTGAGTGGAGCCTGTCCGAGCTCCTCGAAAATTTTGGCGGTAGCGTCCGTACTGCCGCCGACCAGCAGCAGTAGCACGAGTCCGGCGCTGCTGGCTGCCTTCTGACTGCCGCGCTCCAGGTTGATCAGCAGGATGGCCAGGAAAGCCAGGAGCATGCCGGCCATTTGCACAGCGCCGGGACGCTCCCCAAAGATCAGCATGGCCATGGTGGTGGGCACGAGCACGCCCAGCTTCATGAAGGTGGCGGAGAGCACCACGCCGTTGCGGGCGATGTTCCATTGGAGCAGCAGAAAGCCGCCCAGATACATTGCGCCGCTGACCAGCCCAAGCCCGACGGTGAAGGCGACGCCCTCCCGCGGCAAGGGCACCGCTCCGGCGAAGGAGGCGGCCAGAACCGTACACATCAGGTAATTGCACGCAAGCATGCTCGCGCGGTTATGGATGCGCGTTTCGCTCAGCCGCATCAGCACGGATACCAGCATGCTGCTGAGAATTGCCAGAACCAGATAGATCATGGACGAAATTTCCGCCTCCTTCAGATGCCGGCGCGAAAGGATGGTTGATGCCTTGATGGTTTCTGCTTAAGCGCTTCCACCTCTGCGCTCAGCCGCCGGGATGTCGTTGTATCTGCTGCAGCTCTTTCCTGTGCGGCTGTACGGCCCTATGGATACCGGGCCGCTGAGGAAGGCTCCCTCTTCTTTTCCTTACGCTTGTTGCTCCTTTCGGATTGAGGAGAGAAAGTATGAAAATAAAGAAAATCCTCAGACTTTCGGCTGAGGATTCTGGTGGTCGCAACAGGACTCGAACCTGTGACCCCATCGATGTGAACGATGTGCTCTACCCATGTGGTTAGATTAACCAACGATCTGGTTTGGGGAAAAGCAGAACTGGCTTCCGCCTAAAGGAAAGCGTCCTTCGCTGAATTCACATAAAGCGGCGGGGTGTTGGTTGGATGGAAAGAACTATTTCAAATTGCTGGCAAGAGAAAATGGAATTTTTCGTATGTGTATGTGAGGTGTTATCCTGCGCAGATGGGGCAGCACTGTGGATGAGTATTTCTGTGATTCTCATACCGGGCTTGGAAACACGAAAAAAGCGCTGTGGAAGGATCAATGCCATGGATCGACAAGGAGATGATCTTGTGACACGCTTAACAAAATTGTTTGCTTTCTTGCTTGTGCTGATATTGAGCTTTCATCAGGTCACTGTCGCTGAAGCAGCCGAGCCTTTTTCAAAAGATGAGCTATCCATACCATCCCTGGATGAGAACACTGCGATCTATGCTGGAACATGGGTTGCAGATTCCGAGAAACAAGCTTTTCTGCTGCTGGGAAATGAAAAAGAGATGTGGCTTGCTGTTGCGGCGCAACTGGAGGACGGCACCTACCAGCTTATTGCGCAAAGCAAAGCGGTACTTTCTTATGAAGCGTACTGTTTGGGGAGCGTTGAGATGATGGATCTATGGTATAGTGGGCATCCTTATTTTTGGTATTATGTTGGGCAAGAAATAAAGCTCTATTTGCTTGCTTCAGATGCAGGTGATGGCACATGGATCGTTCACGGTGGATATATTGATGCTTACGGTGGGTATATTGATGCTTGTGAAGAAGACATTCATTTCAATTTCTATGCGTCGAGCCGTGAAGATTCTACAGCCTACAGAGAGAATCCCACAGCCTACAGAGAGGCTTCCGAACCCTACGGTGACGATCATATTCTTGTTTATGAAACTTGCCTCCCTCAAATTGAATGGCCTATCGGCGATAATTTGAAGTTGGAGGACTTCGACATAACGATCATCCAAAGAGAATGCGAGGATGCATTGAATATCTTGATACGTTTAAGGAAACGCATAGGCTGGGCGATCAGGATACCACTTATAAAATATTTTGGGATTGGTAACTGTCAGCCGGACCGGGGGTGGCTATTTTGCAACAGCCCCTTGCGTTATTCATATCCAAGTTCCGGCAGCACGCCGTCAAGTACGCGCAGTTTTCCATCGATCACCTGGACGGTAAAGGATTCAAGCGGATTTCCAGCTGTATCAAGACAGCGATAGGTCAGTATGCCGGAATAGCTCTGCTCTCCCTCAACCGACAGGGTGTACAATCGGCCGGGCCGGTATCCTGCGGATACGCCAGAATAGCTTGGGTAGCCAGCCGAAATAGCCGAAAGAAGGATTTGCTGCGCCTTGGGCTCTGTGCCGGAAGGAAGAAATTCATACCACACGCGCGTCTTTTCACCGGTTTGAAGGTACGTCATGTAGTCGTTCGCATCCTCCGCGGCGTCTTGCAAGGCCCATTCCGCATATTCAGATTGGCGCTTGGCAATGTCCAGATGCAGCACTTTCCCGAAGATTCTTTCCCGGCTGGCGGCATTCTCGGCTCCATCTTCTGGCTTCTGGTAAGAAAGCAGGCGGAAGCCGTTTTCTTCCTTTTCAAAGATGAGTTTGACCGGCTTGAGTCCTCCGGCTATGCGCTCGGGCGATCCAGAAGAACAGTCAAAGACGCTTCGCGCCGAGTAGAGCGCCAATTCGATCTTATCATTCGACTCGTTCTGCTCCAGCACAACGCAGCCAACGGTCTGCACTTGGCCCTTTTCCCAGCTGCCCTGTCCGCCGTAAATGAGGCAGACCTCTTTGGCGGCGGCAATGACGTCATCTGTTTCAAAGGTCAGATTCCATGCGTCCGGGGTGTCATACTCGGCAGATGCGGGCAAACAGCAAACGCAGCACAAGATCAGGGCGATGAGGCAAAGAATGAATCTGTGTTTCATAGGCTCCTCCTGTTGAGCGCTCCGGCAATCGTCATTCCATCTCGATGCCGAACCGATGAATGACAATCCTGTCCTGCTGGATAGCCGGAATAATCCTGCGATTGAATCAAGCCAGGCTCCCACCTTCATCGTTTGCTCGCGCGGCATAGCAGATGGTGTAAGCTCGTGGACCGAATACTGAATCCTATTTAATTAACGAAATCCATTGCCCATTCCTTCTGCGCAAGTCTCAAAATGGAAATTTTTCGACGCGGCAAAAAAGGAGCCGTCCGAGTCATCAATGAGGCCTGCACATTGACGAAAAGCACGGTGAAAAGCAAGAGAGAAGGAGATATGAGTGGAATGCCCAGCTTGGAGACCCGTAGGCAGAGCGAGCGTTTTTTCCTCGTTGGCGAAATGCGGCTCCGACGCAAAGCGATCATCGTCAAGCAGCGCATATTATGGTGCAAATGATATTGACTCCCTCACGATGCTTTTCCCAAATACTGTTGCGCCGTGATGCGGAAGTGGATATCCAGATGATAATTTGTATTTACCACGACCTTGTCAATCAGCATGGCAATGATGGAGCGCTGGGTTTCCCTTGACGCGGCGTCAAACGTGTCTGCCCAGGAGAGAATCATGTTTAGTTCGTGATTTGCAGCACTTTCTAGTTTTTCGCTATCTGCTAATTCAGCCCGAAGACGTTCTACCTCTTGCATAGCCTTATCCAGATTCATACGGCGTTTGGGAAATAAGCTGTTGATCAATTCAAGATCCATATTTGTTTCGCCGGTAATGGCCTTGACGGCTGCATCTTCCAAAGCAGCCAGTTCTATCTGCGCTTTTTTCAAAGCGGCTTCTGCCTGCGCTATGGCGTCTTGTTGAATACTGCGCTTGCGATTTCCTGCTGCCGCGAGCATTTGCAGGGTGGGTTTTGAACGAATGTTCTCAAAATATGTATGAACAACTGCAAGTATATCCTTTTCGATTCGTTCCGCAGAATACGTCGATCGCCCCTGGCACGTTCTGCGGCTATGAATTTTGCGATAACAGCGATAGACGTCTCGTTCATAGGAACGCTTTGTCCCGTCCGCTAAGATGCGGACGGTCGTATTATGATTGAAACACATCCGTTCTCCGCAGGAACCGCAGTAAAGAATACCTGTCAGGAGTCCGTTGCTGGTGCTTCGCAGATGGCCCACTCGTTTGTCGGGATGGCGGGGGCAACGTCCTTCAATGGTCTGATCACATAGCCCAAACAGATCATCATCAATGATGCGAAGATGATCAAATGGCTCGGACAGATCACCACCAAATCGAATGCGACCGGTGTAGATGGGATTACGCACAAGCGCTCTGATGGAGGTGGCACGCCAGAATGTCTTTTGCCGTTTGGTCGGGATGCCGCGCTCGTTCAGCCAGTTTGCGATGCGGTTTGCGCCCCAGCCATCGGAAACGCTTTTGTGGTAAATCTCTTTCACTATCTTGCTTTCAGCTTCATCAATCACCAGATCTCTTACGGGCTGACCTTTTTTGTTGGTTCGCCCCATGAATTCCAGCTTGTAACCGAAGGGGATGAGACCACCTCGATACAAGCCCTCCTGAATCATTTGAAGATGTCTGGTGCGGATGCGCATGGATGTTTTTTCGCTCTCACCTGAAGCCTGCCAGAAGCGGATATAGTTCAGTAGTTTATCAACGTGGTTGTCAAAGCGCTGTTCGCCCTCCTTGGTGCTCCAAACCTCAATGCCATTTTCTACAAACCATTGAACGACGAAAGGCGTTTCGTTGTCACGACGGCCGATTCGGTCAAACATAAACACCAGGAGGATATCAAACTTCTTTGCCAGTGCCTTTTCCTTGATTCGAGTCAGCGCATCACGATCCTCGGTTTTGGTTTTATAGCCTGAAACGCCTTTTTCGGATATCTCTTCAACTAATACCCAGTCGGGATGCTGGTTTATAAATTCCCTGCACGCAATGCGTTGCATGGGAATATCGTCATGGTCTACCTGCCCGATGGTTGAAACCCTGTAAAGGCATAATACTCGTTTCATGCTTGTTTTCTTCCTCCCGTTGATGTGGAGAGTCCCGCAACTACATTCCCAAAACCATATTCTCAATGTCCTGATCAGGAGAAGAGCTGAAGAAAAGCCGAATGTTTGGCATGTCTTCGATCTATGCGTGCGAATCGTCGGTTATATGGAGCTTCATTCGTGCATTTCACGTCCTTATCTATTATCATTATAACCGCCTATAACTGAAAGCCAATAGGTTTGTTTTTTACCGAAATAGTCAAAGCCCTGGCATTATGTCTTGTTGTTTAGCGATAACATGACATAACCAGCTGTTTCTTTGTTCAAAGTTCCCTGAGAAGTCTCACTTAATTTCTCCATACAAATGAGAGAACAAGATCCACGCAACTCCAACCGCTGTAGCGTCGCTCTCGTCGTTAGTAGCATAATGAGGCGTTTCGACATAACGCTCCTAGGCTTTTGCCACATCATCCTTGGACGCATTTCCGGCTCCTGTAAGCAGCTTTTTGACGCTTGCTGGCGGCAACTCCTTCCACACTTGTTTTGAATATTTCCAGATGACCAGATCTGCGATTCCCACCACTTTGAACAAAGCCTGCGTCTCGTTCGGAAAGCGGGAAAATGCCCGCTCCCGAACGAACACGTCAATTCCTGGTGCCTACTCCGCTATGAGATTACTGATGTGAAAAAGGATTTCTCCATGGCTGGCTTTGCTTTTTCGACTGTCAAGATGACAAAGCTTCTCTATGTGAACTTTGCCGTCCCTCCATTGAAGGACGGCAAAGCCAGGACAACGCAGTGACAAGTCTGCCGCCAGAATGCGTATTTTGTCAGGCGTAACCATCGGTTCGATCCTGTTCATGGTCCACCTCATAAGCAAACATGGCACGCAGAATGGCATGGCTCAGATGATCGTCGCTCTCATCGCCTGCCAGGTAGGCGAACAGGTGTTGAACAGCATGATTGATGTGTTCCTCCGGAGGAATGCGTTTGTAGTTTCGGTTCCATAGTGTTTCCGCGTACTTCTCAGCGCCCTGTTTGGCAACCTGTGCCACTGCAAATACAGCATGGGGCGGAAGCATGTGGAAAGCATATGGCGTAGCAGACTGTTTACCGCCCTAAGCATTGGTTTCCGTAGGCACGTCAGGCTGTACGCCCAGGATTACAGACATTCACACTCCTCCAATCTACGGATCATCTCATCGACATCATGGATAAACTCTTCTTCACTCTTTCCCCATAGCGGCAGCATGCGCCGTACATCTGCGCGATATGTTTCATTGATATCTTCAGGAAACCTCCCGGCGCAAGCAATGTAGGTAACGACACCTCCATACGGTTCCAACCCATTTGTCAAACATTCTTTGCAGAATGCATAGGATATTGCTCCATATGCACTGGCAGCGACGACTTGCGCCGGTTTTCCGCATACGTCGCATCGCAATTCAAGTGACATATGTTCCTCCTTTCCAAAGTATAGAATCAAAGATGAAGCGGCTCCACGATTCCAGTTTGTCTTCACGGCGCAAAACAAGCAGTTCAAGGGGCGTGATCCAGACGCCGGTGAGCCTGTCGCGCTCCAGGCAAAAAAGGTTGGATCGAATGGTATCGGCGCAGTACACCATACCGACATGTACACTGTCGACTTCGCTTATATTGCTAAGAACATATCCGCACAGGCAGATATTCTCCATCTCATTTTGGCTCAGGCCCACTTCCTCAAATACTTCTCTGAATAAGCAGTCGTAGAAGGTTTCTCCTGCCTCCATATGACCGCCCAGACCGAGGCTGACCTGTCCAACAAGTCGTTCATCACCGCCTGTGCGCTGCATGCAGAAGATTCGATCACTTGGCGCATGGCGGAGAATCAGATAAGGTATCACCTGCTAAAAGGAGGGGTCATTCTCTGCCTCGTATCGCAATCTAGGTTTGAGATGGGCGGAGATTCTTCTTTCCTAGCCATCGGCATCGGCAACACTGGTAAAGCCGTCTTTCAAAAAACCTGCGATGCATTTGCAGGGAATACCCAATATCGTTGCGTCACCATATTTCTTCCGAAGTTCATTCTCAGACATATCATGAAAGCTCCTTTCGCTGAAACAGATGCGTCTTATCTTGCAACATTCCATGATCGATTCGGTAAAAGCGCTGATTGGTTGTCGGGTTGTCAAGCCCGCCACGCTTTGCGTCATAGGGACCCAGTTTAAGATAATCAAGCAACGGGAGCAATGAGATAAAAGGCGTAACAACTGCAAATCCGGAATAGAGGCATGTTTTTAAGTCCTTCTGTCTAATGCGGCGGAGGACGGTTTCCTACTGTGAGAAGTTCTGCCCTTCGCCCATCAGACATACACAGCTTACCAAACCGTCGTATCGTTTGAGCAGCGTGTTCAGATCAGGCAGAAGCGGTCTACCGACATCCCTCTGCAGGTACGGTGAATGGCATTTGTGGCAACGGAAGCGGCAATTTGAAATTGAGATCGTAAGGCTGAGCTCGTCGGGAACCTCTACTAGGGTAATAGCTGTTCCTACGTACTTCAGGTCATTCATCATCGACATTTCTGATAATGTAGCATCCGCCGCATATGCGGTTGCCGTCAGCGGTTCTTATGTAGTTTCCGGTGATCCATTCGCCGCAAAGATCGCATCGATTTGTGGGACAGATGGAAGTGGAGAAGCAACGGGGGCAGACCAGCTATTCTTCGTAAGGCGGCGTATCTAATCCATGCCGCTCTGTGATGGCCCGTCCCCGTTCGAATAGGGATTCACAGTCCAAACATACCATCATGTCCGCTCCACCTCCTCCTAGGCAATGTACTATCCGCAGTCACATCCTCGGCCATCTCGGAAATCGCGGCAAGGGCATTTGTTTTCTGGCGATTTCACAAGCTTGCTGATACAGAACCCGTTGTTCTGTCGAATGCGTTTTTTTAGCTCGCGGACGAAAAGACCGTCGGGATTGAGCTTGGCATGGTTCATCGGTACTCCTCCAATCCTTTGGCATAATAGCGTTTGTGCTCTTCTGTTTGTCGCTCGGCGGCAAAGCGAGAGACTCGCTTCAGATAGCCAATGACCCTCGTTGCATAGTCCAGGTCTGTACTACCGCACTTGGGACACCGATCAATCCTGTGTTTGCTGATCGTCCCACAGGCTTTGCACAAGGTGTTAGGAATGTTGAAGGTGAAATAGTTGCACCCTGTTCGGATCGCAGTTTGCAAGAGCAGACGGTACTGCTGCTTTGTCAGATGATCATCCAGATTGATGTGACAGGCGGAGCCTCCATCCAGATAACGAGTGAAGAGACTGCCATGCATCTTGAGCTTATCCAGCACATTCACTGAAGGATCTTCTACGGGATAGAAATAACTGTTATAACAGTCGCGAGGGACGAACAGATTGATTTGATGATCCCATGCCGCGTTCTTAACTCCCAGATTTTCCGCAGGGACCATTTCGGTGTTCCACAGCAGGCCAGGCTTTCGAGCCAGACGGTTAGCCTCATAGATGGGCTGAAGAACAGCATCTGCGTATGCTGCATACTTGGGATTATCTGCATCAATAGCAATTCCAAGCGATTCTGCCCCCTCAAGGAAACCGTTAATGCCAATGGTCAGATACTGTTTTTCCGGGCTGACGAATCCTGCATCATAAACGGGCAGAAGCCCACTGCGTCGACGCTCTGAAAGGATGTCATTGAACGCGAGTAGATACTTGTGAACTTTTTCAACTTGTTCGCGCATAGCATCACGGATATCTTTCAAAGGCGTATCCCAAATGGCGTTTTGTACAAGACGATTTACGTTGATCGTCATCACGCACTTGCTGCCGGTCGCCACGCCGCCTGCACCAAGTGTATAGCTGAAGGTGTTGTCCTGCAGTTCATTGCGCAATCGGCAGCAGCTTGCCAGACTGTCCACGCTGTCGGAACGGTACACAAAAAAACTGTGCTGTTGCGCCCACATCTCGGCGGCAAAGTCTGCCCATTCCTGATCGACATAATCATGACCATCATCCAGCAGATTGAGCGTTTCCACAGGAAATGTCAGCAGCTTACGCGTACGCTCCTGATTAAACCATCGCATGAAGCGTTTTTGCAGCCAGTTTACGGACGCCCAGCACATTGGTGTTCCATCAGGGAAAACGAAGGTTTCAAACATGCCTTCAAAATACGGATGATCAAAATAGGCAATATTCCAGAACACAGACTGATTCCCGCGGGCAGCTGCAGGCTGATTCAGGCTGTATACCACCTGTTCAAACGCATCGGTGATGACCTTATCGATGGTTCGCTGCCGACTGGACAGGTCGGCCAGGTCATCCACATGCAGATAATAGTTATCCCCATATTCCTTGCGAATGAAATAATCCATATACGAGAGCCATTCTGGCGTTGAAACTGCACCGCAGAACTGGCTTGCCAAAGCAAAAACCAGGTTGATAAAGGCACCGCAAAAGGATGCAAGGTTTTTCGGAGCTTCGCTGGTGCCGCCGATGGAGGTATTGCCATGAAACAGAAAAGGATAGAGCGTCACACTGGCGCAATAGGGCTTGCCTACCACCGCTGTTTCATCGTGCCGGTAGATTTCATGTTCCTCCAGCTGCCGCAGGTATTCTTCAGCCAAATCCGTGCCGTACAGTTCCTTGAGCTTGCCATACATGGCCAGGCGGTTGATGGAGATAGCGTCGCGCTTATAAAGCTCGGTTTCCTATGTAGCTATGTTTTTGCTTTCCACGTTGGCGTTGGGGTCAACCTCACTTCCAGAAGCAGCGTTGGGCGCATCAGCGTAGCGATTGATAAAGTCCTAATGCCTTTGATGAGTCTTGTACTTATCGATTCTCATCTGATTTTATCCTTCCTTTCAGCTTGTGGCAAAGTGGTTATCCTGTAAAGCCATTACAATGCCCCTCAGTACAAAAATCGCACAAGGCAATGCGATGCCATTTCCATAGAGCTTATACTCTGCTGAATCGGTATGTAGCCGATTGTACCAACGCACAAGTTGTTCGCGATAAGAAAAAGGCCTGTAATGTTTCTAGGTAAGCTCTGCATGCGTTTTCCGTACCTTTTCCCAGAAGGAGGCTTCCTCATCGGTCATATCATCCTTGTGAACGGGGACTGCCCAGCAATCCGGTAATCCTTGAAGCCTTGCACATTCGGTGGGGGATAGACGGCGTACTATGTATTTGCGCCCTCGCCGTTTTTCGGCGAGAAACTCGCGCTCCTTGCCATTGCGTGCTCCTGGTCCCTTATAGTAAGAAGCGTCCAGCGTCTCAGCGCGTTCACCGCCATAAGCGATAATACTTGTATAGTCCGAAATACGACTTTCGTGATTGCCGGTCATCGTTGAGCATACATGGCTGTCCCCATATCCCCTTGCATCTGTGCACAGGGGGTTAACAATCAGCTTATCGGCTTGCACATACTGACGGCTCGGACCACGCCAGTCTGCTGCACATAACGCCCCGGTTGTTACCTGATAACATGAGGAGGGTGCATTTTCGTTTCTTTGCGAGGTATATGCGAGATAGGACTGCTGCTTTGCAGCTGGATCTGCTGCTAAGGCACCGGCTTGTTGTCCGAGGTCACGCACTTCATCTCGTTGATTCTGAGCAAAGCATATCAGGTGACTGGGGCGTGAAGGTCGGTTCTCGCCTTCCGCACGCAGACATCCAAAGCCAGTCATCCAGTAACCCTGACCGGATTCGTTACATATCGACTGAGTGATGCTGCCGTTCTTTATCCCTGATCCATTGAGAAAGTCATCGTCTCCTCCAAAGCTTTCCGTAGCATCGGAGGAAGCTCTTTGCCCCTGCGCTGCGCTCTGCGCAAGATACCCTCGCAAGCCCGGCTGCTCAAATAGTATTTTTCCGGCACATTGGCCTGTAAGATCTGCGACAAGGTAGATACGATCTCTTCTTTGGGGCACGCCCCAGTATTCCGCTCCCTAAACGCGCCATGCGACGGAGAAATGATCTCCCAGGATCTCTCCGGCTCGCAGCCATTTTCCTTTTGGAGGTTCAGGAACAGAAAAGGTATCATGGCAGATGGCGACAAACGCTTGGAGCACGGCGCGAAAGTCTTCTCCTTTACCAGAGGAGAAGAGCCCGGGAACATTTTCGAAGATGGCGAATTTTGGGTATTGGCCATTGGTGGCACCCCTCATTTCCTTAATGATTCGTATTGCCTCAAAAAAGAGACTACTTCGTTTCCCTTCATGGAGACCGACTTGCTTTCCGGCAACCGACTAATCCTGACAGGGGCTGCCGAAAGTGATCACATCGACAGGAGCGACATGATCTCCATGAACCTTGGTGACGTTCCCGAGATGCACCAGCTGAGGGAACCGGCTGGTGGTAACGGCAATGGGATAGGGTTCAACTTCAGAAGCCCAGATTGGAACAATGCCATTCAGCAAACCCGCCAGTTCAAAACTGCCGCTTCCTGAAAAAAGGGAACCAAGCGTCATCATGGAGTTACCTCCAGATCGTCAAAGACCACAGGGATATGCGCCTTTGCCTGTGCGAGCATCAACGCCATCTATTGATTCATTTCGGGATATACACCCTTTCCTGTACGCAGCGAAAGCATGTGCCTCCACTGTCGAAGGTTGGCTTTCACAACCATATGCGTTGCGGTTGAATTGGGAAGCACTTTCCGGGCGTCTTCGGGGCGGCATCCACAGCGAAGCATGTAGCGATAAGCATTTTCGGAATCCTCCATGCTGAAGGCCCAGAATCTGGACGCGGTATCTGTTTCCTTGAAGAAGGCGGGACGGATAAAGGCAATTTCGCCATCCATGCAAACGTACCGCTGACTTTCAATGCAGAAGCTGGCAAGCCGGTGACGTGTGAGCTCTGCCATGACATCGCGTGAAGTGATCTATTCAGCGGTCATATCGCCGAATTCCAAAGGGGACATATGCCCGCGCTTGATCAGCGAGCGAACGAAGGCCGGTGCGCTGTTTGCGGTGATTTTTCTTTGAGAGGCATAACAGGTTCTACCGGCATATTCGATTTGCTGGAGAACTTCGCTGCCATTGCAGGGGGTTAGGATCTTTACGGTTTGCTGGATGATGCGCATGATTCTTTTTCCTCCAGTTCATCAAGCTCTGTGATTTCAGTATTCAATCTGGACATGAGCGTTCGGTAGGTCAAGGCGCAGCCGACCTACGTGCCGTCATCCTACAGCATAAGGCATTTCGTTGCACGACCAAAACTCATGTCCACATAATGTGACTGCTTTGCTTCTCGAGCAGCCTTTACCAGTCTTCGTGCACTGGCGGTTTGTGGATTCATCAGCAACACGATACGATTGGCACAAACCACGTTTCCAAAGCCGGCATGGATGAATTTCTAAGGGGGAGTACTCACATTTTCACCTCCTGATTCATAGGAATTGATTTCGTTGGCCGTTTTGTCGTGACGCAAAACGTCTGGTGGGAGCGACGAGATTCGAACTCGTATGCCGTAGGCAAAAAGTTTAGAGCTTTCCGCGTATGCCAATTCCGCCACGCTCCCGAACATGAATTCCGGGAGATCCGGAATTCAAGGCTGACTCACACAAGTATTTCATATCTTGTGAGCCAAAGCTCAGAACGATCGTGGTCGGGCCTGGCTTTACCATCGAGAAAATGGTAACAGGGCTTTCTCTCCCAGTCGATCAGCCGCAAAATGGAACCGGTATTGAGGGGAAGACGCTTGAACAGCTCTTTTCGGATTTTCATTATGCCAATTCTGGCGGTGGCGATGCTGTACAAGCGCACCTTGGGGCTGAAACGATTATCAATATCCAGAACGGCATATTCATTCTTGAGATCAGCAAAGGTTGATATGGGTGTGCCGCAGTGCTCAATCTCAAAGCGCAGTCGTTCATAGGCGGAAATGTTTTCGTCAGCCAGTTCTCGTTCCATGCTGCGCAAAATGCTCAACCGCTTTTCGCGCGTAGAGTCTGTATGCGCTTTGGAGACGCGGAATTTGCCATCCCTGAATTCATGAAAGAGTCTCTAGAGCTTGCCCATCTTACCGAACTCCCTGAAATAGTCGAGACGAATGAGTATCTCAACAACCTGAGCATCAAATGCCGGTTGGATCTCCATATCGTAGAGGAGATCAATGAAATAGTCGTAAGTATTCCCACGCATCTGATACAGTGCGTCTGCTACCCGCCTGCTGATGTGCTTTACGGAAGTTAAAGCATCAGAAATCGTATTGACAGAAGGTTCCACGCAGAAGTCACGGTTATCCTGACGAAATTGGCACGGAGCAATGCGAATCCCAAAGCTCCGCCGCATTTCGTCCTTGGCCGCGGCAATTCTGTCCTTGTCACCTTTTTTTGCGTAACTGGCAAGGAGTGTAACGTAGTACTCCTATGGAAAGTGAGCTTTGAGATATGCGCCGTAGAGGGAATCCAAGGCGACGCAGACTGCGTGGGAGCTGTTGAAGCCATAGCTGGTAGCGTCCTCAATGATCTGCCAGACTCTCTCAGCGGACTGTGCATCAGTTTTTGCTCCGAAGTTTTCAATGAATCGCGCTTTTAGCGGCAATACCTTTTCGGGATGCTTCTTGCTGATGGCTTTAATAGCGGCGTAGGATTCCGATGAGGTAAAGCCCGCATATTGTAGCGTCTTCATGGTCTGTTCTTGAAAAAGGATGAAGCTTGAGCGCATGTCTCGTGTCTGAATCAGCTGATCAAAAGCAGGAATGCCGTAGTCAAAGTGCCTTCGGGCAAGGAAGGTAGGCAACATGGATTTGAATGCCGGTCGAACGGCGGCAACGAACGAAGCCAGTTCTGTGATGTTCTTTGGTTTGTACTGCATGACCTTTTCCCTCGTTTTTTCTTGTTCAACCTGATTCAGACCCATCGTGAAACCCTCAGCATACATCCGCCAGGTTGCAGAATCATCTCTTGTCAGCCGAAGCAAATCGCTAACGCCCGGCATATCCTACCCGGCATGAGCAAAAGCCTCGCGATTGATCTTGACCACATCCACATGCAGCAAGTCATTTTTCAAATAGCCAAACGCTTCAGCAGTCGCACCATCGATGAATGCTGCATAGAGGCTCTTTTTCTTGTTGCCTTTGCCATTAAGGCGGATGATGCCAATCTCCCGGCGAATATCCTCTCTACATAGCAGGTGGGCGCAAGGATGAGGAGCAATAGAGTCGACCATGCCCATGTATGCTTCTGAGCGAACAATGAGATCACAGTACTCTTTCGGTACGTAGTCTGTGATCTGGATAGAATCTCGGACATCTTCCTCTGTGTAGCGCAAGGCTTGCTCATAAGCTTTCAACTGGTCAGCAACACGGTTGGCAAGCTCAAAGGGCACGTTTGCTGCCCGACAGTACATTTTCCATGCGGACAGACGTTTAAGCGTACCGAACGCTACCATGGGTGCGCTGCGCCAAGGGCCGAGAACCTCGGCCTGCGCCTGCTGGAACACTTCCTCGTTGGCGACGTTCAGGTCTATATCGGGGAGGTTGCCCGACAGGATGCGGTCAGTGGAGATGAAGCGGTCTGGATACATCTCAACAGGAATGGAGAAACGGTCTACAGAGGAAAAACCCAACAACATGTTGGTGAAATAGGAGACGGCGGAACCGCGCCCTGTTGGGGTGATAACGCCGCCCATGGCTTTGGCGCGGCTAACAATCGCGTAGTCTAGCAGAAAGTAATCGGCCATGTTGGTGGAGGTCACAACCTCCGTCTCGTAGCGGATGCCCTCCAGCCGAGGTTCCTTCTCCGCTTCACTCATGCCCTGTGAATAGCGAGCCCACTCGGCATATACAGTGTCCAGATATTTCTGGTTGCGCTCCTCTTGTGTCAACTCTGGATAGATCGTCGGCAACTTCTTTGAACGGTCAAAGGTCACGTCCTCAAAGGAAAGAAACACATTGGTGTTCTCCATGGCCTCTGTGATCTGCGCTTCCGAGAGCACGCCCTGTCGACGGAAGCGGCGCATGGCCTCCTCAGCGTCAGGGTAGTCAAGATACCAGCCATCTTCATCTTCATATTTGATGTGATTGGCTTCCAGACGCTGATCGCGCAGCGCAGCATCCTGGGGCAGAATGAAGTGGCTGTCTGCACCGAAAATCAGCGGGATACCGTATCTGCGGTATAACCCGAGGATGAAGCTGTTAATCTTCTTCTGCTTTTCGGTGTCGTGGTACTGCACTTCGAGCATGAAGGACGTACCGAAGTGCCTATAGAGCCGTTGAATCAGTTTTTCTGCCTCGGGCAGGCCATATTTGTATACACCTGCGATACAGGCAGTGGTGACAAACACATCCTTCGGATCGAAGGAGAGCAGCAGTTCCATGTCTACCCGCGGACGGTAATAATAACCGCTGAGGTTGGCTTCGGAGAGCGCAAAGTTCAGATCGTAAACACCTTTCTCCGTTTTGGCTGCCAAAATGATGTGGCAGTTGGTACTGTCTTTTTCACGACGATTCCTGACGAAGTATGCTTCGGCCACATAACGCCATTTTAGGTCATACTTCTGTGCAATCAAAGCGCACTGACGGTAATTGCCCTGTGTGCCGTGCGCACAGGAGGATAAGATGGAGTGCCCCAATTCCTTGGCGCGTCGGGCATAATCCTCCAACGTCGCTACGGAATCCGTCAGCATGAGGTTGGAGAAATCATCGTGCTTATGATAGTTCTGATAGATCATTTGTGCCTCCTGCTGTTGATGATGGTTTCTCCAATTGGACAATGGTCGCGTACCGAGCAAATGAATTTGCAGAAATAACCCGATGCAGAGACCTGCCAATCTCGTTCGCTGCGGATGCGGTGGATTGTCTGTTCCGTCCAATCCTGCATCTCGCTATAGGCTTGAGAATCAAAGAATTCGTCGACCCATTTGTTGTATCGAAACATATTGAAGCGAAGAAGGGTGGGATATATGCCGTATTTTTCCCGGACGTGCGCCGCATACAGATAAAGCTGACGCTTGTTGGCATGCAAGTCTTTCATCAGCGACTGCATGGACTTTGACTTGTGGTCGATGACGGAGATCGCGCCAGTGTTTCTGTCGCGCAAAATCAAATCGGCAATGCCCACGAACCGATTTCCCTGAATGTTGATTTCAAACCGATCCTCTACGGAGAGGATCTCCTGCTCGCCAAAGCCGTCAAAGGCGTTGAAGTAGGCAAGACCTTCCTCGAAATACTTGCTTGCCAGTTCGCGGGGAAAGGGTGGAAAGCTGTGCTTGACTGCCTGGTCGTATTCGCTCTCATACGCTTCAGACAATTCAAAGGACATGAGCTCGCCCTTTGCCCAGCGTTCAAGGATATTGTGACAATGGATACCGTACTCAGCATAGGCATTTCCTTCCTGAGACACGCGGTCGACATACTGGAGCTTGAAGGACAGCGGACACCGATCAAACTACTGAAGCTTTGAGAAACTCCATTTCATGTCTTCTGGGATGATGCACATGACAAATCTCCTTCGTCATTCTTAGAATGGCTGAGATGTCTCAGCCATGCGTACAGCATACTCCGGCAGGCTGTCTGCGCGCGGAACAGGAGCTATTATCCCTTCTTGATTCCAAGAATAGTGACACAGATCGCCTTTGTCTGCCTGATAGATTCGACGGCTATCCGGGCAGTAGCAGCATTCGATGAGTCGACATAACCCACCCTCGCGGTTTTTAAGGATTCGCAGGTTGGGCCTTTCTACTACGATTGCACTGTCTGCTAATCGGATGGTGGCAGAGCTGCCACCAATGTCGTCCTGCCCTAATCTTTCTCCGGCTTTGACTTTGCGGGGATGTGCCACCAATAGCACGTGGACATGGTAGCGTGTGGCGAACTTTTTTAGTGCGTTGGCAAAGCGGCTTTGAGCCTTGGTTTCCTCTTCTGAATCGGAAAGCGCGGTCATGAGGTTATCAGCGAGGAAAAGCTTACAGCCATAACGACGCACTGCCATAGTGAATACTTTGAGGATGCTCTCGGACTGGTTGGCCTCAAATACCTCGTTGTTATCGAATAGGTAGAAGCGGTCGCGGTAGTAGTCTAGGAGCCGCTCCTGTACTGGATAGGAGATGCAGGGGATTTGCTTATCCCGTACAGCGTCGTACTTGAGGCCGATATACTCTGAGCCTGCCGCCTGCAGGTTGATCCACTCCTAAAAATGCTCCTTGGTCAGCTCGCCGGAATAGGCACAAACGGAATAGCCCTGCTCGATGGCTGCCAAGAGAAGCTGACCGGCAACCGTACTCTTGCCCTGACCAGGCTTGCCGGTGAACACCGTCATGGCGCCTTCAGCAAGTCCACCGATGAGCTCATCCAGCGCAGGAATCATCGTCTTGATACGAGGAATGGCTGTGGGATCATAGGGGACGATGTCCGCCTATTGGATGATACCCTTAACCGGGACGGGCTGGGCACTATCCAGCGTGTGAAGCAAAACTTCCGCGCCGTGAAAGAAGAGAATTTCGTTGGCATCTTTGCAGGGAGCGCCGTCAGGACGGTCGGGATACTCCTCGACAATGCTGCATCTTGTTTCGTCCAGCCGGCGTAAGACCTCACGCACCATTTTGCGACCAGGCTCATCGTTGTCGCCAAAAAGAATGATGGACTGAAATTTCTCCAGCCAGTCCCAGCAGTGATCGATCCATTCAAGGTTTGCGCAACCAGATGGCACTGAGACCACATTGCGTACGCCTGCTTCATACAGGGAGAGGGCGTCTATCTGCCCTTCTGTGATGACCTAAGGCTGTGAAAAGGAGCACATATCCATGCCAAAGAGAATCGGACGAGTACCAGCGGTTTGCCACTCTTTTCTTTCATTTGACTGTGGTTTTTGCGGCGTGCGGAACTTCACATATTCAAGCACATTATCGCGATAAAACGGAAAGACGATGATCCCGTTTCTGTCGCTGCTGACACGGAAGGCGTCCAATGTGTCACGGCTGATCTTTCGCTTTTCGAAGTAAGCGTCAATGGCGTCGGTTCGGGGCTGGAGCCTGATATTAGGCAGCACATATTGCTTTCTCCCTTTGGAGATGGGGCGGAGAAACTCCGCCCGCTCCCCAAAATGCGTCGCCAGATCCTCGAACCTTCCACGCGCGCTGCAACTGCCACGCTTACAGACGTACACGCCGTCTGTCAGATTAAGCGCGAATGTATGCCGGTCTGCATTTTGACCGCCGTGACAGAAGGGGCATAACTCAGGAATCAATTCATCTCCACGTATTTTGTAAGGCGATAGATGATTCGAAGCAAAGCGCAGGATATCAGTTAGCATGTTCGGAGTCCTCCAGACTAGACCGATATTTGTGGCGGATGTGTTTAAGGATACGAGATACCTGGCTCTCACTGATGTTGTTGCTGGCTGCGATTTCCCGCTGGGTATAGCCGTCGAGCTTCATTTGGAGAACCTGTTGTTCCAATGGATGCAGTGAACGCTGAAAACGTTGGACATCGATTGCCTCGGTTAGTATGGTTTCAAGCTCTGCACCTGTTTCAACCGTTTCCAGGTGTTCAACCGGAAGGATACAGATTGAACGAATGACGCTTGAAAATTTCTTTTCAGAACAATGGAGTGGAGCCATGCGCCTGACATGAGACTGGAGGGCACGCAGAATATTGAAGTAATAGCGTTCTGCTTCTTCCATGGAGGGCGCTGCGCGCAAGCGGCTCCATAGTGCCTACCGTGCTTCCTGCATCAGATCCTCGGTATCATCCGGCTTCCGATTCCCTGCGCGACGTCGATATCCAAGCACAAGAAAGCGCAAACTAGACTCATGGGAAAGCAGGAATTCCCGTTCTTCAACCGGTGTTAGCTACATATCTGGGCCTCCTTTTGTTAGATGGGCAACTCATCATCCGCCGCAGAATGTGCCGGGGTTCGGGATGAGGACTGCGTTTTTGCAGGTAGATCGATGTCCGAAACATTCACCTGAACAGAAAGCCGCTGATTTCCTTGCTTGTCGACATACGGGCGCAAGCACAGATCACCGGAGATCGTGATTTTATCCCCTTTGTGCAAATACTGAACGGCAATCTCCGCAAGCCGGCGCCAGACGGTACAGCGATAGAAATTCGTGATATACTCGCCATTCCCGTCTTTTGCCCGCGTGTCAGAGGCCAGCGTAAACGATGCTGAATTGGAGTCTCCGACCGATGAAAGAACAGGATCAGCCGTGAGTCTGCCTGTGGCAGTCAGTTTGTTGATGCTCATACGCTTTCCTCCTTAAATGCGTTGTAAATGGCCATAAGGGTCGCTTCATCTGTTATCGTCCGATAGTTTGCGGTACCAGCAATCTCTTTGAGCCGCGATGCCACCTGCGCCTTTTGTTCTGGCGCAAGGCCGGTACAGCGTGCTTTAAGCAACTGATCCACACGCTCTTCCCACGATAGCGTTTCATTATGGCTGGGGGATAAGGGTCGTTTGTCAGCTGCACCGCCAAGCCATCCGGCGATTCTGGAGCCTGTCTCCGGGGTAACTACGAAGTATTGTCCATCAAACAGGCCGGTTCGGTCTTTGGTTGCCACTGCACTGTGATCCTGAGCAAGCTCAAAGAATACACTGAATTCGTATTCCAATCCCTCGCGGAAGACGGGAGCCATTCCGACTTTACGGGGACTCTTCTTGCCATTCCCGTTATCTTCAATGACATACTCTGTTTTGGTTCGCAACGTGGCTGCTACATGCATGGGGCACTGAAGAATCTTATCCACCAAGCGATTATGAAGCGGAGTCACATCGCGCCATGCCGTATAGCTGTTACCGCTGCGCTTGGCGATGTTGGCCTGCATATCCAGCAGACCACCCTCGCCGGACCACGCATGAGAGAGTGAGTCAATGATGAGGAATTCAACACCCGCATCTTCCGCCGCTTCGATAGCCTCCAGATAACGTGCTGCGCTGAAAGGTGCTTCCAGAGGGATGGTCAAATGTTCTCCAACCTGTATACCTCCGACAGTTGCACCCACATAGAGACTGCCAGATCCGTTTTCTGTATCGATGACGCAGATTTTCTCCCAAATGGCTTCATCAGTGAGGCTTGGATACTGAGCGCGAATCAGACCATAGCCGAGCTACAACGAGCTCTATGTCTTGCCGCTGCCAGAACTGCCCGCAACGCCGATTTTGAGACGTGCCATCTGCCGTTTGGCTTTTTGAATTTGAATTGCCATGCCGTTCCCTCCGTTTCGATTGTTATCTCGCTTACAAGACAGGCATTTTCTCGATTTCTTTGCACTGGATCGAACAAGATTTCGGGAAAAGGCGCTTGCTTCCAGTAACGTTGACGCGCATGATTATAACAGTGCATGGATTCACCCACAATGAAGCAGTTTATGCTGCCAGAACATGCGCGTTGCCCCAGGAAAAAAATGAATAAGGAAACGGAAAGGGAAACCCATGACTCATGGACAATTATCTGGCGGAGGCAACAAGGCTTTTGGCAAGGACGGTGCTGTTTAGCGCTTCCAATCGTTCCTCCATGTTGGAATGTACATATCGGTTGGTAACCTGTACGCTCGTATGACCACCAATGTCACGGGCCAGTGCCGAGCCTCCACTCTGATCAATGGCAGTCAGAAGTGTATGGCGAAAAATATGTACACCGGTCTTAAGATTCAACCGTGACTGCTTAGATGCAAGCGAGCTCCAAAGAGCCTTGCGATCAAGCCTTCCTCCCTTCTGTGACGTAAATAACGGCGCGTCAGATTCGACAGGGCCACGGCTTTGAAGATACCGGTCGATATAATCAGGTACAAAGCCGGCGACGCTAACGTGAGTCCAGTTTCCGCCCTTGCGCAGACAAAACAGTGTTCCTTTGCGAATCTGATCCATCTGATAGATGTTGAGCGCACAGACTTCAAACGCCCGCAGTCCGCTGCCGAGGATCAAAGCAACAATCGCGGCGTCACGTAAATCCGTCCGGCGCGGTCTGGCACCGAGGAGAGCTTTGAGCAGAAGCTGAATATCCCCTGTTGAATACCGCTTTCCAGCGTCGCGCTCAATCGTTTTGGGGGTTGTCTTCTCCTTTATGCAATGCAGCACAAGGGACGGATCCTGGCTGAGTTCGCCGATTGATACCATATATCCGAAAAAGCGTTTGAGAATTACCACGTAATTATTGCGGGTACTGATCTCATATTCCTGAGCAAGCCATTGGAGATATGCAGACAAATGCATGCCAGAAATATGTTGCAGATCTTCGCGTGACAAGCTTAGATGGTAGTTTTCGTCCAGATAACGCTCAAACCTGCGCAGAAAGTCTCCGTACTGACGAACGGTTGCCGGTCGTTTGTCTTCGGCATCAAGCTGTGCCTCAAAGAATGCGATGGGTGTCTTCATGGCTCTCATCCTCCTGACAGAGCTCAAAGTATTCATGGAGCACATCCAATAGCCTTGCGTTCACGGAATAGTGCCAATTGGTTTTGCCGTTTCGCTTGTGCTGCGAATCGAAGGAAATCCGATGGGCGTAAAGAAATTGTTCCAGCAGTCTGTCAGAGGTGATTAGTGTGATGGATTTCATATGTACCTCCATAAAAACAGACTGCTGCGTATTTGCAGCAGCACTGTCAGAAGATAATTGACAGATCAATCGGTAACCTCATAGTAATAGCGGAGTTCATCTCCGGTCAGAGTATTTGCGGCGTATTGATCTGCTTTCCGCCATAATGAATCGTAGACTTGAGCGAGAGCGTCATTGTGCTCATAATGCTGCCAGATCTTGTGGTTTAGAACAAGGACAAGCTCGGTAAGATACTGATAGTCGTCTTTCCATTCCTGAAAGGCACGGCTATAGGTATCCTGTACCGCGTCAACTCCAAACGTATCAGCTGTGGAAAAATCCTGCCAAAAGGTCGTGATGGGCGTGTATCCGGTAACTGATTCGATTTCCCAAAACATCATGACACAGCCTCCATTCATATTATGATTCTGTGAAAGAAAAGACCGCCAGGCGGAGCTGGCGGTTTGCAGAAGAAGGGATGGTGAATTTTTGTTTGATTCTTGTTTTATGGCATCCGTACTGATAGGCTATTACAGAAGGTTCTTGCTTAGGATCTCTCAAATCGTATATGATAAATGCATTTATCGAAAGCCGAAGAGAAGAGAGAGCCAGTCCTGACGGCTGTGCAAAATACGGCTTATATAGACGTCGTGTCCATCGACCCGGTAGAAAACCAAGTAAGGCGAAACAACCAAATACCGATAGCCTTGTGCGACAAACATAGGTTGATCTGTTCGCAAGGCAGCACCTATATAAGGGGTAGATTGTAGTCTGCTGATGGAGTTATCGAAAACGGACAGAAGCTTTTCTGCCGCAACAGGATTTTCCAAACAAACATAATCGAAAATTGCGTCAAGATCATCAATAGCCCGCTGGGCATAGCGGATCCGAAAGTCAGCCATTCTCAATCCGCTCCTTTAGGCGTTGCATGACAGATTCATGGCTTGTCAGCTTGCCTTCTGCAATCTGACGGTCAGCAACGGCGAGCTTCATTTGTAGGCGATACCACGCTTCCCGGCGGCAGAACGCTTCGTGACTCATAACCACCAGATCGTTTTCTCCATTGTTGGTTATGAGTATAGGGTCGTCGGTTTGATGGCACAGTTCAGAAAAGCCCTTATAGTCTGAGCGGATTGCGGTCGATGGTTTTACTGTCAGCACACTGGGAGTGCGGAATTCGCTCATGGATATCAACCTCCTGATATTTATCTAATCACATTCTACCATTCTTCTGGCGGGAAATCAAGGAGAAAAGCAGGTAACTCCATTCGCCTGTGGTCAGCGGCTCATACGTCAAGCCGCCAGAAATGTCTGGCGGCTTGACAAGCAGATGCAGAGCTACTCTTTCCCAGCGTAAGAAACATCCTGAGGGAGATCGCAGCGTGTATGGTATCTCGCGGTGCATCAACTGGTAATCATCATGATTCAACCAAGATTCTTCCGTACACTGCCCTTATCATATCCAGGGTGCAGAACAGACCAGTCAAGCCTGGACCTGATGCTTGTACAATACCTTCTTCTTATAGCTGATCTGATGAATATCCGAAGCAAAAAGCCTTCCCCAATTGCCATAAAGCGTTACAAACGAAGCACGGCCGGTAGCATCCATTTGCCATAGCGAGTAATCGGAATCATCAGCGCGAGCTAATGCAGAGGCAGCTATTCTGCAGGACATGCTCTTACCCTCCTTAATAATTTCAAGCGCGACCATCTTCATGGTTTTAGGATCGACACTTTCAGCTATCTGTCGGCGAAGATGGTGTTGACCTGGAGTTGTCTCCATCTCATTAAGCTTGTCTGTGAGAAGCGCCAGTTCCCAAAGCCTCTGGTTGATGCGCTTAGCGTTCTTGATGATGTATTCATCAGCCATCTGCTCAACGAGTGTGTCAGGATGATTGATGGCCTGCACATAGAAGCGTGAGGATGGATTTCCCTCTTTTACAACAGGATCAAAAACCGGGGTTGACCGATGATAAAAGCAGTATCTGGCTTCTTCTTCAAGCCTGTACTGCTTATAGTAATCCTTGTCATAACAGGGAGCCGCGCTCGCGTCAGTTTCGGGAACCGGCTTGCCATCCACTTTTAAAATAACCCGTTCGGTGGCAAGCGATTCGAGACGATGAGCGATCTGTTGAAGCGATATGTCTTCTGTCGGAAGTATCCGGGCAAGATCATAGCAAGGAGCAAACAAAGCTTTGTGGATATGGCTGTAGATCCCGGCAAGTTTAGCCTTCTCGTTCAACTCGTGAGTATCTCTGTATCCTGACAACATATAAATGAAATCCGTTTCGTCATCATAATAGCTGCGTAAAAGACAATGATTCCACCCATTAAAGGAAAAGGCCAATTCAGAAACGTTACGATCAGCAAGGAACGCTAGGATGGTAGACTCAGATATGGAATTCATCGTTTGCATCTCCTTTCAGCGATTAGTGGTGCGTGAGAAGCACAGCTATTTCTGGGATCGCACCAGGAAGCGGTAGCGTTTCGTTGTCGAGATGATTGATGGCACCAATAGAGCCGGGCGGACAATCTCGGATGATACGGCCGGTGTCATAGCGTAATTCCAGCGTATCCCTGCTGAAATCCGGAACAACCGTTAGAATTTGATATGCAGATATGGTTTGAGCTTCCTGGCTATCGTAGACACGCAGTAGAGCTTCTGCACGCAGTCCAAAGGGACCCGATACAGTTACAGGCTTACCCAGATATGCTTCCAAATCCTTTGCCAAGGGGCGAAGAACGGAATCAATCCAGTTGGGAAAGACAAGAGCGCACTTTTTCTGCTTCAGTTTTTTGATCTGGGTAGAAAGACGGTTCATTTGCTGTTGCTTAATTTCGATTCTGGTATCCAGTGCATCGCGCTGAATGATATAATCGTGATAGGCCTGATTATATTGGGTGCAGTACAGCAACTTTACCTCCTTAAGACATGCTCACTTGATTCATTGTTTTTTCTTCGATCCAGTATGCATTTTCGAGTGAATACTGATCGAAAAGACGTTTGTACTCAGAGAGGGTAAGCCTGTTGTTTCCGCTTTGACCGATGAGATCACGAACAGTTTCGTCTTTGGCAATCAAACATTCCAATAGATGACAGGCTGTGTTATATTGCGTGAATATGCCTGCGCAGCGTGCTCCAAGTTCATCATCCACCATGGCTGCATACTCCTTGCCCCCACCCATGGCAAGTCCCGAATCGCGCAGGGCTTGTGCAATGGGTGCGTCGCTGCTGTGGTATGCAAAGAAGGAAAAATAGTCACCGTTGCTCCATACAAGTTCTTCATTGTATAGATCAGGATGATGAGCGACTATGAATTGCAGCGGTGTTCCATTATCGAGCAATTGCAAAAGCAATAGTGTATCGTTCTCAAGAGCGACACAAAGATAGTTTGTTTCATGGCTAACAACAATCTGGCCGATGTAACCGGCAAAAGTTTCTTCATGGCCGGGCAAAGACGTCACCTCCTTGAGAGGAAGTATTCAAGCAACGATCCTTTTCTTTTTCCAAACGTGCAAGAGATTTGACAAAACGCTCTTTCGGGATAGGAGAGAGTAGCCGCATGATCCGACCGTCGCGCCAATTGGTCAATTCCTCTTTCAACTGCTGCCAGTTTTGATGAAGAACGCAGACTTCACGGATCAGATCAGATGTCGTGCTCTGGATAAGAAGCTCTTTGAGCGCTTTGCCGCTGACAACAGAGCTATCTGAGGTCATGATGATGCGAGCATCAGATTCAAGCTCGGACGCGCAGTTGATTTCAAACAATGCTGCGTCATCAATGGGATGAGGAACGACAGCAATCACCGGATACGACAATTTATCGAGATGAAACAGGTTCTTTCGCAGCATCAGCTTGCTCTCAACTTCATACCTATCTGTATTGTTATTTTCATTGAGATACTCGACATCAATAAGCTGGTGATCTCCGATCAGCTTCTCGACCTCCTGGGAGGACAGCTTCCGGCTTTCCAGGTCTGCATTATGCTGCATCCGCTCCTGTTCACGCTGCTTTTGGCGATGAATGTTGTCCGCCCAGCTGCATGCCTCATCATAATGGAGGGTATTCATATTAAAGCTGTGGCAGTTGACAGAAAGTTGCACCAAGCCGTCTTTTCCTTTACTGCTGGGATAGACATGCCATCCGGAGGGATCTTCGATCAGTTCCTTGGCAAAGGAAGGCAGGTGCAGCTCCATTCCGGACCTGAAATCAACAGCCGCATCGTACGCGTAGTCGTCGGTATAGCGTCCATCGCATTGCCCCATGTAGATTTGTCCGGACAGAATGGCTTTCCAGACATGCGGTAAAGTCCACTTTTCAGGTGCTTGGATCGGCTTGATCTTGCGGAAAGGAGAAAAGACTCTGGAGGATTTGAGATCGCTTTGCCAAATGTGACAATCCATCTCAGGTTTTTCACCACGCACAAAAAACTTATCATAGACTGCCCGAAACGTATCAAGGCCAGCGTGCATCACGTAGGGCGAATACTCGTCTTTCGGTTGGAAAACGATCTTCTTGCAGGCTTTTCCGGGCAGCAAGGCGTCGGTGAGGTCGATGATTACGATACGCTGAACACGCACCTCGATATAGGCGTTGATATCTTGAAAGTACCCTTCATCCTGTTCCCAGCAAGACACTTCGGAAGAATGACAAACAGGGATGCCATCCACGGTATCATAAGCAGGAAAGAAAGCTGTGGACTCATTGAGTCGAGAAGGAGTGGTTGGCAGATCAGAACCAAGCAATTTTTGGGCAAAAGCCATATTCGTGTCATTGTGCTTGGCATACCAGCATTTTTTAACGCGGTGATAATGCCATCTGGCATTGGTGAGCGCGGCCAGCACAGACCTATCCGGCTTTTCCGGAAAGTGCAGTTCCAAGCCGTTGTGTTCCTGATTGATCAACAATTTGACGCTTATCATGAAGACCTCCTTACTTCTTGAACGGTTCGGTGTACCATTTTCGGTATAGCGTCATGTCTCCGGTGATGTCGCGCACAAGCAAATAGTCCTGATTTTCGATAAACTGCCCAAGCGTTCCCTTTGCCTCGCCTTGAGAAACAGGTTCTGAGCTGTATTCACCATAGTCCCACTGGGCAAGATGCATAAGCGCCTCCTCAGTACATGCAGGAGGCGCTTCCCATTCCGGGAGATGAATCACTTCATAAAGCAGGCAACTCATTTTGCTTCATCCTTCCCAACGTAGCTGGCAATATAATTTTGGCAGTTCTCAAACGATCCTTCATAGATTCTCTTGCTCGAATATGCAAGCGTTTCAAAGACACATTCAGCTGAAATGCGCTTGGCATCTTTGCCGTATTCTTTGCACAGGGCTTCAAATGATGTATACCCGTAGGGATGAAGAAACAGCTCGGCAAAACTATGAGAATACACGTCATAATCACCATTGGTTTCAAGAGAAACGGTGTCAGAAATAACGGCATATCGTTCGCTGCTCAAGATAATGGTATCAACAAAATGAAAGGTATCGAGCTTATCGCTGGATTTGATCACGTGCTGGCCGGTCGAAGCGTCTGTTAAGATCCATTTGGCCATGATACACCTCTTTCTTAAACAAATCTGATTTCCAAAGCGGTGATATCACCGTTGGTTTTGGAGGCAAACACATCGTATCCACCGTCGCCATGACCTGATGTACTGAAAAACCCCAGATCGGTAAGCCATGCATCTCCGACTTTTATCTGGTCACAGAAAGCAGCCCACTGTGCATCTGTAAAGTCGGGTTTGTTGTGAAAGAAACCTGCCAAACCTGCATCAACACCGATACTTCCAATCCTCTTCATGGATTTCTGAGGAGGAATAATGCCGTTGAGATAGATTCCGATGATACCCACGATATTGGAAACGTGCAGTTCACCATCAAGTTCATAACGTTCCTTTTGGTTCCATATGTAGCATGAGTATTTGCCTGTTTTGATAGGAATGTTGTCCATTCTGCACCAGACGTCCCGATCATAACAGGGATCGGTGATGTCCACGCTTCCACCAAAATCCTTGATCCCGATTTTCTTTCTTCGCATATAGAGGGCCTCATTTCGTACGATGAGAATTGGATAAGCGGACACTCATTGGTTCTCATAGAGAGTTCAAGCGGCGTTCTCACTTGTGGCGAAATGATAAATCCTTCTTTCATAGCCGGCGGGACGTATGGATGTCGCTTCAATAAGGTCGAATGCCCAAGAACCGATCAGATCAGAATCTGTGCTGCTACGACAATAATCTCCGCAACCACGTCCGTTGCCACAAGCAGTGAGCAAGGGCAATGGATGCAAGCACATATCGTAAGTGTAAAACGGATCGATTCTACCTGGAGCTATCAGGCGCCCACGACCCTTTTCAATGTTTGCCGCTATGTATTCTTTGATTGGTATAAAAACCTTCAGCGTATGGTTGACAAGATAACCTCGTTTGGTGCTCATCGTATGGATGCTGCGAGGCTCTGGTTGAACGAGCGATTCCGTATAATTCCCTCCCCATACAACATCGTAATACTTCATGAAGTCTTCATGGGATAATTTTGCTTCGTATGGATCGCCGTATTCTTCATCGGAATAATCGCCGATCCAGGCAAGACGGCAAGGAGCTTTCCAAAGCAAAGTCAGCACAGCATTGACGAAGGTGTTGCCAATGTAGGAATGCTCCATAAGTTTTAGACCGTTATCGTAGGCATGAGAATTGAGGATGCGAATTGAACCATCTTCAGAAATAAGAGTAGGCATGTAGTACTGTCCCATGACAAACCTCCTGTAAGTTAAAGTAAGTCAATTCGATAGTAAAAATAATTAACAGTGATAGTCCACTGTTCCGCCGAAATAGTAACGTATCTCTGGCTTGGCCTGGCGGAGAAATTGGTTCAACGTGACAAGCCCTGTGTCATCACAGTCCACATAGAAGCCATATCTGTCATCATAGGCAGTATTAAGGGCAAACATTTTCGGCTCAAGATTACCCATGGCAAAAGCCTCTGGAGAAACGGTGACTGTGAGCGATGTCAGCGCGTTTATGAAACCTTCATACTCTCTTTTGAAATATGCAGCATGAAACCCATCAAGCAGAATAAAACCGCAGCCATCTATATCAGAGAAAAACTCGATAAATGGTTCGGCGCAAGAAAGGGTATCTTTCAGCCATTCCAATGAATGTTCGCGGCTTTCATCTTCGGCTACATAATCTGCAATACTATATACAAACCAATGGTCTCCAATGTAATTATCTTCTGTAATTCGGTAGTTTTCCTCAACCGGAAAGCTTTCGATCTGAAAGATCTTGGAATGCATGTTCATCCCTCCATCAGCAGTAGAGATAGACAAGAACACTTTTCAACTTCCTGGCACTTTTCTTCAATCATCTCCATTATAAGGGCTCTCTCAGCTTCGGTGGGGCCATAGGAATATGGCCCTGTGACCCCTGTGTCTGTGTCAACGTAATATTCCAGCTGTACTGTGTGATACACGGGACTGTAGATAGCGTACAGATTGACCCAAGCGTCATCTCTGCTCTGCGTTTGCGTACCGAACTTGGCGTCGGCATCAAACCAGATTTCAACGTAGGCTACGACACAGGGTGGATTCCAATTTGTATCTACTTCCAAGACGGGGTCGATACGGATATTATCGCGCGTCATTTCTATCACGATCAGTTCTCCTTAAGCCACAGTATGATTGAGAAGATAGGAGGCTTCTGATTCAGAGGTATATTCCAGCATGTCTACCAACGAAGCAGCTTCGAGCGGCAAATTCCCGCGAATATCATCTTTCAGATCTTTGATTTCGCCAAGAAACCCCCAACAAGAATCTACTTCTTCTCCGCTTAGGTATAGCTGGTAGCCGTAGCATTCGCCGCGCAGATAGCAGTCATATGTCCTGACTTCTGCCTCCATTATACCTCTGGCATTAGCGACGCTTGCTTTTGCAGTGCTTCCAAATTCCATTCGGAGCATTTCAGGCATACAATATATCCACCCCACCTGACCAGAATCCCATGGGCAACTGAAGGGTGATGTAGACATGGTAATCCCACTATGATCGTAAAGATAAAGTGGTATCAGAATAAATCCCTTTACATGCGACAGCAGTACCTTCAGATCGGTGATGCCCAACGCGTGGACGACGTCATATAAAGCATCGTCGGAAATGCGTCTATTTTGCATTAAACGGTTATAACTGCCGGTGTTATACCAGCGTATTTCACTGCCAAATGAACAGGGCTCCTTCAGATGCCACTGGCGAAGACGACGATCGTATTCGAGGCGAACTTCTTTGGCTTGGCCACGCTTGACGTATTCAAATACGAATGTAGGATTATCCTTGAACAACGACATGACCATATCTTGCAGGAAAACGGTTGGATCGACATACTCATGCACATCTCCCAGCTGATAGCGACTGTGCCAGCAGACCATTTTGCCGAAGGGTTCGTAATCTTCGCGGGGATTCATTGGATCGCTGTCCTCTAGGACCAGAAGCGTGTACTTCCCTTTGGTTGCTGCGTACACCGCAACATCTCCTTTCAGTTTAATTTAACTGACCATGGCACTGGCGCTTTGCCAGCAGAGTATCGCAAATGCATTCGCGCGAAAGGGGTACCATGTCTTCAACACCTTGCTGAAGTGATTATGATTCAGACAGTGGAAGGACTCCGGCTTTGATGGCCTCAATGATGACTTGCTCATGAGATTTTTCAGGCGTAAAAGACGGAAGATCCCGCACATCAAAAGAGCAGGGATCCTCATAGTCCCCACCGGACAGGTCTGTTGTGTACCAATATTCGCGCCGACCCTGGGCAATCTCATCGTCTTTATAGACATGGTAGATCGTTACATCGCCATGCGTCAGGAACACCTCAGGGTCTATCCATCCGAACGGCATGATCAATCCTCCTTTATCTCAGCAACTTCATTTTGCAGGACTTCATTACGATAAAAACACTCAAAACCACGACCTGTGCGGAAGTACAGGTTTTGAAATGGTTCATTTCTTATGAGGTCTACAATGCCTTTTTCGCAATCCGCTTTCCGGCACCGCTGCAACTCGCTGGTCCAACAAGCGAGCGCTGTATCATAGTTGGCAAAGACATCCATGCCCACATAGTTTTCTTGAGGATCATGGTAGACGATAATGTGGACACTACATTCATGCATGACATCTTCTCCTTTACTCACACCAGACCTCGCCACAAAGAGGGCAGATTTCCTGCAAACCATTTTCCGGATTCACCTTGAGGCGGGAGGGTGTAAATAGCTCCTCGCAGCACTCACATCGTGTCAACAGCCCCGAATCCTCCATGTCGGCCACACAATGGTCACAGAGGAGCTTTGTTTCCTCTGTTCCATCATCAACCTCACGCAGATCATAGTCATCTTCAAAATCATTGTTGCAGCAGGAACAACAAGGATGGAATTCCACCCCGGCGAAACAGTTGTGATCAAGATTCACTTCACCTTCATTGTAAAGAGCTTCGACCTGTTGTTTTGCTTCGTCAAAAGAGTTGGCTTCAATATCTACGCGCAACGTCAGCGTTTCACGGATCAGGAAAGGATATTTCACTTTGTTCTCTGCTTCAGGTAATACTTCAGTCAGCGTACCGCCTCGGTTTTCCATGCAGGACAACAAGTATTGCTGAAAACTTTTTTCCGTAGGGTCGATGCTGCCGTCAACGATATGACTTCCGTATTCCTGCTTGATTTGTTCTTCACAGATCAGCTGATCCGGATAACGCTGATCGCGGAACCAATGTAGTTGCTCTTTTCTCATGATATTCTCCCTCCTTCAGTCCTCAGGCATATCAGGAAAGACGATCTCGCCGGGATATTCCGCACAGGATATCCCATTGAAATACCAGCACCAATGGAAGCCGTCCTCACCTCTCATCATTAACCTTGAACCTTTTTCAACGGCCGGCGCAAAAGCGCTCAGCCAGACGTCCTCATCGTGCAATTTTTCGCCTGTAAAGCACATCCCCGTAATATTTCCATCCTCGTCAGTTTCCGCTTCCCAGTCCAGTTCTGCGAGTGCGTCCTCAAGTGTGCTGGCATTGCCTAGAGGCTGGTATTCACCCAGGGAGGGGTTCCTGGCAATCTCTTTCTGTTCCCATTGCTTCAACAAAGCAAACGCTGCTGGTTTGTTCGCGGCAAGAATTTTAAAATCTTGATCGAATTGCTCCATATAGTAGCCCATATCATGCGCCTCCCGTCCCATGTTTCATGTGTGTACCGAATAGTAGAGCTTTGTATGTTGGCCAGTGGGCATTTTGATAATGGATTCGTGTAATATTAACCCGCCGCGCAGCCCATCCTGCGCGGTAAAGTAGAAATCAAATCTTCCATCCGAATACAGCCGGACAGAATCGCCCCGCCAGTGAAAGCAGTCACGCATGGCTTTGCTGAAAGCACGCTTGATGTGCTTATCTGCGCATATATCCCGCATAGTTTTGGCGCAGTGTTGCAGTTCGATGCGCGCCCGATTCTCTTGCGGAATATACAGATAACGGGTAGGCGCAACGTTACGTAGCGTCGCAATCACCAGACTTTCGGGAATGTAAAACTGCTGTGTATGTCCTCCTAACCTGTTTCCCCAATAGTTAAGCCAAAAGATAGTGAACAACAAAGTATCTCCGTTCGGCTGGATGCGCAAAATGTTTCCGCAATCCATATCATAGTACGCATGCTCCTGATTGCTGCTCAACCATTTCTGTAGCGAGTCGCGGATAATAAGAAAGCGCCCGCGTCGCCCGATCTCCCGGTTGAATGTACGAATCGCGATGCACTCGCCTTCTGGAATGAGCCGGATCAAAACATGCTGATTTTTGTCTGTCATTGAACTGCCGCCTCCATGTAGTCCTTTATCGCTCTTGCCAGTATTTTTCGCAATTTCGGGTCATTATTGATGTCCTTGTCACACATTTCACATGCGTCCAGCGTGTCGGTCAAATCCCCCGTAACGATGTACTCGTGATTGCCCAATTCATGCAGGAATATTTGATAGGTATACTCGCTACTGGTTTTCTGCGCCATAAGGGCAGTCTTTCGCTCTTTATCCTGCCGTTTGAGCATATCCCAAAATGCTTGCCTGTCACATTTGCGGATGAACCCACCTCCGGAAATACCGACAATCTCGTCAGTTTGGGTTGGCTCAAGGCCTAAGGCCCTCATGCCTTCCTCGAATTGAGCGTTGTTAAACGCCCATTTTATCGGAAAGGCGCTAATTTCCTGTTGGTGCCGCTTCTGCATGGCTTGGTAGCTTTCCATGGCCGACCCCCATTTTTTCTGAAATCAGAAACTGCCGCCCGTAACAAGAGCGGCAGTTTTTCCAAAACTTTGCATGATACCAAAGCCGCGCTTATACCGTATAAACAGTCAGCCTCCGGTTACCTTTGTCAACGATGCGGAAGATCTCCGAATTATCTGGCAAAAGAACCTGATACTG
>OLOW01000251.1_pt1 | contig 33849 bp, 27 predicted proteins | sample 1672801 | NCBI WGS metagenome assembly OLOW01 (sample SAMEA3136725, study PRJEB25190) | human gut metagenome | biome: human gut; feature: human-associated habitat; material: faeces | place: Austria | collected 2013 | reverse complement strand
GAGGGGGAACGGCATGAACGGGCTGATGACAGAACGGGAATGGCGCAGGCAGGCGGCGCGCGCCAAACCGCCTCGGTCTGTCTGCTGGGGCGCGCAGTGTGTGCTGCCCGCGAAAAGACGCAAAAAACTGCGTGAGGACCGGTCCTTTTCTGTATTTCTGCTGCTGCTGTCGCTGTCGGCGGCGCTGGTGATGCCCGTGCTGACCCCGCGGACCTTGCGGCAGCAGTACCCAGAGGCTACCACGGCAGAAAGCCCGGAGGGTGTGCAGGCCCGCGCGGTCAGCTCCGTGAGCTATGAGCTGCCCGAAGGGCTGGTGACGAAATCCGTTACCTATCCCTATGAACGGTTGCTGCTGGGAGGGCTGATGCTGCTGGATGAGGAGCATCCGCTTCCCGATGGAGCGCCTGCGCCCAATACCATGAGCGTCGCCACCTATGGCAAGGGCATGGTGCCAGTGAACGGCTTAAGCGTCAAAAGCGGGCGGGACACCATCCAGGCGTTGGCGGAGCTGTTTGCGAGCCTGCGCTCGGAGGGCGTCAGCGGTCTGTGCGTATGGAGCGGTACACTGACACGGACGGAGCAGGCCGCCTCGCAGGCCCAGGCAGCGCTCCGGTATGCAGCCCAAATGTCTTTGGAGGATGCGGTGCGAAAGACGCTGGCGCAGGATACGCCCGTATCCGTCGCTGAGCAGCGGCGGGACGATACCGTGGAAATCCGGCTGATCGCAGGCAGCTCGGAGGACCCCGACCCTCGCCCCTTGGATGATACGCCGCAGGGCCGCGCACTGCTCAGGCTGGCGTGGCGATCGGGATTCATCCGGCGGGAACCGGAAGGTGAAGGTGCGTCCGCCTTCCGCTTCCGGTACGTGGGCAAGGCGCACGCCACAGCCATGACCTATCTGGACCTGACGCTGGAGGAATACCTCGAGTGGCTTCATGAAAAGGGGGTGCTGGCCGTGCAGGAGGACGGACGGCTGAAATACCTGATCCTGTGCAAGCCCCTCAGCGGCACGCATGTCGCCTTTGACCTGCCGCAGGAAGCCGCCGTGGAGGCCAGCTTCGATAACGACGGCTATGCCATTGTGGCCTGTACCTTTGAAGAAAGCTGAAAAGAAGACAGCAAAAGCGGCGCTCTCCGGGGCCGGATGGCCGGCGGAAAGCGCCGCTTTATCAGCGCGCTTTTGGGGTGGCCCTCCCTGTGCCGCTCAGCTCCGACGGCACGCATGACAGGCTGCGCAGCCGCCTTCGCCCGTCTCACGCAGCGAGGAAGGCATGGCGTCGCCTACATCGCGCATGGTGAGAATCATCTCGTCCAGGGGGATGGGGCAGGCCACGCCCGAAAGCGCGAGCTGAGCCGCGCTCACCGCCTGCGACACACCGCCCACGTTGCGGTACACGCAAGGTACTTCCACCAGCCCGCCCACGGGATCGCACACCAGGCCCAGCGTATTCATCAGCGCAAAGGCACAGGCGTGCGCCGCCGCCTCCGGGGAGCCGCCATAGAGCTGGGTGAGTGCCGCCGCAGCCATGCCCGCCGCCGTGCCGCATTCGGCCTGGCAGCCGCCCTCCGCGCCGCTGATGGTGGCTTGCAGCGCAATCGCACGTCCAATCGCCGCCGCTGCAAACAGCGCCATCACCAGTTCATCGTCCGAAAAGCCGTCCTCCTCCTGGGCGGCCAGCAGCGCGCCGGGCAAGATGCCGCAGCTGCCCGCCGTGGGTGCGGCCACGATTTTGCCCATGCAGGCGTTGTACTCCGCGATGGAGAGCGCGTAGATGCCCGCCCGGCCCGCCAGGCCGAAACGGCCGGCAAAAGGCGATTGGGCCAGCAACGCCGCCTGCCCACCCACCATGCCGCTCACGCTGCGCAGCGTGGGGGAGAGGCCCGCCTGGGCGCTTTCGCGCATCACGCGCAGACGCCCGTGCATCAGCGCCAGGGGAACAGAAGGGTCCTCGCCCCGCTCGTGCGCCTGCCAGTGAAGCGCCGCCGCACCCAGGCTGCCGTGCTGGCGCGCGGCGTCCAGCCATTCCGCTACGGTACGCATGCTCATTCCTCCTTGGCGGCCAGATAGGCCACATGATAGACGCCCTGCAAAGCCGACAGCCGGGCGATCAGCTCCGTGTCCGCCGAGCCGTCCAGCTCCAGCGCGACCATGGCGTCGCCGCCCACCGAGCGGCGAAACACCCGCATGGTGGCAATGTTGAGGTTGGCCGCGGCCAGCTCGCCGCTGATGCTGGCGATCATGCCGGGCGTATCATGATGGGTGATGACCAGCGTGTTTTCGTGGCCGGAGAAGCCGGCCTCCAGCCCGTCGATGGCGTTGACCACGATTTCTCCGCCGCCCACGGACGAGGCCTGCACCTGGATGTGCCGCCCATCGTCGCCGTCAACGTCCAGAATGACGGTGTTGGGGTGCGCGCCGCGCACATCGGCATTGTAAAACGAGTATTCCAGCTTCGCCTCGGCGGCAAGGCGCAGGCTGTCGCGCAGGCGTGAATCGTCCACATTCATGCCCAGCAGGCCGCCGATGAGGGCCTTGTCGGTACCGTGGCCCAGGTAGGTCTTTTGAAAGGAGCCATACAGGCCGATACGCGCGCTCACGGGGCGGCTGCCCAGGAGCATACGGGTAATCTTGCCGATGCGCGCCGCGCCCGCCGTGTGCGACGAGCTGGGGCCGACCATCACGGGACCGATGATGTCAAACAGATCCATAGGGAGTTCTCCTTTCGGGCTCGGCAGACGCTAGCCGCTTGATCAGAATGCTTGCGCGGGAGCGCTTTGCACCCCACACAAGGTCCGTTTCCCCTTTGGGCCGGTATCCCTGCGCCTGCCAGAAGCCAAGGGCACAGCCGTCATAGCCGCGTACCACGTCGATGCGCACGGCTTCGCAGCCTTCCCTGCGCATGCGTTCCTCGAACAGGCGACAGCATGCCGTGCCCAATCCCTGGCCCTGATGGGCCTTGTCCAGCATGAGAAGCGAAAGGTAAGCCGCTGGGCCGGGACGGTAGTCCATCACGCCCGCAATCCGGCCACCGTCCGTCTCCAGCACACAGCACAGAAAGCCCGCGCTTTCCGCGGCTGCATGGTCTTGAAGAAGAAAGGCCGCGTCCACAGACTTTCGTCCCAGATGTGCCGTGAGAAAGGCGGGATTGCTGTTATAGATCTCCATGATGCGCGTGGTATCCTGCTCGCATGCGGGCCGAAGGATCAGTCCGCTCATGGCGTGTCCTCCTCCCACGGGGCGAAGCACTCCTCCTCCTTGAGCGATTCGACGCGGCCGTCCGTCACGCGCGTCAGCTCCGCAAGCACGCGCTCGGTATCGGCGGCCTTCATGTCCAGCTCAAAGCTCACCGCGGCGGCAAAGTCCGTGCCCACGAGGCGTGCGGGCAGGGATTTGAGCGCATGCTGCACCCGGTCCCACAGGGAATAGGCCACCTCGAACAGCCAGCGCTCGGTGGGATGCATCTGGCACACGCGCGCGGCGTCCAACGCCAGCGCACATGTGTGCGAATACGCGCGCACCAGCCCGCCGGCCCCCAGCAGGATGCCGCCAAAGTAGCGGGTGACCACCACGGCGCAGTCCACCACCCCCCGCGCCTTCATGACCTCGATGATGGGCATGCCGGCGGTGCCGGAGGGTTCTCCGTCGTCGCTGTAGCGCATGATACCCGCGTTCCGGCCGATGATGTAGGCGTAACAGTTGTGTGTGGCGTCGCGGTGCTCCTCGCGGATGCGCGCAAGGAACCTGAGCGCCTCCTCCGCGCTGCTTACCGGCGCTGCGTGCCCGATGAAGCGGCTTTTGTGGATGACCACTTCATCGCGGGCCTCGCGCAGCACGGTTTTATAGCCGTTCAGGCTCATTTGAGAATCAGACGGCAATAGTTTTTCTTGCCCTTGCGCAGCATCAGGCCGTCCGGGCCGATCTGCGACGCGTCGATGCGGTAATCCACATCCGTCACCTTCTGGTCGGCCACCAGCACCGCGCCCTGTTGCACCATCTTGCGCGCGTCGCCACGGCTTGTGCACAGGCCGCAGGAGGCCAGCAGGGTGGTCAGGCGGTTGTCCTCGGCCAGCATGGCGGCGTTTACCTCCCAGGTGGGCACGTCCTGGCTGGCGGCACCGCCCGCAAACAGCGCCAGCGCCGCGTCGGCTGCCTTCTGCGCCTCGGCTTCACCGTGAATCATCTTGGTGACCTCAAAGGCCAGCACGCGCTTGGCCTCGTTGATCTGCTCGCCGGGCAGCGCGCCCAGGCGGCGCACCTCGTCCATGGGCAGGAAGGTAAGCAGCCCCAGGAAGCGCTCCACGTCCTGGTCACCCACGTTGCGCCAATACTGGTAGAACTCAAAGGGCGTGGTGCGCGCGGGATCCAGCCACAGGGCGCCCTTTTCGGTCTTGCCCATCTTCTTGCCGTCGTGCGTCATGATGAGCTTGCAGGTGAGGGCAAAGGCATCCTCGTGCTCCTTGCGGCGGATGAGGTCCGCGCCGGAGAGCATGTTGCTCCACTGGTCGTCCCCGCCTACTTGCAGGCGGCAGCCGTAGTTCTTGAACAGCTGGAGGAAGTCATAGCTCTGCATGAGCATATAGTTGAATTCCAGGAACGTAAGGCCCGTTTCCATGCGGCGCTTGTAGCATTCGGCGGTCAGCATGCGGTTGACGCTGAACAGCGCGCCCACCTCGCGCAGGAAGTCGATGTAGTTGAGGCCCAGCAGCCAGTCGCCGTTGTTGACCATGATGGCCTTGCCTTCGCTGAAATCCAGGAAGCGGGAAAGCTGCTTCTGGATGCCGCAGACGTTTTCGCCGATGGTTTCGCGGCTCATCATCTTGCGCATGTCGCTCTTGCCGCTGGGATCGCCGATCATGGCGGTGCCGCCGCCGCACAGGGCGATAGGCCGGTGCCCGGCGCGCTGCAAATGCGCCATGGCCATGATGGGGATGTAGTGGCCCACATGCAGGCTGTCCGCCGTGGGGTCAAAGCCCACGTAGAAGGTCATGGGCTCGCGCTCCAGCGCCTTGTAGAGGTCGTCCTCAAAGGTGACTTGCGCGATGAAACCGCGCTCCTTGAGCATGTCCAGTACGTGCATAAATCATCGTTCCTTTCTTTGTGGGGCCCCAATGGAGCCGTCAGCCCAGATGGGCGGCGAAGAGCTCGCGCAGCTTGCCCATGCCCTCGTGAATCTGCTGGGGGGTGGAGTTGCTGAAGTTCAGGCGCAGCGTGTTGTGATGCCCGCCGTCGGGGTAGAAATGCGTGCCGGGCACATAGGCCACGCCGCGTTCGACGGCCTCGCTGAACAGGGCCGTGGCGTCAAAGCCTTCGGGCATCTCCACGAAGATGAACAGCCCGCCCTCCGGCGCGGTGTAGCGCGTGCCTTCGGGGAAGGAGGAAAGCTCCTCAAGCATGAGTTCCAGCTTTTCGCGGTAGCCGGGGATGATGCTCTGGACGTGGGAGTCCAGCAGGTCCCGGCGCAGAAACTGGTCGATGATGGCCTGGTTGAGGTTGGGCGTGTGTAAATCGGTTCCCTGCTTGCCGATGGTGCATTTGCGCAGCAGCTCCTCATGGGCGAGCAGGTAGCCCACGCGCAGGCCCGGGCTGACAAGCTTGGAGAAGCTCCCCAGATAGACCACGTTGCCCGTCGTATCGTAGCTTTTGATGGGCGGCAGCGCCTGGCCCTGATAGCGCAGGTCGCGGTAGGGGTCGTCCTCGGCCACGATGAAGCCGTACTTGGCGGCCAGCTCCGCGATGGGCCCCCGCCGGTCGGCGGCCAGCGTGCGGCCGGAGGGGTTCTGGAACGTGGGGATCACGTAAAACAGCTTGGGATGATACCTGCGCGCCGCTTCCTCCAGCACATCCAGCCGCACGCCGCCCTCGTCGCTTTCGATGGGGATGAGGTTGGCCTCGTAGAGGTGCATGGTTTGCATGTTGCCAAGGAAGGTGGGGCTTTCCACCAGCACGGCGTCACCGGGGTTCACCAGCGCCTTGAGCAGCAGGTCCATGCCGCTGGTGCTGCCGGTGGTGGGAAGCACGCCGTCGCCCTCCATGGAGAAGCCGAAGTGCGACTTGAGATAGGCCGTAAGGCTCTCCAAAAAGGGCGGATAGCCCTCGGTTGCACCATACTGCAAGATGCGTTTTCCGTCGGCCAGCAGCACGTCGCGCGCAAGATCGGCGCAGAGCCTGTCGGGCAGGGCATCCAGAGACGGGTTGCCCCCGGCGAAGCTGATCATGCCGGGCCGGCCCAGCACCTTGAAGATCTCACGGATGGCGCTGCCAGTCACCTTGTCAAACCGGCGGGCGTAGGTAACAGAGTCCACCAAAATCCCTCCTTTTGCATTGCCGGACCCCTCCGGCCGGAAAAAAGAAAGCCGCCTGCCTCCCGCAAGGGGAGGAAGGCGACGGAAAATCGCGGTACCACTTCCACTTTGGCGCGCGGACGCGCCCTCTGCGAGCCTTACAGGCCCCGCGCTGTAAACGGCGCACCGTCGGTCCGCTACTGATGAAAAACAGGTTCACGGCCGGGCTCAGGGAGGTATTCACCTGGACTGCCGCCGCCTTCTTCCACCTGCCGAAGGCTCTCTTGAGGCGCACAGGTCCGGGTTACTTGGTCCCGTCATTGCCGATGGTGGTATTATAGGGGAACGGGACGGGAAAGTCAAGCAAGCCCGTCACTCGTCCTTGCCGTCATCCTCCGCATCCACGAAGAAGGGCTTGCCGCAGAATTCGCACACGGGGCTTTCATCATAGTCGATGTCGGCAGCCTTGACCAAAACGGTTTTGCCGCAGTGCGGGCAGTCGAAGGACAGTTCTTCCTCCTCGTCGCAGGAACAGCCGTCCTCCTCGTCGCAGTCGCACTCATCCTCATCATCGCCAAAGAGAACCTCTTCCATATCGCTCAGATCGGAATCCAGATCCTCCACGTACTCTTCCAGCTCGCCCACATCGGCGTCCAGCTCGCTGACCTTCTGGGCCATTTCGTCCATCAGTCCCAGCATCTCCAGAAGCAGCTTGTGCTCTTTCTTTTCCTTGTCCAGGCCCATGCCCTCGGCCAGACCGCGCAGATACGCGGCACGATCAGTCAGATTGCCCATATACGCTCCTTTTTCGCCTCAGCAGCGCTCCATATATTCGCCCGTGCGGGTGTCCACACGAATATGATCGCCCGTGTTGATAAACAGCGGCACCTGCAGGGTATAGCCGGTTTCCAGGGTGGCGGGCTTATAGGTATTGCTGGCCGTATCACCCTTGAAGCCGGGCTCGGTATCGGTGATCTCCAGCTCCACAAAGTTGGGCGCGGCCACGCTGAACGCGTTGCCCTTGAAGAACTTCACGGTCACGTTGGTCCCTTCCTTGACGAAGGGGATGGCCTCCTCCACCTGATCCTGATTGAGGGGCAGCTGCTCGTAGGTATCCATATCCATGAAGTAGTACAGGCCGCCGTCGTTATAAACATACTGCATTTCCTTGGTTTCCACGATGGCGCGGGGCATTTTATCGGTGGGGTTGAAGCTGCGCTCAATCACAGCGCCGGTCATGACGTTTTTGAGCTTCGTGCGCACAAAGGCCGCGCCCTTGCCGGGCTTGACGTGCTGGAAGTCCACGATGTTCCACACGCCGCCGTCCCATTCGATGGTAATGCCCTTTTTGAAATCGCCTGCCGTAATCATAGTGATGGTTCCTCCTCGTTTCTGTATAGATGGTGATGGAATGGTCCCGGCTTACAGGATGATGAGCTCACGGTCAGGGAACGTGAGCACCTCGCAGCCGCCCTCGCGTACCACGACGGAGTTTTCGATGCGCACGCCACCCACGCCGGGCAGGTAGATGCCCGGCTCCACGGTCATGACCTGACCGGCCTTGAGCACGGCGGTGCTGACCTGGTTAAAGCGCGGGTCCTCGTGAATGTCGATGCCCACGGAATGGCCCAGCCCGTGGCCGAAGCGGCCCTCGTAGCCGTGGCTGTAGATGTAATTGCGGGCGATGGCGTCGATATCGCGGCACAGTTTGCCGGCAGCCACGGCGTCCTGCGCCATCTTCTGGGCGTCCAGCACGATGCCGTAGACCTTCTTCATCTCATCCGAGGGCTGGCCCAGGGCCACGGTTCGGGTCATGTCGGCGCAGTAGTTGCCGTAGCGCGCACCAAAATCCATGGTAATCATGTCCCCGCGACGCAGGCGGTATTCGCCAGGCACCGCATGCGGCAGCGATCCGTTGGCACCCGCCGCTACAATGGTGGAAAACGACGGCTTGCTGGCCCCGTGGCTCATCATGTCAAAATCCAGCCTGAGGGCAAGTTCCTTTTCGGTGACGCCCTCCTTGATATGGGGCAGGATGCGCTCGAAGGCTTCGCCCGTGATGCGGCAGGCCTGACGGATGAGGGCGAGCTCGTCCTCGTCCTTGATTTCACGCAGGCGGGCAATCTCGCTGCCCACAACCTTCCACTCCACGCCGCGCACACTCTCCCGCAGGGCGTTGAAGGTGTGAACGGTGACGAAGTCATCCTCATAGTAGAGGGTGTCAATGCCGCCGGAGGCACACAGGGCGCCGGCAATATCCTCGTGGGATTTGCCCTTTTCGGTCATCAGCACCTCAAAGCCGGGGGCCTGCGCCTGCGCCTGCTCGGTGTATCGGAAATCCGTGATGATGGCGGAAATCCCGCGCGCGACCAGCACCAGACCTTCGCCCGTGTAGCCGGAAAGGTAGAACATATTGCTGGGGTCGTAGACCACCACGCCCTCATGTTCGCCAAGACGCATGGAATCAAGAAGCCGTTTTACACGTTCAGTCAATGTAGATCCCTCACATACGGTCTTTTTGGCACATAGCCATTTTTTATTTTACCATAAACAAAACAACCGCGCTACAGTTTTTTGCATTTTGATTGGGAAAATACACGCACACAAGATTTTCGTCACTTATGGAAGAAGGACGACACGGGATTCTGTTCAAATTGAAAACCGCTTCTGCTTGTGTTATACTGGAATTGATTTCATGCGGCTTGATAAATGAACAGATTCTGTTAAAGAAAGGGCAGGGCACGTCCAGACTACGGAGAAGGGAGGAAAGGAAGATGAAACGCCCGCTCAGCCTGCGCGTGCGGATTCTTCTGTCGTGTCTGGCCTGCATGGTCGGGGCGATGCTGATTCAGCTCACCCTCTTCACGCGCAGCTCCTCCCAGATTATCTCAGCACAGGTGGAAACCATCAACGCCAATACCCTGGCCAATCTCGGCGACGATCTCTATGAGCGCGTCAAGGCCGTGGAGAACAGCCTCATCGCCATCTACGAGCACAAGGATTTCCTGCGCGCCCTTGCCCTGGAGGATGTCACCAGCCTGGCGGAGACGTATGCCTCGCTGGCCTATACAATGGCTTATGAGGCGTTTGAGCCGCCCCAATATCTCAACGCGCTCTATATCTATACCCCGGAACACCAGCTGGTTTCCTCCTACCGGCACGCACAGACGCCCAGTTATACCTATCCGGAGGACCTCTATGATGGGACCATGCCCGGCGCGGACGAAGGCGTGAAGGAGATCGTGGAAAGCAACAACGCGGTGATGGCCGTGACCAGCTACTACAACAGCAAGCGCCAGACCCGGCTGGTGCGGTGTGTGATGCGCATCCTGGAGAACGCCAAAACGCCGATTGGCTATATGGTATGCGATCTGGACCCCATGGGATACCGGGAGCTGCTGAGCAAGTACCGCTATTCACAGGAGCAGAGCCTGTGGCTCCAGACGCCGGGGAGGGAGGCCATGCTGGAACTGCCCGGCGAAGCGGAGCAGGCGCAGGAACGCATGGAGACCGTCGAACAGGCGATTGCCAGAGGGCAGGAAGAGGCTGCGCCGGACTGCGTGCTCTATGTGCAGGCCATGCGCAAGTATGGCGTAAACATCTATTCCCTCGTGCCCCTAACTGCGCTTACGGCCAACCAGGCCATGCTGCGTCAGACAACGGTAAGCGTATTCATGCTGGTGCTCACCGCCTTTGGCGTGCTGTTCCTTTTTGTTTCCCGGAGCCTCACCCGACCGCTGACCAATATGGTGGAGACCACCGTGCGCATCCGCGAGGGTGAAACCACGCTTCGGCTGGCCGACATGCGGCAGGACGAGCTGGGCGTACTGGGCAGCGAGTTCAATGCCATGCTGGACCGCATCGAGGACCTGATCGCCCGGCAGTACCGCGCCGAGCTGCAAATGAACGACGCGAAGTACAAGGCGCTGCAAATGCAGGTCAACCCGCATTTTCTCTATAACACGCTGGATACCATGAGCGCCATCGCCATGACGCGGGGATGCCCGGTGGTCAGCACGCTGTGCCAGGCGCTGAGCGCGCTGTTCCGTTACAGCCTCAACATGGACGAGCCGCTCGCCACGGTCAGCGAGGAGCTACGGCATTTGAAGAACTACCTGTTTGTGATGAACGTACGAACGCAAAACGGCCTGCACCTGACGCTGGATATCCCGCAGGAGGCGCTGGAGGTCCGCGTGCCAAGGCTGTCGCTCCAGCCGCTGGTGGAGAACGCCGTCAATCACGGCCTGCGCGACAAGCGCGGAGAAAAGCGCATTGCCTTGAAGGCGCAGTGCGCGCAGGACCGCCTCTTTATCACCGTCGAGGATAACGGCGTGGGCATGGACGAAGCGACCATCGCCTTGGCCCTGACCTACGATCCCGACAGCATTCTGGTCAGCCGCTCCATCGGCCTGCGCAACATCAACGCACGGGTGAAGCTGCTCTTTGGCGAAAAGTACGGGCTGAGCATCGAAAGCCGCGTCGGCGAGGGGTGCAGAGTTACCCTGTGTATTCCCAAAAGGGGGAACGAGCATGCATGAGGCGCTTTTGTCCGTGCTGATTGCGGACGACGAGTACTGGATTCGGGAAAGCCTGCGCACGGCGCTGGACTGGCCGGCCTACGGCATGTCGTTTCTGGAGCCGGCCTGCGACGGCGAAGAGGCGCTCACGGCGCTCAAAAGCCGGCATGTGGACATCCTCATCACCGATATCAACATGCCCTACCTTTCGGGCGTGGAACTCATTCGTCAGGCGCAGAGCGTCAGCCCGCAGACGGCGATTCTCGTGCTCAGCGGGTACAGCGATTATGAATACGTGCGACAGGCGCTGCTGGCGGGTGCGCTGGACTACCTGCTCAAGCCCATCTCCAAGGCGTCGCTGCTGGAGGCGCTGGACAAGGCTATCGACAAGGTGCTCAAGCGCCAGCGCGAGGAGCGCGACCGCACGGAGCTTCAGAAAAAGCTCTCCGCCGCCGCCTCGGCGATGCTCGACCGGGACTTCTCCGAACTGCTGCATGCTGCGCGCCACCAGGCGCAGGCCCAGGACGTGGAGGCGCAGCTCTTTGAGTACGAGCAGCGCTTCTCCGGCTACCGCCTCACGCTGCTGGACGTGCCCGGAGCCTCGACCGCCAACGGCGCCGCCATCAAGGAGCTGCTGGAGGAGACCATCTCCCTCCGGCCACGGCTCATCATCCGCAACCTTTATCACCTGACGCACTATCTTCTGATTACCCCCACGGACGCCGGGGCACTCTCGGAGACGCTCGCGGCCGTGGCGCAGGCCCTGCTCAAGCATACGGGCAGCCCGGCGCGCGCGGTCATCAGCGAGGCGTGCCTCTCCTTCGGGGACCTGCGCAAGGTCTATAACGAGACCCGCACCGTCCTGCTCACGCTGCCCATGCGCCCGGGGAGCGAGGTGGTCTTTGCTGCGCGCCAGGAGCGCAGGCCGCTCTCCCAGCGGCTTAGTCCCGCGCTGCAAAAGCAAATGGAGCAGGCGGTGAGGATGCAGCAGCGCGACTGGTTTGACCGCCTCGTGGAGCAGACGGGCCTGTGGAGCCCGCAGGCCCAGGAGTGGCCGCAGATGGAATACCTGCACTGCGTCACGGCTATCGCCTGGGTGTTGCACCGCAGCGTGGAGGAGCGCGGGGACGCGGCGCAGGCGCTGGCGGTGGAAACGCTGATCGACACGCTGCCCATGGTCTTTTCCCAGCCTGTCCAGCTTCGGGAAACGCTGATGCAGATGGAGGACGAGGCGTTCTGGAGCGCGCCGTGCGGCGAGTCGGCGACGGGCGTGATGGAGCAGGTCCGGCAATACGTGGACGCGCATTACATTGAGGACCTGTCCCTGGGCGATCTGGCCAGCCGTTTCGGGCTGGACGGGAGCTACCTGTCGCGCTCCTTCAAGCAGGCGGCGGGGAGCAATCTCACCGTGTATGTCACACGGCTTCGCGTCGACGAGGCCAAGCGCCTGCTGCAAAGGCGGGAGCTGAGCATCACGGAGGTGGCGCAGGCGGTGGGGTATGGCGATTACGCCTATTTCAGCCGCGTGTTCAAAAAGCTGACGGGGATCAGCCCCCGCCAGTACAGGGAGGCGGGGGACGATGGCTAAACGGCTTGCGGGCGCGGCACTGTGCATGCTGATGGCGCTGTCGCTGTGCGCCTGCGCGGCGCGGCCCACGGTGGTCTATACTGCGCGTCCGGAGGGTACGCGGCTGACGGTGCTGTTCGGGGAATCGACCTCCGACCCCGGCGTGGGGGACATGCTGCGCGCCCATATCGAGCAGCACTTTCCCGAGGTGGAACTGGAATGGGAAAGCGTGGACTGGGGCGAGCAGTTCAGCGGCAGGCTGAATGCCAAAATCGCCTCCGGTGAGACGCCGGATCTCATCATCGGCAAGGCGCAGGATGTGCAGGCCTATTCCGCGCTGGGTGCGCTGGGGGCTTTTCCGGAGGATTTTGCGTCCCTCCTGACCGAGCAGGGGCAGATTGCCTCCACGGTGGACGGCGCGCTCTACGGCCTGACCTATAACCAGATCTACCAGGGCGTGCTCTACAACAAGAACATCTTCTACCGCTTCAACCTCACGCCTCCCGAAACGCTTGAGGAGCTCCACGCCATCGTGGACCGGCTGGAGAGTGCCGGCCATGTCGCCTTTGCCGCGCACTTTCAGGAAACGTGGTACACAGGCAACATTCTGATGCAGTTTGCCTTAAACGAGGTGTTTTCCCGCGTGCCGGACTGGGGTGACCGCCTGCGCGCGGGCGAGGTGTCCTTCGCCACGGACCCGGCCTACCGCGCCTGCGTGGAGCAGACGGCCTATGTGCTGGCGCATACCTGGTCCGACGCGGCTTCCGTCTCCAACAGCGAGGCCACGCGCCGCTTTGCCGACGAGGAGGCGGCCATGTATTTGACCGGGAGCTGGTCGGTACAGACACTTCAGTCCATCGCACCCTACCGCAAGATCGGCTTCTTTCCCTATCCCAACCAGACCGGCGATTCCCGACTGATCGTGGAGCCCAACACCACCTTCATGAAGAGCGCGACCACCGGGAACGACGCGTTGATTGACGAGATCTGCCGCTCCATCCTCACCGACGGCGAGCTGGCGGAGACGCTCTGTGCCTTCACCCAGACAGACAGCACCCTCACGGCCGCGCCCGCCAGCGGCACGCTTTCCATGATTCGCGCCGACATCGACCGCTACGCCGCGCAGGACCGGCTGATCAGCGCGTCCGTGGGCAACAACCAGATCGTGTGGGCGTACCAGTATGCCTGTGCCGAATCGCTGCTGGAGGCGCTGGAGAGCGGTGCGGAAGTAAGTGGCGTCCTGGAGGGCTGGGACGCGCTGCGCGGTGAGAGCCTTCTGGGACCGTGACAAATTCGTCCAAGTGAAAAGTGCAAATCTATCCTATTTTTCATGCGCCGTTTTCTCTACAATAGGGACAAACGAAAGGCGGGCGGAAGCCCTGCCGCGATTGTAAGGAGGAGACGAACATGAAAAAGCTGCTTGCTCTTGTCTGCGTTTTGACGCTGGCCATGTGCCTGTGTTCCTTTGCCCACGCGGAGGAGACGATCACCCTGCGCGTGCTGGCGGGCCAGTCCACCACGGACGCGGGCATCGAGGACATGATCGACGCTGCGCTCGCGGAAAAGTACCCCAACATCAAGCTCGAATGGGAATGTGTGGACTGGGGCAATGACTTCCAGCCCAAGATGCAGGTCTACATGCAGAGCGGCCTGCCCGACATCATGATCGGCAAGGCGCAGGACGTGAGCACCTACGGCTCGCTGGGCCTGCTGGCGGATCTGACCGACAAGCCCTATATGGACAACATCCTCGACGCCGCCAAGACCGGCGTAACGCTGGATGGCAAGGTCATGGGCATGACCTTCAACTGCCTCTATCAGGGCGTGTATTACAGCCGGGCCATCTTTGAGGACCTGGGCCTGAGCGTGCCCAAGACGCTGGAGGAGCTGGACGCGGTCATCGCCACCCTTGAGGAAAACGGCATCATTCCCTTTGCCTCCCACATGGTGGACACCTGGTCCATCGGCAATGTGACCATGCAGTTTGCGGTCAATGACGTGTTCAACAAGTATCCCACCTGGGGCGACATGTTCCGCGCCGGCGAGGTGAGCTTCGCCACCAGCGAGGAATACAAGGCCTGCTACGAGTACAACAAGCTCATCTATGACCACACCTGGACCGACGAAACCTTCTCCACCGAGCAGACCGCCTGCGACGCCCGCATGGTGATGGGCGAGGCCGCCATGAAGGTCAGCGGCTCGTGGTCCATCCAGAACTTCCTGGATATCGACGAGAACTACGACTTCGGCATCTTCCCCTTCCCCAACCAGACCGGCGACGCCAAGCTGCTCTTTGAGCCCAACATCACCTTCATGGCCAGCGCCCAGAGCGAATATCAGGACGCCATCGACAAGGTGTTCGAGGTCATCGCCACCGACGCGGCGCTCCAGCAGGAGATCTACGACTACACCAAGACCGCGCCCATGGTCAAGGGCGTGACCCCGACCTTCCCCAATCCCAGCCAGACCGACATCGACGCCTATGCCGCCGAGGGCATGATTCAGGACGTCAATCTGGGCAACAACCAGCTGGTCTGGGGCGGCTTCCAGGAGGAGAACGCCAAGGACATCGCCGAGTACCTGCAGGGCAACATCACCATCGAGGAAGCCCTCAACGCGGCCGATGCCCGCCGTGACAACAGCAAGTAACCCACCGCTTCAACCGGCGGCTTCTTCCGGGCGGAGAAGCCGCCTTTTTCTTGGGAGGTGTCACTGATGCGCAGCCGCAGACGCACCCAGCTGCAATACCTGTCCCTGGTGCTTCCGGGGATGATCATCTTCACCGTCGGGCTGATCTTGCCCATGTTTCTGGCCATGTACTACTCGCTGACCTCGTGGAACGGCATGACGGTGGAGAAGCCCTTCGTGGGCCTTTCCAACTATGTCCGCATGTTTGCCGACTCCTATGCGGGGAACGCGTGGCTCTTTACCCTCAAGTTCACCTTCTGGAACACCATCATCGAAAACGTGGCGGCCATTTTGCTGGCCGTGGCGCTGGACAGCGGCATCAAGGGGCAAAAGCTCCTGCGCACGGTATTTTTCGTGCCATGCCTCATCAGCGCGGTGGTGGTGGGCTTCGTCTGGCTCAAGATCTACGGAAACGTGCTGCCCGCCCTTTTCAAAAGCCTGGGCATCGACGCCAACCCCATGCTCTTTGGCAAGGAGAGCACCGTGCTCGGCGGCTTTCTTATCGCCAACAACTGGCAATGGATCGGCTACTGGATGCTGATCTATCTAGCCGCGCTGCAGTCCATCCCCGGCGACCTCTACGAGGCGGCCAAGGTGGATGGCGCATCTGCCCTCCGGCAGTTCCTGCGCATCACGCTGCCCATGCTGGCCCCGGCTATGACGATCTGCATCGTGGGCATCACAACGGGTTCTCTCAAGGTCTATGACCTCCTGGTCAGCTCCACCAACGGTGGCCCCGGCCGCGCGTCCACCTCCATCATCTACTACACCTATTCCACCGCCATCAACGGCCGGCAGTACGGCTACGGATCTGCGCTGACGATCTCGGTGGTGGCGGCGCTGCTGCTGGTGGCGTTTTTGCAGGTGAAGGTGCTTAAGAAAAGGGAGGTGCAGATGTGATGGCCCGCTCCAAGGACCCGCGTGAAAAGACGCGCTATACCGGGGCCACGCTGGCCACGCAGGTGGTTACGACGCTTGCGGCCCTGCTGTTTCTGGCCCCCCTGCTCATCATTCTCAACTACTCGTTCAAGACAAAGCGCGAGCTTTACATCGGCAACCCCCTCGCCCTGCCGGAAAGCCTGAACCTGACCAACTACCAAAACGCCTATGCCAAGCTCGACCTGAGCGTGACTTTTGTCAACACCGCGCTGTACACCATCGTGGCGGTAGCGTTCCTGGCACTTCTGTGCGGGGCCGCCGCGTGGACCATCGCGCGAAACAAGGGCCGGTTTTACCGGTTTGCCTACCTGTACTTCATCATCGGTATCCTGATCCCTGCGCAGGCGCTGTTTCTGCCCATCTACATCGTGGGCTACCGTACGGGGCTGGTCAATACGCGCGTGGGCGTGATCCTCATGTTCATCGCCACCAACCTGTCCTTCGGCGTCTTTCTCATGACCAGCTTCATGTCCACCGTGCCGGTGGAGCTGGAGGAGGCGGCGCGCATCGATGGCTGCTCGGTCTACCGGACGTATTTTACCATCGTTATGCCCCTGCTTAAGCCCGCCATGGCCACGCTCATCATCATGCAGTCCTTCCAGATCTGGAATGACTACTTGCTCAGTTCCCTCTATGTCAGCACCAACCGGCTGAAAACGATGACCGTGGCCATCCAGAGCCTCTTTTCCCAGCAGTCCAGCGACTACTCAACGGCCTTTGCGGCCATCGTGATCTCCGTGCTGCCCATCGCGATTCTCTTTATTTCGTTGCAGAAATACTTCATCAAGGGCATGACCGTGGGCGCCGTGAAAGGATGAGTGAAGTGGACATTACCTTTGAAAAAAACGGGATTCATGTGGACATTGAGGTGGACGCGCAGGGGCATGTGGCGCTGTGGAACTGCTCGGCCAAGCCAGTGCCGCGCGGGAAGGAGCGCAAGTGGTATCCGCTGGTTGAGGTGCAGTGCGCGGGCTTTAACCAAAACAACCACCACGGCTTGAAGCACAGCCTCACCTCGCCGGGGAGCGAGCTGCGCTATGAGGGGCACGAGCTGTCCCGAAACGCGCAGGGAGACGTCCTCACCCTCGCCCAAAGCGCGCAGGGGCTTAGGGTCACCACGGCGTTTCAGTTCTACGACGGGGTGAAGGCGCTGCGCGCATACACCGTTCTGGAAAATACGGGCAACGCGGAACTTTCGCTCCAGCATGTATCCTCCTTCCGCCTTACGGGCCTGGGCCATGCGGAGAATCCGCGCGATCCGGAGTACCGCATGGGCATTCCCCACAACACCTGGTACGGCGAATGCCAGTGGAAATTTCATTCTCTTCATGAACTGGGCTATGATCCCGTCAACGAATTCAGCATGAAGCGGATCTTGCTGTCCAATACGGGCACCTGGGCCTGCGCGGAGCACCTGCCCATGGGCAGCTTCTGCCAGCCGGGAGAGGCAACGACCTGGCAGATTGAGACTTCGGCGAGCTGGATGTGGGAATTGAGCGACCTGGACGGGCAGCTCTACATCCTGCTCAGCGGTCCCAGCTGGCAGGAGCACCAGTTCCTCAAGCGACTGAGGCCCGGCGACCGCTTTACCTCCGTGCCCTGTGCCGTTGCCTTCGGGGCTGATTTTGAGGAAAGCATCCGGGAGATGACGAAGTACCGCCGCCTGATTCGCCGGCCCAACGCGGACAACGAGCACCCCAGCGTCATCTTCAACGACTACATGAACTGCCTCTGGGGCGACCCGACCACGGAGAAGGAATACCCGCTCATCGACGCGGCCGCCGAGGCGGGGTGCCGGTACTACTGCATCGACTGCGGCTGGTACGACGACGGCCCGTGGTGGGACGGCGTGGGCCAGTGGCTCCCGGCAAAGGGCCGCTTTCCGGGCGGCATCGGGGAGGTGCTTGACTATATCCGCCAAAAAGGGATGATCCCCGGCCTCTGGCTGGAGCTGGAGGTCATGGGTATCCACTGCCCGCTGGCCGAGCAGGTTCCGGACGACTGGTTTTTCCAGATCGAGGGCCGGCGTGTGATCGACGAAAGCCGTTATCAACTGGATTTCCGCAATCCCGACGTCATCCGCCACGCCGACGGCGTAATCGACCGCCTGGTGAAGGAATACGGCGTGGGGTACATCAAGATGGATTACAACATCAACGCCGGGCCCGGCACCCAGCGCGCTGCGGACAGCGCCGGCGACGGGCTGCTTGCGCATACACGGGCCTACCTCGCGTGGCTGGACGGCGTGTTTGCGCGTTATCCCGACCTGGTGATCGAAAACTGCTCCAGCGGCGGCATGCGCATGGAATACTCACACCTGAGCCGCTACAGTATCCAGAGCGTGACCGACCAGACGGACTATGTGAAGATGGCCTGCATCGCCTGTAACTGCATGACGGCGTGCACGCCGGAGCAGGCGGCCATCTGGAGCTATCCCATGCGGGACGGCGACGAGGAGGAGACCATCTTCAACATGGTCAACGCCATGCTTCTGCGCATCCATCAGAGCGGGCATCTGGCCGAGCTGAGTCCGGCCCGTCTGCAGCTGGTGCGCGAGGGAATCGCCTGCCACATGAAGATAGTGGACCAGTTGAAGGACGGCCTGCCGTTCTGGCCGCTGGGCCTGGGCAGTTTCGGGGACGAATGGCTGTGCGCAGGGGTTGACTGCGGTGAAACGGCCTATCTGGCCGTGTGGCACACAAAAGCCGGAGAGAGCGAGTGCTGTATTCCCCTAAATGGCTGGCGCCGCGTGGAGTGTGTTTATCCCACGGACCGTCATACGGACCTGCGTTTTGACGGCGGCTACCTGACTTTGCGTCTACCAGGTATAAAAGCACGGCTTTTCCGGCTAGAGGCATGAGAGGCATAAAAAAGAAAAAGTAACCGAAGAGGCATGTTCGTTGCATATTTGTGTATACGAGACCTGTTGATAAATCTTATGCCTTGTTAACAGAGGATGACATTTTTTGCCGCTGGGATAAAACACTCCTGGAAGTGACGTGATAAGGCTTTGGAGAGCCATCAAGACTCACTTTTTCATTGACCTTTATGCGCCATGGGCGCGCCTCCTACAGCTCAACAACTTTGTATTAACATAGAAAAGGACGGCTTTCGCATACTACCCAAAAGCCGTCCTTTCATTTTTAGTTTTATGGAATTTAAAAAGGCCGGATTCTCACAAATTGTCCAGAGCGTCCTCTGCTCCCGCTTTTTCAATTAACCGGCACATCAGATCATATGCCTCATAGGATTCATCATAATCAAAAAAGAGGAAATCATGCGGCATGCCGCGGAAAATCCTGAGGCCCGTTGGCACTCCTGCCTCCTTCAGCCTTTGCAGATATGCCAGCCCCTGGTCAATCAGGATATCGCATTCAGCCGAAATCATGTAGCATGGGGCGAGGTGATTGAGCGTTTTGGCCCGCAGAGGCGAAACATACGGCAGTTCCCTTTGCTTTGCAGAGGCATACGCCTCGTTATAAGCCAGAAGATGCTGATAATCCAGATTGTATCCCGTTGCATACAGGCGTTCCGATTCACGCCCGCACCCCTCTACCGCATCCGTTACAGGATAAGCCAATATCTGCATTGCCGGCTGTCGGAGCCCTTCGTCGCGGAATTTGAGGCAAATTGCTGCGGAGAGATTTCCTCCGGCACTATCGCCGGCTACAACGTCACGCATTTCATCAGCGCACAGCTCTTGCGCATGCGCCCGCGCCCAGCGTAGTGCACCGCAACACTGTTCCAATTGTGTAGGGAAAGGGTGCTCAGGAGCAAGCGCATATTCAGGCATAACAACCACAGCGGGTCCGTTTTTCGCCAGATACCGGCCAATGTAGTCAAAGCAGTCGACATTGCGAATGGCAAAGCCGCCGCCATGGCAGTATAGCACCAACGGAAACGGCCCCTCTCCCTGGGGGAGAAACAGGCGTAGCATGGTTTTTCTGCCGTTTGCATCAATCCAAACATCGCGCGTTGGAATGTCGATTTCCCGTCCTTTGCGGATCTGCTGCTGAACCTCCAGAGATGCTTTGGTAAGCGAATCCAAGAAAGGGCGTTTATCCGGTGTTAAATGCTGCGGCACATCGACATACCCGAAGGAAAGACCAGGCTTGAGACCGCCGCGTGGCGGCTGGACATAGTATTTTTCCTGCATAGCGCTCCTCCTCATACTGCCACATTGGATGCGGCTGCCATAATCCGCTCCTGCGAAAAATCTTTACGCTCAAATTCGCCAGTGATTCTTCCTTCAGCCATCACCAGCACCCGGTCGCACATACCAATGATCTCAGGCATTTCTGAGGACACCATCACAATGGACATCCCTTCTTCAACCAACCGGTTCATGAGCTTGTAGATTTCAGCTTTTGCATTGATGTCAATGCCCCGCGTCGGTTCATCAAGAATCAGGATCTTGGGGTTGATGGCAATCCATTTGGCGATAATCGCCTTTTGCTGGTTCCCGCCGCTGAAATTACGCGCGATCTTCAACGGTTCAGCCGGCCGGATATCCAGGCTTGCAAAGCTATGGCGTACAAACTCACGAATTTTTTTACGATTCAGCACACCATGCGTGCATACCTGCGATTCACTGGCCATCATCATATTGTCCTGTATGGACGCATCCAAAACAAGCCCCTCTTCCTTCCGATTTTCTGGAATAAAGGCAATGCCCCGGTCCATGGCCTGGCGCGGCGTACGCACCTGAATGGGTTCACCATCCAGAAACAACTCCCCGCTGTCATACGAGAGCGCTCCAAACAGAGATTTCACTACTTCTGTGCGCCCCGCTCCCACAAGTCCTGTAATGCCCAGAATCTCACCCTTGTGCAGCTCAAAGCTGATATCCTGGTATACGCCCTTCTTGCAAAGCTTGCACACCTTCAAAACGGTTTTGCCAAGCAGGGGCGTGCGCTTGGGATAGTAGGCGCTCAGCGTGCGTCCAACCATCATGCTAACCAGTTGTTCCTTGGTTACAGCCCCCTGACTGTTATCCAGCGTGCCGACATATTCTCCATCCCGAAGCACGGTAATACGGTCCGCAAGCGACAGCACCTCTTCAAGGCGGTGAGAAATATAGATGATTCCCACGCCGCGTTCCCGCAAGGTGCGGATCATTTCAAACAAGCGCTCGCTTTCCCGCTCGGTCAGAACGGCTGTAGGCTCATCCAGAACCAGAATTTTAGAATTGTTAAACAAGGACTTTAGGATTTCGACCATTTGTTGCTGTGCGACACTCAGAGTAGAAACACGCTGCGCGCTGTTTGTTTTTTCAAAGCCCATTTGCTTCATCAGCTCATTGGAGCGCTCAATCATTCTCTGGCGGTCCAACCGTCCACCCTTTTTCAGCTCTTTGCCAAGAAAAATATTTTCGGCGATGCTAAGCGAGGGTACAAGGTTGAACTCCTGATAGATGGTGCCAACGCCGGCTTTCAATGCGTCACTTGCACTTGTCAGGGCCACCTTTTGACCATTTATATAAATGTCTCCTGCCGTGGGTCTGTATACGCCGCTGAGCACTTTGATCAGCGTGCTTTTTCCTGCACCATTTTCTCCCATCAAAGCATGTACTTCCCCTGCATGCAGATCAAAATGCACGTTTTTTAGCGCCGACACACCCGCAAATTGCTTGGAGATTCCCTCCATACGCAATAGTTCGCTCATTCCGCGTCCCTCATTTCTGCTTGCGCGCATTGGAAAAAGCATCAATGGCGCATACCGCAATGATGACTACGCCGATGGCCACCGTCTGCCAGTAGATATTCACCCTCAGCAACACCAGCCCGTTTCGGATGAGGATCATAATCAATGCACCCAGAATGGTTCCAAAGATTGATCCGGACCCGCCATTGAGCGCGGTGCCGCCCACGATGACCGCAGCAATGGAGTCCATATCATAGGTTCCTGCCGCATTGGGATTTCCGCCGTTCAGTCTTCCGGTTACAATAATCGCCGCAATGCCGCAAAGCAGTCCCGCAATGGTATAAACCAGCATGCGCGTCTTGTCTACGGAAATGCCAGAGAGCCTTGCCGCCATTTCATTGCCGCCCACTGACTTTACGTGATTCCCAAATGCGGTTTTCGTAAGGACAAAAATACATATTACCGCCAGCACTGCCAATATAATGACCATCCAGGGCACGGGGCCGAGGCTGTCGCGCCCAATGGCAGCGATCACAGGGTCGTCAAGCAGAACGATATTGCCCTCCGACATAACCAGGATTGCCCCCTTGACAATGTTGGTCATGCCGAGGGTAATGATGAATGCCGGAAGCCTGAGCTTCGTAATCAACAGTCCATTGCAGGCGCCCACCAGCATACTGGCAAGGATGCCAAGAAGAATCGAAATTGCAAGAGGAATCCCGGCCTTCAGGCTATAGGCCAGAATCAGGCTCCCCAGTGTCATGGACTGACCAACAGACAGATCAATCCCGCCGGAAATGATGACGAAAGTTTGTCCTATGGCAATGATGCACACAAGTGTGGTTTGCTTGAGAATATTAAACAGATTGTCCGATGTAAAAAAAGAGGTGGTTGCAAAAGAAAGGGCCACGCACATAATGACCAGAATGAGCGCGAGGCTCGTTTCCCTCTTGCGCCACACAGCCCGCAAGGCGTTTTTGCGGATAAGAATGCTGTCGTTCATAAAATCCTCCTGCATCATATGAAGATTTGCCGGCTTGTACACCGTCCACACGCATCAAGTGAAACCGGCCGTGTAGCCAACCAGCCTCTTTACCGGCCCTCTGGCTATTGAACGCCATTGTCCGGATTAGTAATCTGCGCTGCGGGGTATGCCCCGCAGCGCAATTTGTTTGGCTCAGTCAGGATACTTTTCCGCCACGTTGCTGCTGTCCACAACCACGTAGCCGGTATCGACGTTCTCAGGAACTTCCTCGCCGTTGTTCAGCGCAATCAGCTCGGTAACGATGTTGCGGCCCCAGTTGTACTGGCCCTGAGTAACAGTAGCGTAAACCTGGCCGTCCTTCACGCCTTCGATAACCGCCTCCAGGTCATCAAACACGATCAGGATCTTGTCCTCTTTGGTCCAGCCACGGGACTTGAACGCCGAGATGCCTGCTTCACCCGCTGCATCCACCTGAATCAGTGCGTCAAAGTCGGGATAGGCGGTAATCATGTTTTCAATATCAGACAGAGCCTTGGTAACATCGCCGCCGCTGGCGTTGGTCTGCACGATTTCAATCTCGGGATACTTTTCGGAAAGCACGTCGTCAATTCCCTGCCGGCGCGAAATCAGACCCGCCTGAGATACGACGCCGGTTTCGCAAAGCACAGTGCCCTTGCCCGAAAGCGCCTCACCAATCACTTCACCCATGGCGCGGCCCGCCTGATAGTTATCCGTGCCCACATAGCCAACGCGCTTGGAGTTTGGCGCGTCGGTGTCAAAGCAGAGAACGGGGATACCCGCTTCAACGGCCTGATCAATATAGGGTGTCAGCGCCTCGGAATCGCAGGGACCAATCGCAATGCCGTCAACCTTTTGGGTAATCAGATCCTCCATCACCTGAATCTGCTGAGAGACATCGCCGTTTTGCGCGCCTTGCAAAATCAGTTCCACATTGTATCCCTGCTCAGCGATGATCTGCTCAGCGCCCTCACCAATGGCGTCAAAGAAGGGGTGAATGTTGGGGTAAACGATGGCAAAGGTTAGCTTTTCCTCCTGCTGTGCAAAAGCCGGCAGCATGGTGCAGGCCAGCAGCGCAACGATGCTGAGAGCACACAGGGTCAGACGGATGACATTCTTCTTCATGATAGAATCCTTCCTTTCCTCATATTCCATTATCAAATGAAGCCCTCAGCGTTCCGTCTCATCATCAGGCTTCATCGTTGTGAATATATTATAGTTATTGTATAGCTATTTTGAAATCAACAGCTTAAAGGAAAAAATACAAATATCTACTTTGACAGCAGAGCATCCACGGCATTCTTCAAAATTCACAGATTGATCTTCAAATTCCTTCTTTGCGGTAGCTCAGAGGCGTTACTCCGACTTCACGGTGAAATACAGAGCTGAAATAATTGGGGTTGCTGTAGCCAACCCGCTGCGCTATTTCCACTACGGGTTCATTGGTGGTACGCAGCATCTCCTGCGCCTTTTCCATGCGATATGCTGTGAGATAACGGGTAAAACTGGTTCCCATGTACTGCTTGAATACATTGCTGAAATAATTGGGACTGAGCCCGATGACATCCGCAACCTCGCGCACCGAAAGATCCACCGACGCAAAATGATCCATGATATATGCCTTGGCACGGCTCATGATTGCTGCCGATGTGTCCAGCGCGTGTTCTCGATAGGCTGTCACGGCTCTAAGGCAGTCGCTTACCAGCTGTCTGGCTTCCGGCATCCGCATCTTGGTAATGGTAGAAATGTCATTTACCTGTGGCAAAACGGTACGCGAGTCACCCTGCATATCCTCTATGGCCTTGGCGCAGCCATTAAGAATTCTCAGCACAAAGTAGTAGCGGAACAGCGCGGATTGAACAGCCCGCTCGCCCGCCATTTCAAACAGCTGACTGGCAAAGTTCTCGGCTTCCTGCGGAAAATGCATACGCAAGAAGTCTTCAAGCAGCTTCTCTGCCTGATTGATGCCGCCAAGGTCATCAAGGCTGCCCGGCACATCTTCCATCAGCTGCTGCTCCGCTCCACGCAGATCTTCAACAAGCCGGTTGTGATATGCCAGGCGCTTGCGCTCTTCTTCCAGCTGATCGTGCAGCTTGGTGAGCATGGAGATGAGCTTGGTTGGCGTGATCGGCTTAAGCAGATAATCCTGCACGCCCAGCTCAATGGCCTCTCTGGCGTAATCAAATTCGGCAAAACCGCTGAGTATGACCATTTTGATTGCGGGCAATATCTTCCGCGCCTCCCTGCACAGGGTCAGGCCATCCATAAACGGCATGCGGATATCCGTAATCAGCAGGTCTGGCTGGTGCTGCCTGAGCGCAGACAGCGCCTCTTCCCCGTCGGAAGCAGCGGCTACAATTTTGAAATCGTATTTTTCCCATTCAATTACGCGACATACATTTTCCCGGATACTTGTCTCATCTTCGGCAAAAACGACCTTATACATTGGTATTGTCATCCTCTCTGGGGCGCATACGCACGGTCACGGTCGTTCCAATTCCTTCCTGGCTCTCCAAGGTAAGACCGTAGTTATCCCCACAATACAGTTTAATGCGGCGGTCCACGTTGAAAAGCCCGAATCCGCTGGCACGCTCGCTTTCCTCTTGTCCTCTTAGTGCATTGAGCACTGTGCTGCTCTCCTCTAGGCTCATCCCCGCGCCTGTATCCGAAATTTGGAATACCAGCGCGCCCTCTTCGTCCATGCGGCCCGTCACGGTTATTTTGCCGCCTTCTTTCTTGTGCCGAATGCCATGATAGATTGCATTTTCAACGATTGGCTGAAGGGTGAGTTTGAGCATCATGCACTCCATCATTCCTTCATCCACGTCTACCGTAAAATCCAAAAGATCGCTATAGCGCACACGCTGAATATATAGATAACTGTAGAGATGCTCTATGTCCTCACGAACGCTGATCCAGTCCAGTCCCTTGCTCAGCCCAATGCGGAAAAATATGGACAACTGGTCCAGCATTTCTATGGCTTTTGCGTTGTCGTTTGCAGCAACCATCCACATAATGGCATCCAGCGTATTGTAGAGAAAGTGAGGGTTAATCTGAGCCTGAAGCGCCCGCAGTTCAGCTTTCTGAACATTTGCCTGTTCCTTGCGGTTTCGCTCAATCAAAGCCTTGATATCTGTCAACATGCGGTTGTACTGCTTTTCCAGCACGGAAAACTCATTCTTGGACAATGGATATGCCAGTGCATCAAGGTTTCCGTCCGCAGCCATCAGCATGCAGTTTTTAAGGCGTTGAATAGGCCGCGTCATTCTTTTTGAGACGAAAATATATAGCGTAAAAGCCAGCAGCAGCGCTGCTGCAATAACCATCAGCAGCCATTCCAATGTTTCATAAAACTCTGACATCAGCTCCTGCATAGGTGCATACCCTACGATATACCACCCGGCCTTCGTCAATCGGCTGACCGCCACAAGGTCTGGGCCAATTTCATCCATATAGGAATCCGACAGCGTTGTTTTGCCCGACTGGCTGAAGATGCCCTCTGCAATGCGTTGGCTTTCATCCCCTGCGCCAAACAGGGGCATGCCGTGCGCATCGGCAATAAAGCAAGCGCCTCCCTCGCCAAGCGTCGCGTCCACAAGTACGTTTTCAATCGCGTCGGTGCGAAGCTCAATCGCCATATAGCCTAAAACGTTGTGAGTGGCTATTTGCAATACAGCGGTCCCAAGCAGCAGGCACGGGCCGGTTGCTTCGCCATCAAGATAAATCAGGGTATCTGTAGCGCCCACCACTGCATCAAAAATCGCCTGTGTGCGCTCGTTTTCCTTAAGATAAAACAGCCCGGTCCGTTCGTTGTAGCCATATCCGTCCGTATCAAAAAGGTAAACGTTCTCAACTCCCTGGCCAATCATTCGGCTGTCCCGGAGATCCTGAAACGCTGCTACAACTGCGCTGGCCTGACGATGCCGTACGCCTTCGCCATAAAAAAAATCCGAAACAACGGACACGTTGCCCCAATTGAGCAGCCTGGTTGCTTCATCAATCAGACTTTGCATTTCCGTGTTGATCCGGCTTGCAACATCCGACAAAGCAGCGGCTGCCTGCTTTTCCATCGCACTGTATAGCACATGCAAACTTACGGCCGCAATGAGCGAAGCTATGATCAATGAGCATACCACAAAAACAATGACCATCTGCGTCCGTATGGACAACAAGCGCCGTGAGAGCCATTTCACCGCACACCCCTCGCTTTCCCCATGGCCACGCGTATCCTTTGGTGGGGCCACCTTTGTAAGAGGCCCGGCAGTGGATGCGGCTTTTTCTTATCCAATATCTATAGAATATCAAAAGGATTGTATCAAATTCTGTTTTGACCGTCAAGAATCACAGGGATGATCTTTTCACACACGGGGACGTTTTTTCGCATGGATTGCGTTTCAGTAAGAAGATTTCCTATCAAGGCCGCGCCTTCAGGCGTGGCCAGACCATTGACAAATGGGCTGCTTTCTTTCGGAAGCAGCCCCTTAGACCGTTGACAAAAGCAAGTCAACGGTCAATTTATTTATATAAGGAAAAACGGATAAGCATACCGAATATAAAAAAAGTAAAAGGGAAAAACAGGAGAGAGCGGGATGTTGATCAAGATCCACGAAAAGCAGCAGAGAATGGAACGGATGATCCTGGAACAAGCTGGTACCATAGGAACATCTGCTGCGGAAGATCGACCGGAGCATCGGCTTTTTCATTCATTCACAGGCTGTGCGCGCCGCTGTACAGCGCCAACCTGGGCCGTCCGGCGATTGAGCCGGAGGTGTTGTTCCGCATGCTGTTTGTGGGGGTATCTCTATGGCATCCGTTCAGAGCGGCGCCTTGAGGAAGAGATCAATTATAACATGGCATACAAGCACAACATTGTGGTAAATGTACGGCTTCCTTCGGCCAATGTCAACGACGCAGAATCCGTAGCACAGATACGAAAGGATATTGAAAAGTGACTGGGGAAGCAGCCCAAGTACATGGGACTGGACGCGGGATACCACAGCGCGCCCGTGTGTCACCGGCTGGCGCAAGCCGGGATACAGCCGGGCTGACGGAGGCATATGCACAAGGGAGACTGTTTCGGGAAATATCGTTTCACCTTTGACCCAATCAAAAACGTTTCCCTGTGTCCGCAAGGGCACGAGCTGACATGGCGCACGACCAACCGGGAAGGGTATCGGGAATACTGGAGCGATCCCAGGATATGCAGGGACTGCCCCAAACGGGCGAAATGCTTCCCGGCCCATTCCGGCAGAAGGCAGGTGACGCGCCATGTATGGCAGGATGCATTGGAGCAGGCGGACGCGTTTACGAAGACAAGCAGCGGGAAACGCATCTACGCCTGGCGCAAGGAAACCATGGAACGATCTTTCTCAGAAGCCAAAGAGCTGCATGGCCTGCGCTATGCGCGCATGCTCGGAATCCGCAACATGTACGAGCAGTCCTTCCTCACCGCTGCCGTGCAGAACATGAAACGCATTGCTAAGGCGTTTCGTTTCCCTTTTTCTCTGCTTATCTTATGCATAGGGGCTGCTTTCGGGAGGAAGCGGCCCCTTTCTCAACAGTCTGCGTCCGCCGCCCCAACGGTCTGCGCCCGCCGCCCCAATGGGCGGCGGGCACAGCGTGTCGAAAAGGCCGGCGCAGCCAGACTCTTTCGACACGCTGTAGCGAGCCCCGGCGCTCTGCGCCGGGGCCCGCCCGTCGGATGGCATCGTACCTATACAATTTTGCGCAGCCCCGGCACACGGCGCATCAGCCATGCGGCGCCCAGCGCCAGCGCGAATACCGCCAGCTCCCAGACCAGCGCCGCCGCGAGCGGAGGCAGCGCGCCGCACAGCGGCAGGAACAGCCGCTCCTGCGTCTGGGCAATCAGCCAGTCCTGCGCCAGATAGATGCCGAAAGCGCAGCCCCCCAGCTCCGTCAGGGCGCGCCCGTGGCGCTGCGGCCAGCGCGCGCCGCGCATAAGCGCCATGGCCGAAGCGGCGCTCATGGCCGTGAGCAGCGAGGGATGCATGCGGTCATCCATGAACCAGTATTTTTCACCGGGAGCGACGCGGCCATATTCCACAAAGGTGAGCAGCACGCTGGCCAGGAGCGAGGCAGCCAGCACAGCCCAGGCCAGCCGCATGCGCCCGCGCGTGGGCGAAAAGAAACGGCGCAGCCAGTATCCGGCAAAGAACAGCCCCACATATACGGTAAACAGCGGCGCATCCAGATAGGCAGGCGGGGAGATGGCCGGCACATAATGCGCGGCCAGCGGCCACAGCCCGTCCCAGAGAAGGCATATTCCCGCCAGGGCGGCGACGCCGCGCCCACTCAGGGCGGAGGCCAGCCGCTGCAGGAAGGGCAGCATTGCCAGAAGGGCCAGGTAGAATGTGAGATACCAGAACGAATCGGTGATCTGCTGCGTCCATACCAGGCGCAAAAATGTTCCCAGATCGGCCATGCGCGGCCACAGGCCCCAGTACACCCAGGCGTCATAGAGGTAGTACGCATAGGAGAACAGCAGCAGCGCGCCCAGGATGCGCGCCATGCGTCCAAGTACCCTGCGGGGACTGTCCCTGCGGGGCAGCAGACACGCGCCGGAGACCATCACAAACAGCGGCACCGCCATTTTGCTCACATAGTACCAGCCCACCGACAGCCACCACTGCGCATCCTGCGGCGTGAGGGCCTGAAACACCTTGCTGTTGGTGTGGTTGACGATGACTCCGAAGGCGGCCATCACGCGCAGCGCGTCCAGCCAGCCCTCGCGCCGGGAGGCCCCGGTCCTGGCGGCGGAGGTCATGCCTCCGCTCCGTCCGCGTGCGCGTCCAGCCAGCGGTCCAGCCGTTCAATGCTGGCGGATACCGCCTGCGGCGCGGGGCCGCCCTGCAGGGAGCGGCGCTCCACGCACGCCTCCAGCGAAATAGCCTGGTATACATCCTCGTCAAAAGCAGGATGCGCGGCGCGCAGCTCCTCCAGCGACAGGTCCTCCAGCGCGCGTCCCTCATGCACGCACTTGCCCACCAGCGAACCGCTCACGTGGTGCGCATCGCGGAAGGGCACGCCCTTGCCCACCAGGTAGTCCGCCAGGTCGGTGGCGTTGGTGAAGCCCAGCCCCGCGCTTCTGCGCATCACGTCGGCACGGAAGGTGGTGGTGCGCAGCATCTCGGTAAAGGTGGGCAGACATTTGCAAAGCGTATCGTAGGCGTCGAAGAAGGCCTCCTTGTCCTCCTGCATGTCCTTGTTGTAGGCCAGGGGCAGGCCCTTCATCACGGTGAGCAGCGCCATCAGGTCGCCGTAGACGCGGCCGGTCTTGCCGCGGGTGAGCTCGCAGGCATCGGGATTCTTCTTCTGAGGCATGATGCTGGAGCCCGTGGCGAAGCTGTCGTCCATCACGGCGGTGGAAAACTCGTTGGTGCTCCACAGGATCAGCTCCTCGCAGAAACGGCTGAGGTGCATCATCAGGATGCTGGCCGCCGAGAGGAAGGAGAGAAGGAAGTCTCGATCGCTCACACCATCCAGCGCGTTGTCCGTCAGGCGGGAGAAGCCCAGCAGCTCCCGCACGCGGTCGCGGTTGAGCGGATAGGTGGTGCCCGCCAGCGCGCCGGAGCCCAGGGGCATGGCGTCGGCCTCGTCATAGGCGTGCTCAAAGCGCGTTACATCGCGCATGAACATCTGCGCGTAGGCCATCAGGTGAAACGCCAGCGTGATGGGCTGCGCCTTTTGCAGGTGCGTGTAGCCGGGCATGACGGTGTTCAGGTGCTCCTTGGAGAGGGTGCTAAGCAGCGAAAGCAGCGATAGCAGCAGCTCCCGAACGTGCCGGCAGGCCCCACGCGCATACATGCGCACGTCCAGAGCCACCTGATCGTTGCGGCTGCGGCCGGTGTGCAGACGCTTGCCGGCCTCGCCGATGCGGTCGGTCAAAAGGGCTTCCACAAACATGTGCACATCCTCCGCGCCCATGTCGATGGCCAGCGTGCCGGCGTGGTAGTCGTCTAGAATCCCCCGCAGCCCTTCCACGATGCGCTTAGCGTCCTCGCGCGGGATGATGCCCTGCTCGCCCAGCATGGTGGCATGGGCGATGGAGCCGGTCACGTCGCATTCCAGCAGGCGCTGGTCAAAGGGAATCGAGGATTGAAAATCGTCCAGAAGGGCGCTGGTGGGTTTCTCAAAGCGCCCGGCCCATAGTTTCGCCATATGCATCCATCCTGTTCCCGCGCCGGGGGCGCGTTTTTCTTTGGCTTACGCAGATACGGTCTGAGCGGACCGGCGCAATTCGATCTCCTGCACGTGCCGCCCGTCGGTCTTGAGCACCGTGGCATGCCACGGGCCGCAGTCGAATCCGTCGCCGGGCTGGGGCACGCGCTCGGTCATCTCCATCACCCAGCCGCCCACGGTGCTGGCCTCGGTGCTGCAGTCCAGCCCCAGCTTTTCAAACAGCTCCTCCGGGTCGGCGGAGCCCAGAACGCGGCAGGTATTGTCATTGAGAAAGCGGAAGGGCTCCTCGACCTCGTCGTGCTCATCCCAGATTTCGCCCACGAGCTCTTCCAGAATATCCTCCATCGTCACGATGCCCACCGTGCCGCCGTATTCGTCGGCCACCACGGCCATCTGTGACTGGGTGCGCTGAAGCAGGCGCAGGGTATCGCTGATTTTGGCCCCCGGCGGCACATAGACGGGCTTTTTCATGATGCTGGAGAGCGAAAAGTCGCCGCCGTGGCGCACACGGTTATAAAAATCCTTCTGGTGAACGACGCCCACGATGTGGTCCAGCGTATCCTCGTAGACGGGCAGGCGCGAATAGCCGGAGGCTTCAAAACGGTCCGCCGTTTCCTGAGGGGTGCTCTCCAGCGGCACGCCGTCCACCCGCACGCGCGGGGTGAGGATGTCGCTGACGTCCAGGTCGTGAAACTCGATGGCGCTTTTGAGCAGCTCGCTCTCGTCGGCGTTCATGCCGCCCTCCTGCTTGGCTTCTTCCACCAGGGTGAGCAGCTCGTCCTGGGTGATGGCATGGTCGTCATCCACGCGCAGCAGGCGGCTGAGGAACTGCTTCCACTTGGTAAAGAGCCAGTTGACCGGCTTGAGCACCGTCACAAACACCCGGATGAGCGGATACACCGCCATGGCAAAGCGCTCCGGCACCTCCTTGGCCAGGCTCTTGGGCGAGATTTCGCCGAAGATCAGCACAAACACGGTCACAACGGCCGTGGATACGCCCACGCCCGCGTCGCCCAGCCAGCGCACGAACATCACCGTGCCCACCGAGGCCAGGGCGATATTGACGATGTTGTTGCCCACGAGAATGGTGGAAAGCAGCTCGTCATACCGGTCCGCCAGGGCCAGGGTGTCGGCTGCGCGCTTTTGCCCGCGGTCTGCCAGGCTTTTGAGCCGGGCGCGGTTGAGGGACGAATAGGCCGTCTCGGTGGCGGAGAAGAACGCGGAAAGCGTTACCAGCACCAGCATCAGCAACAGTTCCGTGGTGGTTCCCTGCATGGTTTTCCTCCTTAAAATGCAGACTGGAAGCAGGCCCGTACGCCCTTGCCGGGCCGTGCGGATGCCATGCTTCCAGTTACGCGCTTTTTCCAAAAAGCGAAACGCAAACAGGCGGCCACGTTGATGGCCGCCCCACGGGAGTGCGGGCGCAAACCGGGCTCCCCGCGCCTTCGCGCCGGGACCGTTCGGGTACCAGGATCGCCGTCCACGGCGATATCACACTCCTTTGAATCTTCCTTGTGGAATGGCAAGAGTGTATCACATGCGCAGCCGAATGTCAAATCCGGCGGGGGAGCGGCTTGAAACCTTTCATCGAACCTGATACAATGCTGGGAGAAGGGAGGCGGAAACGATGTACGATTTTGCGGAAATGGTCCACCGGCAGCGGTCGTATTTTCTCAGTCAGGCCACAAAGCCGTACGAATTTCGCATGGAGAAGCTGCGCGCGCTGTCGGACTGGATCGACGCCAACGAAAGCGCTGTGCTGGACGCGCTTGCCAGGGACCTGGGGAAGTGCGCCTTTGAGGGCTATCTGACCGAGGTGGGCATGGTGCGCCAGGAGCTCAAGGACGCCATGCACCATCTGGCCCGGTGGATGCGGCCCCGGCGGGCGCGCACGGCAGTGGGACAGTTTCCTGGCAGGTGCCGCATCTACAGCGAGCCCTACGGCGTGGCGCTGATTATGTCGCCGTGGAACTATCCCTTTCAGCTGACGGTGGCGCCGCTGATCGGTGCCATTGCGGCGGGAAACTGCGCTGTGGTCAAGCCGTCGGAATACTCTGCGGCCACCTCGGCGCTGCTTCGCCGGATGGCGCAGGAGCTCTTTGCGCCGGAGTATGTGACGGTGGTGGAGGGCGGACGCGCGGAAAACGCCGGCCTGCTGGAGGAGACGTTTGACTTTATTTTCTTCACCGGCAGCCCGCATGTGGGGCGGCTGGTGATGGAAAAGGCATCCGCGCATCTGACGCCGGTGAGCCTGGAGCTGGGCGGAAAAAGCCCCGTCATTGTGGATGAGACGGCGGATATCGCGCTCACCGCCCGGCGGCTGGTGTGGGGCAAGCTGCTCAACGCGGGGCAAACCTGCGTGGCTCCGGACTATGTGCTGGTGCACCACAGCCGGGAGCAGGCGCTGGTGGAAGCGCTGATCGGGGAAATCCGCGCCCGGTACACCAGCGCGCCGCTGATGAATGAAGAGTGGCCGCACATCATCAACCGCAAGCACTTTGACCGGCTGGTGAGGCTGCTGGGCAGCGGGGCCATCACCCACGGCGGACAGATTGACCCCAATACGCTGCGCATATCACCCACGATCCTGACCGACGTGGACTGGGACAGCCCCGTGATGCAGGAGGAGATCTTCGGACCCATTCTGCCGGTGCTGACCTACCGGAGTCTCGACGAGGCCATCGCCCGCATTCAGGCGCGGCCCAAACCGCTGGCCCTGTACCTGTTTACCCGGGACGCGGCCACGGAGAAACGCGTGCTTGGCGAGGTGAGCTTTGGCGGCGGCTGCATCAACGACACGGTGCTGCACCTGGCTACCTCCCACATGCCCTTCGGAGGCGTGGGGGAGAGCGGCATGGGCGGCTACCACGGCAAGTACAGCTTCGATACCTTTTCCCATCAGAAGAGCGTGCTCAAGCGCCTGGCCCGTCCGGACATGACGCTGCGCTATGCGCCCTATGGCCAGAAGCTCAGCGGATTTGATCGCCACCTGGTCGCCGCCGCGCCCCAGC
>OLOW01000241.1_pt1 | contig 34274 bp, 30 predicted proteins | sample 1672801 | NCBI WGS metagenome assembly OLOW01 (sample SAMEA3136725, study PRJEB25190) | human gut metagenome | biome: human gut; feature: human-associated habitat; material: faeces | place: Austria | collected 2013 | reverse complement strand
GGCTCAATACAACAAGGAATACGGCGGCTCATACCAGCTCGTCACTTTCCAGAATATCTTGAAGCAGTTCAAAGCTATCCTTCTCAAATACCAGATTTTCTTTCCAGGTATCCTGATCATAATAACGCTTGACAATTGTGGTAAGAGTATCCATATCTGTTTCCGGAAATTGAGGGGAAATCACCAGTGCAATTTCCTCGGGAGAATGGTTTTGCACATAATCCATTCCCTTTTGAAGGGCATTGGTGAAACTCTGGATTACCTGTGGATTTTCATTGAGAAAACTGGTTTTGGCGCTGTAAGAGGTATAAGGGACATAGCCGGAATCTACGCCCAGAGAAGCCACAACATAGCCAGCACCCTCTTTTTCCAGAGCTGTGGCGGAAGGCTCAAATTCAACAGTAAAATCTGCTGACATGTCACCGGTAAATGCAGCAGCAGTGGAACCAAAATCAATACTCTGGTTGATTTCCAGATCTGTGGCGGGATCAATGCCGTTATTTTTCAGAATATATTCAAAAACCATTTCCGGCATACCACCCTTACGACCACCAAGAACCTTTTTCCCTTTCAGATCATCCCATGTAAAATTCGGCATTTCTTCCCTTGCTACAAGGAAGTTTCCGGCTCGCTGGGTGAGCTGTGCGAAATTCATAACCGGATCAGTGGCTCCTTCCTGGTAGGCATAGATAGATGCCTCAGCCCCCATGAACCCAATATCAGCTTCACCGGAAATGACAGCAGTCATAGTCTTATCCGCACCAAACCCTGTGACAAGTGTCAGTTCCAACCCTTCCTCTGCGAAATACCCTTCTTCAATTGCAACATACTGCGGTGCATAGAAAATCGAATGTGCCACTTCGTTTAAGGTAACCTTTGTAAGCTCTTCTTTTGATTCTCCATCCTTTTGGGCAAAGACTGTGGCTGGCATTGTAGTTACCGCAAGAACCACAGCTGCCGCCAGTGAAATCCATTTTTTATTCCACATACAGAGACTCCTTTTTTGACTTCTGCTGTTAGGATATGCAAAATATGGGAAAGATGTTCGTAATTCTCCCTTTTGCAGAAAAGTATCTGTCCTTTTCTGATAAAATTTGTAAATGGATTTTTAACTTTCCTGACAGTTAAAAAATATGAAATGTATTTAACAACGATTCAATTGTGCTCAGCTTCCAATTCTGCTATGCTTTAATCACAAGCATATGAAATTCCGGGAAGTCGAAAATCCATATACGGAAGAAATGAAAAAAGAATTGCTGGAAGGCTTCAGAAACGCAAAAGAGTTTGCTTATATGAAAGAATATGAACCCTGGATAAAACTATTATCAGGGAATTAAAAGTCTGAATGCTTTTTCGCTGTAAATCCGCCTTGTATATGAAAAAATAATTCAGCTTTCCACTATAGAAATTGCCGGTATCCGGTGTTATAATCTGAGATGCGAAAAAACGAATAGGATAAAAGAGAGGTTGGCACAATGGAATTTTTAAAGAAAAACTATAGTGGAATACTGGTGTGTCTGGTGATCGCCATTCCCGCCTGGCTTCTGGGAAAGGCATTTCCGGTTGTGGGCGGCCCGGTAATCGCCATTCTGGCTGGAATGCTCATTACCATGTTCTGGAAGGATAAGGGAAAAGCAGCATCAGGAATTAAGTGGACGTCCAAAATTATTCTTCAGACAGCCGTGGTTTTCCTGGGATTTGGTATGAATCTGGGGGTGATTTTTCAGACTGGAAAGCAGTCTCTTCCGATCATACTCTGCACCATCACCATATCACTTGTGATTGCGTGGATCTTAAGAAAAGCACTGAATGTACCGGCAAATACCTCCATACTTGTAGGTGTGGGATCTTCCATCTGCGGAGGTTCTGCAATTGCAGCAACGGCACCTGTTATTGATGCAGATGACAATGAAGTGGCGCAGGCAATTTCAGTCATTTTCTTTTTTAATGTACTTGCCGCAATCTTTTTCCCGATGCTTGGAAGTGCCATTGGATTTGACACGGTTCACGGCGATGCATTTGGAATTTTTGCTGGAACAGCAATCAATGATACATCTTCTGTCACAGCTGCTGCTTCAACCTGGGACAGTATGTGGAATCTTGGAAGTGAGACTTTAAATAAGGCCGTGACAGTAAAGCTTACAAGAACACTTGCCATCATTCCCATCACACTGGGGCTGTCCCTGATCCGGGCAAAGGCCGCTGCAAAAGAAGGAAAGAAAGCTGCGGAATTCAGCTTAAAAAAGGCATTTCCGATGTTCATCCTTTATTTTGTAATTGCAGCCATCATTACAACGGTTTGCGTACATATGGGCGTGGATGCGAGCCTGTTCAGCCCAGTTAAGGAACTGTCCAAATTTATGATCATTATGGCTATGGCAGCAATTGGGCTAAACAGTAACGTGATCGAGCTTGTTCGGACCGGTGGAAAACCAATTCTGGTGGGAGCTTCCTGCTGGTGTGGAATTACGCTGGTAAGCCTTTTGATGCAGCATGTTATGGGAATCTGGTAAGAAAACAGCAAAAAAAGTGTGAAAATCGGAATCAGGATGAACAATTTTTAAAGTAAACAAGAGTCTTGAAACAGACAGAAAATGAAAGGACGTAAAAGAGTATATGAATATCAAAGAACAAATTCATGGATTATCAGAGGAAATGATTGAAAATCTGGGAAGGCTGGTGGCCATTGATTCTCAGCTTGGTGCTCCGAAAAAAGGAATGCCATTTGGTGAAGGTCCTGCAAAAGCTCTTGCAGAAGGTCTGAAAATCGCAGAAGAACTTGGTTTTAAAACTGTGAATCTGGATAATTACTGCGGTTATGCAGAAATGGGCGAAGGTAAGGAAATCGTTGGCATCGCCGGACATCTGGATATTGTGCCGGTAGGTGGAGATTGGACATATGACCCATTTTCACTTACCAGAAAAGGGGATTATGTATATGGCCGTGGAACCACAGACGATAAGGGGCCTGTGCTGGAAGCACTTTATGCCATGAAGCTCCTACGGGATTCCGGTGTGGCATTGAATAAGAGAGTTCGTCTGATCATGGGCTGCAATGAGGAAACTGGATCCAAATGCATGGAGCATTATAATGAGGTGGCAGAAGAGCTGTCCTGTGGGTTTACCCCAGATGCCAATTTCCCATGCATTCACGGCGAAAAGGGATACATGTCCATGATGGCTTATTCCAAGAAGACGAAAATCCTTTCCATGAATGGAGGATTTGTTTCCAATGCAGTGTGTGACACCTGTACTACAGTGATTCCTGCAGAAGCTGGTCTGAAGGAAAAGCTGGAAGCTGCTTTTTCCGGTACTGGGCTCCAGGAGTATAAAGTCACAGAAGAAAATGGAAATCTCCATATCTATGCAAAAGGGGTACCGGCACATGCAAGTACGCCTGCCCTTGGGGTCAATGCTGCAGGTGTAACCTGCGAATGTCTGGAAAAGGCTGGTTTTGAGGATGACTTTGTAACATTTTATAATACACACCTTGGTACAACCTGCGATGGCTCCGGTGTGGGGCTGAAATTTGAGGATGAGTACGGAGCCCTGACTTTTTGTAATGGAATCGTGAAAACTCAGGATGGGGTAATTTCTTGCACCATTGACATCCGTGTTCCGGTAACCTTAACAAAAGAGGATGTTCTGAAAATGTGTGAAGGAAAGCTGGAGGACGAAAATGGACGGATTGAAATCGGAGAAATCGGAGATCCCCTGTTTTTCCCAAGAGAATCCCCTCTTGTAAACGCTTTGTATAAAGCTTATGTGGACGTAACCGGAGATACAAAGAATGAGCCTATGGTAATCGGAGGAGGAACCTATGCCAAATCTCTGAAAAATATCATTGCATTTGGCCCGGAAAAACTGGACACAGATTATCATATCCACGGAGCAGATGAATACATTCTGGTATCCGAGATGGAGGAAGCGGTTCTGGTTTATTTGGAGGCAATCCGAAATTTGCTTGCAATATAAGAGGAGAAATATGCAAAAAATGAATTTAAAACTGATTGCACTTGATATAGATGGGACCTTAACAGATGATGAGAAGAAGATCACGCCCAGAACCAGGGCGTGCCTTCTGAAAGCACAGGAAAAAGGCGTGCGTCTGGTGTTGGCTTCTGCAAGACCCACCCCTGGACTTTATAAAGCAGCAGAACAGTTGAAGATGAGGGAACATGGCGGCATTTTGATGGCCTATAATGGCGGCAGGATCGTGGATGCATCCAATGGAAAAACATTGTCTGAAATCCATATGGATAAAGAGAAAACAAGAGAGATTCTTCGCTTTCTGGAAACGCTTCCTGTGACCGTGATCTTGGATGACGGTGTACAGTTTTTTGTCACAGATGCCGGTGGATATAAAGTGGGATATGAGTGCAAAAATAACGATATGCAGTGCTGTGAGGTGGATAACCTTGCGGATTTTCTGAATTTTTCCCCGATCAAGCTGCTTTTGTCGGTAGATCCACAGCGGATCCTGGCGGTACAGCAGGAAATCGCGGCGCATCTGGATAATGAACTGACTGTGGTTCGGACGGCACCGTTTTATCTTGAAATCATTCCGTCACGGATTAATAAAGGAAAAGGTCTGCAGGATATCTGTGTTTCCCTTGGCGTTTCCATAGAAGATACCGCAGCATTTGGGGATTCGGAAAATGATATTCCCATGCTGGTAGCAGCTGGCAAGGGCGTTGCCATGGCTAATGCGGAAGAGGCAGTGAAGGAAAAGGCGGATATGGTGACACTGTCCAATAATGAGGATGGGATTGCCTATGCCATTGAGGAGTGGGGAAAATGAAAGCCATTTTTTTAGACATAGACAATACTCTGCTTAGCTTTGATGAGTATGTAAAACATTCTATGGAAGAGGGTTTCGCACATTTTGGACTGAAAAAATATGAGCCGGGTATGTACGAAACATTTACGAAGGTGAATAATACTCTCTGGCAGAGGATTGAATCCGGAACCCTTAGTTTTACAGAACTTGAAAAGATCAGATGGAACCGGGTTTTTCAGGCACTTGATATTGCATTTGATGGCGAGGTTTTTGAAAAATATTTTCGTGAAAGCTTGTATGAGAGCGCAATTCCTGAAGAGGGAGCCTATGAACTTTTGAATGACCTACAGGGAAAATATATCATTTGTGCGGCAAGCAATGGTCCTTATGACCAGCAGGTGCATCGGCTGGAAATCGCAGATATGAAGTAGTGTTTCGATTACATATTTGTTTCGGAAAAACTGGGAGCTTCCAAGCCTTCTCCGACGTTTTTTGACCGGGCTTTTGAGGAAATGAACAGAGGACGGAAAGAGATTATACTGCCAAAGGAATGTATGATGTTTGGTGATTCTGTGACTTCAGATATAGAGGGTGGTCTGAGATATGGAATGAAAGCCTGCCTGTACAGAAGAAATAAGAAAATGTCCGTTCCCGAAAATGTAACCGTGGTAGACACACTGAGAGAATTTGTGGATATGAAAAAGTGAAGCCGACCGATAAAGGAATGCTTCACTTTATAGAAAAATCAGGCTTTTGGCCGGAGAAACCAAGCATGTACAAAATAGAGCAGCGCAGGAATGAGAAATACAGGATTTATGCCGTTAATATCCGGAAGCTGTTCTGCAATTGCCACGGCTGGTACTAAGAATCCAAGCCCCAGATATAGGACACCAGTCAGGGAACTAAATGCCCAGTTTCCCCATCCAAGCCAGCCAAGCAGTCCTGCTGTGATTATGGATAGTTCACGGTAATAATGGGGAATATTTTTCAGAGGGAAAGGAAAATTATTACGAAGCAGATAACAGCCAAAGAGGATTCCAAGGATACTTATTGCGCGCATGATTTCAAATGCCGGACTGGTACTTTTCAGTAAAGAGCAGTTGGACCACAGCTTCACATCCAGCTTATTGGCGGCACTGATGGCTGCTTTTGTAAAGGTGCCATTGGTCATGACAATGTAATGGTCACAGTCATAATACTTTCCGCCGGCGTATACTTCCTGTACAGCCTTGTTTCCAACGGGATAGGAATAGTATTTGCACTGGATTGCATATTTGGAAAATCCCTTGTAAGCAAGGATGTCCACTCCCTGATCGCCGCTTTTCTTAGTGACCTCTACATGGTGGAATCCTTTTCTTCGCAGCATCTTTGCGCATTTGTATTCAAATTTATGTCCGTTCATTTATAAAAATCCTTTGTTCATATCGGTTGTTATTTCTAATATCTTTATTCTACTATACATATTCAAAAAAGTAAACATCCGTTCGTATTTGCGCCGCGATTTTTTACGGATTTCGGAGCATGTATAAAGGATTGGTTTTTGCGCATACTGAATCAATAAACTAGTATGACGGAGGTATGCCATGAAAAAAAGAGACATTTATCATGAGGAATACGATTTTCTTTCCAATGCAGCATCTACCCAGGACTGCACCGGCCTGATTCCGGCTGCACCTGTGGATGAGGCGGAATTGGAGGCGTATGAATCAGTGTATCATTATCAGCTGCCGAAAATGAAGGAAAAATTTTCTGGTGATAAAATATAATTTTACAAAATATATAGGAAAATTTTGCCAGCAGTAGGTGTTTTGCTGCTGGTATTTTTTCAGTGGATATCATCTCACCAAAATGCTATAATCAGGATACGTACAGAAGTTTGTGGATATCAAGTTATAGCAAAGCCGGGAGCGTGGATCTATATGAGCAAGGTAATCAGTATTGGAAAACAGGATTATGCGTCACTGAGAGAGGAAGATTATTTTTTTATAGATAAAACAAATTTCATAAAGAAATGGTGGGAAGCAGGGGATGAGATCACACTGATTGCCAGGCCTAGGCGCTTTGGCAAGACCTTAAATATGAGTATGCTGAATTGTTTTTTTTCCAATCAATATGCAGACAGATCTGATCTCTTTCAGGGGCTGTCTATTTGGAAAGAGGAAAAATATCAGAAGCTTCAGGGAACCTATCCTGTTATTTTTCTGAGCTTTGCAGATGTAAAGCAGACCAATTATAAAGATGCGATCTGCAAGATTAAAAGAATAATAGCCACCGTATATCAGCAATATATAAAAATCGTAGAGTCCGATCAGCTGTCCTCCCTGCAAAAAATGCAGTTTCTGGATGTAGCTCCGGATATGGACGATGTAACAGCCCAGAGTGCATTACAGGATCTGTCCTGTTATCTGTCTCTTTATTATGGGAAAAAAGTGATCATTCTTCTGGATGAATACGATACCCCCATGCAGGAGGCATATATCCACGGATATTGGGTGGAATTCACGTCTTTTATCAGAGGGCTTTTTAATTCTACCTTTAAAACAAACCCATATCTGGAACGGGCAATGATGACAGGGATTACCCGTGTCTCCAAAGAATCTATTTTCTCGGATTTGAATAATCTGACCGTGATCACTACAACCTCGGAACGTTATTCAGATTGCTTTGGTTTTACGGAAAAAGAGGTTTTCCAGGCTCTGGATCTGTTCGGTGCAGAAAATGAAAAACAGAATGTAAAGACCTGGTATGATGGTTTTACCTTTGGAACAAGGAGAGACATTTACAATCCCTGGTCTATAACGAACTTTTTAAAAGAGAGAAAACTGCGCCCCTATTGGGCAGACACCAGCTCCAATGGACTGGTAAACACCATGCTTCAGAAAGCCTCCGCAGCAGTGAAATCAGATATGGAAGCACTGCTGCGGGGAGATGAGATCATCACTAATTTTGATGAACAGATTGTATTTGAACAGCTGGGAAAGGACGAAAATGCAATTTGGAGCCTGCTTTTGGCAAGCGGTTATCTGAAAGTGGAACGTGTAGAATATCGGGGAATTACACTGGATCCATGGTACCATCTTCTGATCACAAATCTGGAAACAACCAGCATGTTTTCCAGCATGTTTAAGAGCTGGTTCAGGGAAAGCCAATCCGAATATAATGGGTTTATCCGTGCGCTTTTGCAGGATGATGTGGAAGCAATGAATCATTATATGAATGAGGTGGCGCTGACTACCTTCAGTTATTTTGACTCAGGGAAAAAGAACTCAGATGAAATGGCACCGGAACGCTTTTATCATGGATTTGTGCTGGGGCTGATTGTAGATCAGCGTGAGAACTATCTCATTCGTTCTAATCGGGAAAGTGGATTTGGGCGTTATGATATTATGATGATTCCAAGAGGAGAGAAAAGAAACTCCTACTTGGCAATTATTTTGGAGTTTAAGATATATAATCCCAAAAAAGAAGAAAGCCTTGAGGATACTGTGAAGGCAGCTCTGAAGCAAATTCAGGAAAAAGACTACGACGCTGAACTTACGGAGCTTGGTTTTGGAAAAGACCAAATCCGGCATTATGGTTTTGCTTTTTCAGGAAAAAAAGTGTTGATCGGAAGAGCCGGAGAGAGTCTGTGAAGAAATTAGGGCAGATATATTATAAAATCCTGACACATGATTCTGTATGGAAAGATGCGTCAGGATTTTTTATACCCGTTTTAATCCAGGCTGTGTCTGCAAATATACTGAAAAGCAATATAAAACACGATCCCCTTGGAAACGCTGGAAAGGGTGATCGCCCACCAGATTCCGTTCAGTCCAAGGGCTGTTGCACACAGGAGCATAGCCAGTGGGATTCGCATGACAGTCATGATAATGCTGATGATACTGCAAAGCTTGGTGCGTCCCAGTCCGGAAAGAGCACCGATGGTCAACATTTCCACACTGAGCAGGATCTCGCTGAAGCCAATGATCTGGAGGTAATCAATGGAGAGAAGGATTACTTCGTCCTCATGGAAGAACAATGAGGAAATCGGTCCAGGGAAAAACAGGAACGCAATGGTGATGACTGTTGTCCAGGCTACCATCAGCCGGAGGGAAATGCGGTACCCTTCCTTGATGCGGTCTGTCTTTTTTGCACCGTAGTTCTGTCCCATAAAAGCATTAAGAGCAGAGCCAAATCCGTCTGCCATATTCCAGGAGAGGGCTTCGATCTGTCCTCCTACACGCTGGACTGCGATGGCACCGGCACCAAAACCGGATACCATCCTGGTGAGAACCATGGAAATGATACAGTAAATGCTTCCCTGAAGGGCTGTGGGAATTCCAATCTGAAATACTTTTTTCAGGTGGGAGAGTTCGGGGCTGGCTATAAGACGAACTCGCCGGAGGATATTGGATTCTCCATGGTCACGGACGATCTCGGTAACGAGGGTCAGAAGAACCACGATCTGAGCAGTGACGGTAGCCACAGCTGCACCGATCACTTCCAGCCTTGGAAAAGGTCCCACACCGAGAATGAGAAGTGGATCCAGTATCATATTCAGCACAAGGCCGAAAAAATTTGCCTTCAGTGGTGTCTTGGAATCTCCCTGTGCAGTGAAAAGTCCAGTGAGAACCTGTGTAAAAAAAGAAAAAACGATCATGCCGCAGGTAATCTGCATATAGACCCTGGCGCTGTCATAAGTTTTTGCATCTGTGAGTGTAAAAAATCGAAGCAACGGATCTGTAAAAATAAGGCTGATGGCAGCAACCAGCAGCGAAAAAACCAGAGTAAGCTGCAGGGCTACCTGGGCAAAAAGGGAGGCGAATTTGGCGTCTCCTTTTCCAAGAGATTGAGCCATATTTACCTGTCCGCCCATTCTGGCAAGTGAGGAAAAGCCCTGGGAAAGCCATACATACATACCTCCTACGCCTACACCTGCTACGGCTTTGGATCCCAGCATTCCAATCCAGGCCATATCTGTGATATTATAGGCTGTGGAAAGAAAAGAGGAGGCCATGATCGGCAGTGCCAGTTCAGCCAGTGTCCGTAAAATAGGACCATTAGTGAGATTTAATTGTTTGTTTTTCATAGTTTATCCTTATATGTAAAAGTCCGGGAATTCCGGCTCCTTATTATAACATAGGAAACATATTTTAAGAAGCTGTTTTTCATTGCCTTGTGAAAAAAGTATGAAATAATTGGAACTGACTTGACTTTTGCTAAAATGAATGTTATATTACAAATAGAACAAAAAAGAGAATTCCCCGGGAGCGATTCCGGGGAATTTCCATAGGAAATGATATGCAGGGACAGGTGATACCATGTCTCTGTTATTGATACATGATATAACGACTGCACAGGCATTGGCCGGCAGTATCCAGTTAAGTTGAGGAGACAGAGGTGACCAGTATGGGAGCAAAGAGAGATTATTATGAAGTGCTGGGAATCGATCGCAGCGCAGATAAAGATACTATTAAGAAAGCTTATCGTAAGATGGCAAAGAAATATCATCCGGATTCCAATGCAGGAAATGCAGATGCGGAGGAGAAGTTCAAGGAAGTCACAGAGGCCTACAATGTTCTCAGTGACCCGGAGAAAAAGAAACTGTATGACCAGTTCGGTCATGCTGCATTTGAGGAAGGCGCAGGCGGTGCCGGATATGGTGCCGGTGGATTTGACGGAAACGGCTTTGGTGGCGCTGGCTTCGGCGGTTTTGGTAAAGGCCAGGGCGGCGCATATAGAAGTCCGGATGGCAGTTATCAGGAATTCCATTTTGAAGGCGGTGACATGGACGACATTCTGAAGAATCTGTTTGGGGGAGGATTTGGAAGTACCTCTGGAAAGACCGGTTCCGCACATGGATTTGGTGGAAGCGGATTTGGCAGCGGCTCTTTCAGGGGCGGTTTTCACAGCGGAAATGGATTTACCGATGGCTTTAGTGGAGCCGGATTTGACGGCACAGGCTATGGAGGAGGCTTCAGAAATAGCTACAGTGGTGGCTTCGGCAGAAGCGGCCAGCAGAAAGGCCAGGATCTGAATGCGGAAATTTCCGTCACCTTTAATGAGGCAGCATTCGGCTGCGACAAGCTGATCAATCTTTCCAGTGCAGATGGAAATGGCCAGCAGACTTTGAAGGTTCACATTCCTGCCGGAATTGACAATGGCAAGAGCATCCGCCTGAGAGGCAAAGGCAACCCGGGCTATGGCGGTGCCCCCGCAGGAGACCTTCTTTTGAAAGTGAATGTAGGACAGCGTCCTGGATTTGAGCGAAAGGGTACAGACGTTTACACCACTGTAAATGTGCCATTTGTCATAGCAGCCCTTGGCGGCGAGGCCAGAGTACAGACCTTGAATGGCCAGGTAATGTGCCGTATCCCGGAAGGAACTCAGTCTGGCAGTAGGATCCGTCTGAAAGGCAAAGGCATTCCAGTAATGGGAAAAGCAGGAGTGTATGGTGATCTCTATATAACTGTCCAGGTTCAGGTACCGAGAAATCTAAGTGAAGAGTCCAAACGAAAACTCCGTGAATTTGATACCAGTATCAGGATGTCCGGTGCCAGGAACACCAGAACTGCATAAATGAATAGGCTACCGGGATTTCCTGGTGGCAATATTTAAAAATATCATATCTACTTGACAATAATCCGAAATCGGACTATAATTAATGAAAAGTCCGATTCCGGATTATTTTGCGTAACATGAAATTACTCAGAAATGTTCCTGTTACGCAAAAAAACGCTCCGCATCCGGCCAAATGTCAGGAAAAAGAATCGTTTTGTGTTGAAAATAAGATCAGACAATGAAAGGGGAAATCAAAGAGATATGGGTGAGATGACATTTGAAGAATTTTCCCACGCAGTCAACAGTATTTATAAGAAAAACTGCGGGGTATATTACAGGCTTGCTTCCCACTATGGCTTTACAGAAACCATGTTTGATATTTTGTATTTTATCCGGGAAAACGAGGGCAGTTATACACAGGCTCAGCTATGCAGCACACTGTGTCTTAGAAAGCAGACTGTAAATACGGCTCTGAAAAAGCTGGAAAAGGATGGGTATATTTATTTTGCAAAAGATACCGAAAACAAAAAAAATAAGACTATCCATTTTACAGAAAAAGGCGAATCATTGGCAAAAGATACTGTGGATCACATTTTTGAAGTGGAGAAACAGGCTTTTGAGAAACTCACAGAGGAAGAAAGAAAAGGTGTCCTTTATTATGGACTTAAGCATATTGAAGCCCTGGAAGAGAAAACAGAGAAGTTTCTGAAAAGTGACAAAAAGAAAAGGATGCCGGAATAATCCCTCTGACGGGCTTCAGACGAGAAAAGGAGAATAGTTTATTTATGCAGATCAGATTATCGGATCATTTTACTTACAGACGTTTGCTGCGGTTCACACTGCCGTCTGTGGTAACCATGATTATCGCGTCGATCTACAGTGTAGTAGATGGGTTATTTGTATCAAATCTTGTGGGAGCCATGGCACTTTCCGCAATCAATATTGCGTTCCCGGTGACTATGATCATCGGTGCGGTTGGCTTTATGCTCGGTACCGGTGGCAGTGCCCTGGTGGCAAAGACCCTGGGAGAAGGAAAAAAAGAGCTGGCAAATCAGTATTTTTCTATGTTGATCTACAGTATGATCGGAATCGGTGCAGTTCTGACGATTCTTGCGTTGCTTTTTGTGAGGCCAATCATGGGTATTGCAGGTGCAAGTGATCTTTTGATGGAGGATTGTGTCATTTATGGGGCAATACTACTGGCAGGTAGTGTTCCATTTATGCTTCAGGTCAGCTTCCAGAACTTTTTTGTTGTCAATGAAAAGCCTATATTAGGTCTGGTACTTTCTATTGCGTCAGGTGTGACTAATATGGCACTGGATTATGTTTTTATTGCTGTGTTAAAAATGGGTGTCGCGGGAGCTGCGCTGGCAACGGTTATGGGATATGTGGTTGGCGGTGGCATTCCTCTTTTATATTTTGCAAAAAAAAGGGAGCGTGGACTACAGCTGGTAAAACCCAAATTTTATGGAAAACAGCTTCTACAGGCTGCTTCCAATGGTTCCTCGGAATTGATGAGTAATATTTCCGCCTCCCTGATTGGTATTTTGTACAACATTCAGCTGATGAAGGTAATCGGGGAAATGGGTGTGGCTGCTTATTCCGTTATGATGTATGTGGATTTTGTGTTTCTGGCGGCATTCCTTGGCTTTTCATCAGGAAGTGCGCCGGTGGTCAGCTATCAGTATGGTGCCGGAAATCATGCAGAGCTAAAAAGTGTTTTCCGCAAAAGCATTACAATTATTGTGATTACTTCTGTTGTGATGGTGTTTGTTTCGGAGGTGGTGAGTCATCCGCTTTCTGCTGTTTTTGTAGGTTATGACAAGGAGCTGTTGGACATGACAGTTCACGGCTTTCGGATTTTTGCTGTTGGATATCTCTTAAGCGGAATTAATATTTATGCGTCCTCATTTTTTACTGCACTGTGTAATGGACCGCTTTCTGCATTTTTATCTTTTACAAGAACTCTTCTTTTCCGAGGCGGAATGGTACTTTTGCTTCCTATGGTTTTGGGGCTGGATGGAATCTGGGGCGCCATTGTGGTGGCAGAAGGACTGGGGCTGATCTGTTCCGTGACCTGTCTGGTGAGAAACCGGAAAAGATATCATTATTAGAGCTTGATTGCATCTTGCAGAAAGCCTTTTGTACCTGTAGTTCAGAGAAAAGCTGTTCTATTGGAAATGTGCCATATTTCTTGAAAAATTAATATTGATTCTGTACCTAAAACTGTGTCATTATTTAAGGTGGATAAAAAGAAACATGTATGATAGGCGGGCAGAAGCGGAAAATACTTTTGCTTCTGTCCGCCTGTGTAGATATGGAGGAAAATATGGGAAATCAAAGAGAGTGCGGAGTATTGCTTCCAATCAGTGCTTTGCCGTCAGAATACGGAATCGGGTGCTTTTCTAAAAGTGCCTATGAGTTTGTGGATCAGTTAAAGGCAGCAGGACAGGGTTACTGGCAGATATTGCCTCTTGGCCCCACCAGCTATGGAGACTCTCCTTATCAGTCTTTTTCCACATTTGCAGGAAACCCTTATTTTATCAGTTTGGAAGATCTGATCAAAGAGGGCGTTCTTACCAAAAAGGAATGTGACTCAGTGGATTTTGGTTCAGCATCTGATGATATTGATTATGAGAAATTATATAAAGGCCGCTATAAGCTTCTCCGTAAGGCATATGAGAGAAGCGAGGTATACAAAAATCAGGATTTTATACGCTTTCAGCAGGAGCAGGCTCACTGGCTGGGGGATTATGCTCTGTTTATGGCTGTAAAAGACCGTTTTGGTGGAATCCCGTGGAGTGAATGGGCAGAAGACATCCGTCTTCGCTGGAACAATGCCCTTGATTATTACAGAAAAGAGCTGTACTATGAAATTGAATTTCAGGAGTACTTGCAGTTTAAATTTTATGAGCAGTGGGCAAAACTGAAGGCTTATGCAAACAGAAGAGGAATCCGTATTATCGGGGATATTCCCATCTATGTGGCAATGGACAGCGCAGATACCTGGGCGAATCCGGGACTTTTCAAGCTGGATGAGAACAATCAGCCCACACAGGTTGCCGGCTGTCCGCCAGATGGATTTGCTGCAACAGGTCAGCTCTGGGGGAACCCGCTGTATAGATGGGATGTGCATAAAAATACAGGATTTGCATGGTGGCTGAAACGTCTGGAGCATTGCTTTAATATGTATGATGTTGTCCGCATTGATCATTTCCGTGGATTTGATGAATATTATGCGATTCCATATGGTGATAAGGATGCAAAACGCGGCTGGTGGGAAAAAGGACCTGGAATGGATCTTTTCCGTACCGTTTCCTATCGGTTGGGACACAAGGACATTATTGCTGAGGACCTTGGTTTCATGACTGATTCTGTGAAGCGTCTTGTGGAGGAGAGTGGTTATCCAAACATGAAGGTAATCGAGTTTGCCTTTGATGAGCGGGATACTGGAAATGCCAGTGATTATCTGCCTCATAACTACACAAATAACTGTGTGGTTTATACCGGAACCCACGACAATGAGACACTGCTTGGCTGGTATGGGGATATTACTCCTGAGGAGCGTCATATGGTTCGGGAATATCTGTGGAACTTCCACGATGATGAGAAAGGCATCTGCCGGAATATGATCCGTCTGGTGATGGGAAGCGTGGCTGGCAGATGTATCATTCCTATTCAGGATTATCTGCAGCTGGATAACCGTGCCCGTATCAATCAGCCTTCTACCTTGGGAATCAACTGGAAATGGCGCTTGAAAAAAGGTCAGTTTACAAAAGAACTGCAAAAAGAAATGCTGGTTCTGGCAACTCGGTTTGGAAGGAAAAACTGGACACCGGATCCGGTAGAAGAAAAGGAAGAATGATCGTGGAAATTGAGAGAAAATTTCTGGTAAAAAAAGAAAATCTGCCCGGGAACCTGGAGCAGTATCCAAGAAAAGTGATCCAGCAGGGATATCTGTGTACCGATCCGGTGGTGCGGATCAGACAGTCAAACGACAGCTATTACCTGACCTACAAGTCAAAAGGCTTGCTTGCACGAGAAGAGTATAATCTTCCCCTGACAAAAGAAGCTTATGAACATCTGAAGCCAAAGGCTGACGGAATTGTGATTTCCAAGACACGTTATGTGATTCCGGAAAAGAATGGCCTGTCTATCGAACTGGATATTTTCGATTCTCCTTATGAGGGACTGCTTTTGGCAGAGGTGGAATTTTCCTCTGAGGAGGAGGCTTTTGCCTATGAGCCGCCTGCGTGGTTCGGGGAGGATGTGACTTATTCCACAAAGTATCACAACAGTACCTTGAGTAAAGGAGTAGAAGTGTAAAATCTCCCACAAATTGCAGCACACATCTTGCACCTTGGAGATGCTGGTGCTATAATAAACTCATTCGCAGATATAGTTCATTGGTAGAACATCAGCTTCCCAAGCTGAGGAGGCGGGTTCGATTCCCGTTATCTGCTTGTGAGTGACTGACCGCAGAGATGCGGTCTTTTTTTTGTTCTGCAAGCTTGCAACAGCCCCTTTTGGGGTTATGGAGCAGAATTATATGGAATCCCGGGCAATCAGAATGACATCCAGAAGAATTTCACGGCCTATGTAGGCTGGATCTTTGATAGCCTTCAGAAGCTCTGTGACAGTCTGTTCCGCCTTTTTTTCCATGTCCTGATGAATTGTAGTGAGTTTGGGAACTGTAAGATGCGCATAAGTGATATCATCAAATCCTGCAATACCGATATCAGCAGGAACACGGATGCTTTTTGAAGCCAGATAGCTGATTGCCTCCATTGCAAAGTAATCCGACAGGAAAAAGGCAGCAGTTTTTTGGGAGAAAGGAATCTGACGTATCAGTTGCTGATAGAAACTCTCTCTGGTGAGAGGCATTTCACCGATATTCACAAGACGGATCTTGCAACGGGCGTCTTCTGCAGAAGCATTATCAAGCGCTTCTTTCAGACATTAAATAGGTTATGAACATAACCTGTTGACATATATAAGAACTAATGATATTTTGAGTGTAAAGAAGTTATGAACATAACTAAAGAAACAAACATTAAATAAAAAGGAATGGTATAAAATCATGGATAAAAAATGGTGGAAAGAAAGCGTTGTATATCAGATCTATCCACGCAGTTTCTGTGACAGCAATGGAGATGGAATCGGTGATCTGCGTGGAATCATTTCCAAACTGGATTACCTGGAAAGGTTGGGAGTAGATGTGCTCTGGCTGAGTCCGATATATAAATCACCAAACGATGACAATGGCTATGATATCAGTGATTACCGTAATATTATGGATGAGTTTGGAACGATGGATGATTTTGATGAGCTTTTGACAAAAGCACATGAACATCATTTAAAAATTATGCTGGATCTGGTAGTAAATCACACATCAGATGAGCATAAGTGGTTTATGGAGAGCAGAAGTTCCAAAGATAATCCGTATCGTGACTATTATATATGGGAAAAAGGAAAAGATGGAAACCCTCCAAATAACTGGGATTCCAATTTCAGCGGATCTGCATGGGAATATGATGCAAATACAGATATGTATTATCTGCATTTATTTTCCAAAAAGCAGCCGGATCTGAACTGGCGTAATGAAAAGGTGCGTGAAGAAGTTTTTGATATGATGGAATGGTGGCTGGATAAAGGCATTGATGGATTCCGGATGGATGTCATCAATATGATTTCCAAGGTAAAAGGATATCCGGATGGAAAGACAATTCCGGGCTCCAGATATGGTGACAAACTGCCATATGTAATGAATGGCCCGCATGTACATGAATATTTGCAGGAAATGAATCATAAAGTGCTGTCAAAATATGATGTGATGACAGTTGGAGAGACCCCATGTACTTCTGTAGAAGATGCACAGAAGTATACTGGATTTGATCGTGATGAGCTCAACATGGTATTTACATTTGAACATATGGATGTTGACAGTGATAATGGATTCAAATGGACAGACAAGAAGCCAGATCTGGTGAAAATGAAAAGAGTTTTCGGTAAATGGCAGATGGGACTGGATGGAATAGGCTGGAACAGCTTGTATCTGAATAATCATGATCAGCCACGTATGGTTTCACGATTTGGTGATGATGGAAAATACTGGAAAGAATCCGCAAAAATGCTGGCAATTTGTCTTCATATGATGCAAGGGACACCTTATATCTATCAGGGTGAAGAAATCGGTATGAAAAATATCAAATTCCAGAGTATTGAAGAATGTAATGACATTGAGGCAATCAATGCTTACAGAGAATATACTTCTGATGGAAGAATTTCACCGGAAGATATGATGCGGTATATCAATACCAAGGGGAGAGATAATGCCAGAACCCCGATGCAGTGGGATGATACTCCGAATGCCGGATTTACGACAGGCACTCCGTGGTTTACTGTAAATCCTGATTATAAAGAGATCAATGTTGCAGAACAGGAAAAAGATCCGGAGTCTATTCTGAATTTTTATAAAAAACTGATTCGGCTGCGTAAAGAATATCCGATTATTGTATATGGTTCTTATAAAATGCTTTATCCGACTCATGAAACAGCGTTTGTTTATGAAAGAGCACAGGACAATGAGAAACTACTTATAGCCTGCAATTTCAGTGCAGAAGGACAGGAACTGGAAGCACCGAAGGAATTTGTGGAGAATGCGGCGGAACTTCTGATCTCGAATTATCCTGTCGCAGAGATTTCTGAAAAATTATCATTGAGACCATATGAAGCAAGAGTTTATCGAATGATAAAGTAAAGAGCAGGAATGGTAACATAATATCTATACTATCTATTTCCCAACCGTGGTGAAGAAAAAATCTTCACCACAGTTGGGAAGAAACTCATCTAAAATTTCTTTTTATTTTTCCCTATAAAAGATATCTACGAATTGCTTCGAAGCGAAGCTGATCCCGCAATTCTCGAACATTCGGAATCCGCTGATTTACTGTGTAAATCTTTACTTCCTCATGTTCAGCGAGGCCCAAGTTCAAAAGCCTTATCATGCGAGCATGATAAGGCTTTTTGACCTTTTGCCCCTGATATCATAAAAAAACACTAACAAAATTTGAGAAACAATATTGTTGAAAAATGATAATTGACAAATTTGAAGTTGATGATATACTAAACTTATAAAAACGTTTGCGCAAACGATTGCTTACAGAAAAATATAATTAGGAGGAAAAAGATGCAGAAAAATAATATGTCTTTTTTAAAAAATCTTACAACAGTTGCAGATGCGAGAACTGCCAGAGCTTCCAGCTGGGATCAGAGTGGAAGAAACAAAGATTACTGGCTGGTAAATGCAGGCGACACAGCAGTTATGGCAGATATTGAGGGACCAGGCTGTATCAATCATATCTGGGTGACAACCTTTTGCAGAGAAATCCTTGGTCCGTCTATCCAGCATCCGGTTCTGAGCGGTTCTGTTGCACCGGTAACCGAGATGGAAAATGCAGAAGGTGTTAACTGGGAGATTAATGATCCAGATTACTATCGCAAGGTTCTGATTCGTATGACCTGGGACGATTTTGATGGTCCAAGTGTACTGGCACCGTTGGGAGATTTCTTCTGTATTGGTCATTCCATGCCGTCAAGCTTTTCATCTATTCCTTTTAATGTATCCTCAAGACCTTGTGAAGAGCTGACCTTTGGTGGGACTGCTTCTATGAATTGTTATTTTCCGATGCCTTTTAACAAACGAGCAAAAATAGAAGTGATCAATGAAAATGAAAGACCACTTGGACTGTTTTTCCATATTGATTATGAGCTTTATCATGAAGAAACTCCGGATATTGCTTATTTTCAGGCCGCTTGGAGACGTGATCTGCCATGCAGCGGATGGGGAAATGATCTTTGCGTAAACTCTCCGGAAGTAAACAGTGTTCCTAATCTTGACGGGAAAGAGAATTTCCTGATGCTGGACACAAAAGGGCGTGGTCATTATGTCGGTTGTAATCTTTCTGTACTTCATTTCCAGGGAAGCTGGTGGGGAGAAGGCGACGACATGATTCTGATCGATGATGAAGAAGAACCTAGCATTAATGGAACAGGTGCTGAGGATTATTTTAACCATGCATGGGGAATGCAGAGAAATCAGTCACCTTATAATGGTACGATTATGCATGACGGAGATACAAAAGGATATCAGGTATCCTACAGATTCCATCTTACAGATCCAATTCATTTCAAGAAACATATTCAGATCAGTATGGAACATGGCCATGCAAATCATCTGTCAGATGACTGGGCATGCACAGCATACTGGTACCAGGCAGCTCCTGTTACTGCGGTAACCATTCAGCCGGTAGAAGAGAGAATTCCGCTTAAGAGAACTTTTGATATTCCGAAACCAGCTCATAAGGTGGAACTTACACCGGAAATGCAGGAAGCTTACAGAAGCCGAAATGAAAGAATGGAAAAATTTAAAGTTGAAAAGGCAGAACAGATCAGACTCAATGCAGCAAGAACAGCACCGTCAGAAGCAGGAAACAAAGAACTGGCACATAAAGTAAAAGAAGAATTTGACAAAGAAAAATAAATAAGCACATAGTGCATTAAAAAAATGGAGGGTTTTTTATGAAGTTAAAAAGATTTTTATCAATCATTATGGCTTTGAGTATGACTACAGCGGTATTTACCCCTGTATATGCAAGTGAAGAAAAAGAAAAGCTTACTCTCTGGGATTTCCATACAGGCTCTGAGGCAGAATCTGTCCAGGAAATGGTTGATGAATATAATCAGTCACAGGATAAAGTGGAAATTGAATATTCAAGTGTTAATCAGACAGATTATACCACAACACTTGTGACAACCGCATATGCAAATGGTGAATGCCCTGATATTCTCTGGGTAGAACCGGCAACTTACAAAAAATTCACAGAAGCAGGAATGTTGGCAGACCTTTCTTCCTACTATACGGATGATTTGAAAAAAGATATTCTTCCGTCCTTCCTTGAAGCGGCAACCGGAGACGATGGGAAAATCTATACATTGCCATTTGAGTGTGAGACTCTTGGACTGTTTTATGATGCGGATGTACTTAAAGAAGAAGGCATTGAACCACCGACAACATGGGAGGAACTGAAGAGTGCAGCTGAAAAACTCACAACAGATGACAGATATGGAATCGTTCTTCCTGTAGAAAAAACAGCATATACACTGTTTAACTGGTGGCCATTTATGTGGATGGATGATGCAGATATTTATGATGCTGATGGTAATGTAACAATTGGCAGCGACAATATGGCAGATGCCCTTGATTTCTGGGGATCATTTTATCAGAATGGATACTGCCCATCATCATTACAGAGCGGCCCATGGAGCATTGATAATATTGCAAATGGCGTAGCTGCTATGCAGATTGGCGGAACCTATATGATAAATGCAGCAGAAGAATACAACAAAGATGGACATAATATTGGAGTTGTACCGCTTCCGACACCGGAAGGAAAAGATGCTGTAACTGTCGCAGGAGGACAGATGCTGGGAGTTTCCAGTCAGAGCAAAGATGTTGATGCAGCAGCTGATTTTATTTTCTGGTGTTTCGGAAGCGATGATACCACTAATGCCGTAAAATGGTGTACAGAAACCAAATTTGCATACCCGGTACGTCAGTCCGTAATCGATAATAATAAAGACCTTTTCCAGGAAGGAATAAAGGCAACCTTTACAGAATTTTATGATACAGCAAGACCTGAACCACAGTATTCAGCTGAAGTATCAGATATTATGGGAGATACACTGCAGGCTGTAATGTTTGGAGGAAGCTCAGGTGCAGAAGCGGCACAGGATGCACAGGAGCAGATTGAAGCATTAAAATAAAACACAAAAGAGGTAGAATTATGAAGCAGAAAGGAAAAATGTCCGGTAAAAAAATGAAGCAAATGCTTGTAACATATACATTTGTTCTTCCTGATTTTATTGGTCTTCTGGTTTTTATTATCATACCAATCATATATTCATTTTATATGAGTTTATATAACTGGAATTTTGCCAATGTAAAGGAATTTATTGGATTACAGAATTATGTAACAATGTTTAGTGATTCTGAATGGTGGCAGTCTCTGGGAAGAACCTTCAAGCTGACTTTAATGTATGTTCCGGCATTGTTTATCTTGTCCATTCTGTTTGCAGTTCTGATCAACTATGTCAAGAACAAAAAAGCGGCAGGATTTGTAAAAACAGCTTTTCTGCTTCCATATTCTATCACATCTGTAATTGCAAGCTGTCTGTGGATGTTCCTTTATATGGAAAGAAGCGGATTTATCAATGTATTTTTGAAGGCAGTGGGACTGAAGGGAGAAAAGTTTCTGGGGTCCACCTCTCAGGCAATGGTTTGTATTGCGATTGTTTTGATATGGATCAATCTGGGCTACAATATTATTCTTTTTCTCTCAGCAATAAAAGACATACCTTATAGTTATTATGAAGCGGCAAAACTGGATGGAGCCAATTCCTGGCAGGTTTTCTGGAAGATAACGTTTCCATTATTGAAACCCACAAGTGTTTTTGTACTGATCACATCGGTGATTGCATCCTTCCAATGTCTGGATCTTATCATGGTAATGACTGGAGGCGGGCCGGCAAAATCCACAGAAGTTGCCAGTCTGTATATCTACAAACAGTCATTTGAAATGATGAAGGCAGGATATGGCGCAGGATTGTCAGTTGTAATGTTTTTGATTTTGACAGTATTGGCAGTGATTATGTTAAAAATAAATGGAAAGGAGGACTGATGATATGGTCAAAAAAACGAATAAAATACTGGCAGCGATTCTTATCGTGTTGGGAATTATAATGCTGTTTCCTATTTACATTTTATTTATGGTCAGCTTTAGAAACGAAAAAACTGTTTTTGTAGGATCACTGATCACGTCATCTCCCTCTTTTGGCAGTATAAAATCAGCGATAACACCGGATTTTCTTGTTTCAATCGGTAACTCGTTTTTTATTGCAGTAGCTGTCACTCTTATTGCTTTGATACTTCACGCTATGTGTGGATACGCATTTGCAAGAATGAATTTCCCAGGGAAAAAGCCAATGTTTACAGTTGTCATCAGTACTCTGATGATTCCTGTATCGTCAATTCTTGTACCTCTGTTTATGATATGTAAGCAATTGGGAATTACAAACAGTTATGCGGGAATTTTGTTACCGGCACTGTTTAATGCATATGGTATCTTTCTGTTCAGACAGTTTTATATGAGTTTTCCTGTAGATCTTGAAGAGGCTGCAAAACTGGATGGCTGCTCTACATACAGAATGTTTTTTACGATTATTTTTCCACTTTCACGACCGATCATTATTCCACTGTGTATTGCCTTTTTCCTGGGCAACTGGAACAATTATCTCTGGCCGTTGATCGTAAATAAAAAACCGGAATATCGAACAGTTATGGTGTATCTCGCAAATATGGTTGGAGGCTATAACACGAAGTGGAATGTGGTTATTGCAAGTGCAATGCTGGCCTGCCTGCCGGTATTTCTGATATCGCTTTTCCTGCAAAGCCATCTGCAGAACAGCATAAAAATGTCAGGCATCAAATAGGAGGGAAAGCTTGTGGAAATCAGAGAAAGTTATGAAACCAGAAGACGCGAAGAAGAATACAGGGCAGCTCTGGAAAAATCAGTACATTATTTCAGTGGGAACAGCTATATTACAGAACTCAGAAAAATGGGTTATGATCAGGCAGAACTGCAGGTAGAATATGAAACAGAAGAATCTGGAAAACAGATAATCTGCAGTGCGGCAGCAGAAACAAAAACATTTTTTGACACAAAGGCTACAGAAAAATTCAGTGCAAAAAATAGTCTTTTTAAATGCGAAGATGTGAATATTTATGGTGATATCAGGCAAATTTACAGCCTTGAAAATAATGGTAAAAAGACAGTTTACGGCTTGACAGAATCAGATGGGATACAGAACTATATCACTATTCCCTATGTTTCAGGAGAAGACGGGAAAGTATATGAAGACATTTCCTCTCATAGAATCTGGAAGCGTGAATTTAGTGCAAAAACATCAGATCTGGACTGTGCGCTGAGATTTCGTATCGCACCGGATATCTGGCCGAATATAAAAATCAAAGAAGCAGATCTGTCACCTGAGGATATTTTTGCACATGCTTATGAAGCTATTTTTGATATAGAAACAAAAGGTAAAAAACAAGTGGAAATTCAGCTTCCTTATCAGACATTTTACTGGAATTCTGATACAAAAATGCTTATATGCGGAAAGTACCAGATTGAAATAAAATGCGATGAAAAGCTGTCCTTTGTAGCAGTATTTGACCAGTATGTAACAGAAATTATCGCAGGTGATAAGGTGCTGGTACTGCTGAATAATCTGACCAATGAAGCAAAAGAAATCAGTGTTATTGATATCAGTGGAAATCTTGGAAAAATCCGAGTTGGAGAAAATAATGATCCACATATCCATGTGGTGACAGAGAAAGAAACAGAGACTGAGATTACTGTATATGGACTGAGAGGTTTGGCATACAGTAAAGAAGCAACAGAAGCATTGAGAAGAAAAAAGAGCGAAGACAGGCTTATCTTCGCAAATGACAAGTTTAAAGTTTATGATAATCATGTTGAAGATATCTGTTATGGGAAACCGGATGCGTATATCATAAACTCAGAAGAAATTGTGTCAGCAGACAGGATTCTTGAAGAATTTCAATGGAGAAAAACAAAATGGGGCGACATGACAAGAAAGTCATGGAGAACAGACAGGTGGACAGCAGATAGGAATCTGAAAAAATATCCTATACTGAAATCCAGTTCTGATATTCTTTCCGCAACATGGAATCTGGCGATGACAGTCTTTGACCGTTGTACCGATGGCGGATATGCACTTCCCGGACAGGAACATATGTGGCAGGCAGGACTCTTTCAGTGCAAAGGGGAGGGTTTTGGAGTCTGGCTGAGGGATTCTGTGCATATAGCGATGCGTGGCGGCAGTCTGATCGATCCGGAAACAGCAGGGCGTTCCCTTTTGTATGCTATAAAAAAAGGATTTGACAATGGAAGCGACGGACCGGCAATGGGGGCTGTCGGATTGTGGGATTATTATCTGGCTACTGGCGACAGAAGCTTACTTGAAGATGGATATGACGTACTAAGAGAAACAATGACAGAGATTGAAAACAGATATAATGAGGAAAAAGGTCTTGTACGTGCAGAACAGTCTACTTCTAATGATGCTTTTCCTGAACCGGAAAATGCCGGTTATTCCCTGGGCAGTGAATGCTATTACATGAAGGCATATGATTCCATGGCAAAAATAGAAAAACTTTTGCATGGAGAAAATGAAAATTCTGAAAAATGGAGTAAGGTTTCCGAGCAATTGCGTGAGAAAATTCGCGAGGAATACTGGAATGATGAGGCTGGATACTTTACCAGCGGACCAAATGGCAGTGAAGCATATGAAAAGCAGATCTGGGAGACTTCCGGCGAGGAAGCTGCTCTGTGGGATAAGTTCCAAATTGCAACACCAAAACAGCGAAGAGAAATCCTGAACAGTGGAATACATACTGCAATGACACCATATGGAATCCGCTTGTTCCCTCACAGGAAAGAGCGTAACCATTTTGTGGGACCGGTATGGCCGGTATGGGAATCTGGCTTCGCTTCTGCGGCAGCTGAAACACAGAACAAAGAACTTTTGCTTACAATGCTTGCACAACAGATGAGAACAGCAGTTCTCCATAAAAACTTTCATGAAGTTCTTGAAGCGGATACAGGGAAATCCTGGAGATGGCCGGGACAGCTCTGGCATGCCTGCGGATTTGCCGCACAGGTTTTATATGGTATTTTGGGAATCAGCTATGATGAACAGGGCCTGAGATTTCGGCCATGTGTTCCAGATGCCTTTAAAGGACTTGAAATAGAAAATCTGAATTACCAGTCAGCAAAACTAACTGTCAAAACAAGTGGCGTTGGAACTGTGGAATATGTTATACTTGATGGTGAAAAAGTTGATTTTATACCATATGGTCTGACTGGAAGTCATATAGTCCATATAAAGCTAAAAGATTAACATGAACAGAGAGTGAAAGCGTATGAAAGCAAAGATTACAGATGTGGCCCAAAAAGCCAACGTTTCCATATCTACAGTATCGCATGTGTTGAATCACACACGTTTTGTATCCGAAGAGACCAGAAAAAAAGTCATGGATGCAGTAGAAGAATTGGGGTATTCACCGGATGCATCTGGCAGAACTTTTCGCACCGGCAAAAAAATGATGATAGGACTTGTCGTACCCGATATTACAAACTCCGTTTTTGCTGCACTTATTGAAGATGTAGATGATGTGATATCAAAACAGGGATATAATTTGGTTATTTCCAATACAAGAGATAATCTTAGAATGGAAAAACAGGCGTTAAGAAGCCTGGCATCAGGTGTTGTAGACGGAATTGTGATTGCTTCTACGGCAGAAGATTTTCAAACAATAAAGAGCCAAATGCCAGATAAGTTTCCACTGGTATTTATGGATCGAGTGTTGCCAGATCGAAATTATGACAGTGTTATTTTGGATTGTCGGGAGGCAACTGCCAAAATGCTGGAAGAAATGATTGGAAATGGATTTAGAAAGATTGGTTTTCTGGTTGGTTTGCCACAGATCAGCCCAACACATGAAAGGGTAAGTATCTATCAGGAGATTTTAAATAAGCATGGCATACCGGAAGAAGAACAATACATCCGGTACATCGATCGTAAGAATAATACGTATGATGTAGCCAGTGAGCTGATTGAAAAAGGATGTACAGCGCTTATAGCGACAAACACAGCAATGATTCACAGTGTGCTGAATTGTGTGGAAGACAGAGGGTTAAAGCTTGGAGAAGAGATTGTTATAGGTGGCTTTGTAGATTCTGATTTTGCAAATCGCTTTATGCATAAGATTCCGGTGGTTTATGAGCCGATGAAAGAAATGGGAAAACTTGTCGGAGAGATGATTGTAAAAAAAATAGAAGATAAAAACGAAAAATTTTCTGTAAAAGCGCTGCTATGTGAATATGACTCTAATGACTTTTACAGAAAGCAGGCAGCGAAATACAGAGGAAACACAGACACCACACAGACGAAGAGTACGCTGTAATGAAAGGTGACATTATATCACTTTTCAGACAAAAGAGAGGTATTTTATGTTGGAAAATAAATTGTTTAAATTTGAAGAGGGTGTTGTATCAAGATGGGCAAGCCATGAAAATCCAGATGGTGCAAAAGGTGCTGGTGGAACAGTGAGAAATGGCAGAAAAGGAGCTCCTTGGTTTACACTGAATCCAGGGGAGAGCCGGGTTTTAGCTCATGCTGAAAATACAAGTGGTATTATCCGACGCATGTGGATTACAATTAGTGATCAGACTCCAGAAACTTTGAGAGGAATAAAATTGGAGATGTTCTGGGATAATAGCGAGAAGCCTGCAGTAAGTGTTCCATTTGGTGACTTTTTCTGTGTGGGATTGGGAAAAGTTGCAACATTTAAAAATGCATTATTCTCAAATCCGGAAGGCCGTAATTTCAGCACCTATATTCCAATGCCATTCAAAACAGGTATGAAAATTTTAGTTACAAATGAATCCAGTGTTACGATTAAGCATTTTTACTATGATATTGATTATACACTGGGTGATAAGTTCACAGAGGATACTTTGTATTTCCATGCTTTCTTTAACAGAGAAAATCCTACACACATGAAAAAAGATTTTGAATTGCTTCCATACATTGAAGGAAAAGGAAGATTTTTAGGCACTAATATGGGTGTTCGGTGCAATAAAAAACTGTATTCAGATACATGGTGGGGCGAGGGTGAATTTAAAGCGTATATTGATGGCGATACTGATTATCCGACCATATGTGGTACAGGTGTAGAGGATTATATTGGAACAGCATGGGGACAGGATTATTATTATGATCTGTACTGTGGCTGCCCGGTATATGATAAGGAGAATATGGAATTGTGCTGTTACCGTTTCCACATTCCGGATCCTATTTATTTCAACAGTAATTTTAAAGCAACGATACAGCAGATAGGTGGAGTTGACAGAGATGATTATTTCCATCATGCTCAGTTGCTGTATAAGAATAAGATAGCCAATAATCAGGTGATTTCTGTTGATGGAGATCCTATAGATTTTGCTGATATTCCAATGCTGAATGGTATCCCTCTTTTATTTGAAAGGGAAGATGACTGGTCATGCTGTACTTATTTCTACTTAGATAAGCCTGAAAATAATTTACCGGAATTAATGGATGTTTCCGAAAGGACGAAAGATTTGGTTGCCCGCCCTGGCTTTATGGGAAAATATCCACAGGATATGCCGCTGTTTCGTTAACAGCTGATAAGTGAAAATCATAAGTAAAAGTTTATAAGACTTTCCTGCAATGTTTGATGTAATGCTATTCAGATACTGTAGGAAAGTTTTTTTACAGTCATGCTGAGACAGCCGCTTTCGGGCATTTTCAAACATGCCTGGGAACGGCTGTTTTTATTGCGTCTCCTGTATTTTTGTTTTATAATAGGGCAAAAGACCTTTTGAACGCAGATAAGCATTCCCCCGCTTCATGTGCGTGGAGCACTAAGCGGTGGGTGAGGGGGGATGCTTATTTCAGTGGGAGCCTTCAGCTCCCACTGACAGATCGCAAAGCGACTGCGTTCATGAGCAAGTAGCGAAGCGGATTGCGAATGTCCGCTTTACCAAGTTGTTTTGGCAGAGGAAAAGACGAGGAGCGAAGACTATGAAAATTGGATTTATCGGATGTGGAAATATGGGGTCTGCAATGATCGGTGGAATCCTGAAAAAAGGTGTGTTTTCAAAAAATGATATTATTGTTTCGAATCTTACAGAAGAGGGAAACAGAAGAAGTAAGGAAAAGCTGGGTGTTGTCGCTACAATGGACAACCGGGAAGTTGTAAAAAATGCAAATATTGTTATATTAGCGGTAAAGCCCCAGTTCTATGAAGAAGTGATCAGCGAGATCCGGGACTGCCTTACACCGGAGCATATGATCGTGGGAATTGCTCCTGGAAAGACGCTTGCATGGCTGGAAGAAAAATGCGGGCTGCCTTTGAAGGTAGTTCGTCTGATGCCGAATACACCGGCACAGGTCGGCGAGGGAATGACAGGTGCATGTGCCAATGAACGTGTGACTAAGGAAGATATGGAGCAGATCCTGGCTGTCACAGACAGCTTTGGGCGTACTGAGGTTGTCCCGGAGCGACTGATGGAGGCTGTGGGGGCTGTAAGCGGCTGTTCCCCGGCTTATGTGTTTATGTTTATTGAAGCTATGGCAGATGCTGCTGTTGCCCAGGGAATGCCAAGAAAGCAGGCCTATGGTTTTGCTGCACAGTCCGTACTTGGAAGTGCAAAGATGGTTCTGGAGACAGGACTTCATCCGGGAGTTTTGAAGGATATGGTCTGCTCTCCTGCCGGAACCACCATCGAGGGTGTCCGCACCTTGGAGAAAAATGGATTCCGCAGTGCAGTATTTGAAGCGCTGCAGGCATGTGCAGAAAAGGGAAAGAAAATGTAAAGGCAGATTTATAAAAGAATGGGAGAGAACGCAGATGAGTAAAAAAGTATATATTTTTCTTGCTGATGGATTTGAGGATATTGAAGGGCTGACTGTTGTTGACCTTATGCGAAGAGCCGGGATAGACATTGTGACGGTTTCCATAAAAAATACTAAGCAGATTACCACTGCGCATGGAATCACTATGTTTACAGATACTACTTTCAGAGAGACTGATTTTTCCGATGCAGATATGCTGGTGCTTCCAGGAGGACAGCCTGGAACTACAAATCTGGGAGCTTTTGAACCTCTTGCAGATCTTCTGAAAAACTTCCATAATAATGGTGGTAAGATCGCTGCAATCTGCGCTGCACCTACGGTATTTGCAGGAATTGGTCTTTTACATGGCAAAAAGGCCACTGCATACCCATCCTGTATGGATGGGCTTGGAGATGCACAGCGTCTGGAGGATAATGTGGTAGTAGATGGAACTATTACCACAAGTCGTGGCCTTGGAACTGCAATTGACTTTAGCCTTTCCCTGATCGGACAGCTTCTGGATCAGGAAACTGTGGACAAAATTGCAAAATCCGTAGTATATAAATAGGAAATAGTACAAAAATCCCTGATTTTTTTAGGAATAGCAGGGAAAACCGTAAAAAAACACTGGTGTTTTCGGTTTGGTTGTGCTATACTTCTACAATGACTGTAATAATAGGGGCAAACCCTGCGCATGCATAAACGCAGACAAAAGCATATATTGGGTCGAATATTTACCTGAATATTAAGGAGGAACACGAAAATGAGTTTACAGGTGGAAAAATTAGAGAAAAACATGGCGAAACTTACCATCGAAGTTTCTGCTGAGGATTTAGACAAGGCAATGGAGAAAGCTTACCAGAAACAGAAAAGCAGAATCAGCATTCCTGGATTCCGTAAGGGCAAAGCTCCAAGAAAGATGATCGAGAGCATGTATGGAAAAGGTGTATTCATGGAAGATGCTGTGAATTCCCTTGTACCGCAGGAGTACAGCAAAGCTGTTGCTGACTGCGATCTTGAGATCGTTTCCCAGCCAGAGATCAATGTAACACAGATGGAGCCAGGAAAAGCTCTTATCTTTACTGCTGATGTAGCTACCAAGCCAGAGGTTACTCTTGGAGAGTACAAGGGTGTAGAGGTTCCGAAGACTGAGATCGTTGTAACAGACGAGGAAGTTGACGCTGAGATCAAGAAAGAGCAGGATAAGAACTCCAGAACTGTTACTGTTGAGGATCGTGCAGCAGCAAACGGCGATATCGCTACCATCGACTTCGAGGGATTTGTTGATGGCGTTGCATTTGACGGTGGAAAAGGTTCCGACTATGCTCTGACACTTGGATCCGGTACATTTATCCCAGGATTTGAGGATCAGATCGTTGGCGCAAACACAGGCGACCACGTAGAAGTTAAGGTTACTTTCCCAGAGGAATATCAGGCAAAAGAGCTTGCTGGCAAAGAAGCTGTTTTCCAGTGTGATGTTAAGAAAATCGAGACAAAAGAGGTTCCTGAGCTTGATGATGAGTTCGCTAAGGATGTATCTGAGTTCGATACTCTTGCTGAGTACAAAGAGGATGTTAAGAAGAACCTGACAGAGAAGAAAGAAAAAGAAGCAAGAACTGCAAAAGAGAATGCAGCTGTAGATAAAGCAATTGAGAATGCACAGATGGATATTCCGGAGCTTATGGTTCAGAGCCAGAGCCGTCAGATGATGGATGACTTTGCAAGAAGAATGCAGCAGCAGGGATTATCCATGGAGCAGTATTTCCAGTTCACAGGCCAGAGCATGGACAAGATGCTGGAAGATATGAAGCCACAGGCTCTTAAGAGAATCCAGACAAGACTGGTTCTTGAAAAGATCGCTGAGGCAGAGGATATCCAGCCATCTGAAGAGGAGATCACAGAGGAGATCCAGAAGATGGCAGATGCTTACAAGATGGAAGCTGACAAGATCAGAGAAGCTATCGGTGAGAGCGGACTTGAGCAGATGAAGAAAGATATGGCTGTTCAGAAGGCTGTTACTGTTATCGCTGATGCAGCAGTTGAAGTTGAGAAAGCAGCAGACGCTGAATAATCAGCAGGCAGATAACTGCACATCCCAAGAGGGAAAAATTATTTTGTTATGAAAGCGCTCTCTCTGGCGCATTATAATGCAGACCAGGTGGAGCGCATCTGATAAGAAAAGAGGGAATATATGAGTTTAGTGCCTTATGTCATTGAGCAGACAAGCAGAGGGGAGAGAAGCTACGATATATATTCAAGGCTTCTGAAGGACAGAATCATTTTTCTCGGAGAGGAAGTCAATGACGTGACTGCCAGCCTGGTAGTTGCAGAGCTGCTTTTCCTCGAGGCTGAGGATCCTGGAAAAGATATCCAGCTTTATATCAACAGCCCAGGTGGTTCTGTGACAGCTGGTATGGCTATTTATGATACCATGCAGTATATCAAATGTGACGTTTCCACCATTTGTCTGGGAATGGCTGCCAGCATGGGTGCATTCCTTCTTGCCGGTGGTACCAAGGGCAAGAGATTTGCACTTCCGAATTCCACGATCATGATCCATCAGCCATCAGGCGGAGCTCAGGGTCAGGCTACGGAAATTCAGATTGTGGCAGATCACATTGCAAAGACAAAGAGAACATTAAATGAAATACTGGCTGCAAATACCGGACAGCCTCTGGAGGTTGTGGAGAAGGATACAGACCGTGACAACTATATGTCCGCAGAGGAAGCCTTGGCTTATGGTCTGATCGATGGTGTTGTAGCTCACAAATAAGGGAAATGCTGTCTGGTGGCGGCATTATCTGAAATGAAAGTCCTCTGCTTTGTGACTTTCATTGTAAAACAAAAGAAATCCCCCTGCGGGAGTTTTCTTTTGCATGCTACTGTAAGAAAAGACTCCTGAAATAACAGGAGTCTTATCTTGTAAAATGGGAAAAATGACAATATGTGGTAATGGTTCAGAACCTGGCGTTTTGAAGGGAACTCTGAGCTGTTACGATTTTTGTAAGAAAGGAAAAGTTAGAGATTCATGGCTGAGAAGATAAGAGAAGGAAAGGTAAGATGTTCCTTTTGCCAGAAAACCGAGGACCAGGTCCGCAAGCTGATCGCAGGTCCGGACGGGGCCTACATTTGTGATGAATGTGTGGGAATCTGCGCAGAGATCATGGAAGAAGAGTTTGGAGGATACGATCAGGAAGACATTCTTGGATCAGAGATCAATCTGATGAAACCAGAGGAAATCCATGCAATTCTGGACGATTATGTAATCGGACAGGACGAGGCCAAGAAAGCACTTTCCGTTGCGGTATATAATCACCGCTTTTCTATACGGGCAACGCTGAAATCTCCCTTCGGCATTCGTATCCCTCCCTTCGTTTTGCGATACTGTGGGGAAGTGCAGTTACGCACCTTTTTCAAAGTGCGTAACCCATTATGACACTTTCAACCTGACGGTTGCAAAGATGTCGTGGGCTCTCCGAGGGGCAAAGAACACCTTTGAAAAGGTGCTCTCTGCACTCTCCACCAAACTTTATTACTTCCCGAAAAAGGAACATTGCAAGGTTGCAGGTGTGCCAGTTTTTGCAATATTGCAACCTTGAAAACCCTCACTCCGTTTTTTCGGGAATCTCCCAGTACCACTGACTGCCCTCTTTGAGAGATCGGACATTCAGCTCCTTCTTCGCCTCGTCCAGCACACGCTTGGAGATACCAATCGCCTGTGCTTTCTTCAGCAATGCCTACTGCGGATACTTACCCTGTGAAAGATATTCAAGGATAAGATTTTCCGCCTGTTCGGATTTTTTCTCTCTTGGAATACCGCAGAGCAGATCGTCCGCCGATATATCATAATGACCGAGCCATCGAAATCCGTTTTCCTTGTCCAGCTCAAAAGCAATCGGCTCGCCTTCTGGAGCAAGGGAGGACTTGTCCTGCACCATCACCCTGATCTGCGGATTATCTTTTAACCTGCCGACAATCAGAACGCTCCGTGCAGTTGCCTGAAAGTCGATGGAACCAAGCCCTCTGTAATTGGATTTGTTCCCCTGCACTTTATTTAAGTGTCCGACCAAAATAATGGCGCACCGATATTGCCCAGCGATTCGCCCTAATTGTGAAAGGATAGCTCTCACTTCATTTGCCCGGTTCATATCAACCTTTGCACCGATATACGCCTGTACCGGATCTAAGATAAGCGCTCTTGCACCTGTTTCCACAATCGCTTTTTCAATGCGTTCGTCCAGCATAGTAAGCGTTGCTTCCGACTCGTCTATGACTTTGATTTGCGAGCAATCCGCATTATCGGCGAGCAGTCGGGGTTTGATCGTGTCTCCCAGTCCGTCCTCTGCGGTCTGATAAATAACTTTGATTGGCTCTCGCTCGGTGCTGTCGCAGGGGAGCTTTTCTCCCCTCGACAACAGCGCCGCCAACTGAAGGATTAAAGTGGTTTTCCCCTCGCCGCCGTCACCGTGAATAATGGTCAGTTTTCCAAATGGGATATAGGGATACCAGAGCCATTCCACTTCTTCCACAGGGACTTCGTCCATACTGATAATTTTCAGTTCAGCCATTCCTGCCACCGCCTTTCACAACAAAACGGTTGATTTTCAGGTGATATGCGGCTATACTATTGATAGATACATGGAGTGACTGCCTATCATCTGCGCCAACAGATGTGTTACGGGCGGTCATTTCTTTTTGCTTATTCATTCTGTTCCTCTCCTTTCAAGCCGCCGAGAATGACGGAAACCAGTTCAATGAGATTGAGTAGTTCCTCATCTATGCCATTTCCCGCTTCAATCCTTTGTAGCTCCGCAAGGACGGCGGCAAGCTCCTGTTTCAGAGCCTTATACACCCTCGGATTACCCTGTACCACCACGTCCCGGCACAGCAGCCGCCTTGTGATGTAGTCCTGCTTCGTCAATCCCGACAATGCCACCAAATCGTTAAGCAACTTTGCTTCCTCGTCCGATACCCGGAACGCTACTGTATGATTGCGCCACCGCCCTTTGTAATCAAGTGTTCTTTCCATTTGTGTCCTCCTTTGTCATTCTCTCCATTTCCAATTTCTCTGCCATTTCCGTCTGCACCGTAGGGAATAAGTGGGCATAGCGGTAAGTGATTTTCTCCGCTTCATGCCCCATACGCTCCCCAATCGCCAGCACTGAAAATCCCATATTTATCAGCAGCGATACATGGCTATGCCGAATATCATGCACCCGAATCTTTTTCACTCCCGCCTGTTTTGCACCTCGCTCCATCTCATGGTTGAGATAAGATTTTGTAACCGTAAACAGCCGTTCATCTGGCTTGATGTCATAGAACATTTTGATATACTCCTGCATTTCTTCGCAGAGAAACGGGGGCATTTTTACGGTACGGTTGCTTTTCGCTG
>OLOW01000237.1_pt1 | contig 34424 bp, 34 predicted proteins | sample 1672801 | NCBI WGS metagenome assembly OLOW01 (sample SAMEA3136725, study PRJEB25190) | human gut metagenome | biome: human gut; feature: human-associated habitat; material: faeces | place: Austria | collected 2013 | reverse complement strand
TGCCATGCTTCTTAACTAAACTAACTTTTGTATTTACTCCCCAACTACTACTTTCGCGTGACGAATCACCTTGTCATTCAGCGTATATCCCGTCTGTACGCAGCTCCCTCTTTTATATCTGTGTCATCACCAAGTATTACGGCTCCGACAACCTCTTCTTCTAAGTTCAATGCCATACCGAATATGTTTCCAGGAAATTCTAGTAGTTCACCTGACATGGCATTCTCTAAACCATAAACACTAGCGATACCGTCTCCAACGCTTAGGACAGATCCTGTATCAGTTAGTTTAATCTTATTTTCATAATTTTTTATCTGGTTTTTAATTATTGAACTTATTTCTTCTGGTTTTAAATTCATGAAGCGCATTCACCTGCTTTCAACTGTATTTTGGATAACTCGCGTGTCAGATCATATAATTTGGTCCGAACACTGCTGTCAACGACTCTGTCGCCGATACGGATCACCATTCCGCCGATCAATTCGGCATCAACATCATAATGCATTTCAAATTTCATTTTCCAGAATTAAGAGTAATATACGAACTAGCCTGTTGTCCTTCACCGTCAGCGTTCGTTCCGTATAGCGTATTTGTATCTAACTCAATGATTCTGGCCTTATTCATCTGAATATAATCAGATTCAATAGATAACGCCCTTGTGATACCAGTTGAAAATTCCGATTCTTCTACCACTTGAGATGTTATAAGACCAACTCCGCCACACAATTCAATAACTGCATCTTCTGAATTTAATCCAAGCTCTATTTTCTTTTCCGAATATTTTGCTAAAATAGTGTCTCCATCTCGGATGTTAACCGAATCTGGATCTATTAACACATTTGATCCTAAGATTTCGTCAGTCATATTTCCAATAACCAGACCATCCTCTGAACCTTTAAGATAGTTCGTTGCTGTTTTGGCTGCATTATTGGCAGTATTCTGTGCATTATTAGCTTTATTCCATGCTTCCTTAGCCGCTTCATAACTGCTAGATTTACTTACTGCGGAATAACTAAAAGAGCCGTTCGTCATCACTGTTAAATCCACAAAATACAATGTATTCGTAGAACCTGATGTATACGACGGCTCTGTTGTTTTCCAGTTTCCATCCGGAGGATTTGATGTCGGTTTTGATGGTGCTGTGGCTGTGGAAGACTGTAGTAAGTAATATCTTGTTACTTTGTCAATGTCTATAATTCTGGAAATTGTTATTTCAGCTTTAGCTTTTACCATCACCAAACACCTCCCTTATTATCCTTCGAGCTGGCATGTATATGCCTGTGAATTGGTTACATCATCTGCTGTAACAGTCAAAGATTTCGCTGTTGCAATTGCTGTATCGCTTCCAGCTTTATACCATTTGATGGAACCGAGTGATCCGCATACTCCTGCATCGGTAATGCTCTGTTCTACTGAGCCTTTCCAGACATGGGCTGTAAGCACTGTTGATCCAGCATTATTCTTGAAGATTATTCCATTTGATGATGTAATTGTTAATGTGATCGCATCTGCTCCGGCTGCACCTGTTGCTCCCTGCTTTGCTACACTGTACTGTGTTGCCGTTCCACCATTCGTGTATGTAAATACTGTTTTTGTCCATAAATACTGCCCCGCAGATACGTTTGGTGGTGTAGACTGCCATCCGCTCGATGGTGCAGATGTATTAGAAGATGATGCAGCATAGGTAATATCTGCTTTAGAAATACCATTACCTGTTGCACCGGTGTTTCCTTTGTCTCCCTGAACACCTTTGATGTTTCCGTCATATACCCATTTAGCATTCTGTGCATTACCTGCAACAGTACATTTGTATGTATTGCCTGTGGATGTATTAAGATACATATCATTTACACGTGCATTTGCTACTCCTGACCCAGTAAATGCTGTGGCTGTCGTAGATGTACCTGTAATTCCTGTACCTGAATACCACTGTGATCCTGTTGTTCCAGTCGCGCCGGTTGCACCCTGTTTTGCCACACTATAACTTACAGATGTTGTATTATCTGTATAGGTTGTTGTAACCCTTGTCCATAAATACTGACCTGCTGATACAGATGGAATCGTTGTGGACCATCCACTTGTGGGTACTGTTGTGTTAGAACTGGAACCGACATACTCTGCCACTGGTGTTCCTTTGATACCTTTTCCTGTCGCACCTGTGGCACCTGTTTTAGCTACCGCAAATGAGAATTTCTTATTCATTGTGATTCCATCTACAACGACTGGGATTGTCGCTTCGCACGCTGCGCTGATCGTAGCTGTTGTTTTAAATGTGACCTTAACCTTTGAAGTCCCACTGTTTTCTACTGTAGCACTGATACCAGTAGGGCATACGATGTCTGCTGCTGTTACTGCTACCGAAGTACATTGATTTGATCCGCAGAATGCTACTGCTTCTGTTGTACATGTCTGTCCTGATCCAACGCCGCCTGTTCCTCCGACAAATGTATATGAATCACTTGTAAGTGTGACTGAATATCCATCCGTTACGTCGATAAGAGTTGCTTGATTTGATGCTTTAACTGCCATTTAATTTTTCCTCCTTAAACTATTAACTCACACGTGAATGTTACATTTACATCTACATCGTCTGGACTGACTTTAAACGAAAAACCATCGTTTATAAGCCTTGAATCGTTGGATGATATAATACCATATGATTCTTCATTAGTTCTTTTCCATTTCCACTGTATATAAGCGTTGTTGCCAAATACTTCTTTTAGTTTACTGATGTTTGTAATCTGTATACTTCCGTGATATATAATTACTGATAATATAGTCGAAACAGCATTGTTTTTAAAAGCTAATCCCTGTGACGAATCAATCATTAAAAGTGTTGCCGATTCTCCTTTTATCTTTGTCCATTTATATATTTCAGGTTTTGTGATATCTGGTGTTTTGACACTTTGATTCACACATGTCCCTAAATACTCTTTCCCTTCTGGTTCCAATGATATTCCATTGCCAAAAGAATCATCTGCATACGCAAACCAGGTATATAACGTCTGATTTTCTGATAGATTCTTAAATTGATTTGTTAATTGCTCAACTTTTTCTGAAATACCACTTTCTCTGATTAAATAGTCTCCAAGTGTTGCCGTCTGTGTTCCATCAACAATTGATATTTCAAGTTTTAATAATCTAGACTGTAAATAAAGTCCTCCAGCTTCATCCACAACATTTACAATGTCACCGATTTTAATATCTTCTGGAAGATGCGTGATTTCAATTTCATAATTTCTTTCAATATCACATTTCTTTTTCAGTTCTTTGATTGCCTGTTCACAAAGTTCTTTTTGATCAACTGTATCATAAGTAAATGTTTGAACAATGTGTCCAGCATTGTCTATTTTGTTTGGCTCATCAGGATTTACATACCTACTCCATCTAGCTAATGCCTTTCTGCTTTTTAAATAATGCCCTTCAACATAAAAATCTCCATCATCATATTTGTAGTCTTGCAAAGAAATTTTCACTCCAGAAGCATCTTCAGAACCAGTGCATAATAATGCAGTTGCCAAATTTTCTACAGATTTTTTTATGCTAATTCCATCGATTTCTCTCCCTTCTCTCAATTGAATCCCTGTATCTTTTCCTCTTTTTTTATAAATATTGATGTATTTATTCGTTACTGCCAGACGATCAATATCGAAACTATATGACACCTCACACTCAAAATTCTTCATAATATCAAGGATTCTTTCTGATGCCGTTTGCTCATCAAACTCTAAAAACTTCTTCACTGAATCATCCGATTCATTAATACCAATTTCAAATCCACTATCATAAATTGCTGATTCAACATGTTCCGTACAAGTTCGCTGAACTCCATCTCCGTCTGAACTTTTTAATATTTCATTTAACAAGTCCATTCCTGCATCTTCAGCATAAATATAGATGTCTCGTTCCTTAGTATCAATTTCTGTATTTATGATCGTATAAAATTCTTTTTCATCCTTGTTACTTCTTAAAATATAGTTTCCAGCTTCTGTTAACTGTTCCGCAATCTCTCTTGTTTTTTTAGAATACGTTATCCTACATTCAAATGTAGCAACTCCTACATCAATTTCCTCTGTTTTCTTATCCTCTTTAATGGTAATTCCATTTAAAAGATTTGTAGATGCTTGTCCTAAAATATCCATTTTGCGGTCAGCAAAATATATAATCATAAGAACACCTCTCGATATCGTAACTTAAATTTAGGGGCATAATCGCTTTCTACCCAATCAGAATAACTGAATCCAATCTGATTCATACCTTTTTGCAAATATAGATCTTCCCAGTCGTTTCCTAACGCACCTAAATCTGATCGATCTAGTTCGTTTAATTTGGCGCTTGCTGCGGACGAATCAACCACAAATACATCGTTTGCATTGAATTTATTTTGTACATCATGATATTCTGTTACGATTTTATCTATTGTTTCTGTTACTTGCTTAGAATAGTTTTTCACTATTTTCGCATAATATAATCCATTATATTTTAGTGCTGGTTTGTTGGCTTTTTTTGAAACCATAATTGTAATTTTTTTAACTGCCTTTGTTTTGATTGAATTGAATGTAAAACTCTGCTTGATCCCTCCTAAATTAAAGCTCATTACAGCTCCATTTTTTGTAATGCTAGATGATTTAACTGTTTTGATTTCTGTAATTTTCTTCTTTTTATCTGCCACTCTGTTTTGTCCGAAGAACTTATTATTTAATGACAAATCAATCTCGGCTTCTTTTTGTACTTTTCCATCAACAATCATTCGATACCTTCCTTTTGTACCATCTGATGCCTTGTAAATGTCTACACCTGCAATGATATTTCCAGAAGCATCTGATAAAATCATTTGAAATGCTCCACATTGCTTTTTCCCATCCTTCGAACTATCAATGCACATCTTCTGTGCGTAACTAAGTTCAAAATCTGTTGCTGCTTCTGACAGAGTGTATGTAACAGTAGGACCATGAAACCTATTGCCTGTTCCGAATCCAGTTGCTGCAAGATAATAAGTGTCTTCCGCTGTTGTGTTATAAGAATGCACAGCTCCAATTGTTCCTGTTTGAACTGAAGATTTATAAATAATACCTTTGTTTACTATATATTTAGATTTCACTCCATTCCAGGAATTAGATTTTTTGAATGAATGATTTAGTAGCACTTTTGTTGTTGGCACAGAATATGTATTTGTTTCAGATTCTACAATTTCCACCTGTTCTTCTGATAATTCATCTGGATTACCAAATTGTAAAACGTGTTCCTCATCATCAAAAAAAGCAACGTATCCACATCTTCCGTTATTATTTTCTTCTCCACTTTCGTCGTTATAAAAATCCACCTCAAATGTTGGATAACTTTTATAATTTCCATTGTATTGCACTGCAAAGTAGTTTCCGTCGCTTTCTGGCTCAATTTCATATTCATCTACCGAATACTTAAATGGATCAAGACAAGTAAACTCAATTTCGCCAGTAACGCAGTTTCGCCCTGGATCTATATCACTCATCGATGTGAATGTTCCGGTAAAATACTTATCAGGTTCATCAGCAAAAATAAGTTCCGAATCTTCCACACTCAAAATATCCATCAGCACATTATACGCTTTCCTAAAATTTTCGGCACTTGCTGTCAGTAGTTGATACCCTACTGTGATTGTTCTTACTGGATATCTTTTATAATTTAGCACCGATCCATCTCTACTTCCAGATTCAATCATCGTCAACTCTGGTGCAAGTGATTCTCTCCCAGACACATAAAGCGTTCTGTAGCCAGTAATCTGATTTTCTATATACTCTCCATTAATTTTCAGAGCCTCTGAAGGGAGAGTTGCTCCCTGTGAAGCTTCTATTGTATCGGTAAAACTATACATCTTTCTCCCTTCTTACTTTCTTCCAAGTTTTCTGTTCTGCCTTGTCTGTCGTTTGTTTAGCTCTGCTTCTGTGTATTGTGCTGTTACTCTTGCAAACTCTTTCCCATCAAGATCAACTGGGACAATAATCGTGTATTCTGCCTGTGTGTAATAGTCATAATCACTGTTAAGACTTCCTCCAACATCTCCTGCGATCGCAAGGTTGTTAAAGTTTGGAACTGTAATTATGCTATCCATCATTTTATCTAATGTATTTGCCATAGAAGAGATTCCATTGACAAATCCCTTTACAACGAATATTCCTAAGGCTTTCATAACACGGGATGGCGAATGGATTTTTAATTTCCCTTTTACGGCTTTGGTAAGGATGTTTGCCAAATCTTTTGCTGCCTTATTTAAGGCTTTTTTGTTTGATTTAGATGTCAGTCCTTTAACAAATCCCTTTGTTGCATCCTGTGCAATCGTATTCATCTGTTTTTTCAATTTGCTTAGCTCTGCTGTAACCGCACTGTTATAATCCTTGTCAAGCTGCTTAATATACGGTTGATAATATGATTTTGCATTTTTGTCCGCACTGGTCATAAATTCTGAATAGTCTTTTCCATACTGTTTTAACCAGGAATCACTCTTTTTTAATAATTCCGTCGTATACTTTAATCCTTGTGCTGTATCCAAATTCTGAATATCACGCATAAGATCATATGGAAGAACTTTTTTTAGTTTTTCCATATTCTTCGCAAGTTGTTCTACTTGATTTTTTTGAGCTTTAAAGTTTACTAACGAAATATATCCGTAATTATCAGAACTAAACAAATCTCCATAATCTGCTAATTTGCTCTTATAATTATCCCTGTCTGAAATGATCGCATCGTGTTTCTCTTGATACTTCTTTCCAAGAGCTGTTAACGCCTTGTCTGCTGCGTTAATAGCTTTCTTTCCTTGTGACTTTATCGTTTTGCTCATGTCTGATTTTAGAATTTTTCCAACTTGTGTATACGCTTTTTTTAATTTTGGATTTTTCTTTTGCAGTTTTTTTACACCAGCATTAATCTTCTTATTCAAAGACTTAGTAATTGAAGATACTTTACTATTCATAGAATCTTTGTATTTACTTACAGCATTACTTGCCGCATCTTCGTATTTACGTGATTTTGTAGCTTTCTTCATCGTGTCGATTGCTGTTTTCGCCAATGCTTTACTTGCAGATTTTACATTACTGATACCATTTTTAATACCAATTGCAAGACCAGCAGCTATATAGCGACCATCTTTTTTTGTCATTCTAGATGGAGAATGAATCTGTGCTTTTGCCCTGATCGCTTTTTCTGCTGCAGATACCATTCTGGATGCTGCGGCTTCGATCTGTCCCAGACATGAACTAATTCCTTGTGCAAACCCTTGACTGATATAAGCACCTGCACTGTATGCTCCAGATCGTCCTGAACGTAATCTTGAATTTGTGCTAGATACAGCTTTTGAGGCAATACCTGGTCCTTTTCTTAATCCGCTTTGCATAGAAGAGGTAAATCCGCTTCCCATCTTCTTTCCAGATGATTTTGCAGCGTTGGCCGTACTGGACATTGATTTTTTAATTCCAGATAGAGCCGATGTTGCTTTCGCTCCCATGGATCCAAAGCTTGAATTTACAGATGTTGATGCTGCTGATAGGGTCTTCATACCGTTTGCAGTCTGTTGTATGTCAGAGCCTTTACGAGAGATTTTTCCAATCCCGATTGCTACTGCCCCAAGGCTTTTTGCAATAGATCCTATCGATAATCCGGAAATCATCTTGATTCCTTCGGCTACACTCTTAAATCCAGTTCCTGCATTCTTCGCAGATTCTCCAACAGACTTGATCACATTTGCAATTCCGTCTAATACTGTCCTTAGACCACCACTGATTGCATCTACAACTGTTTTGATCACTTGTGCAAATGTTGTGAATCCTTTACTTGTTACAAGCAATACGGTTCCAAGTATTAAAAGTCCGCCTCCTGCAGCTGTTGCACCAACTCCAACTGCTAGTAATCCAGCTCCAAGTACAATACAGCCAGCTCCCGCGACTGCCGATCCTGCTCCGAATACTATCATACTTGCTCCAAGTGATGCTATAGCCACGGCTCCTGCAGTTCCATATTGCACCACTGTTGGAAGAACTCCTGCAACAACCGCTAATGACGCTGCAGCTAATAATGCCCCCGCACTAACAAGTACAATTGCTGCACCAAATGCAATAAACCCAACGGCTCCCGCTGTCATTGCTGGTCCAACGGCTCCTGCAATCGCCATTAACGCTCCAACAGCTACAACCATTCCTGCCATACAGGCGATCGCTGGTGTACCTGCATTTGCAAGTGCAATACTTGCCGCCGCCATGATCGCTAGTCCGGCTGCAACCATCAAAACACCGGCTCCTAGAGCAAGTAATGCCGCTGCACTTGCTTGTGCTCTTGCTGGAGTTTGAGAAAATATTTTCATAGCCGCCATTCCACCAATGACTAATGCCGCTAATGCTCCTGTCATGCCGATCATCACGCCTATTGCTAATCCTCCTGAATTTGCCAACGCAATACTTGCTTGCGCCATAATTCCAAAACCTGTTGCAACCATTAATACTCCTATTCCGAGCATCATTGTACTTTTTGCCATTGTTAGGACTGATTTATTGCTTACTTTTGCAGATTTTCCTGTTGCTGTTTCTCCTGCTGCAACTCCAAATAATTTTGCTGCAAGTCCTGCTATTCCTTTTCCTGCTAACGCCAGAATTGATTTTGTGAAACTACCAATTCCAGGGGCAAGTGCTTTTACTATCTTAAATGCTTTAAACCCAATTAATATCTTCGGTAACGTTGTTATAAGACTTGCAATTGCTCCAGAATGCTTTTCAGCAAAACCAGCTAATGCTTTTAACCCACCAGAAATACTATCAACAACACTTTTAAAACTAGATACAGATTTATCAGACCCGAAAGAACCATTCAATTCTCCCATACTTTTCCCGATAGCACTTACTGCTGATCCGAACGCTTGTCCTACTTCTTTCGCATCTGTCTTAAAAACAGACCAGTATTTCCCAGCCTTTGTTGCAAAGCCACCAATCTTGCTCGCTATTTTATTACCATCGACATTATCTAAAAGATTCGTTACATCACTTACTCCCTTAATTGCAATGCTAGATACTTTATCAAACGCTGGCTGCAATTTATTTGCTGCCGTCTCTGTTAAACCATCCATTGCTTGTCCAACAGTTTTATATTCTGTTGCAAGCTTTGTGAACTGTTTATTCGTTCCTGTCTTAGCAATTGCCGCAAAAAAGTCTTCGGTTTTTACTTTACCATCCTGAACATCCTTAATTAACTGCTGTGTAGATCTTCCCATTGTTTTTGCAACAGCTGCAATACCCGCAGGTGTCTGTTCAACCATTAATTTGAAGTCTTCCCACTGTATTTTAGGTTTTGCTGCCATCTGTGTAGCCTGCTGTGACAAAGTTTTCATTGCTTGCTGTGGATTTTCTGCTGCTGCAGCTAAACCTCCAAATCCTTTTACAAGTTTCGTTGTACTTTTTGTACCAACTGCATCTAATTGAGCATATGTAGAAGCCATATCTGAAGAACTATAAATTGTCTGTTCTGCAAATTTTTGTAGTTCTTTTCTAGTGCTTGCTATTTCTTTTTTTGAATGATCATTCATGCTCATGTTACCTTCGAAAGTTTTCCATGCAGCACTTGATTCGTTTAATCCTCCTACAATTTCTGAAAGTCCAGAAGTGACTACAGACACCGCTTTGTTTCCTATTGCCACCATTGCCCCAAAACCGATTCCGCTTTTAAGAACTTTTCCTAAAGATAGTGTGGATTTTTGAGCTGCTTTCATACCTGCTTCGAATCCAGCATCTCTCGCAGTTAATATCGCTTCAACACTATATGATTCTGCCATCAGCTCTCCCTCCTTCTTAGCAATCTCTTCATCTTCTCAAATCGATCTGGCTTATTCTTTCGTTTTGCCTGATCGATTGCATCTTCGTAGTCGTAGAATTTCTTAAATGTTGGATAGACTGGTTTTTGTCTGTTCTTTCCGGCTTTCTTTTTTGCACGTACGGCAAAATTAAGAAACGCTTGCCAGTGATTTCTGTAGTCTTTATCTACTTCTTTTAGCCTTGCCGCTTCGGCCATGATCTCATATTGTGCAATCGTCAATTGGTCCACTTGATCAAACGACGTAAAACCAAAATACCGGAAACAGTCAATCGCCAGCTCCCGGTATATTTCTTCAAAATCTTTTATTCTTCCTGTTTCTTCTGTTTCTCCACTTCTTCCTTCAGCTCTCGTGTCGTTTTCTTCGTAGCATTTGCATTCTCTAAGAAACCCAATACCGTATCAAATAATGCATCGATATCTGTGTTTTCATCCTCAATGTGCTTATCTAACTCTGTTCGTTCAAGTCGTGGTGTAAATCCTTTGTTCGCTACCAATAAAACATCTTCTAATGCATCAAGATCACCATCAAGCATTTCTGCAACTTTATACTGCAGACCAATGTCTTTTGTTTTTCCTTTAATATTTTCTACTGGGACAGCAATTGTTTTGTTGATCTCTCTCATGAATCCCATTCCAAAGTTAAATTCATATGTTGATTTGTTAATCTGTAATTCGTACATGTATTATATCCTCCTAAGCTCCTGTTTTTGGTGTATCTACGAATGTATATGCCTGTTCCTGCTGCTGTGTTGTCACAGTTACATCTCCATCCACACCTGTTCCATTGATACCAAATGTTAAAGAAACCTCTACAAACTCATCTGCATTAGCTGTATATTCGATTTCTGTTAAATACCCCTGGAAATACTTTCCTTTGAATTTGTTATTTCCTGCGGATGCTGGTTCTGCCAGATTAGCCTCCCAAATTTCAATCAATGCATCATCATCTAAAGCCTTTTCCAGTTTTTTAATCATTTCGTCATCTTTCTTTAAGATTGATGTTGCTGTGATCTCCACTTCTGCAGCACCTGGTGTTCTGACAGAACCATCCTTTGTGGCTGTGGAATCTGCATCTTTTGATTTAGTACGGCCATTTTCTGTTGTAAATGCTAACGCTGTACCATTCTGTGTTGCCGCTTCTGATAAAATTCGATACAGATAAACAATCTTCTTGCCCTGCACCGCTTCATTTCCAAAAAGCTGTAAATTTAACATTGCTACCTCCTAATTAAATGTAAATTCTAATTCTAAAACCCCGTGCATCAGGGGTTCTTTCGTTGTTGCGTCTGAGAGGATTCTTTGATTTACTCTTACAAGATTCCAACCAAAGTTTTTTGTTTCTTCGATCTTGTAGCACATATCTTTGATCTCTAATAATATCTTCGATAATGTTCCTCTCTGTCTTGGGTTGTTATGCCAGACATGGATTACCTGGCTGACTGCCCCAAAGACTGTTGTTTTGTTTGCCTGATCATCCTGTGTGCTGTCAGCAAGATAAACAAAAGGGTACGGGGTTTTATCCGGCGGTAGGAATGTATCATACACATCGATTCCCGTATCCTGATATTTTTCTTTTAGTTTTAACAGCAGCACAGTAAATAGTTCCTGCTGTGGATCCATGTTATTTCATTACCTTTTCTAAGTCACTTTTAAAAATTTGTTTCTGCTCGCCCAGTGCTGGGCGCATGTACGGTTGTGATTCCATGAAACGTGTTCCATACTCAACATATTCTGCATAATCTGTCGTTGGTGCTACAACCGCAGTTAAGCCGCCATCTTTGATATTGAGGCCAATGCTTCTTTTTAATGTTCCAGTATCTACCGGTACATAATGTTGCGCTTTTTTCTGGAGATCCGCTCCATTCTTTTTGACTATTGTCTTTACTGCATTAAGATCCATGTTCTTTCTTAATTTTGCATTAAGCTGATCTAATCCATTCACCTTAATTCCACTCATCATTGCACCTCCGACACAATAAAAGTCTGTTTGGTTCGAAGCTTCCTTGAATAATCCACTTTATAGATCTTGTTTCCAATTCGGATCTGATCAAACGGGCAATCATAATGGTTCTGTAATTGAATCGTTAAACTTCCCTGTTTGATCATTCCATAAATAACCTGCATCATCTGTGTTGTTGCATCCATAACCGATGCTTGTTTTTGATCTTCACTTACAGAATCATCTTTGTAATCACCTGTTTCCTGATCATATTCTCCTTGTGTCAACTTTTGAAAGTAAATCGTTGTGTCATATCTCATAGAAACCTCAACTTTCCTCGTTTTGCATCCTTTTGCATCTGTAAATATGCTTCGATTTCATCCATGAACGGAGCAAAATCATTTGCCGATGCATACGACTGTGTTTCTCCTTCCACATTGTGACTTACCAATCCTTCGGATCCGATACGATTAAAACGAATGATCGCTACTTCGATAATGATGTGTTCCATCTCATCTGGTGGATCTGTACCACCAAGAAGCAATCGAAGCCTTGATTCTACAGAATCTAAGATCAGCATCAGTTTTCTATCCTGTGTAGAATCTTCGAAGCCAAGCATTGTCTTAAGCTTTTCCAGCATTCGCTTTCTCCTTTACTTCTGCAATTAAAGGAACTCCCTGAGCGTTTCCGCTGCTAAGAAGTTCCTCGATTCTTGTTTCATCGGGAGCTGGGTCTAATCCCTGTCTTGGATATGTGTCTCCAACATCATAGTGATGATATACTTTGCCGCCTTTAACATCTTTATAATCCTGCAGATCATGAAATGCTTTTACTACTTCATAAGCCATATCAACACCTCACTATTCTTTTGCAGCGGATACGACATCCCCTGATCTTACTGCTTTATAGTTACGATCACACTCAACAATTGTCACATGACTGCCTTTTGCTGCTGCGATTTCTGATACTCCATCCCATTTAGACCAGTTCTTTACATCCATGCCGTAAGTTACTGTTGTTGCCGCAGATGCATTTATTTTATATTTAAATGCATTTTTCATAGACATGAGCTGTTCATCCATTGTGATCGCTGTATCACCAGCATTTGTACCTTCTACTGCTGTAAGATGTAACTCTCCAAGAGTCTGTGTATCTCGGCTTCCAACACTTGTATATGCGATCGCATCAAGATATTCACAGAAAAGACGTAAGCCCATGATCGCAAATAAATCAGAGATAGCTCTTTCATATGTTCCCTGTGCATGGAATCCGATAAACCCTGTTGTTGGGTCTGTTGTATAAGATAATCCAGCTTTTACAAATTCGCTGTCTCCTGGATCAACATAATAAGCTACGATATTGTTTAAAGGAGTGGCGATTACAACACCTTCTGGAATCTCGGAACTGATAAATACTACATCAGCACCTAAAAAGTTCTTCATGTATTCAAACCCAAACGCTGTCTGCAGTGTGATATCTGCTGCACCAATATATTTGTACACATCAAGCGTATTAACCCATACAGCCACACCTGTTGCGGTTCTTTTCATCTTCTTGAATTTGTCTTTTACTCTTCCGATAGACATTGCGATTGCCATCTGCCATGTTGTCTCTGCTCCTGTTAATGATCCAGCTTTTAACTGTTTGTAGAATTTATCGCTAACTTTATTCTGAAGATCCGATTTAAATTCTTCGTCTGTGTCGTTCACTGCAATATCATATCCTTTTTCAGCAATTGCCTCTAAAGATACACCTTTTCGGTATTTCTCGATTTTGATCGTATCGAATACCTTCTCTGTTACTTTGTACTGAGAATATGGGATTTCTTCTCCCTCTCCAATATCTCCAGATTTCAGCTCTCCTGTTACTTCTTTTGTTTTTAAGGCACTTCCATTCTCTTTTCTGATCATCCTTGCGATACCAAGTACATCTAATAATGCCTGAATATTCTTTCCGAAAGATGTTACAAAGTCAATTTCCCTTGCCTTTACTTCTAAGTTTCCCTGTCCAGTCATTCCGTCTGGTCCTGTGAATAACTGCAGATCTAATTTGTGTTTTTCCATTTTGTCTCCTTTCTTTACTGGAACAGATTGATATTTTCTCGGATCATCTTCTGACGCTCAATCGGGTCTTTAATGTCCATGATCTGTTCTTTTGTGATCGTGTTTCCACCGCCTGTTCCTGCTTTTGGCAGTTTTCCTTTGATCGCTTCTTTAACTGCTGCCTGCACAGCTTCTTTGTACATTTTTGCAAATGATTCAACTGCTGTCTTAGTTCCGTCCGCATCGTCTGCTACCAAATTGCTGAGAAGTTCATCTGGAATGTTGATGTTTTCATCTGCTAACATCTTTCGTGCTGTTTTGGCCAGTTCAGTTCTGGCGTTCATCTTTTTCAGATCTTCCAGTTCCTTCTCTGCTTTCTTTGCACGATATTCCGCTTTTTCTTCTTTTGTCATTTTAGCAAGCTTTTCTGCTTCAGTCAGCTTGTCATCGGTCAGCGTCTTCCATTTTTCTTTTTCATTAGCCACTGCCGTTTTGATTGCTTTGTTTACTCTGCGATCAAACTCCGCCTGATTTCCTTCCTGGCCTAAGAAGTCATCAAACGACATTGGTTCATTATTTCCACCTGTTCCGGATCCATCGCCATTCCCGTCTCCAGTCCCACCGTCATCTCCTTCTGTGAACAGCTGTAAAAATAACTTATACTTTTCCATATTCGCTCCTTTCGCCCTGATCCGTCCCTTCCAGATCATTGCTAATAAAAACTTAGTTTAACGACATTTCGGTCACAACAGTTACACAATCCGAATATAATCCGGATAAGCATCTGCGATGCTGCAAATGCCAATAAAAAAGGAATCTATCAAAGTTTTTGATTTCTCTGATAAATCCCTGTATCTGATAAAAGCCTGTCCAGCTTTTAAATCGTATTCTATTTTGTCATCGGTTAGATCATGAATTGACTTGATCAAATTTTGCAATAGCATCGACACCGATGCACATACAATGTCTTTGCCGTACTCTGCATAATTTGCATGTCCTGTCGCTGTGATTTCATGATCACGTACTTTTACTTCAATCAATATATCACTTCCTAATTTTTTGCATAAAAATACCACCAATCATTTCAATCAGTGGTATTGCTAATTATTAAAATATCCATTGTCAAATAAAAACTCGATTTCATCAGCGGTCAATTTTTTAAACGGACTCTCCCATGAATCATCTTCGGTTTCAAAATCCGGAGCTTTAAACTCTGATGGAATGAATCCAAGTTTCTTGCATATTCTTTCATATTCTTTTTCCTTCTCCATCAAAACACCTCCATTTTTACTCCTGCATCCATAAAATTTTTCTTTACTTTTTCAGTATATCCTTTGGCTTCCATCCAGTCAAGAGCTGCTGCTACTATTGGCAGATTAAATTTATCTTTATCAACCGAATATTTGTATATTTTCCCATTGTGACAAACAACTAATCCAAATTTATAGCCCCTATTCTTACATACTATTAAATCCGCTGTACTAGGAACATTACTTCCAGGATGATTATGAATAGCAATAATCTCATTTTTAGCAGATTTGTTTAGCATTTTTTTCATAGGCTTATTCATTTTTGCTTGACTTTCTACATTGTAATTTTTATTTATTGTATATTTACCAGTTTTACTATCAATAAATGCTAAATCCTCATATTTTGTGCCTGATCTATGTTTAATTATCTCTTTAGAAAGTTTCCACGCGGTTCTATTTATCTTTGTTTGATCTGATACATTATTGAATTTTCTTCTATACTCGGACGAGTTAATTAAATCTTCTTTTGCTATTGTATCATTATACATATATTTTTTCTTGCTTTCTTCTTGTTCTGTAGAATTTTTCCACGTATCAAAATCCAATCCATGCTCTGAATATGTATCCAACCACTTCTCATAATCATTATCATCCATATGTGCTGCCGTGCTGCAATGACAATAAGGATGCATCGGAGGAGCATTTTCTCCTGGCATCATATCAATTACTTTGAACACTTTCTCATCTAGTCTCTTACATTCACTACAAGCATCTAACTTCTGGCATGCTACGTATTGATAATAATCAAAACCATTCTCTATGTACGACTGCTTCTGGGCTTCTGTCTGAACTCTTGCAAGTTCTGTAACCATCAGTCTCATTGCGTTACTCTTGCTGACTCCAAATCGTTTTTCTAAATGTCTCGCAAGTACGCTTGGATGCTTTCCTTGAATCAATCCTTCCTGAAGAAGTTTATCAATCTCTGATTTTAGCATTGACTGATGAGCCCATATACGTTCGGACCAAGTTGCATTTTTATAAGATGCGTCAACGATCGCTCTTGCCTTTTTCGCATTATCATTGATCGTCTTTCCTAGGATACCTGCTTGTTTCCGCATTTCTTCCTCAGTTCGCTGCGTGAACACATCTCCAAACATCTTCTCTATCTCATCGTAACCACCTACTAGGTGCATACCGATATTAGCCTTTAGTAATTCCAACCGGTTGATTTTCATTGCTACATTATAATATCTCATCTCATCATTGGCTTTCTTGGAGAGGTCTTTGCCTTTAACATAACGTTTCGCTTTCTTGGCATATGCATCAATGTCGATCTTTGCGATCCGTTTCTTGGCTTCTGCCATTGTGATTCCTTCTGCTTTTGCATATTTCACATAGAATCCGTTGATCTCTTTTTCTATGTTATCAAGCATGTTTGCATAGATATCGTCAAGTTTCTTTTGATGTTCTGCTTCATTTTTGATGTTTTGCTTTCTTTGACGTTCTTCACGCTCTCTCCAGTAGTTTTTACTGCTCATTTGCTTTATCCCCAAACATCTGTTGCATTACTGCATCTTTCGGCTTCTCTTCCTCTTTCTCGATGCGTTCAATCTCTACTTTTGGATTATCTACAACACTTAAGACTCCTAGCTGGGTTTCCTGTGATACAACACCAGAAAGATTCTGTGCGATCTGACTTTCTTCCAGTAAGTTTGCCGGAACGTTTGGTGTGAATTTGTAATGTAATTTCACCCAGTCATCTTTTTCTATACCCATATGTCTGCTTGGATTGCTAAAGATGAGCTTGTATCTTCGGTTCATTCCGGATGTAAATTTGCGTTCCTTGGTTTTTCTAAGATTGTTCATTGCCTGCAACTTATACGCCATTGCAATGCCAGAAGCTGTACCAAAATTCTCATCGCTAATGTTGGCCACCATGGCAATCTGAAATATTAATTTTTCCAAGCGATCAATCAAATGTTCCTGTGTTACATCTCCATCTGGCTTCTGCAAGAAATCGATTATCAGATTCTCAGCATCTCCATCGAAGTTGATCACACGGTCTGATCTAATATGTTTCAATTCGTCTTCATCTAGTAATGTTCCTATAATCTTTAAATAGGCATCCGCAAAATAATCTACATCATTCGCCTTTTCACTAACCGCTTTATTATATGCGTTGATCATAGACATCACTGGTTCAAAGATTCCCTGGCATTCTTTATTTTCCTGATACTCTGTCGCTGGAACTCCGTCAAAGTAATGTTCCTTTTCTTCTTTATCCCATACGATCTTTCCTTTCAATGTAAACCATCGGACCTTCAGTTCGTCCGATACGCTGCCATGCAGTACATTATCTACATCTCTATACAAACGAACAAAATAGCGTTCCTTTCTAAGAACTGAATCATCATAAATCATAAAAGCTTCCATTGGATCTAAATATACAATTCCTACATTTCCAGCATCATCGTTGTAATACATCTCATAGCCCTTACCAAAAATGCTGCAGATTTTTGATAATTCTGCATTGTTGTCGTCCTGATCATTGTACTGATCAAGGAACTCAACATAATCTTCTATCGCTTCTTCTCCATCATCCACTATGATTTTGATTGGATTCCCGATAAAATAACCATTCATTGTATCAACGATATATTTTGCAAAGTTTACTGCAATTCGATTATCTGGTTTCCACTCTGGTTTCGGTTTTTCGTGAAAGATCGGATAGTCTGTTTGGTATGCATCGTCCAATGGTTTATATCGAAACGTAACTTCTGCAGCATGTCTCATGATAAACTGACTAAGTTTCGCATCTGTTAACTCTTCGTCAGATGATATCCTATAAATTTCTTTACGCATTATATTCCTCCTTTCACTTTTGTGTTTAATCTTGGTTTCTGCTTACGTTCTTCTTCAATCGAATAACGCAGCATAGCCATTGCATCATCAAAAAATGGAACTGGCTCATCTAGATAAGTATTTGTTCTCTCATCTTTCTTCCACTTCCATTGCTGTATTTCTTTAATTGTGTTTACACAGCTTGGATAGATGTGTATCCTATGCTGTTTAAGATAATCAATCTGAGCACTGACGCTGTTTGGCTCTTTCTTTACTCCTTTTGCTCTATAGCCTGCTTTCTTCCACATCTTGATTCGATCTGGTTCCGCAGAGTCACACCACATTCGAAGCTTTTTGTTGAATCTTCCTGCTGCCAGTTTAATGATCTCCTCTGTATCCATCTCATACACATACAGTTCCTGGAAGAGATACAGATCACCATCCTTAAATCCAACCTCCCCGATGCAGTTGGCATGATTGAATCCAAAGTCCTGTGCATTTACGATATAATCAAAGTGTTCTGGTGTACGATCAAATTCTTCTATGACATAATTTTTAATGATTAATCCTGCAACTTCTCCCCATTCGCCTAGACCATAGACTCTATATCCTTCTGGATCTACTTCTTTACGTCTTAGCATTCGTCTGTGATATGCTTCATCGATGAATCGGTTCTTTTCGTAAGTTGACTGGTGTGTGAGTACATCAGGATCAGCACGATCAAAGAACACTTTCTTGATCCAGTGGTGTGCTGATACAGGGTTAAATGTCATTCTAATCTGATAGAACTGTCCTTCTAGCAATTCTCCTCTCAATCGGTCGTCAATGATTTCAAAATCCGACTGTGTGATCTCTGTTGCTTCTTCTATCCAAACATCGGTAAGTTTCCCTCGCTTGAATGTGATTGATTTCAGTTTTTCTCTCTGTCTTTCATCATTCACTCCTCTAAATATAATCTGATTGTGATTACTCTTGCACTCTATGATCATATTCGATGCATTGATATACCAGTATCGCTTATACCGTTCTCCAAACATCCGAAAAATAGCACCCTGCAATTCTGCAAAAGTGCTATCTCTATTTGTTACATCCGCTTTTCGGACACATAAAAGATTTCTGCCAGGATCACTCATGAGCCTTAGGATATAGTGCTGTGCTGTATCCATACTCTTTCCAGATCCAGCAGAACCCTTCATGACGATGTATCGTTTTTTACTACGATCAACTTCTTTAAAACAAGGATTTGCCTGTACTTTTATGTTCATCCAGTATCATCCTCACCATAGTCGATTGTAATGTTTAGATCCATATCGGCATCAAGTTCAACTTTATCAGTAAACATACCAAGATGTTTCCCTAAAAGTTCCAATGCTTTTAATTTATCATATGGTTTTATCTCAAACCCATCTCTTCCTTTTTTGATTACCGCTATAGCTTTCTTCTGATCATCCGTAAGTTCGTCTGTTAATTTGGGTTCTACAGTGCGATATTTAACAACATTCCCTTTATCATCCAACAGTGGAAATATCTTTCCATCAATTTGAACTGTTGCATCTTTTTCTACGATTTTTGCATAATTAGTTGCATCTGCGAATGCTATATTAGCTAATTCATTAAGCACTTGATCTTGTGTGATTTCTGTTCTTTCGCTCCGCTCCTGCATTCGAACACTGATATACTCGGACACATCTTTAATTTTTAGTAATCTACTTGCGGCAGCGGCCGCTACATCTCCATCCTTTACTCTTGGATACGCAACTCTGTAAGCCCGAGATGCATTCAGATCTATCAGGTATTCATCAGCAAATAGTTTTCTTTTTTCTGTTAATGCCATCTAGGCTCACTCCTTTCTCTAAAATGGACCTCCAGGGACTCGAACCCTGGACCGATCGGTTATGAGCCAATTGCTCTGACCTGCTGAGCTAGAGGTCCTTATGCCGGATTGCTCCGGCTTTTATTCTTCTGTGTGGCATGTATTTGTCGGCTTCTTATACACGTCCTCATATAGTTCCTGTTTGTCTCCGTTATACGTGTATTCTGCGTAGATGCCGTCACCGCTTACTGTAGTAGATACTAGGCATTTGTAGTTCTGTAATGTCTTGCAGCTCCATACAACAAATACATTACTCAGATCAACCGGTTGAACGTCGTTAAGTCCTTTGTATGGGTTATCGCTCTTGTTATACCAATCAACCATTTTTCTTTTGCAAACACTCTGGAAGTGATCCATTCCTGTAATAATCATTTTGCTTCTCCTTTTACTCAGACATCAAATCTACATTTTCAATTGCTGCCCTTGCTTCAAGCACTGCAATATACTCAGACATTGCTTTGATCTGCATGTTGTAAATGCTACGTGGGCAAGTTGGTTCAAACTCAAGTGTTCCATCATCCCACTTTTTAAGCATTCCCTTTAATCCTTCATAACGAATTACTAACTGAGCATATTCTGCCTTGAAACGTTCTTTATAATCTGTACTTATCATGCCAACAGCTGTTGCCGGTAATTTGTTTTTGTCATATTCGATATAATCAGCTTCGAACATTTCTTTTGGCAACCACTGCTCATGTCCATTCTCATATTCCATCAAGTATCCTTCATCCGTCGGATCTTCATCTGCAGGAATCTGCCATCCTCGATAATTGTTATAATCACCTCTTGTCATCGGTTCTGCTTTAACGATTTTTGTTCCAATGTACTGTTTCATTCGTTACCATCCTTTCTAAATTTAGACATAAAAAGACTCGGGGTCCGAAGATCACCCGAGTTCATTCATAAGTAAAAAGAAGAGGATTAATTATGAATATTCATTCATCATTTTTCCTTAGCTTATATATTAAACCTTTTTCCTACGACAGTGGGCGACATTTATTCATTTTCTGCAAAAAATCTTTCATTTCTCTTCTGCAGATTCTTTTCATTGTAAAAGACTTAAAATTATTTCCTCCCATTGGCTGGTAAGGTCCAAAGCATACCACAACCTTCTTGCCTGGTATTCTTTTCGATTATATACAGGCTCACAGGTTACCGTAGCATAGTATTTAGATCCATAGCTTTGACGGCTGGGATTATGCTTGTCCATCTCAAAATACTCAAAAAGACTTCTCTTATTGCCAAATGTTCTCTTATAGTCTGCACGCAGGGATTTATTGATTTTCTTAATTGCTGCACTGTTTCCTTTCAGCTGAGGAAGCTGATAAAGATACTTTGCACTCATTCTTCCATATTTTCATACTGCCCCATCCCTTCCCTTTCCAATGCTTTATGCCTCTTCATTAATCTCCTTTAACAATTTTTTCTTCTGCTTTTCATAGATCTTAGGCAGCAAAAGCAAAAGTACAATACACACCGCCATTCCCAGTATTCCTGCAAAAAACAATATTATTCCCATAGGACTCGTCCTCCTAGCTCAGCCAGCCGTTTTGTACGGCCTGATTATACAGGTCTTCCAACCGCTGCATTTCCATATCATTCACATTATTTTCCAGCTGCTCCTGATAGAGTTCCTGTGCTTTTTTGTAGTACTCGCTAAAGCTCTTATAGCTTCTGCTTTCCTTGGGCAGTGCAGCCTGCTTTGCAACCTCCAAAAATGCCAGACCTTTATAAGTACGGTAATTTTCTCCATAGTTTTCCTGAAGTTCAGAAAGAATCTCTGCTGATTTTCCGTATTCCTTCATATTCTGATACAAGGTAGATAGATTATATTCTGTCTCATAATCCTCCATTCCCTGATTTTTTATCTGTTCAAATACTGCAATTGCCTTCTCATAATAACTGGTATCATTCTGCATATTTCCAAGTTCACTATAGACCCCTGCCAGTTTTTCCAGAATTCCGATATTATATTCCTTTGGAAGGGAACCTCTGGCCTGTTCCAGAAGGGACGCAATCTCTTCTTTTCCACCAGCACTGCTGTCCAGATTTTCCATGGATTTAGCTGTCATTAAATATGCCCGCATTTTCAGGTCGTTGTCCTGGGTTTGGCTGATACAGTCAGAAAACTGAGTTTTCGCCTCCTCATACCTGGAAGATGCAAGCAGAATTTCACCTTCTACATACTTTACATTCACAGAATCCAATCCATTTTCCTTTGCTTTTCCAAGAATTTCTTCTGCCTGGTCAAAATCCCCTTTTCTTGCCAGTATGATGGCATAATTCCGGTAGTAATCCCCATTTAAAGGCGATAGGGTAATAGCTTTTTCATAGCATTCTGCAGCGCTTTCATAATTCTCCATATTTTCATAGGCATCTCCCAAAATGCTGTACACACCATCTATGTTCTCTGTGTTTTTGAGGAGTTTGGGATTAGACAAAATCTGGGAATTGATAAAGTCAATACAATCCCCGTAACGTCTTTGCTGACTCAGGGAAGCAGCCTTTTCATAGTATGCATCCAGGCGGTCTGGCAGGATTTTGACTGCTTTTTCATAATAAACTTCACTGTTGTCATAATCCTGCTCTGACACGCAACGGCTTTCCTTTTGAATCAGTTTTTCGTACTCCACTACTTTATCTTTTCCCATGCGCACATATCCCAAAATCGCCATTGCGCAAAATACCACCGTTCCTGCAAGGACTGCACAATATCCGGCACGCTGTTTTTTTACAAGAGATCTGTAGCGTTTATCCTTCTGGGAAATATTCTGAAGATCTGTCATCAGCTCTTTGGCACTTTGATAGCGCTTTTCCGGATCCGGTTCCAGACATTTCATGATGATTCCGGCAAACACATCATTGATATTTTCCATATTCTCCCGGATATCCTCCACATATCCATCCGGATCTGCCTCCGGCTTCACTCCCGTGAGAATATGATATATGGTTGCCCCCAGACTATATATGTCAGAACGGGCATCTATATTTCTCCACATAGAATGATCTGATTCGTTTTGATTGTAATGAAAAGCCGAAATCTGCTCCGGAGCCGCATAGCCTTTGGTATAACCGCCGATCCATGCATCATCACTGTCAAGAGTAGCAGAAATATTAAAATCAATGAGACAGATGTTTCCCTCCGGCGTCAACATGATATTTCCCGGTTTTATGTCCCCATGGACAATTGGGGGAGTCTGTCCATGGAGATAACATAAAACAGAACACATCTGCTTCATCCAGATCATCACCGATTTTTCCGGAAAAATCCTTCCTGCATCCAGATATTGCTTAAAAGAATTTCCCGGAATAAAATCCATAACTGTGTATATGTCACCATTTACAGTGAGAAAATCCAATACCTGGGGAAGTCCTGTATGATGAAGATGTTTCAAAAGATCTGCCTCTGCCCGAACATCCACAAAGTCTTTTATATCTGATTTTATCTGCTTCAGCACCACATACTTTTTCAGATTTTTGTGGTATGCCTGATAAACCACTCCACTGTTTCCGCTTCCTATTTTTCCTATGATCTGATAAGTTTCTGGAATATCCTCAAACATATATGTCCGTCCTTAATTTTAGTATAAATTCGTATTGTCCTGTACATTAACATTTAAGCTTCCGGTTCCGGCATCCATTTTTCCGCTCAAAATCACCAGATCCTGCACGCCTTCCTCTTTGGAAGCCAGTCCATTTGCCACTGGATCCGGCACTGCAGACAAATCCTGTCCCGGATTGTTCACAAGATCCATGGTATCCAGCACACCGGTGCTTTCCGTAATCCAGCTTCCGCTAAGTCCTGCAGATGCAGCAGAGGACATAAAGGAATCGCTTCCGCCCTCCGCAGCTGTTCCACGGTCATTATTAAAATATACCGTTGATCCGTTAAGGATCGTAACTGCATTTAGCATAGAACAGGTACCGCCAGAAATGCTGTAGGTTTCCAGACTGGTACGTACACTTGGTGTGCCCTGGCCTTCCTCTACATTAGAATAGTTGGAAACAATGCCAATTATAAAGCTGCCTCCCTGATCTTTTAAGAAACAGGTCTGGCTCATTTCATAACTCATATCTGACATTGCCTGACTCAGTCCATTGGTGCAGGGAACTGTAGTGGAAGCCAGCTCCACGGCTGAATTATTCACACGGTAAATATCCCACACAATCTGTCCGGACTGAACCCGTATCACCAGAAGTTCCGGAAGAGTGTCACCATCCAGATCTGCTTTATGCACTCCCAGCACTCCATCCAGACCCATCACAGAGCCAGTTCCATAGTCATAGCTAACTGCCTGGGAAGTAATCTGCGTATACATTGGCCAGATATTTTCATTTACATATGCCTCCAGAAGCTCATCCGGTGATGCAGCAGCTTCTTCACTTCCTGCATTTTCATCGTATGTATCTTCTTCATATCCATTTTCATCGTATCCTGTGGAATCTCCGGAAACCTCACTGCCCGGATTTTCCTCCGGACTGATCACTTCCATACCACTATCTGCAGCCTGACTGTCATCGGAAGGGATAGTTGCTACCTGCTCACCATTGTTTTCTTCCAATGTGTAATCACTGCCCGGAGCAGGTTCCGGTCCCCAGTAGTCATCATCTAATGCAGCCCCGTCATCTTCCGGATTGTAATAGGTTCCATCTGTTGTTGCTTCCGGAATTCCATATTCTGTCATGGTGACTTCTTCCGCATTTTCCGCTGGTGCCTCAGTGCTGACATCTGTAGTTTCCTGTGTGCTGTCCTCTGGCACAGGTTCCGTGGTGGAAGGATCTTCTACGGGCTGTTCTTCCGGATTTTCTCCCTCTGAAGTGTTTTCCTGATCTGGCTGTTCTTCCCCGTTCTGTGCATCTTCTTCCTCTGGGGTCTCACCTGGCAGCGTTACCAGATTTTCCAGTTCCTGATAGCTTCCGGCACAGTCCTCCGTACTGGGATGATCAAGAATATTCAAAGAAATCATTCCGGTATTGGCACCCATAAGTCCATTTACATAGGCAACATCCTGTACACCGTTCTCAATTGCCGCCATACCATTTCTCAGAGGATCTGGTACGCCGGATACACTCTGTCCCGGATTGCCTGCCAGATCCATAGCAGCCAGAAAATCTGCACTTTCCGAAATCCAGCTTCCATCCATTCCCATTGTATTTAATGCAGCTACAAAATCGGCGGTTCCGCCATTGTCTGTATCATTACCAGTAGAAGTACGTATTATTGTACCATTTCTCATGGCAACAGCATCCTTCATCACAATATTGTCACCATCCAGTGTATACAGTTCCACATCAGTCTGTGCCACTCCGGCTCCTGTACCGGCATCATTTCCATTGCTGTTTGATGCAATTCCGATGCTAAATGTACCGCCCTCATCCTTCAGGAAGCAGACCTGTGTCATGCCATAATTGCATTCCGGCACAACAGTCAAAAGGCAACTGTTATATGCCTGTATGCTGCCTGTCAGAACCACCTGGGAGTCCTTTACCCGATAAATGTCAAAGCCCATTGCTCCATTATACAGATTTACAACCAGCAATTCCAGATTTCCATCTCCATCCAGATCTTCAACCTGATAGGAAACAGTTCCATTTACATCAACAATCTTGCCGGAAGCACAGTCATAGGACGCAGTCAGGTTCTCAAGCAGCGGACTGGTTGACAAAATATTCTGCTCTACATAATTGTACAAAATTTCTGAAGGATCTCCCTGGGAAACTGCCGGAACCTCCGGATCACTGGTAATTTCCGGATTTCCCGGTTCCTGCGGAATCTCTGTAACTCCCGGGTCTTCCGGATCCTGTGGGATATCTGTGATTCCCGGATCTTCTGGATCCTGTGGGATTACCGTAACTCCCGGGTCTTCCGGATCCTGTGGGATTACCGTAACTCCCGGATCTTCCGGATCCTGTGGGACATCTGTGACTCCCGGATTTCCCGGTTCCTGTGGGATATCTGTGACTCCCGGATTTCCCGGTTCCTGTGGGATATCTGTGACTCCCGGGTCATCTAAATCAATACCGGGGTCTGTATCTCCTCCAGGTGTAAAATCACCGTCTGGTACGGGCGTAGGTGTTGGTGTCGGCGTAGGCGATGGCGTAGGAGTAGGTGTTAGCGTAGGTGTTGGTGTTGGCGTTGAAGCAGGCTCAGTTTTAGATTCATTGCTGCCTACAGAGCCCACACCTGACCTTTCCTGTGCAATCTCCATAATAGACTTGTTATCATCAGCTTTTGGAAGACTGATTTCTTCTTTATTTACCTGTACGATCACATACAAAGTCTTTGTAGCTTCTTCTTTCTGTGAACTTACATACTCTGCCTGTTTTTCATTTCCTGCTGCCAGGAACAGCTGATTGGTGGTGTCATAAGTCTTCTGATATTCCTCTGTTTTTTTCTCCCAGTCAATCTTCTTATTTTCTGCCTCTTTCTTGCTCATGTCTTCCAGATTCTGATTGGCAAGGGTCAGGTATTTCAAAGCTCCCTCCGGATCCTTTTTCTCGTTGCAGACTTTTGCAAGTCCCAGAGCTGCATCGGAGGATTTTTTGTCAATACTTAATGCCTCGTTAAAAGCGACCTCTGCTTTTTCATAATCTGCACTTTCCAGGTATCGGTTACCTGCCTCAATCTTTTTTTCCAGCTTGCCTGCTGAGGTCTGCTGGGGATTGGTCAGAAGAACTGCGCCAAGCACTGCAATACCGCAGGCTCCGGCTACGCCCACTGGGATCAGGATTTTTTTATCCAGCTTTTTATTTGTCTTCGGCGGGATTGGAGTTCCGCAATAGATACAAAACTGCTGTCCGTCTGCCACTTTCTTTTTACATTTGGGACACCTCATAATCTTCATTCCTCCCCGGTTCTGAAAATGAATTCTTCATCTGAAAGCCTTACTGTGCAGCCATCTGTCAGCAGACAGCTTTCTTCTTTTTCCAGCTTATTATCATTTACATAAGTAAAATTCAAAGATCCGTCGTCTGCGATATAATATTCGCCCATCCGATAAGTAATGGTACAGTGTTCACGGCTGACTGTGGGATTTTCTTTTATCCAGATATCCACTGCCAGTCTCTTTTTGCCGATCTTTGTAGTCGTTTTTACAATATGGAATTTCTCTTTTGTCTTTATATTTTCCAGATAAGCTTTTCCATTTGGCTTTGGAATCAGCAGCATGGTTTTCTCGTCATCTTCATAATCAGATAGTAAAACGGTTCCATCCTCATCCTCGTCTTCATCTTCATCCAGGAATTCCTGGAAATTTTCTTCTCTGGAAGCGGTATTTTTCTCCTCCTGCGGTGCGGTATACTGCTCCTCCTGCGGCGCAGTATATTTCTCTTCCTGCGGTGCAGTATATTTCTCTTCGTTTCTCCAGTTTGCAAATGCAGACTTTTCTTCTACTGGCTGGGAAGGGCCGGCACCGATCTCCTCATATAAAGGTTTCTGCTGGTATCCTGGTTCAGGAGCAGCCGGTTTCAGTTCTTTCTGGAAAAAGTCCTCAAGATCATCCTTTTCTTCGCCCCATTCTGAAACCTTGTTCTCTTTTGAACGTACATTATTGTATGTATTATAGACCTCTTCCGAAGAGGGAACCGGAATTTCATCCGGCAAAGGAGGCATCTCGATCCGGTCAAAATCCGGTTTTGACATTTCCACTTTTGGTGCGGCTTTTGAATCCAATTTTGATGGTGCAGCTTTTTTCACAGGCTCTTCTTTCCATTCCTCTTCCCAGGGATCTTTATCCCAGGGATCTGAAGCCTTTCCCCATGAATCTTCCTTTGGCTTTGCCTCTTTCTTTTCCACAGCCATAGCTGGAATACAGATCAGATTGATTTCTTTTTCAAAATCGTCCACATACATATACCTTTTTTCCTGGATGATATTTTCCATGGAGATTCCAGCCTGTGCAAAAGCCCTCAGCAATTCTGAAAGCTTGCGCTCCATTTCCTGACGCTGACCGGCGCTTGCTTCACTTTGCCATGCCAGGTAATTGGTTTTTCCGGAAATATTATAGACAAACTGAAGAGTGTCTTCCTGCCTTACCTCTACATTCAGCAAAAATGGATTCCGGTTTATAAATCCAACTCTCTTGTGATCCACCTGGATCACATCTTCCGGCGTTCCTATGATTTCTCTTTTTCCCTTAGTACAGTCATAATGAAACTTCATTTTCCCAATCCTCCTTAAAATATATCCAGCTGTATAAAACTCCATGTACCATTGTTCATAACCGGGGCAAGCCCCTTTCCTGTAAAGCATTTCGCCCCGTCAAAAACAGGCGTGATCAGGTAATCCCCGTTGCCTTTTATATACCCCCACAGATCATTCTCTTCTACAGGTGCATAACCAATCTCTGAAAAACTGTCCGCATCCTGATATCTGCATTCCTGTACCAGTTCCCCAGAGATGGATACAAATCCCCATTTTCCATCTTTCTGAACTGCTGCAGGCTGGTCGGAAACAAAAGCTCTCGCATTTTCAAAAGTATCTTTTCCAATTTGCAGGCCCTCACTGTCAATCAGCCTGTATGCATCACTGCTTTTTGCAAAAACCACGCCATTTCTGCTGCAAAATCCCCAGTCATCCCGAATCACATCATCAAACTCAAATTCCGTGATCTGGTTCAATTTTGCATCTACCAGTGCCCATTTTCCACCCTTACACACAGCAGCCATGGAAGAAAATACCGGTGTGGCTGCATCATAGATAAACTCTGTTACTGGCTGAAGATCAAAGTTCAGATACCCCCATTTTCCATTCTGGCAGGCAGGGATCACTCCCTCATTGGCAATTCCCAGTTCCTGGCAATCTACATCAGCCACCCGCCTTTTGTAATTGTTTTCATCTATAAAATAAGTCTCATTTTCTGTTTTCACCGGTGCAAAATTATTGGAACCAAACACTCCGATGTCATTGTACTGAGGCCAGATCACCGTTTTTCCAGTGGCATCCACAAGTCCCATCTGGCTATTCATCTGCACCTTCATATAACCGATACAGGGATTGGAAATGTATTCATATTCCTGACTGTACCTGGTATATCCCCCTGCCAGGGTCTGAAGCTTTGCATTCAAAGATTCACTGCCGTTTTTTTTGATCTGTCCCTTTAAAAGTGCAATGGCATCTTCCTTTTTATCCAATGCCAGATAATGATCTGTCAGGGTAAGCACCGCTTCCTCGTTGTCTTTCTCCAAATTTATGGCTTCCAGCATCATTTGCTCGTAATTTTCATCTTCGCCTAACTGTTCATATGCCTCTGCTATCTTATAATACAGATTCACGTTTTTCGGATTGTATTTCAGAGCTTCCTGATAATCCAGGATAGCATCATAATAGATGCCTTTTGCTTCCATTTCCTGCGCATTTTCTAAAAGTTTTTGATACTCCTGCGGCTTCTCAATATAATTGCTTACCGCACTGTACCATGCTCCGCCCAAAAGCAGCAAAACTGCTGCGATTACCATTTTTTTCATAATCAGAACCCCAACAACATAATCAAAATCGTACCGGCTGCCAAAAACGGAGCCAGCGGTATGGCATCCTTCATGGATACCTTTTTCCTTGCAAGCTGGATACAGGAATAGATTCCTGCCAGCAATAGCCCTGCTACCATAACTGTCCACACCAGAGACATTCCAAGATAAAAGCCCAGCACAGCAACCAGCTTCACGTCTCCAAGTCCAATGCTCTTTCTGGACAGAACATAGGCCAGAAGAAATACCAGAAAACCAAGCAGCATTCCACCAAAGGCTGAGATCAAAAGTTCTTTTGCATATGTCGGGTATGCCAGCAGATCTCCTGCCAGCAATAGCGCCCGAATTCCAAGCATCACCAGAAGGATCTTATTTGGAATGATCCTTTTCTCCAGATCAATTGCCCCTATGGGAATAAGGAAAAACGTAAGGCACAGATACCTTATGATTTTCAGCCAGTGATATCCATAGTTCCACCAGAGAAAAGTTCCCAGGACACACAAAATTGCTGTGAAGATCAGATTTCTCTTTTTCAGTATCATTTCTTTCATATAATCCGTTACTCCTTCTCACACTCCCGACCAGACTCTTGTCGAGGCACAGACCCGGTAGTGTCTGGGGGCCATTACAAAAAACGGCATCCTGCTGTTCAGATCAAAATCTACCACCAGCCGGATATCCCTTGATTTATTCTGGCACCAGGCAGTTTTCTTCATAGAGACATTTGTAATCCCCAGGATCTGCATGTATTCCTCTGCACTGTGGCTGCCCCCGGCAATGGAAAGCTGCTGCTCCACACAGGATTTTGCAACGGTATTGACCATATAGGAGGCCACTCCGTTCACTGCATCTTTTTTCATTGCCAGAAGGACTCCATTGATAAACTCGCTGGGATTCTCCACATAACCCTTTGCCTTTTCAACCAGCTTTTCCCCTTCATCTCCGATCTGATTGATGTTATCTATCACATCAGTACCCTGAACAGCCTTCTCAGTGGCGCTTTGAATGGTGTCCAGATTTTTCTTGATGGAATCCATGTCCTGTTCAAACTTTTCATTTTTTGTTGTCATATTATCCAGGGAATCCAGAATCCCTGTTTTTTCCAGAATGTAGCTATACTGAGCCACCTGTTTCACAGCCTGATCTGCCGCATACTGCATCAGCATCTGCGCCCTTGCAAAATACACCAGATTGTAGATGGTGAGAAACGCCATCAAAAACAAAGGCAGAAACAGCGCAGCTTCCACAGTTATGGATGCCCTTTCTCTATTTTCCTTCATATTCAGCTCCTGCTATGTTACCACTTATTTCATGCCCAAAAGCATCCTAATACGCCATCACACTCTTATATCGGATCACCTTTTTTCCATCCGAAGAGCCCTCTTTTCTTCCAAGAAAATCCGGAACCTTTGGCAAAAATGTAGTAGACACCTTCACTTCTGCCTGAATCTGCAGCATGGTATATTTATCCTTTAATTTGGACTTTGTATTCAGCTGGATACAGTCACCGGTACGGGCCAGAAGCCTTTCCTCGCTGTTTCCATCAATGAGTGCGATCAGAACAAAAAGTTTCATATATTCTTTATAAGTCATTTTGATGTCTTTATTTCCACGCCAAACTGCCACTTCCTCCCCTTTTGCAAGGCTTGCCACATCCTCACAGGAATAGGTCACAGCCACACAGCACAGATATCCGTATTTAATTATGGGATAAAGCCAGGCCTGGCCTGTAGCAGCGGAAATGGAACTGGCAATTGCGCTTGCCTGGGCATTTAGTGTCTTGTCACTAAACACATAGATGCCATTGATTGCCAGACGGATGCCATAGAGAATACTCACTGCATAAGTGACATTCTCTGAGGTTTTTGACTTTCCGTAGAGGATATACTCCACCTCACCTTTGGAAATATAGTGGCTGCTCAGCTTTGCATTACTAAGGGACTGATCATCTTCCTTTGTGGTAAGACAGTTGAACATCTCCGTCATATACTCCATAAGATAAGCTTTTTCCAGTGTTTTTCCACTAATCTGATCCAGACCATTTAAAAATGCACTGAATTTCTCTGTAAATCCGTCACTTTTGGTCAGCTTGTCCACCATCTTCTCATCATCGGTGTCTATGGAATCCGAACTTTTCCCAGTTCCCGATTCCGCTGTAGCCCCTGCAATGCCGCTTGGAAAATCATCCGGGTAGGTCATGCCCTCCACTTTCTTCAGATCCTTGCTGTCCTGATTTTTCAGGGTGTTTAAAAGATCGCTGTAGGAATTGCTGGCATCCTTGGCCTCCTGCTTCTTTTCCTGCTGTTTTCCTTTGGCATCCTCATCCTCAGATTCTTCTCCTACTTTCTGAAGAACCTCCGTATAAAATTTCTCTGTAGATGCATCCTGAAAAGTAAAGTTCATATAATCAGTCTGCAAAATATCACTGTGGGAATTCCAGAAAAGATTGATGGCATCTGTCTCTCCCTGATTGATCACATAGGAACCTTCCGTGCTGTCCACTGACAGGGATTTCAGATTCTGAGGAATTTTTTTCAACTCTTTTCCATAGGTTTCAAATGCCTTGGCAGTCTGACCATTATATTCCAGGCAGCTGATCAGACTTTTTACATCCTTTTCCTCTATTTCCAGCTGATCCAACTCCTCATCCAGGTCGGAAACATCCTCTCCCAGACGGATCAGTTCATTTTTGCTCTCTTCACAGGCTTCCCTGGCAGGCTTGATCTGTTTTTCCCACACAGAAAGCACCTCATTTAAGGCTTTTACCCCTTCTGAGGAGGAATCCTGAATTGCCTTTGCCTGATCCATGTAGCTGTCGATGGTGCTTTGGAATGCCGCTGCCTTCTCATTGTGGATCTGATCCATTTTATCGATGGACTGGCTTACAATTGACCCAATATTATTAAAAGCAGTGATCTCCTCCTGGGTAAATCCATTTTCCTCTGTCACACCAGGTGCCAGGCTTTCCCGAGACTGGTACAGGGCAATGGAAGCCACCAGATCTGCATAAGTATAATAATCAAACTCTTCGGATTCCCACACCTTTGCCCCGGCTAGAAGCTTCCGAAAAGCGGTTACATCAATTTTTCCGCCATGCATTCCCGGCACCGCAGTGGTTCCATACATATAATTTTCCAGAGAACGGGCAGCCAGCCAGAAGATGGCGCCTTTTTTATATTCTTCCAAAATAGAACTCTGCACAGATGAAAAACCATCCACGTTGGAAACGGCATCAATATGCTTTTCCACCTCTTCTTTTGCCTTTTTCAAAGGCTCCCCGATCTTTTTCAGGGCTTTTCCGTATTTGGTCTTATTCTTGATATGTTCTCTTTTTTCTTTCATATTTTTCAGAGGAAGCTTTTTCATTTTTTCCAGAATATCATTGACGATATATACCGGTCCTCTGATCTTCATATATTCCATAATCTGCTGTCTTAGCACATCTGTCTCAGCCAGGGAAGTCCCCTTCACACCGGAAGCGGTAAGCCCGTTTTCCCCAAGCTCCATCTGAAGCATAGAATGAAGAGTCTCCTTTTCCTCTCCGATGTCAATGCCACAGGATTCCTTGAAATATCCCTGAAGTGTATCTTTTACCTTCGCAGAATCCGGGGCGTCTGCCATAGCCAGCAGTCCATATTCGTCTTTTAATTTTTTGTCATATCTTGAAAGTGCCGCATTCATGGTCAGGTCTCCTGCACCGGATACCACAGTTTTTGCGGCATACAAACGGGAGACATCTACAACAATTCCACTGAAAATGAGCATTGGCAGCAAAATCAGTGCCAGAAACACGGAGATCGCTCCTCTATTTTTTCCCATGAAAAACTGCATATGTCTCCCCCTCGTACCTTTTGTTTTTAAAATATAATTTCTTTTACTCTGTTAAACTTCTGAATAAATTCATTGGCCTTTCCATCCAGTCCCAGCTTTTTCAGAAGAAAATTTCCCATATCCCATGCAAGATCAATATTTCGCACAAAATCTGTGGAATTCATCACAGGCTGGTAGGCAGCGGCATATAAAGTCAGTGAATCCTTTACGCCCAGATACCGTAAAATTCCAGGGGTTGGAATTTTGTATTGGATTTCTGCGTAAATAGTTTTTGATAAAGCATTATTTTCCATCCGGACAGAGGCCTTTGTGGTTCCCATGGAAAAAAGCGCGCTTGTCTTTTCCAGTGCCTCCTGATACCCGGAAAGTCTCTCCAGATTTTTGGAGGACATTCCCAGACGGTAAATCTTCGTAAGGCTGCCTCCGTATGCATCATAATAATTCTTTACCTGTTTTTCTGTAGGGCCATTTTCCCAGGAAAAATCAATTGCCGAGTCCTCCAGCAGATTTTCCTGGGAAAACTCCTCATATCCGGGATAGGCAATTTCCCTGGTACACATAGAAGCCACTCTCTCCACCTGAAAGAAAAAATAGCTTTCCTGGATCTTAAACAATCCAAGGTAAATGATCACCATCACGATTCCAATGGTAATGGGAAAGTAAATGGATGCTTCTACAATTATGGCACCGGACTCCCGATTGTCTTTCATAAATTACTGACCTAAAGTATCAACTGCATTATCCGTCTTGTCAAATACATTGCCAAGTAATGTAGTCAGTCGATCCTTAAAAATAACAGCCAGTGCGATCACAACCACAACGATCAGAACAATGGTAATGATCTCCACAGCACCTTTTTCCTCGGATTTGAAATCCTCCCGGAAATTTTTCCATTTAAACTGTGTACTGATCCATAATTTTGTAAGTACGTCTTTCATAACTTGTATCCTCCTTGATTTTCCCTTTTATTAAAAACGGCAAAACCGCTTCTAACCCATTCCATTCATCATCGGAACCAATACCAGGATCAGAATTCCGATAAAGATCAGAAACACCGGCAGCAAAAGCTTGGAATTTGCTTTTTCGCCTTTTTGTTTCACTTCATTTTTCTTCATTTCCCACATCTCGTCGGAAAGGTCATTCAGAAACATGGCAAGCTCTTCATTACCTTTTTTCAGGTTCTGTATGATCAATGTGGAAAATTTCTTCACTTCTTTGACACCGCAGCGCTCCGCAAAATTCCGGTAAGCTTCGATCTCCATCACACCATTTTCGATTTCCAGACTGGTCTGCTGCATCTCGATATATAGCTGACGTGTTCCGGTTATGGCCGTTCTTTTCCAGGCATCCCG
>OLOW01000234.1_pt1 | contig 34459 bp, 24 predicted proteins | sample 1672801 | NCBI WGS metagenome assembly OLOW01 (sample SAMEA3136725, study PRJEB25190) | human gut metagenome | biome: human gut; feature: human-associated habitat; material: faeces | place: Austria | collected 2013 | reverse complement strand
AACGAATTATTTTCTTGATTTAGACCTATTCCGGATGCGCTCGCGGAGGGCGAAAAGCTCGCGCGCCTCGCGGGGATTCCGGTCGCGGCGGTGACGGCGGCGGTGCCGTTGTCCTGCGCCAAAGCGGTGCGGATTCAAAACCTGACAAAACAACTGTTTTGAAATAGAACGATATGGAAATCAAGGAGTAGAGAGTATGAACAAGGTTACCTTCAACGCCGACCTCTGCAAGGGCTGCGGACTGTGCATCGAAGCCTGTCCGAAGAAGATCATTGCTCTGGACGAGTCCTGTCTCAACGCCAAGGGCTTCCACCCGGCGGCGGTCAAAGAGATGGAAAAATGCTTAGGGTGTGCGATGTGCGCCACGATGTGTCCGGATGTCGTCATCACCGTGTACAAGGAGGAGAAATAAATGGGACGCAAGCTGCTGATGAAGGGGAACGAAGCGCTGGCGGAGGCGGCCATCCAGGCCGGCTGCAAGCTGTTCTTCGGCTACCCGATCACCCCGCAAACCGAGCTTTCGGAATATATGGCAAAGCATATGCCCAAGCGCGGCGGGCTGTCGCTGCAGGCGGAAAGTGAGATTGCCGCCATCAATATGGTGCTGGGCGCTTCGGCCGCCGGCGCGCGCGTCATCACGTCGTCGTCGTCGCCGGGCATCTCGCTCAAGAGCGAGGGCATTTCGTACATAGTCGGCTCCGACCTGCCGTGCGTGATCGTCAACGTACAGCGCGCCGGCCCCGGTCTGGGCGGCATCCAGCCCTCGCAGGCCGACTATTTTCAGGCGACGAAGGCGCTCGGCCACGGCGACATGCACTTCATCGTGCTTGCGCCCGCGTCGGTGCAGGAGATCGCCACGCTGACCGGCGAGGCGTTCGATCTGGCGGACATCTACCGCATGCCGGTTATGATTTTAGCGGACGGCGCGCTCGGGCAGATGATGGAGCCGGTGGACTTTGAGGAAAAGAAGCACCGCGAGATTCCCGAAAAGACGTGGGCCTGCACGGGCACTAAGGGCGGCCGGCCGCACAACATCGTCAACTCGCTCATCATCGAGCCGAACGAGCTGGAGAGCGTGCTGGAGGAGCGCTACAAGCGCTACGCCGAGATCGAGGAGAAGGAGGTCATGTACGCCCGCTGAGGCGCTGGCCGAGGAGCTTGCCCGCGATGGCGTAGCGTAAGCGCTGGTGTGACGGAAACGACGGCTTCACCGTCGCATGCTGTCGCCCCATGCAAAAAGCCGAGGTCTCAACATGAGGCCTCGGCTTTTTTATCGACAAATATGTAAGATGCAGGACAAACACTTCTGATGCATTTGTCCCATGTGCGGGCGCTAGGAGCGGGTTTCCATCTTGGCGTGACACTTGGGGCAGGTGACGCGGATCTTGCCCTTGCCCTTGGGGACGGACAGCATCTGACCGCAGCTAGGGCACTTGAGGTATGCCGTGGTCTTGCGACCCTTCCACATTTTCTTGGCCGTGCGCTTGGCACGCTCAAAGTCTTCCTTGCTGGTGCCGGCTGCGCGTGAGGTGCTGGCCGCTGCAGCGCCGCCGCCCAAGCTAGCGACGAACTTGCCCAAGCCGGGAACATTGGCGGTCGTGGCGACAAAGACCTCGTTCTCCTTGCGACGTGCATCGATATTTTTGGACAGGCCGCGCAGCACGCCAATCACGATTACGGCGATGGCAATCCAGCTGAGCCACTGGATGCGGGCTATCGATCCGATCATCGCGATGACGATGCCGGCAAAACCCATCACGATGGTGAGCTCGTCAGCGCCATTGCGGCCCTTCATAAAGTCATTCATGCAAATTGCCTTTCGTTCGATATGCTGCACGCCTTTATACCCGATTTAGAGCAAAGGGGACAGGTTAATCTGCACCAATGTGGTGCAAACGTACCTGTCCCCGATGCACCAAGATGGTGCAAAGCGGTCTGTCCCCATCGCACCAATTACTTGGCGAGTTTGTCGACGACGCGCTCGATCTCGGCGAGCTTGGTGGCCTTGAGTTCCTCATCGCCCGATTCAATTGCCGAAGTCACACAACCCTCAATGTGAGCCTTGAGCACATCGGCGTTGATGCGCGCGATGAGCGCCTGCGTTGCCATGAGCTGCGTGGAAATATCGACGCAGTAGCGGTCCTCCTCGACCATCCGCAGGATGCCGTCGATCTGACCACGTGCCGTCTTGAGCATGCGGGTTACCGATTTATGGTCTGCCATCATGGCGGGTCCTCGTTTCTGGTCGATCTTCCGGATGCCCCCGTCAGTTGCGGTGAAATACGGACTGTTTAAAGGCCTAGGGCGGCTCAACAGTCCGTATTTCACCGCAACTTCTGAGGATGGAGTAGGCAGCGCCTGCTACGCTGCGGTCACCGAAAGGGCGTGGAACTTCTCGCCGGCGCCCTCGACAGCGGCGGTGAGCTGCTCGACGGTCACGGTGTCGGCGCACTCCACCTGGACGGTCTGGGTCTCGTGATCGGCGTCGGCGTCGGTCACGCCGGCCACGTTGAGCAACGCCGTCTCGACGGTGGCGTCGCAATGGCCGCACATGAGGCCGGAAGTCTTGATTGTGTAACGCATGGGTATTCCTCCCTGTTGTGTCGGCTTTCCCAGGCACCCGACCTTGACCTTCAAGCCGTCGCTCGCGTACCAAAGTGCGCGTCGCTCCTCTTTCGGGTCAATCTCGGGCGTCTGGAAAACCCGTTCTAGATGGACTTAATGGTGAGCCTATTTTGCCACTTTTGGCTTAAAGGATTTTAAGCGCAGCGCATTGCTTACGACGCAGACACTCGACAGGCTCATCGCCGCGGCGCCAAACATCGGCGAGAGTTGCCAACCGGTGAGGGGGAAGAACACGCCCGCCGCCAGCGGAATGCCGATGCCGTTGTAGAACAGCGCCCAGAACAGGTCCTGCTTGATGTTGCGGATCGTGGCGCGCGAAAGCTCGATGGCGCGGGCGACGTCCATGAGGTCGCTGCGCATGAGTACCACGTCGGCGCCATCCTTGGCGATGTCGGCGCCGGTGCCGATGGCAAGGCCCACGTCGGCGCGCGCCAGGGCGGGGGAGTCGTTGATGCCGTCGCCCACCATGGCGACCTTGCCGCCCGCATCCTGCAGCTCGCGCACGTGGCGTTCCTTGTCGGCGGGGAGGACGTCGGCGATGACCTGTTCGCTGCTCAGCCCCACGCGGCGGGCGATGGCCTCGGCCGTCACGCGGTTGTCGCCGGTGAGCATGCGCACGTCGACGCCAAGCGAGCGCAGTGCGGCGATGGCCCCGGCGCTCGTCTCTTTGACCTCGTCGGCCACGGCGATGGTACCGGCAAGCTCGCCGTTCTTGGCAAAGAACAGCGGCGTCTTGCCCTCGGCGGCAAATTGCTCGGCAAGACCCGTGGGCACGGTAACGCCCAGCTCGTCCATCAGGCGTACGTTGCCGGCTGCAATGGCGTTTTGCCCTTCGCGCGCCGTAACGCCTCGTCCGGGCACGGCCGCAAAGTCCTCGACCATGCGCGCGACGATCCCGCGTGTCTCGCACTCGGCCATAATCGCCTCGGCCAGCGGGTGCTCGCTTGATCGCTCCAGCGCGGCGGCCAGCTTGAGCAGCGCCTTTTCGCTCATGGCGGGCGATCCGTCGGCGCGCGTGGCTACCACGATATCGGTCACGGCAGGCTTGCCGCGAGTGACCGTTCCCGTCTTATCGAGCACCACGGTGCCCACGCTGCGCAGATTCTCCAGCGACTCGGCGCTCTTGAACAGAATGCCCATCTCGGCGCCCTTGCCGGTGCCGACCATAATGGCGACGGGCGTGGCCAGACCCAATGCGCACGGACAGCTGATCACCAGCACGGCCACGGCGGAGGTGAGCGCCTCGTTTATGCTGCCGGTCAGTGCCATCCACACCGCAAAGGTCACAGCCGAGATCACGAACACCACGGGCACGAACACCCCGGCGACCTTGTCGGCCAGTCGAGCAATGGGCGCCTTGGTGGCATTGGCGTCCTCAACGAGTTGGATAATCTTGGCAAGCGACGTGTCGGCGCCCACACGCGTGGCGCGGAAGGTAAACGAGCCGGTGCGGTTGACCGTGGCGGCGTTGACGGTGTCGCCGGCGGTCTTTTCCACGGGGATGGACTCGCCGGTGAGCGCGCTCTCGTCCACGGCCGAGCTGCCCTCGAGCACCACGCCATCGACGGGGATGGACTCGCCGGGGCGTACGCGCAGGACCTGGCCGGGAAGGATGCTGTCGACGTCGACGGTGGTCTCGCTGCCGTCTTCCGCCACGACGGTCGCGGTCTTGGGTGCCAAGTCGATGAGCGCCTCGATAGCGCCGCCGGTTTTGGACTTGCTGCGCGTCTCGAGGTATTTGCCCACGGTGACGAGCGATAAGATCGTACCTGCGCTCTCAAAATACAGGTTGTCCATGCTCGTCATCATGGCCTCGTGGACCTGACCCGCGGCTAGCTGGTCGGCCATGATGAACATGGCGTAGAGCGACCAGGCGACGGAAGCGGTCGCGCCCACGGCAATAAGGGCGTCCATGGTGGGCGCGCCGTGCGCGAGCGATTTAAACCCATTGATAAAGTACGCGTCGTTGACATAGACGATGGGGATGAGCAGGACGAGCTCGGTGAGGGCGAGCGTCATGCTATGGGTATGGTCGGTGAAAATGCCGGGCAGCGGCCAGCCGAGCATGTGCCCCATGCCTATGTAGAACAGTGGGATGAGGAATACGATCGAGATGATGAGGCGGGTGCGCATGGCAGAGGCGGCGGCCTCCAACTTTTTGGTCGGCGACTCCATATGGGCGGCGCCGGACCTGACTTGTGTGCTGCCGTTTGAGCCGGCGGCACCGGTGCCTGCGTCGACGGGTGAGGCCGAGTAGCCCGCGTGGTCGACGGCGGTGCAGATATCGTCGGGGGAGACCTGCGCGGGGTCGTAGTCGACCATCATGGAACCGGCGAGTAGGTTGACGGCGACGCTTTGGACGCCGTCGAGCTTGCTCACGGCACGGTCCACGTGCGCCTGGCAGGCGGCGCATGTCATGCCACCCACGTCGAACTTATCTTGAGCCATGGCTTCTCCTTTCTGTGGTTCGGTGTTGAAATTGTTAACCTGCCGATACTATACACCCATACCCCCTGGGGGTGTCCAGTAATAGTTGGAATGTGTGACTTTTCATTACAGATGAGGGTGGCTGCTCAATCGGTGACCGTCTCTGCCAAACATCTCAATCTGTAACGTCTGGACCGGTTTTTGAACCATAGCTGTTACAGATTTAGACAAATATTTCAGCCGAAAACTAACGTCTCGATCTGTAACAACTAGACCCCGTTTTACCGAGTATTTGTTACAGATCAAGACAAACAGTTGGCAGGAAACTCAATGTCTCAATCTGTAACATCTGGCGGGAAATATGACCTCTAACTGTTACAGATTGAGACAGACTGCCCGGGGTCAACTCAAATGTCTTGATCTGTAACATCTAGAGAGGTTTTTAACCCCTTACTGTTACAGATTGAGATGTTGTCTCGCGGGGCTGGGGTTTTGTCTCGATCTGTAACAACTAGACCGGTTTTTGGGTTCTAACTGTTACAGATCAAGACAATTGCCGGGGTGGGGTCCCGTCACGGCAAGACGCCCGCTGCCTAGATGCAGAACCCGGGGATCACGCAGGTTCGCTTGTTTGGCTTTTCCGCAGGCGTGGCGTACGCAAAGGCGTCGCCGTCGTGTCCCACGCGATTCATATAGAGTGTGCCTTCGCTCTCCGATGTGTCAGGACTCGCCGTTCGTTCCCACCAACAGGTGTCCTTGCCCTTCCACTGGCGAACCAACATCTCGTTCGTGGTATACGGACTTATCTTGAGCTCGCGGAAGAGCTGATACTCCTTGCCCTCGCCGTTGTAGATGTCTGCCAGGTACTGAAAGTCCTCGACAAATGACTCGGGCGGTTGCGCACCGCACAGCTCGACCATGGCGGGCAGCCAAAGGGTTGCGGGCAACTCGCTCAGACACGACGCGCTTCTGGTGGCGCCAACGTTATTCGAGATCTTTTTGACAGATTTAATGAGTGCGCGCAACTCGTTGGGCAGCAGCTTAAGGCCGTCGCCGTCGAGCCATTCCCGCAGCTCGCAATCTGCCCAGCCGGCGCTCGGCGGTTCAACCGCAGCGTTGCGCTCGGCAATACCCGCATCGAACATAAACGTCAGTCCGGCCTTGCCCGTACCGTCTAGAAGCTCGTCGTGGCGGATGCCCACAAGCTGCGCGCCGACGTGCAGCCCGTTGGTGAGCCTCACGCGCTTGGTGCACGGATAGGGGATGTGCCCATCGGCATCGAGCAGATGGTAGCGCTTTGCAATCTCGCGTGCCTCGCTACGGGTCTCGGCGGCCTTAATCTTGAGCGAAATCTCCTGCAGCTGATCCCAGGTGTAGTCGTCAAGTGAACCGCGGATGCCGTCCAGGTAGTCGGGGATGCCAAAGCCATGGGTTGCCGCCCCGATAACGCCGAGCCCCGCAACGGCCGCGACAACGCCACCGATAATAAAGCGGCGGCGGGTCATGGCGTCGTGCCGGGCCTGCTCCAGGATTTCTCGCGCGCGCTCGCCAGCGACGTCGACCTTAAGGTGCGTGCCAGAATCGATGTCAATCGCGGCCTCGTCTCCTGCGCCTTCGCGGCCCTCGGATTCGGCATCGGTGAGGTATGCCGAGAGCACCTCGAGCATCTGCTGTTCGGTGGGACGATCGCACTGCTCGACTGAGATGCCTTTCATGATGATCTGGACGAGCGCTTCGTCGTCATTGCATCGCGGCTCGAGCGGTGCCGGCTTGGTCTTGGTCTTTATGAGGTAGAACGAGCCGGTTGCCGCGGCGCCCGTCGACTCAACATCGAACGGTTTGCGACCGCTGTAGAGCTGGTACAGAATGCTCGAAAGCGCGTAGACGTCGATTGCGGGCGAGCGGCGAAGGGCCGCGATGCCTTCGATATCCTGCGTGAGCATCTCGGGCGCGGCGTATGCGGGCGTGGCAAAGCGCCAGATGTCGGCGCGCCGGGTGATCGTGTCATCGCCGAGGGCCATGGTCGCGGAGCCCATGTCGATGAGGCAGGGGTCAAAGGAGCAATCGACGATCTGCTGCTCGAGCGTTCGACTGGTGGTACGGAACATAATGTTGGCGGGCGACAGGTCGCGATGGACGACCGGATTTACGAGTCCCTGGGTCATCAGGAGTGCGCGAAGCACGGCGTTTCCAACGGCGGCCACCATCTGGGTGGTTAGCCCGCCCGAGACATCGTGCGGAAGCAAGGGCAGCGCCTGCTTGAGCGAGGTGCCCTCGACCCACTCCATGAGGATGAGCGGGTCGTCCTCGCACAATCCATAGCCATAGACGCGCGGAAATCCGCGCAGGTGCGAGACGGTGCACAGATGACGGTACTCCTCGAACAGCGCAGCGGTGTTGGCCAGGTGCGCAGCCGCTTGCTCGGCGGAGCGATCGGGGGCTTGGCCGGAAAGGATGGCGTTGTCCTTGAGCAGCTTGACGGCAAAGACCTCGCCGCTCGTGTTGGTCGCGCGCAGCACGTGCCCGATATTGCCGCCGTCGCGGTATGCCGTCTGAAGAATAAGCGTCATAAACCGTCGCTTGGCATCATCCTCGGCGCTGGGGTCGACTGCCACGGCGGTGTCGAACGTGTCGAGACGGATGAGTTTGTCGCCAGGGGCGGTGTTGGTGGTATCCAAGACGTTCCTTCATTTGGTGGGGCCGCGTGCTCACGCCGAGAACGCGATTATCGATTAAAGCCCATGATAGACGTGTTCGCCGATAAGCTGACTCGTATTGCTATTTATAGTGCAGCGCGCAACGTAAATGATATAAGACGAGTGACACCTGTTTCCCACGTCTCTACGCGCTAGTCCACAATAACGAGAAACGTTGTATAGAGACCCAAATGAAGTCTGTCACTGTTAGCGATTTCCACGGGGGGATAGACTTTGCCGGGCTCTCGTTGGTCACGGGGCGGCTCGATTACGGTATCGCCGTCGCCTGCACCCGATTCGAGCACCGTGCCGTTGGTCGATCCAAGGCCCTGGGCGTACCAGCGCTCACCCTCAAGCCAAATGCGAAGATGCTCGCGCGATGCGTCGGCGCCCACATCGGTGATGCTGGGCGAGGTTTTGGGCAAAGAACCAATCACGGTGCCGCGCGGATCGCGTGTGAGGGGATGGATTTGCATGTCGACGCAGTTGTCGGCATGTGTCCTGAGCAGACCGAGGTTGGGGGCAACGGTGCGCGGCTGCTCCAGGCTGCCCATAAAGCCACGTCCGACGGTAGTTTCGGTGGTGCCAAAGTGCCCGCCCGTCTTGCTGTCGCAAAAGCGCTCGACGGTGGCCACGCCTTGAACGGGGTCGGCAAGTGCGCCCGTTGCCACAAAGAGCATCAAGAAGAGCGTGCTTTTTTCGCGGGGGCCGTGGTCATCGGAGCTGTTGATACGCCCCAAGGCATTGGCGTAGAGGCGGTCGTCGAGGTCATAATCGGCGAGAACCGACATCATGCCTTGGGCCGCCGGGCCGCTGTAATGCTCGGATATTTCCTGATAGGCGCGGTCGCCTCCGCCGAGCTTGTTACTAATGGCGGCGGCAAGGTTAAGCGTGGAGACGGTAAGGTCATTGTAGATACCTGGCGCACACTGATCGGGCTCGCGGTGGACGATGTAGCGAGTGAGGTACGAGCGGTTGGTAGAGCATTTGTCGAGCAGGGTACTGCCTGCATACGAATTGCCGTTAATGAGCATTCGCGCAATCTCGAGATGCTTGAGACCGCCGAACGATTGGATGTCGTTGTAGAGGACCGAGCACGGTGTTTCCGCCGCCATGGCTGCCTCCCCAGATAACTTTAATGACGTACTGCAAACATGATAGGAAATGGCTACGCTCAAAGCGTACCGACTCGAAAAATGTTGCGCAACGCTTTGCATAACTATTGAGACATTATAGGGCAGATACGCCAAGTTGCAGGATGGCTGCAAACGACACATTTTGAGAGGTCGTGCCCTATGGAATGTCCTTATTGCGGTGCATTGTTGCCCGATGACGCTAGTTTTTGCTCTGAGTGTGGATCGCCTCTTGCCGCGCCCTCGTCGACCGCGCCCGTTTCCGAAGATCCCTATACTACGCCCCAGACCGTGTCACAGAGCCCTGCCTTTTCTTGGCGCGACGGCGAGGCCGCTACGGCGGCAACGGTGGAGTTGCCTAAGGCGGATGCTGCCTCGAAAGCAGACGAGCAGCCGGTGGCGGCACCCGGCGCGTTTGAGCCCGCTGTGCCCGAATCCGATTCGGACGCCACGCGTGTAGTCGATCCCTTGTCAGACTTTGGCACTACGATCGAGGACGTGGAAACTGAGCCTGCCTGCCATGCCGATTTTGGTTCTACGCCGCTCAGTGAGGAAGAGCAGCTCGAGCAGGACCGCGAGAGCCTCAAGACGGCCAAGGCCGAGTACAAGCTGGCACGCAAGCGCCTGGGCAAGTCGTATGCGCCCGCCATCGCCGCCGGCGTTATTGTCGTTGCCGCCTTGTGCGCGGGAACCGGCTGGGCGGGCTACTCATATGGTTTGGCTCATCCGCAAAATACGGAGCAGATTCAAAAGCTCAAGAAGCAGCTTGAATCTTCCAAGGACGAACTCACAAAAACGCAAGACGAGCTCGATCAGACAAAGTCCGACCTTAAGGATGCTAAGGCGGAGCTCAAGACCGCAAGCAAGAACGGCGAGGACGCCAGCTCCGATGCCGAGGACTCCTCCACGACGGGCAATGCGACCTCGTCGACCACCACGACCTCTGGTAGCACAGCGAAGCTCAACATCGATAAGCCCACGAGCTTTGCCAACACCACGTGGCGCGGAGCACTTAAGGAGACGGGCAACTCTTGGGGCCATACTTGCTACGGCGCGAGCAAAAACGACCTTGTGATTGTGTTTAAGAGCATCAGCGATTCCGGCGAAGTGGTTGCAGACATCTCGGCCACGCTGCATGCCCACGATACCTACAACGCCGAAAAAACCGTCGCGCAATCCGATGGTGACGACTATCGCACCTACACGGATGTCACCGGTTCGTTTGTTAGGAACAAGGGTTTTGAGTTTTCGCTTCCCGTCGAGGAGGACGGCTGCGACCTTACGGTTACGGGTGTACCTAAAAAGAAGAACGGCAAGTACTACCTGAATACCACAGTCGAATCGGGAGACGGCGCCGTTAATATGGGAACGCGCATCACGGATTCCTTCGAGCTTATGATTTCCTAGTGTTGCCGGCGTTAGATGCATAGGGCGGCGGTGGCGGGCGCGGCTTTATTGAGAGTTGCGCCCGCCACCGCTTTTTGCAAATGGGTCTATTTACTGACTTGGTTTTTACTGCCGGCTAAAGCATGCCGGCAGATGCGAGGACGAGTATAACCACGATTGCTACCAGGGCAGCAATCACCATCGTGAGTGCCATCGTGCGTTGACGTTTGACGGCAAGGCGCGCGCGACGCATGGACTCGGCGCTGCGGACGGTCTCGGTGGATGGGGTTGGCCGAGACGCGGACTGCGCCTGTGCAACCGTGCGGGTGGGGACGGTGGCGTCCGTCCTCACGGTAGCGCTGCCGCGATCCGCTACGGGCCGGCGCTTTCGCGGGACACCCGTACGGGCGAAAGGCTCAAGGCGCGCCGCGAGTTCATTTGCCGAAGGGCGTGCGTCTTGCGAGACTGCCAAACAAGCCATAATCGCGTTGACCAAGCCCTGCTCGCGGGGAGTTGCGGGCGCAAGGGGTTGCGGCTGCACGGCGCGCTTGAGGCGCGCGTGGTCTCCAGAGCGCCTGAGCTCTGCCTCAAAGGGGGCGCGTCCGCAATAAAGCTCGTAGAGGATGCTTCCCAGCGCATAGATGTCGACGGCGGGATTGTCACGCGCACCGGGGTCGGCCTTAAACCGCTCCAGCATTTCGGGTGCCGCGTATGCCGGCGTGGCGCCGCGAAAAGCGTTGACGTCGACGGTAAAGGAAAAGTCCGGTTTAACGAGCTTGGCACTGCCCATATCGATCAGGCAGATGTCAAAATAGCCACTCGAGACCTGCTCCTCGAGCGGGATACGATCGTGACGCAGCATGATGTTGCGCATGGAGAGGTCGCGGTGAACAAAGGGCGTGTCGAGCGATTGCGTGGACAAGATGATCTTGAGCACGCTCAGACCCAGCGCGGCGACGATATCACCGGGGCAGGTTTCAGTGCCATCGCTCAGAGCTGGCCGTGCATCAAGAAGCGAGACGCCGTCAACCCACTCCATAAGCAGCGCCGGGGTTCCGTCTGCCGTGTAGCCAAAACCATAGACATCGGGAAAACCCCTTAGGTTGGATACGACGGAGAGGGTGCGATATTCCTCTTCTAGGGTTTCCCGGTTGAGCTGTTCTTGCTCGGGCTGGGCATCGGGGCGCGGCATCTTAAGCGCGAGCTCAAAAGCGCGATCGCCGCTCTGGACGCGGCGGACATAAGCGTTGCCGCCAAAGCCGCCCTTTTGCGGCGGAACGAGAAGCGTGCAGAAGCGACGCCGTGCCGCAGCCTGCTCACGCTCGGAGAGCAGCGCTGGCGTATGAAATTTGACGAGTCGAACTTCTTCGTAGGATCCGGTCATGGCGCGCTTTCATCCTTTCTTCCATTAGCAGGATATGCGCTAGCCGCTGCCTTCTGTTGCGCAACATCGACAAATCTGCCACTCGCCAATGTTGCGCAACAGAATCGCGCAAAGCGGCGGTAGAAATGAGGCAATAAAAACGCTTGATGACCGGGGTGGCCCCGTTATCCATGGAGAAGGGAACGTGATAATGAGCGGCTCGGTGGGAGATAATTTTGTAGTCGCTGCCGGAATAGCCACTGCACCGCTGGCAATGCCATTGGCCCCTGCTGCAATTGTTGCCGGGGCAGCGGCGCTGCGCATTGAGGCGGAGCGCGCCGAGGCTGAAAGCGCCGTCAAGGACTACAGACATGGGCTTTTGGATATCAAGTCGCAGATACTCCTTGAGTTTCCCGATATGGATGAGTCGACACGCGCCGCGTTGGATAGCGTAATCGACGAATATTCGAGAAAAAACGTGACGGGACCGCTTGTGGGCGAAGAGATCGTCATGGGTCGAGGCACGGTGACGCGGATTCGAACTGAGTCGGCGTTGGCTCAGCTGGCGGCGACGCTTCACACTCTGATTCCGACGTTAACTTTCGATGCCCATACCCATCGCAGGGCAGAGATGGGCCAGAGCCGTATCGATGCCGCGCAGACGTCCGAAAAGCTCAGGGCTCAGGGTCTCCTAAAGGCAATCGATTACGACGTTGCCCGCGACGGTTCCATCGACCTCGAGAAAGCGCTCTTGCATATTGCGGACACCGCCGCAAGCTCCTCGGCGGGTTCCTTTGAGGATGCAGCGCGCGCGTTTGAAGAGTGGGCGGCGCGCATTATCCCGCTTATGCAGGATGAGGTGCTCGATATGACGTTGCGAAATCGCCTAAGTGCAAAATTCGAGACCGCCCGTGCTTCGTTTAGCGCGCTTGGTCCGGATTCGAGTGAGGAACAGCGCCTTGCCGCCATGAAGATTCTCAAGGACTTCGAGCATGTGATGAAAAGCGCTCAGCATGAGTCGAATGAGCTTCATGAGCAGTATGAGGAATACCGCCTGCGCGTTGATCTTCTTAATGAACGCTATCATCGTCCGACGGTGCTCAGGCGGCCTCATGAGATTGAGGATTTGTACGCTGCCGTGGATGCCGCAGACGCCGCGCTTGCTTCGGCGGCTAAAGACGAATACATTGAGCGCTGCGTTAACGAGGTTATGGCCGAACACGGGGCTGACGTTGTCCGTTATGCGGTTATGGATGGGTCTGGCAAGCCGTGGCGCCTTATCTTCGACACGAACAAGCGCAAGGCGGTTGCCGTCCTTAAGGGATCGCACGAACAGCAGCTTGTGATGCGAGTTGTCGAGGCCGATCCATCCGAGTTTTCGGAAGATCCGGTTAATCCCACCGTCATCAAAGATATGAAAGCCCAAGACCAAGCGACGGTCGACAAAGTCGTTCAGGACCAAGTTGAGTTCTGCGATTTTTACCAGCAGTTTAAGGAAGACCTTAAAGAACGCGGCGTTGTTGTCGCGTCCGACGCCCCTGGCCATTTTGTTCGACCCGCTGATCCTCAGACCGCCGTCGAGATTCATCCGCACGATTACGTGCCGCCCACACCTTCCGCAGATGCGGAACGTCGTCTGCGTAATCGCCGTCAAGCAAGTCAGCTCAAGCAGAGGGAAATGAGGTAAACCATGACATGGGAATGCCCTATCTGTGGTCTTATAAACGATGATGCCCGCGATATGTGCGAGGACTGTGGGACGCCGCGTCCCGCTGGTGCGGTCCCCGCGCCTTCGGCCCCTGCGCCCGCGGTCTCGGCACCCGAGGCGCCAGTCACCTCGGCGTCCGGCTTTGCCGCCGCGGTCGCTGAGCGTCCGGCTCCCGCCGCCTATCCTGCAACATCATCGATGGGCGGTGCTTCGCGGCCTCAGCGTCCCGCACCCCAGCAGGCACATCAGACTGCTCCTGCTCCCACGCCGCAGCCTACCCCCATGCCCGTTCCGCAACCTGCTCCGGTTCCTGCGCCGCAGCCCGCGCCTGCGCCAAGGCCGCAGCCGACGCCTGCTCCAATGCCGCAGCCCGCGCCGCAACCCATGGCGAATGCTGCAGCTACTCCTGCGGTTCCTGCGCTTACGCTTGCCGATCCAGTAATGGGTGAGCAGCTTCGTCTCACGGACGCTGCCGTGCTTGGACGCAACGTGTTTCCTTCTATGGCTTCGAACTTTGCCATGTCCCGGCAGCATGCCAGCGTTCGTTTTGAGCGGGGCACATGGATGGTTGCCGATGAGGGGTCCAATAACGGAACGGCTCTTATGCGTGGCGGCCAGATCCTCAACTTGGTTCCCGGCGTGGCCCAGCCGATTCATACCGGCGATACGCTACTCATTCCGGCTGCGTCTGGCGAATTTGCCCAATTGCGTCTGACGGTTACTGTGGAGGAACCGCCTGCGGCGCAACCCGTGCAGACCCAGGCTTGGTCTGCGCCTCAGCCCGCGTCTGCTGCGGCACCGGTTGTTTCTGCTGCTGGTGAGTCTGCGGGTGTCGAGGGCTGGTTTGTCGAGTGCCCCGAGTGCGGTCGTTTGCATCTCGTTGCTGATGAGCGTGCAAAGGTTGGGGATGGCTGTGAGGAATGCGGTTGCTCGCTTGCACGTACCTCGGCCGTGTACCGTACACTCGATCCGGGCGAGGATTACGCCGATGTTCGTTAGCCATGTGCTTGCCCCCGTCGTCTCGCTGGGTCCGGGAGAACGTATTGTTGTCTGGACCGCTGGTTGTTCAAAGCGTTGTGTCGGATGTATTTCGCCCCAATGGCGCAACCAGCTGCCCGAGCAGGATGTCGATGTTGATGAGCTTGCGCAGATGTTGCTCGATACCGCGCGCGAGCACGGCGTACATCGGCTGACGGTTTCGGGTGGAGATCCGCTCGAGCAGGCATCAGAGCTCGTGAAGCTACTGGCAACGATCCGCTGCGCTTACGATGACATTCTCGTTTACACCGGATTTACGCTCGAAGAGTTGCCGCAGGTGATCGGTGCGGATACGTGGGAGACGCTTAAGTCTCTTATCGATGTGCTGATTGACGGTCCGTACGTAGACGAGCTCAACGTGCCCGATTGTGCGCTGCGCGGCTCGACTAACCAGCGCGTAATCTACCTGAGCGACCGCCCACACGATGATTACGACCAGTATCTTCAACAGCCTCGTCAGCTTCAAAACTATGTCCAGGACGGCACGGTTATCACCGTTGGTATTGCCGACCGTTACCACCATGATTTTTCTGCCAAGGAGGTATAACACATGGCAACTGATTTCGAGCGCCAATCCTGGCAGCGCGAGATGCTCAACTTTAAAGGAGTGAAGAGCCTCTTTATCCTTGAGGGCAACGTGAACGACAAGTATCCCGATGTGGTCGATGGCGGGCTCCAGTTTTCGGAGCTTGCCGAGGTCGTGCGCGGCCTTTTTGAAGACGCAAATGGCTCAGTTGAGTACAACGTGGCATATTTCGATCCCATCCAGCTGTTCTCGAGCAGCATGGGCAACGTCGATTGCAAGCGCCTGGTGTCGCTGGCTCATGACGAGGCTTCCAAGAGCGACGACCGCATGATGGAGGCGAACGCCTGCATCGCCGATGGCCGCCAGGCGTATGCCACCGAGCAGTCGAGCCTGCCATCATACGGCGAGGTTATCCGCTCAATGTTGCGCCTTAAATACAACGACAACCCCGATGGCGGCACCGAGGCCAAGCCGCTTTGTGTGATCGTCAACATGGCGTCGCGCCTGCTTGCATCCTCGACTGGCCTTATGCCCGACGAGACGCAGTTCTTCCTCAACCTGTACCTTGGCGCCAGCAAAGCACGCCTTATTAACCGCACGGCTGTCAACACGCTCATTCTGGTAACGGATAACGTGCGCAACCTGCCTGTGTGGTTTATCGAGGAGAACCCCTTCTTGCGTACCATCACGCTGCCGCACCCCGATCGTGATATGCGTGAGGCCTATATCCAAAGCAAGTTTGGCTTTGGCGAGGCGCTGTCCGATTCCGATGACCGCGCGGTACGTCGCTTTATCGACACCACCGACGGCATGAGCGTTAAGGAGCTCGAGGGGCTGCAGCGCATGTACCAGCGCGATATGCAAAACCCCGATGCTTCCATCGAGGCCATCCTTCCCAAGCTCGTCGACGTGTATAAGTACGGTTTTCGCGAGAACAAATGGCAGCAGATGTTCGAGAAGCTCGAAGAGGATCCCGAGGCAAAGATTAAACGCCGCGTGAAGGGCCAGGACGAGGCCGTTGAGAAGGCCGTCACCGTGCTCAAGCGCTCCGTTATGGGCCTTTCAGGCGCCACCCATTCGTCTGGTTCCAAGCCCAAAGGCGTCCTGTTTTTGAGCGGTCCCACCGGTACCGGTAAGACCGAGATCGTTAAGGCCATTACGGAGCTCCTCTTTGGCGATGAGCGCAGCATGCTGCGTTTTGATATGTCCGAGTACGGTGCCGAGAACTCCGATCAAAAGCTCTTTGGCGCTCCTCCGGGATACGTGGGCTATGCCGAGGGCGGTCAGCTGACCAATGCGGTCAAGGCCAATCCGTTCTCGGTGGTTCTTTTCGACGAGATTGAGAAGGCCGCGCCGAGCATTATGGACAAGTTCCTGCAGATCCTCGAAGATGGACGCCTGACCGATGGCCAGGGCAATACCGTGTACTTCTCTGAGACAGTCATCTTCTTTACGAGCAACATCGGCTTTTCCAAGATTGAAATCGATGCGCAGGGCAACGAAGTTCGTAATACCATCGCGCCCAACACGCCCTATGACGAGATTTGCGAGCGCGTGCGCACCGAGATGGATCGCGAGTTTAAGCCCGAGTTCTTGGGCCGTATCGGCGACAACGTGGTCATCTTCAACTTTATCGACGATGCCGTGGCGCTTCAGATCCTCAATTCCAAGATCGATGCCGTTAACCGCAACGTGCATAAGGCACAGCCCGATATTACGGTTGAGGCGACCGATGCCGCCCGCGAGCTGCTGCACTCCATTGCCATGACGGACGCCGTCAAAGCCAAGGGCGGCCGCGGCATTGGCAACTTGGTGGAGAGCGGCTACCTTAACGGGCTTTCCGATTTTCTGTTTGAACACCGCGCCGAGTGGCGCGGTCGCCCCGGTATGGTGGCACGCGCCGTGCCGCAGGGCGAGGGCGATGATGCTCATATCGCATTTGAGCTCGTGCCCGGATCGATGGGAGGCGATTGGCGATGACGAAGTTTGTCGCTGCAGCAAAAACTCAAGCGGGAACCAATCACCCCGTCAACGAGGACCGCTTGCTTCTTGACGGCAACGTCCTTTGCTATGGTCTGGTGGGCGATGGCGAGCGCGAGATGGGCTGCATGGCAGTCTTTGACGGTGTGAGCGAAGGCGGGCACGGAGCGGCCGCCTCGACGCTTGCTGCTCAGGCGTTTGCGCAGGCCGTGCGCGTCTTTGATACCGATGCTGTCAACGCGTTACAGGAGCGCCTACGCATGGCGGGCGAGCGAGCCGAGAACGATGTTGAGACGTATGCGGCTCGCTATGGACTGTCTGTTGCCGCATCCACGGTTGCCGGCCTCGTGGTTGCTCCTGACGGGCACGGTGCTGTTTTTAATGCCGGCGATTCTCGCGTGTACCGACTGCGTGGCGGTGTGCTTGCCGTGCTTAGCTGTGACCACACGCCTGAGCGGCGCGTGGGCGGCGTTGGCGCTGAATACAGAGACGACGCCGTTTCGCATTGTATTGAGCTCGCGATTGGACTCAATCAGGGCGGTCGCAATCTAGAGGTCAAGACGACCGTGATGCTTCCGGGCGATCGCTATCTGATCTGTTCCGATGGTATCGATGGGCAGATTGCGCAGGAGCGTTTGCAGCAGATGCTTGCGAGCAATTCGACATGCGCACAGTTGTGCGAAGAACTATATGCCGAGGCTCGGGTGAACGGCTCGACGGACGATGCGACGCTGATTGTAATTGAGGTGGGGGAGTAGTCATGTCTGATGAGACGATTACGGTACGCCGAGATGGCGGCAATGACAATGATGAGACCGTAACGGTGCGCCGCGGGAATGCGCCCGTAGGGGGAGAGACGGTTACCGTGAACCGTGGTGGCCAGACTTCTGCACCTGGAGAGACCGCGACGGTGCGTCGAGCCGACGCTCCGGCATCTGGTGAAACGGTCACCGTCCGCCGCGACGGTACGCCATCGACAAACGAAACCGTAACGGTGCGTCGCCCGATGACCGAATCGAATGGTGAAACGGTAACGATTGCGAGGCCGTCTGTTGGTGCGTCCGCCGACGGCAAGACCGTTACTGTTTCACGCCCTGGTACTTCTGTGGCAGGCGAAACTGTCACGGTGCCGCGCGCTGCGAGCCCCGACGGCCAGACGGTAACTGTCTCGCGCGGCGCCACGGCCAGTCCCAACGGTGAAACGGTGACCGTTTCTCGTGGGGGCGCACATGCTGCCGCTGCATCTGCCTCGCCTTTTGTTGCGGAGGATGCGACGGTTGTCTCGAATGACGGGCAGCGGTTTATTATTCATTTGGGACAGGTCATTGGCCATGGCGGTCAATCTACCATTGTTGCCGCCGAGCGGGTGAGCGATGGTTTGGCATGCGTTGCCAAGGTCTTTAAGCCTCTTGTGGGCGCCGAGCGTTCGGCATATCAAAAGGTGGTAAGCGCCGTAATGGGGCTTAATGGCCGCCCCGTGTCTCAAACGCATCTGCTGCCCATCTTTGCCTATCTGCACCAGGGCCTGAGCGCGACCGAAGTGGGTGCTGCGGCTCCTCAGCTGTGGGATGTTTCCATTACGCCGCTGGCCACATGCCTTTTTGATCGTCCCCGTAGCAAGAATATGGTTAAGAGCCGCGTGATTCCCGAGCTCAGTCAGGCAATCGAGTTGCTCCATACCGAGCTTGGCATTGTCCATCGTGACATTAAGCCGCAGAACGTCTACCTGTACGACAAGCAGATCGTGCTTGGAGATTATGGCTCCGCCCGCTCGCTTGCCGGATTTGACAGCCGACTGACGAACACCATGACGCGCTCCGACGGCTACACGCCCGGTCGTGGTGGCATGGTCGACCCTCGAAACGACTGGTATTCGTTTGGCTACACGATCTGGACGCTCTACGAAAACAATGTCCATCCGCTGCAGGAGTTCATAAACGACAATACGCTTTCCGATCGCCAAGAGACGGGCGAGCCTGCAGACTTCAACCATCCGGAAGATGCGACCTTGGGAAACCTCCTCAAGGGCCTGACGTTTGAGCTTTCGGGCGAGCGTTTTGGCTATGAAGAGGTTAAAGACTGGATGGCCGACCCAGATAATTTCTATCGCAAACTTCCCACCATGGATGCCGGTAGCGCACGCAAACCTTACGAGTTTGCCGGCAAGCTGTATAGCGATCCGGTGTTGCTCGCTCGCACGCTGTCCTCCAATTGGGACGAGGCCAAGCTTCGCATGAGCCAGCAGCAGCTCGAAAACCTGATGGGCGACTGGGGTGAAAATGACCTGCAGACCAGGATTCACCAGTTGGTCGAAGAGGATATCCAGACAGCGTCCAATCCCGACCTGGCCCTTGCTTGCGTAATCTATGAGATGTCCAACGGCAAGATTATGTCGTGGCGCGGCGAGGATGTCTCTCTCACCGATGCGAGCGATGCCCTTCCGGCACGCATCGCCAAGATGGATGTCACCGAAATTGATCGCTACGCCGTTCTGTCCGGTCTCGACGGGTCAAAATCGTCAGGCGTGCTGCCTTCGGGATTTTTATCCCGCATTCTTTCTCAAGACAACGATCTCAACGATGAACGCGCAAAGCTTGCTGCCGATATTCATGAACTCGAAAAGTTGGCGCTGCACTCGAGTGATCCTCATTTCGCTGCTTGTTTATTCAAGGGGTTGCTGACGCGCAACGAGGAGAAAAGTTCTGCTGCTCAGACGGTGCTTATGTCGGTTGTTAATCGTCCGGCGGCGTTTTTTGGCGTTTGCTCGTCGGCTCACAAGCTGGATGAATTCTTGCTCAATTTTGCGGGCGTTTCTGAGATGGCGGCAATTATCTCGGCTCGAGATGCGGCAACTTCGCACGGAGCCGTCGATATAGATGTCGTGATCGATTATATGGATAAGGTCGCGGTCAATAAGAAAGCGGTGCGCGCGTTTTATCGTAAGTTTGGTAGCTATGCTGCTTGGCTGTGGCTTGCCGCCCACACCGACCTCTACGACTCGGCCCAAGGCTCTGTGGGCGAGGCGGTTAAAATTGCCCTGCTCGGATTGAATCCGCCGGCAAACACTGCCGTTTCCATGCTCATCCAGGCTGGTTCCAACGCGCGTCTTGAGGGAATCAAGCTTCGGGAAGATATGGAGCTCACGCCTGTTCCGTATGTGAACGGCTGGGAAGTCGACGGAAAGCACGGAACGCGCCCCTGCACGCGCAATGCGCTGTTTTGCGCTCAGGTCGGCGACGATGCCGTGCCACGCGGCTATGTGGCCGAGCTTATATCCCAAGGCGTTGACGAGCGGTTGCTCGCGGCTCGCGGCGTAAGGCTTCTTGCAGATGAAAGCTTGATCTCCTCTGCCGAATATGCTGAGTTCCTCGAGGATAGCCGCGGTGTTGCAGACGGCTCCTTAAAGGCCGCTATCGAGCAGGATACACGCGATTACGGTGTCGTTGAGGGTATTGCCGATAGCGATGCTCGCGCTGCTGCCATAAAGAAGGAGCAGCGGGGTGTTTTGATGTATACCGTTCTTGTGGCGCTTCTTTACTGCATCCTTATCATGTGCTCCCGTGGTGCCTTTGGTCAGCTGATTGTTTCTTGGGGTTCGTTTGGTCCGCTTGCGGGCATTTTCCTGGCGGTTGCGTTTATTGGCTGCTTTGGTTTTCTCGCTCTCAATCTTCTGCGCTCTTATTCGGCCGCCGATCGTGTTAGCGCGCTTAGGAACGATATCGATGCCAATTCGGATGCGCTTGAACGATATTTGCTCCAGCTCGTTGAGTTTGCCGATCGTAAGGGGCAGGTTTTTGAGGAGCTTGCGATGTCGGCAGACGACAAGCCTCTTGCTCAGGTCGGTTCGCTTGCATTTTCAAGTGGTCGTGCGCCGGCGGCGTTTTACATGGATCCGCAGTTGATGGACAGACTGGGACGCTATGCTGGCCGCTTGGTCGTTTTCGTTCCGCTTGTCACCAGCGCCTTTGGGTTTATGGGAACGATGTTTGTTGATGGCGACACGTTTACCAAGCTTGACGTAGTAATGGCGATTCTCATCGGTGGGATGACGGTCATGCTTCTCTTTGGAGACGATGCTCACCCCGGTAGTGCGAAGTCGATTCGCACCTGGCTTTTCTCTTGGATCCTGCCGATCGTCATCGAGTTTTTCCTCTGGGGTATCGTGACCATTGCACAGCTGCTTAGTATCTTCGGATTTATTGTGATGCTGATTGGCTTTGGTATCTGCGCGTTCTTCTTCTACCTTTTCCTTTCCGCCTAATAGAGCGGGTCGCTCTTTTCATGAACTGTTTTGGGTCGCCAAGGAGGGTTTCTGACTCCTTGGTGACCTGTTAATTTTGATAAACGATAGGAGCATGGTATGCCCACGCTACGACTGGGGAATCTTTTCTCGGATTCCAATAATGGTCGCCAACAGCGACCGATGGTGCCTCGACCGCAGGTTCCCAATACACCGCAACGCAATGACGGTCTCCATGGCACCGAGCGACGCGCCATGGCTGCCTTTGATGACATGTTGGGTATTGAGAACGTGGCGTCTCAACGCGGCTCTCAAACAAATACATACTCGCGTTCGAACATGGCTCAACGTGAGATTCGAAACGACGTGGTGATCAATGAGGGCTTGGGCTCGTACGATGGGCGTCCATGTTCCATTAGGATTTACGAGAACCACCTTGAGATTATCGCCAAGCGTGAGGGGTCAACGCTCGATAACCATTCTGTGGTCAAGTCTCTCGTTCCTGGCTTGGGTCATAGCAAGGCGGTGGCGGGCAGGCTTTTCGCTCCGGGCAATTCCAATCCGCCGATTATCATCCCCTTTAATTCGCTGAGCGGGTTTCAAGAAGTGAGCGGCTTTATGCCCACGTTCGTCTTTAACCGGCGTAATCCTCAGACCAGAAAGATGGAGACGCACACTATCAAGACGGTGACCAGGGAGTTTGGGTATGCGCTTAACCGCTATGCCCAGACACACTTCCATTACTAATAGATAAAGGCAAAACATATGGCAAACGATAAACAGCAAGAAGGCTTGTCGGCGCAAGAGCGTCTCGCGCGTCTTTATAGTGCTCGTGCTGAGGGACAGCAGGAGGACGCGACATCGTTCGCGGGTGAGACTGCGGGAGCGTCCATTTCGTCAGATGTACCGCAGGCTCAAACGGTTTCTACTCAGGAGCGTCTCGACCGCCTGCGAGCGCGACGCGCTGGCGTGCCTCTTCCGGGCGATCCGGAGGCAGCTACTCCGGTAAACAACGAGGGCGCGAATCGCCCTCGCTTTAACATCAATCTTTCGCGCATCGTGGACGCGATTCCCACCATTGTTCGGTTTTTCCCACTGCGTATTTTTACGGTTTGGGGGCTCTGCTCGGTCTGGTACCGCATGTACTTGAACGTTGGCGGAGACGATGTGTTGCATACGGGGCTTCCGGCGCCGGGGTATAGCGCATTCAATCCATTCGCTCTGGGTGCTGTTGTATTCATTGGTCTTCTCGTAGTTTTGACAGAAATCATTGCCGGCCCGTTGAGCTTGATCATTAAGCAGTTAATCATCGGCGCCACGTATTTCTTCCGCGGTTCTGCCGCCACCCGCGAGGCCCGCGACCGTGCGCATGCGAACTTCAGCCTGCGCCGGCTCGTCACCGAGACGGTCCGCGGCTACCACAGCGGCTACTCGGTCTTCGGCTCCATGGCCCGCGCGACCCGCGGCGCCCGCAACAGCGCCTCCACGCTCGATTACGGCGTCGGGGCCTTCACGGGGGAGGATCCCAACGCGCCCGTCTACGACGACGGCCTGGGCGACCGCCCCTCGCAGATGGAGCTCACTGACGACGCGGCGTCGAGGATCTGGGACCTGTACTACCCGGCCTACGGCGCCGAGGGCCCCATGTCCAACCTGCACGAGGCGCTCGCCTCGGGCGACCCGCAGGACTACACGACCCTGATGAGCCTCGCCCTCAACGTGGCGGAGTGGTGCGAGCAAAACGGCACGCCCGACACGCACGGCTGGTTCGACGACCCCGCCTACCCGGGCGACTACGTCGACGCCGGCACGTTCTACCTCATGGCGTACTCGTTCTGGGAGCGGGAGGCCGAGGCGCGGCGCGTGGGGCCGATCGAGCCGCTCGCGGACGACATGAGCCGCTTCATCCTGCGCCACCTGAGCGACTGGTCGCGCGAGAACGCCCACGCCTACCGCTGGCGCGGCGACTGGCGTGACGCGGACTACTTCGACAAGGACCGCCTGTAGGCGGCGGAGGGGGAAATACGGATGGCAATTAATCAGAACGGGTCTGGCCGCGGGGGCGCCGGATCCAACGGATCAGATATCAACGATATCGTGAATCGCTTGGGCGGTCCGCGCGTAGTGGTTGTCCTTGCCGTGGTGGTAATCATTGCCATTGTGGCGGTCACGTCCATCACAAGCGGCATTTCCGACACAAATCGGCAGACCGAGCAGCGTGCCGAGGCCAAACAGCAGCAAGAAGACGAGGCGGCGCGCGCTCAGCGTAAAAAGGAAAAAGAAGAGCGCCACCAGGAAGAAGCGAAAAAGGCCACAGTGCTCACGCTCGATGAGATTACGGACGAGGCGCTGCGCTCGGACTTAGCGCTCGATGCAGATGAGGACGGCAATATTTCGCAAGAGACTGCGGATGAAGCTAGCTCAATCGACGTCGAGTCGTTTGATTCGCTTCCGCTGTTGGCCAACTTCCACAACATCACGACGTTTGGCATCGGCGACTACGACAGCGAAAGCTACGACATAAGCTCCATTAGCAATATCACTCATCTGTCCATTGGCGACTGCTCGGTGCCTCAGGTTGATCTCACACGTTTTCCTCAGCTACAGCGCGTTACCATAAACAGGCTCGAGAGCCCCGTCGATACCTTGAATGCCAAAAACATGTCCTCGTTGACGAACGTCCAGATCGAAGGCCTTGATGGCAGTATTGGGACGCTTGACCTGTCGGGTGATGTGAACCTCAAGGTCCTGAAGATCGGTTGCAGAGTCGATACACTCAATCTGTGCGGGGCAGGCAGGGAAGATGCCTTCCATTTCACTTTTACACCCAATTGTGTTGGCAAGATCTTGTACGACAGCGACACGAGCAGCAGCCTGGTCGAGTATTTGCAAAAAATGAGCAGTGACTACGGCTACACCATGGAGCAGCAGTAGCGATGCGCTCAAGTGAGGAGAAGCGATATGGCGAATTTTAAGCCCGACATGTCTTGGCGGGATAACGAACGGGTTCAGCGTGTGACCGAGCAGCCTACGGGCGGGGCTAATGAGCCGGCTGCCGAGACGCCGGATGTGCGGGTGAATATGCGTCCGAACGGGCAGGCAACCGAACAGTCTGCTGGGCAGGCGCAGCAGACGCTGGGGCGTTCGACAAGTCGGATCCCTCGCCCTGCCAGGCAGCCGAATGGACAGGCGGCTGAACGTGCAAATGAAGCCGTTTCTCGCTTGGGCGGCGTTCGCGCCCTGGTAGTGCTTGCGGCGGTTGTGGTCATAGGCGCGGTTGCTGCCTTTGCCGTGATTGGCGGCGTCGGTGACGTGCAAGGCGCCGGAGAAGCCTCGTCGAGCGCCTCTAAAGAGTCGAGCTCAACTGACGCCTCTGGCTCCGAGACCAAGAAAGAAAAAGGTCTCGTCGATGTTGATGCGATCACGGATGATACCCTGCACGGGCTGCTTGCCGACTACGATAACGATGACGATGGCCAGCTGACCGCCAAGGAGACCCAGCGCATCACAGAGCTGGTCGTGAGTGACGAGGTGACTGATTTCACGCCCATTAGCAAGCTGGACAAGCTCGACACGCTCGGCATCAATACCCTGAGCGCCAAGAGTGCAGACTTTAGCGAGCTCGAGGCACTCGAGGTGCTCAAGTTTGGCGACATGACGACCCAGGACCTCGACCTGAGCGTCTGTCCCAAGCTTAATTCCTTTAAGATCGAGGGCCTTAAGGGTGCTGTCAGTTCCATCAACGCCTCGGGTCTTAAGAACCTGATGTTCTTTACCGTTGACCAGGGCCTTCAGGGTGACGTCGAGAAGATTGATCTTTCGAACGATGACATTCTTGGCGCACTCGAGATTACCTGCAACGTCGGTGAGCTCAACCTGTCGGGTTGCAGCCACTCGTTCCCCAAGCTCAACATTGCCGCTGATCACATCGACAAGATTGTGGTCGACAGCAACACCAACGCGGATCTCGTGGCTACCCTGCGTGACCTCTGCGCTCAGAAAGGCTGGACGCTGGAGGAGCGGTGACGAATACGATGGATGCGCGCCGCCATGGTTCGAGGTAGCATTCAGCGGAATGGGCGACGATGGGTTATGCCTGTGGAGGTGGCTCAAATGGAAGATATGACCAGTAAAGAATACGATGTCTTTTTTAGCTACGAGACTTCGACTTCTTCCGAGCTTGTGCGCAAGCTGGCTGAGGTGCTTGAAGGGCATGGCTTAAAATGCTGGTATGCTAAGAACAATATAACGATTGGAAAATGGAGAAAGCAGATTTATGAGGCGCTGGACAGTTGCCGCGTCTTTATCTTGCTGCTGAACAGGGCGGCGTCATTGTCTGATGAGGTTGATGATGAAATCGAAAATGCTATCGTTCTGAACCGCAAGGGCGATCTCGAGCTCCTTCCCATTCGTTGTGATAACGAGATTGAGCCGAGTCTGGACCGGCATTTGCTGCGCTATCAGCAGCTTGATTGGACTTCGGGCGTTAACGAGCAAGCCATCTCGCAACTGTTTGAGTATCTAAAGGGTGTCTTGCCTGATCGTTTTGACGATTCCGGCAATGTGGTCCAAACCGCACGAACGGCAAATAAATATTATGAACTGTACGGTGACGAAAGCGATCAAGAAGCAAAGTGGCTTCATGTCCAGCAAGAGATGCTTCGCAGCTATGACGCCCCTGTCTTCCAGAAGATATTCAATGAAATAGAATGCCATAGCGTTCTCGATCTTGGCACGAATGATGGTTTCCAGCTTGTTGATCGCTTGGCTTCGTGTGATTCGCTTGAGTTTGCGTTGGGTATTGATGTAAATCCCAATGCGATTCGCATGGCTTCGGAAGCGTATGCCGACGACTCTCGTTATTTGTTCGAAGAAGCCGATTGCGAAGCTGCTTCGTTTTCCGATTACCTTGAAAGCCGTCTTGCACAGGCGGGGAAGAAAGGATTTGACCTCGTAATCCTGTCCATGGTGCTTCTCCATTTAAAAAACCCGTTAAAGCTGCTTCGTGTTGTGCGTAAGCACATGAATCGCGGAGGCTATATCTTCATTCGGGATATCGACGATGGATTTAATATCGCCTATCCGGACGATGAGGGCTACTTTGCGCGGCTGAACAGGCTTTGTGGGGAGATTACGACGACTGGCTTCCGTTTTAGCGGAAGACAGCTGCTTGAAAAACTAACGAGGGCTGGGTTCAAGGACATTTCATTCGAGGGCAGTGGCATTTCAACTGTGGGGATGGACCAGGATCAGCGTTCGGCTTTGCTGTCGGCTTCTTTTGGATGGCTCGGGGGAGATTTAAGGCTTCGCGCCAAGAACAATCCCGATAACGATGAGTATCAACAAGATGCTGATTGGTTTGAAGAGACATACGATGAAATTGAGGAACGTTTTCTAGATGTCGGTTTCTTCTATCATGAGGGATATGTCATCTATACTGCACGAAAGTAGTTCACATGAATAAAAAAGGGGCTCGGTTTTGAATCGAGCCCCTTTTTGGCGTATTCATTATTTGCTGGACTGATTCTTAAGCAGCTCTCCAAGACGTATGCCGTTCTTGTTTTTCCAATCATATTTGCCATTGCTACTGCGGCCAAATACAAATGCCGAGGCAGCTGAGGGGCTGCTGAAAACAAGATCTTTTGTCAGCACATTGTTTTCGTCGATGAAATTTTGCTCTTGGGCTCGACGTTTGGGAACTGATGCGGGGCAAGTTGCAGTGATATCGGGGCTAATCTCACTTCCCGCTTTGAGGGTATAGCCGATGCCCTCGGAATAAACGCAAGTTGCTGTGACGCCTTTGGAGTGCGCTTTAAGTGTAAGGCCATCGATTTCGCTGAGTACTGCTGTTTCCTCTTCGGCGATATCTGCTGCTGCCTCATATTCGTTTTCATCGTCCATCATGTTAATTTTGCCACTGAGGATGGGTTTGGAGGCATTGAAGATTTTGTCTGCGAGCCAGGTTGCTATGCATGTCTCGACATAAGTGTAGTCGCTATCGCTTGCCTTTGATAACGTATCTACCAATCTGGGCAAAATACCTTCTAGGCCATTGTACTCGAGAATGTTATGCCAGATTTTGCTTGGAGCTTCGTCTGGGTCGTTGTTATAAGAGCTTGCGTCTCCTGTATGCAGGAGTTCCTTTTCGGCCTTATCCTGACTGTTCCAAAAGACCGGGATACATAAGCCCCTATTGTTGGGTTTAATGCTAAAGAAATGATATTCATGACGGCAAAGCTCACTATTAATGTAGTTAGGAGTTACGAAAGCTAAGAACATGTCTGAATCCGTGATGGCGCTTTCGACTTTGTCCATCCACTTTTCGCCGTAATCGATGGAGTCGATGTCCAGAAATTCTTTGGCATAAAAGTTCGTTTCGGGAAAGTACTTTTTGTCTGAATTAAGCAAGGAAAAAGTCTTTTTCACAATTCGAACGAGATGGTTGTAGAGGTTGTCGTCACGTTTGTAGCTGATGAAGACGTTGATTGGTTTTTTGTCATTGTGAATTGCGATTTTATCGGACATAGCTTTCCTTCCAAATGTGATTTAGGGGTTGAACGATTATTTGACAATGCTGCCCTTGGCGATGCGGGCTGAGAGGGCGACGATGATTCGATCGTAGGCGTAGACGTCTTTTCCTAGCAGGAACCCGCGGGCGCCGAGTACGTCGTTGTTGGATGTCATGTAGGCGTGACGCATGAGGATGTCGGACTTGCGAACGCCTTCGGCCCCACTCTTGTTGGCCTTGCCGCTCAGGAACGCATCGACGGCTGCTGCACGCATACGCTGCTCGCGTTCCTGTTCGATGGTGCCGTGCCCCAGTTCGGTCATGCCCGTTGCCCGGCAATAGGCAAGCCAACGATCGTGTTCCATGTCTCCTAAACGACAAATAAGGTTGAATTCCTCGCGGTTCTTCTGCTCGTTGGCATCGAACTCGGCTTTGGTGGCTGCGTCGGGAACGACGGAGCTTAATATCGCATTGGCAATGTTGTCGTTATTCGAAGCCGGCTTGACCTTGCCCTGCAGCTTTTCCCTCCAGGCATGCTCGAAGGATCCCTGTTCCACGTCGGCGTCGCTAAAGCCAAGCGCCCAGAAGCGGTAGGGGATATGTGCTGCCGAAGCTCGGCTGCTGCTCTTGTTGGATTCTTTGCCGTTGTAACTATTGACTGCCTTATCAACGGCGAGTGTTGCGTCAAAATCATTCTTAATGGAGCCATTAAAGCAAAGGTCGTATGCCGCATTGAGCTGTACAGCCAGACGCTCGCGCTCGTCATTGATGATGTTGCTGTAGGTGTAGAACGCCTTGCGGGCACCAAACGGATGCATGATTTTGGCGGCGTCTTTGCCAGTCGTCTGAGTCTTATCGAGGCTTTTAAGGGCGCCTAGGATTTCTTCGCTCTCGATATGGGGACAGATGACGGGTTGCTGTTTGGTGTAGTCCGGTGAGCCCTGGTCGATAAAGCGATTGTAGATCTGACGTTGGAGCATGAGCGAATAGGAGAGGTTTTGTCCACAATCTCCCATGGTTACGAAAGCGTAAAGACGAGCGTCATCGGTAATTAGTGCGCTGTCGGCCTTGGACGATACGCATTTGTTTTGAGCATCGTAGTGCAGCGTAGTGACGGTGTCGCCTGCAATAAGGCGATCGGTTGTAACCGAGGGCGCCTCAGCTTCTACAAAGCGAATTGTCGGCATGCCGTTGCAGCTTTCGCCAAACATCTCGGGGTAGCGGGCGGCTTCGCGTTCTAGTATCGTTCGGGCGTTGGGGTCGACAACAACAATGTTCAGACGAACGCCCGGCATGCGGCCCATCCAGAAGGAAGTGCGTGTTGCCTGCATGCCGAAATCGCCTGCGCCGAAAACGAGAACGGTGAGATTCTGAGGCTTGGGATTTGGGTCGACGGAGATATCGATGGGCTCGAGCACGCTGTAGAGTGGGGCTTCTTCAAGTACATCGTATATTTCGTCTTGTACGCGTGAGAGCAAGTGAAGACAAGTCGGCTCATTGTCGGCTTTGATGGCATCGAAAATCTGGGCATCATCGGGGTTTTTGTGGGTGCAATGGAGCGTAATCTTGGGCGCGCAGCCGGCCTGAGGATCCTTGTGCGTCGCCTCGAGCATGTCGATCGTTGCGCTGACATTGTGTTCGGTTTCTTCGCTCGTTACGACGACATCGACTGCGAGCAGATGCTTAACTGCATCGCGCAGCGATGTAATCGTTGTGAGCACATCGGCTGCTTCGGAGTCGGTGAACACATAGCGCACATAGCCCTGGCACAGATTGCGCAGTACACGCTGACGCTCGCTGTCCTCGTCGCTGCCTAGACAGAAGATGAGGGCGATGTCGCCGTTGCCATTCGCGTTATTGAGTGTTCCGTCCTTGATGCTGTTAACGATATCACGCGCGAGCAACTCGGTGTTGGCGTCGACACTCTCAAAGATAATTGCATGGTCGGCATATTTGAGATGACGCTTGATAACGCTGCCCGAGAGACGCGTAGCAACAGCGTTGAAGGCAAATAGGCCAATTTCGACGGGAAGGGCGATGATGTATGCAAGTGTGAGCAGCGAATAGAGCAGGTTGAATACCTGGCCGGCAATGCTGCCGCCAAGGGGAATAGCGCTATAGACGGTTGACGTCACATCGGTGAGGCCGGTCTGGATGGTCGTTGTCCATCCCACGGCAAAGAAGTTGGTGATGACCCAGCTAATAAAGTTGAAGGCTCCCGGCTCCCAGCCCTCGCCAAGATCCGAAGAAAAGCACTGCGCCCAGGTAACGGGGGCGAATAGGCAAAAAGCGCCAAGAGCAAGAATTCCAAAGGCGACGATGCGACGGTTGGAATTGATCTCGAAGCCAAAGAGTTTGTGCTGATAGTTGTGCCGTTCCAAGTGTATGGAATAGCAGAGCGCGACGAGAGCGACGAGGAATGCCGCGGACCAACAGATTGGAGAAATCAAAGTAGGTACCTCCTGTGAGTATAGAGATGAACGGATAACGTGATCTGGGCCTGTTGCCGCCTACGTAAACATGCGGTCTCTCAGCTCGGCCGCCTCGTTAATCTCGACATTGGTGCGGCCTTGGAGATCTTCGGTGCGCTTGCTGGTGAGCTTGCCGTCCTTTAGCCCGTAGGTGGTGTACTGAACGATTGCGCCGGCGGTTTCGGCTGCCTGACGTAGGGACTCGTAGGTGTCGGTTTGTTCGCACCACGCATAGAAATCATCAACGGTGGCGTTGGGATTGCCGCTAAAGAGTCGATACCATTCGCGTCCAAAGCTGCCAAGGACCGAGAACGTCTTTTTCTCGACAAGCTTGTCGCCCTTGTATTTGTAGCCCAGCGTGAGGTCCACCAGATAGGCGGCTCCCGTTTCAAAGGCGTTCTCATTGCCCTGATGACCGATGACCTCGGCCTCCGGGTAGTACTTGTCAATAAACTCGGCGGCGTCGCCTTCGTAGTCGGCAACGATGCGCACACTCTGCACTTTGCCCCGCTTGTACGTGTAGTGCAGGATGCGCAGCAGTCGCTCCTGCCAAAACGCATAGGAAAACAGGTGGTCGACAAAGTGCGGATTCTCAAGCCGATTGGCCTGACCCATCCAAACGGTTTGGAACAGCTGGTAGTCGGCCTGCGGCTCGCCCGTGACCTCGCGGAACCACTGTACGGCGACGTCGGCGGGGATATAGAACGATAGTCGCTCCTGCGGAGTACCGCTCTTGGTCGTTTTGGCGCGCAGGGGAATCTCGACCTCGTAGCCAGAACCGTCGTCCGTTCCGCAGCTTAAAACGGGCGGCAGCATAAACTGGCAGGGGCCCTCGTCGCATGCGCGCATCGGCTGGGGGCTAACAGGTTGCCCGTCAAACTCCATCTCGATGTCTGTGTCGTCTTCTTCGTCCTCGTCATCATCTTCGATGCCAAGGTCGTAGCCGGTGTAGTAGTCATCCAGGTGTCGTTCGTTTACATTTCGCCCGTTTACGACGTCAAAGACGGTAACACCCGTCATGCGGTCGCAATACTTTGCGACTTCAAAGAGGTTGCAGCTCTCCTCGGGCGTAAAGTTATCCATGCGGTGCAGGAACTCGGTAGCGCATTCCTCGGGATCATAGCCGTCCATGTCGCTGTCACCGACCCAAAAGTTGGGATCACGATTGCTTTTGAAGTACCACCAGTACCAGACGGGGCAGAATACCGCATTTACGCCAAAAAAGACTTTCTGGATGATGTTGCCGTTGCCGTCGAACTTGTAATCGAGCGGCAAGTTAACAACCGGATCGTTTGATGTGTCACGCGCCATGGTGTGCTCCCTGCGATGATTTGTGTTGCGCGTGCAGGCCAGATTCGATGCATCTGACCTGCACGCGCCTGTTACTTCGCATACTAGGCCGCCTGCGCTGCATTCTGTTGCGCAACATCGTGGACGGCGCGGTTCGACGTCCAGGGCCGATGCCGCGCAACAGATACATGGCTTGGCCGTGCCAATCGCTCTCTAGTAGCGCGCCGAGCGCTGGGCGTTGCCCGGGTTGTAGCCCGCCCAGGCGGCGATGACGTCCGACTCAACGACGCTCGTTGCAATGTTGATAAAACTGCCGGTACGGGGCAGGTCGGTGTGGAAGTCTTCGAGCAGGTTGGGCTGGAAGCTAAAGTCCTCAAAGTTGACGGTGTTGGGGTTGTAGAGCTGACAAGTACCATCCTCGGTAGAGATCGGGCCAACCATGTAAACGGCCTTGTGCTCTACGACCTCGGTATCGTCGACGTCGATCATCTCTCCGCGATCGTGCGCGGCAGCGGCGTGCTCCATGAGCTCGAGGAATCGGTCGGCTTCGGCGCTGCAGAGTACGCAGCGCGAGAAGAGCACTGTAAGGGCGTAGCCCGTTTTACGACCCAGTTTTTCTCGTAGCTCGCTAAATCGTTGCGACTGCTCCGGGGTCATGCGCGTCTTGGACGGCGCGGTCTGCTTGAGTCCGCACGTCTTAAGGAACATCGCGTTGGCCTTGCGAAGAGCGCTCAAAGCGGCGGAGTCGCTCTTTGCCGCGGAGACGTCGATGCGTCCTCCCTCGGGAATCTGCTTATAGCGAGAGAAGCCCTTTTCGCCCTCGACGGGCATCCAGTACGTAATGACGTCATTTTCCACTACGCTAAAGCGGCACGTAAAGGGCGCGCCGATTGCCGGTGCCTCGCCGTAGAACTTTACGCGTACGGCTTGGTCGGTGTCCGCCATCCACATCATAAAGCGATGGCTATTGTCGCCGTCATGGCTCCGGAGCTTTGCAATAAGGTAGCAAACCGAGTCGCAGCGGCTCTCGAGTGCGGCACCTCTTCCGGTGGCGATGGCGCTTATGTCTTGGGCCTTGAGCTCGATGTCGCGGTGCAGCGCGTTGAGCTCTTCGGATGTCAACAGGTCTTGGCCGAGAAGCCCCGCGACAAGCGCACCGACTTCTATGTCGGTAGTAAGGGCGGCGTCGATAACCTTGCGGTGCGCCTGGTGGCTTGCATAAGCCGGCATGGGTTTGCGGCCTGTGGCAAATCCAAATGGGTCGCGGATCTGGTCGCCGCCGCGATAGAGCGGCTCCAAAAAGAACATGTTCATGTCATTCTGCTTGCCCTGCTTTTGACCGTAGGCATCGAGGGAATTCCAGACATGCTTCTCTGCAATGGGGTTCATCCACAGGCTGATTTTCGATTTTTCTGCCGAGGAGGTCGAGGTGTTCTTTTTGGAGCTTGCGGCGGGACGCGAGGCGGGTTTCTGAGATCCAGCGGGGAGAACTTGCTCAAGATCGAATTTTTTAAGCAGCCTAACGTAGACTCCGACCGATGCTTCTTCTGCCATTTCCGCCATGACCGACTGCGATGGGTCGTCGACAAAGGAAATGCGCGTTTTGCCATCATCGGAGACTGCCTGGCAGTAGCCGCATCGAAGTGCAACGTAGCCTTCGTTTTCGCTGCCATGGTCAAAGTACATCTGCTCTTTGCAGCCGAGTGTGCCGGGGACGAATGCGGTCGGGTTTGCTATGTCGGGGATCGTAATGGCAGCGCCGGTCGCGCGTTTAAGCTCATCGAAATACTCGACGTACAGCGGAATGTTGTAGTGCTGGACGAGCGCCTCGAGAACGATGGCGTTGGGCACGGAGTGTGCCACGCGATAGCGCACGGAGTTATAGCCCCATTCGACATCGGTTGCATCATCGGGGATTCCGTGGCCTGCCATGGTCCTCAGGACCTCATCGGGTGAGTCAAACGTGCTATCGGGCGTGCCGCAAATCGCCTGGAGCGAGAACCCGCCAAAGCACTTTTCGAGATCATTGCGGATATACTCGCAGCAGTCATGATTGGGAAAGACGATGCGAAACGTCATCGCGCCCATGGCCTGGGACATGTAGACATTGCCCGACGCCTGGGCATCGGACTCTGCCTGGGCATCGGACTCTGCCTGGGCATCGGACTCTGCCTGGGGCTCCTCTTGGGCGCCAAACTGGTCCTTGAGAAAGTCGAAGTACAGGGACACGTTTCCGCGCTGCGCATACGAACGCATGATGGGGTCGGTGGTGTCCTCAAAGTACTTTTGGCTTCCGTCGGGCATGGACATGGTTCCCATGCCGCAGCGGAACAGGGTGTCGGTGGCACCGTCGAACCCCTCCGGGAAATACACCCAGCAGCTCTTGTCGACCACGTTTGCAAACGAGACGCTATCGCCCTGCGCATCGGCGATCACGGCGCCGGCGGCGATCTCATCGGCATCGGTGTACTCGTAGTAGACGGGAACGCCGATCATCTTGGAGATAGTCTTGGCAACCTCCAGCGAGGGGATGCCGTTGTATTCGTACTGGAGCGAGTTGCCCAGCCAACACTGTTTCAATCGGAATCGCTTCGTCTGCAGTCAGTACCAGCGTGCCTTGCACAAAGCACTGCGATGTATAAGAACTTGATGCCGACGCGGCGCTGACTGTCAAAGTTGCAACCGACGCCACAGCCTCTGCCGAATTGCGAACAGTGTTATATACGAGATCATTTCCTCCCATCAGGTCGTCGCGGATAACGTTATGACCCGAATACGCCTCTGACATTTCGGCTGCTCCAAAACCGACGCACATCACCCCAGACGTTACCGCCAATGCCCCTGCCAGCGCCGGTGCTGCGCAGCCTGCCGTCAAAACAGTTGCAATCGCAGTAATTCCGACAAAGGCAATAGACAAACCTGATACAAAGGTCGACCAGCTGAATGCTCCCTCGGGGTCATATCCAATAATTGGATTATTCCCGCAGTATGCAAACAAATTATAACTTGACAGAGTTTCCTCCATGCCAAGATATCCGGTATCGTCTGAGCTGATAAACCTCCCCGTC
>OLOW01000231.1_pt1 | contig 34514 bp, 21 predicted proteins | sample 1672801 | NCBI WGS metagenome assembly OLOW01 (sample SAMEA3136725, study PRJEB25190) | human gut metagenome | biome: human gut; feature: human-associated habitat; material: faeces | place: Austria | collected 2013 | reverse complement strand
GCACCTTTACGCTGATATCCGGCAAAGCGGAGGATACCGCTGCACCCGCGACAGGTGCGTTCACAGTCTGCGCCACCGACCCTCGTCCGTCATAGACGTAGCTGGTTTTGCTGTTCGCCGTGTAGGCCGCTATGCGTTCAAAGCCATAGGCGTAGGCGGTGGTCGTGCTGCCGTTCTTGCTTGTGCTGGTCTCAGAAATCACCTGGTAGTATTCCTGCGTGAGATCATACAGGTATTCCGTCGTGGCCCACTCCAGCTCGGTAGGCATGTCCGCCTCGTCCGCGTTGATCTGGCCCTGCGTCGGCTCCACAATCTCCGGCAGCCCTGCAATGTTCCCGCGAAGCAATTCTTCCAGCGTAGAGCGGTTTCCGTTGCCGACCTCGCTCTTGCTAAGCCGCATGCCGTTGGCGTCGTAGGTGAATTCCTGTTTGTAGCCGTCGTAACCTACATATTCCGTAAGCTGGTCAAGGGCGTTGTAGGCGTAGGCGTCCGTCAGCTTGCCATAAGCCTGACTGGTCAGCACCTTCGTAACCATGCTGCCATTCTTGTCGTAGGTATAAGCAATCTTATCTTTCCCGTTGACCATGGTCGTCAGCTGGTTACCCTTGTTGTAGCTCATCTTCAACGCAGTTTCTATGCCGTCCGTGCCGGTCAGCACCTTTTCGGTCATGTTTCCGGCCTTGTCGTAGGCGTACTGCTCCCCGTAACCGGTGCTTTGCAGGAAGCTGGTCAGCTGCCCCAGCGCGTCATAGGCATAGGTGCTGGTGGTTGTGCCGTTCTCCTTGCGCACTTCGCCCGTGATGTAGCCGTTCTTGTTGTAGCTGTAGCTAAACGCGATCTCACTTGCGCCGCTGGTGGCCTGCGTGAGCAGATTGCCTACGCTGTCGTAGCCGTATACCGTTGTCAAGGTGCTCGACGAGGTTTCAATCCTCTGGCCTGCCGCGTCGTGGGTGTAGCGGGTCACGTTTCCTGTTCAAGATCAATTTTCTACTTCTTTGTATACAGTCTCAAATTCGCCCAAAGTATCTTGAAATAATGTAGTGGGATTTCCTGTACGCCAATTTTCAATTAGTGCCGTTTTAAATACTTCTGTTACACGCGCATAGAAAGCTGCCTCTGAGATTCCATACTTCTCAAAAAATCCATCCACTGCTTCGCGAGAGGTGTCTCCGTATATATTATTGTTACTGGCAACGCGCAACGGATGGACTTCCAATCGCTTTTGACAGGGTGAATAGTATATGTCTAAAATAATCTCGTTGATCTCTTCTGATTTTTGAAAGTATACTGAATATATAAATTGCAATTGCTTTATATCCATTCGCCACAAAACCGAAAAATTTTCGTTTTCTGTTAAATAGAGCTTACTAAAATAAATTCTTATAATGTTAGGTATTTCATATTTTGATGAATCATTCATCTTTGCTAATCCGCTCATATTATTCCATGACGTTGAAGTGAGGTGCCCTCCCCAAACATCTTTTGTGCCAAAATACATTTCATCAAAAATGTTTCTTATCATAATTTTTTTAGCGCAATTGAACGTTCCAATAGTCAGAATAAGTATTAGTATGATGATTAATATCTTCTTCAATCCCCGTTTCATGGAACAACCTCCAATTCGTTTGACCCGTGTCCCAAACTAACTATAAATGCATACGCTTCGGGCTCGATCGTTTTCAATTCTTCTAGAGAATTAATATTTAGCCGACTCAATACCTCTGATATTACAAAGTCAAGTGACGTATGCGACAGGAAAATCTCCGCACGTGTCTCGCCATTTTCCAACCTTTTAAAGTATATTGCTTCTGCCTCACTATGCGAGATATTCTGTGTTTTCATAATGTTCATCACATTATCCGCACCAAGATCAGCCATATAATCATCTGGTGAAAAGGCTACTTTCCCATTATTGGTGCGAATAGTTGCATCGCCCAACCATCCTGCCATATCTTCACGCGTTGAATCACTGCCTCCTGTTTGTTGATTAGCCAATTTCCGTTTAATCCACTCTATGACGTCAAAAGTAAATGGAGGATAGTCAGTTGCAAATATAGCAGCTTTTGTAATATTGTAATGTGCATAATCACTGGCAGTAGACATGGCATTATATTGATCAGTCCATAGCCGTTCAAATTCCAGATCAGAAAGCTGCTTGCCTAGGGCAATTTCCATTGAAGCCTTATATTGCGCCAGTGTTTTTGGATAATTAAGAAGTGCTGTATAAGACATTGTTTCTACTGCTCCAAGAATCTGATTTTGAACTCGCACCTTATAGCGTAACAGTTTATACTCCTGCTGGGAAAGTCCGATAACTTTAGTAAAAAGCTGTTCCTCTGGAATTAGCTCAGTTGTAACAGTACCATCCCACATCATCATATCAGCCCATTCTTTAAAGCTGTCGTTACTGTCCCCGTAAACCAGGCGCCCAATAGCTCTTGTATAAACCCAGTCAATCTCATCGTCGGTAAGCCTTGGATCAAATGGCTCTTACTTCAACGACCACAAGATTTCTTACCGCCCGCTGACCGAATCATTTATCCATACTTAATCACTGTCCATGTATACTTAAATACGGATAAGGTTCCATGAATACTTCAGCTATTTTTTTGTCCGATAACATGAGATATATAGAACACGATTCAATCTGTACTTCATCAACATTCGAAGAAAAAGTAGCAATATTCTGATTGGTGAAAGAAATGCTCAATTCAATTTTTTCTCCATAAACATCTATATACATGATCAACGACAGACCGTTATCATATTCTCGCTTAAAAATCAGTTCTCCCCCTTGCTCCTCACCAATATAAATTGGACAATCCAGAAAAAGTTCAACAAAATCATTTTCTTGAAAATGCTTAATCATTCGGTTTTCCCCTCCCTATTTTTATTTAGGTATAACAGTTATGATATCTCCATTTTCATTGGAAACAACCCGAATATCAATCGTTTCATAAACAAAAGTACCGGGCTTATTTCCTGGTGATTTAGTACCATTTATAATCGCGTCCTCAACAACAGACGGCGGAATACCTCGAGGATCAACATATTTGTCTACAAAGCTACTATATTCATAAGTTCCAGGCTGTAAACCGTGTTCTTTGGCAATTTCTGTGGCTCTAGCATATTGCTCAGCACGAACTTCAGGAGTATCTGGAGCCATACGTTCCAAAGCATGCTGAGAATACTTCCTACCATTAATGATTTCTCCACCCTCCGGCATATCCCAAAGGTTTTCAAAATCAAACGCCTCATCAAAAGTACCAGCCGGGACCTTGCCATACTGCATCCCCATCTTGTTGCCGTACTGGATCATCCATTCGGTTGTATAGGGATGATTGCTGATAATCCAGTTGGTGTATACGTTGTATGCTCCAATGGCTCCCGCTTCAACGCCTACGAGATTTCTCACTGCTCGCCAATAATCCGGATCGCTCATCGGCGTATTCCATGTGGTTTCCAATTCACCGCTTAGGCCGGATGTCCACCAGTTCAGGAACGTCGATACATTTGGATCCTGCCGGAACGCAATATATCTCGTTGCGTAACCCTGATAGATCCCAACCACCACGTCGGGGATACCAGCCGTTGCATAGTTCAGTGCGTTATAGAACGAAAAATCATTGATTAACGCGTTATAACGAGCATCCGCAGATGTCATGATGCTATTCCAATCTTCAACCGCCATCTGCCATATAGGTGATAAGACATACTGATTGATCGCCGTTCCAACAGGCTTTACATATTTTTCATAGAGCGTTTTGTCTATCGGGATTGGCTCAAATGTATTCTTGCCGCTTAGATTATTGTACGCTTTCGCAGCCTGATTGTATCGGGGGATCAGATACTCCTGCAAACGCTTTGCTGCATCCGGCCCGATAAACATCACGTCCCATCCTTCAGGGCGTGTTGGCGCGGGGGTAGGTTGCGGATTGCTGGGCGTTGGTGTCGGCGCCGGTGTCGGCATCGGAGCAGTTGGAGTATTTACTGTCGCTTTGCTGCCTGAGTTGCCTTTTAGCAAGGTACATGCACTGATAAAGATTGCGCTGGCTTCAACGCGCCCCTTCGCGGTTGACATGTCTATTTGGCTTAGTTTATTCGCAGCCTCTCGAATAATGCCTTGCGTCTTAGCATCCAGATCGTAGTATTTCTTTGCGTATTCACCAAATAGCTGTGCATGATCAATAACTGTCTTCTGAACCGCCGCCTTGACATAAGCTGTAGCTGTCTTGACAGCTTTTTTTGCGGATGCTGTTACTTTATTGATCAGATTCTTTGCCGAGCTGATAAGTTCCTTAAACAGCATACCGCTGGGATCGCCAAGATTCAAAGGATCATTGACACAATACGCATACCGATTGAGCGACAACGGAGAGATAGCCTGTCCGCGCACAATATCCTTCTGGCTGAACCTGCCCAAAGCCGGTTCAAACTGCCTTGCGCGCAGATTCAGCATGCCGGTGGCTGCGTCATAGGCTTCGGCATTGTAGGTGAATCCGCTGACCTTCACGCCGCCCATCTGCTCGCCAAAGGCAGTGTAGGCGAAGGACTGCACCTTTACGCTGATATCCGGCAAAGCGGAGGATACCGCTGCACCCGCAACAGGAGCAGAGATGGTCTGGACAACCGACCCGCGGCCGTCGTAGACATAGCGGGTTACGCCGTTTTCATTGTACGCCGCAATGCGCTCCAGGCCGTAGGCATAGGCCGTCGTGGCGGAAGTCCCGCTGGCGGATGTTGTTGTTTCGGAAATCACCTGATAGTATTCCTGCGTGAGATCGTACAGGTATTCCGTCGTGGCCCATTCCAGCCCGGTAGGCGCGTCCGCTCCGTTCGCGTTGGTCTGGCTCTGTGCAAGCTCCACGATCCCCGGCAGCCCGGCAATGTTCCCGCGCAGCAGCTCCTCCAGCGTGGAACGGTTCGCGTCGCCCGCCTCGCTTTTTGAAAGGCGCATTCCGTTGGCGTCGTAGGTGAACTGCTGGGTATAGCCATCGTAGCCGGTGTAGCTGGTGAGTTGATCAAGGGCGTTGTAGGCGTAGGTGTCCGTCAGCTTGCCGTAGGTCTGGCTGGACAGCACCTTCTGCACCATGGAACCGTTCTTGTCGTAGGAATAGGTGATCTTGTTCTTCCCGTTGGCCATGGCGGTGAGCTGGTTGCCCTTGTTGTAGCTCATGGAAAGGGCAACCGATTCTCCGTCCATGCCGGAGATGACCTTCCCGGTCATATTCCCGGCCTTGTCGTAAGCGTAGCTTTCCCCATAGCCGGTGCTTTGCAGGAAGCTGGTCAGCTGACCCAACGCGTCATAGGCGTAGGTGCTGGTGGTGGTTGTGCCGTTCTCTTTGCGCACCTCGCCCGTGATGTAGCCGTTCTTGTTGTAGCTGTACGAGAACGCAATCTCACTCGCGCCGCTGGTGACCTGTTCGAGCAGATTCCCAACGCTGTCATAGCGGTATGAAGTTGTCAAGGTGCTGGACGCGGTTTCAATGCGCCGCCCCGCCGCGTCGTAGGTGTAGCGGGTGACATCCCCGTCCAGTCCTGTGACACCGGTCATGCGGTTCATAGCGTCATAGGTATAGCTCACCATGCGGCCGTCCGGGTAGGTCATGGACGTCCTGTTGCCGTACGCATCGTAGGTGTAGGAAACCTTGTCGCCGTTCACATTCGTCACGGAAACCAGATATCCCTGCCCGTTGTACTGGTAAACAATCGTTCCCTCGGCACTGGAAACCTCCGTGACCCTGCCGGTTTCATTGTAGCTGCTTTCCACCGTCTGACCGTCGCCCACGTGCTGGGTGAGCAGGCTGCCGGTTTTGTCATATTCAAATGTGAGGACGGTTCCGTCTGCCTTGGTGATGCTTTCCAGCCAGCCCTCCGGCGTGTAGGCATACCGCACCCTGTTGCCCAGCGCGTCGGTTTCAGTGAGCAGATTGCCATTCTTGTCGCTCTGGCTTGCCCCGTTGGCATACGTCACCTTTTCCAGCAGGCCAAAAACAAATCAATATTGGGTCGTAAATGATCAACCATTTTCAATATAGTCAAAAATTACTAGACCAGACAAGATCGAATCGAAACCCCGACAAATCGTTGTTCAAAACAGCATTTCTAAATGAATCTGATACGTAATACTTCTTCGGGCCAACAGGCAAACGAAAAATGTTTGTATTCTTTATTGCATCCTGTTGAAAAGCAAGTGCTAAAAAGCTCATAATTCGTCCGCTGGATTTGAACAATTTCGCTTTCGTATGTTCATAGTCAATATAATCTCCTACATTCGTTACATTAATTGCACAGTAGGATCCTTCTGTAGAAATGACTGGGAGCACTTCTACATCATTTCTGATAACAGGAAGCAGAACATCGGTAGCCTTTTTACTAAAAATGCACACAGCCGTATGATAAACAAAACCAGGGTAATCAACATATGGATGTGATTCCGGATGATAATCGGAGTAAATTTGAGGCTTGTTCCAAGAATCAGCTTTTTTACTTCCATCAAAAGATAGCGTATATGCTATATCCCACTTTTCTATTGTATAAAACATTATATGTTCTTGCTTTTCATGCTCTAATGTCCAGATATTCATATATATTCCTTCTCCTATATTAATTAAAGAAAGTTCCTTCCGCAAGTTGATCAGCTATTTCATGCAGAATTTCTATTGCTTCTTCACGATTGGTTGCTGCGCTAAGCATGTCATCAACCTTTTCATAGTATTCTGTCGAATGCAGACTGGGGTGATATGCAGAATTAACAACATTCCTTTGGGTGGGCAAGAAAACACCATTTGACGAATCATTAATATCGATGCCAAATTTGGTAAGGATTTCTCGTGCATTTTCAGCCCCAGGAGCAGAACCAGCAACAATATGATGTGCCGCATTTGGATAATCTGGGACTTCGACCCCTGCTAATTCAAGGTTTCTGCGAAGTTTTTTCGAGCTGGGCAAAGATTGTACAAAATCATCGCCATGTTTTGCAATATCGGTAGCGACATCGGCCACATCATCGGCTTTGCGGATAACGGTTCCGGTTGCGTCGACCATATTGTCGACGTTTTTGATTACGGTACCCGTAGCGTCAATAAATTCATCTCCGTGCTTAAAAACGGGCTTTAATGATCCCAGAACAGGAATAAATCCAATCAGATCAACCGCAACCCATCCGGCGTTTCCCCAGGAAGGTTTATACCAGAATTGTTGTGCGCTATAAGTAAAATCACGGATATCTGTTATCGTGTCGGCTACAGGAATGAAGCCAACGCCGATTTGTGCCAACGTTCCAACTGGCGTAGTTTCTTCAGCATAATCCCCCTTTATAGCCTGATCGAAAGCCTGACCAACCACCATTCCTGCCTGCTGCCAGAAAGAAGGCTCCCAAGCTTCCAGCGTGGCCTGTTCTCGATTGGCGTTGATAAGGTTTTGTAGCCCTTCTTGCGCCGTTATAGTAACAGTGCTGCCATCAGGGAAGGTGGCTGTTGCAGAACCCTTTGCAATCAGATCCATGACATCACGAATCATGACGGAATCACCGTATTCCATAATGAAGGAAACGATCTCCGCCTGTGTATAGGTTCCAGGAGGTAAAACAATACGGCCATAAGGATTTTTCGTAGTATGTAGGACCATTCCTCCCTCAACAGTATACATCTGTTCGGTGGTCTGAATACTTGCACTGCTTGTGGTATCATCAAGTCCTAAAAACTTAGCACAGGCTCTTCGAATGATTTCATTCTTTTCAGCTTCGGAAACCGGTCGAGTTTCTTCAAGTGCACGGATTTCCTCTTGTGCTTCGGCAAGGCATTCTTTTGCCTTTTGCCATGCTGAGGTTGCCACATCCACAACAGGCTTGACGACATTTTTTACAGCCTTTGCAACGCTTTTCACCTTTGAAATCACAGTATTGACAACGGTCTCTCCTACTAAGGCACTAGCAACTTTTTTGATGCCATTGCCAATAGCGCTGGCCGCTTTCTTCACGGTGTTGCCAATGGAAGACAACACATTACGCAGGCTGCTTGCCTGTAATCCGTCCGCATCGACAAAGCTAACCGGACTATTAAAAGTGAACAGATATGCATTGAAGGAATAGGTGATGAGCAGGTTGGGAGGATAAATATCCTTCTGGCTGAACCTGCCCAAGGCAGGCTCATACAGCCTTGCGCGCAGATTCAGCATGCCGGTAGCTGCGTCATAGGCTTCGGCATTGTAGGTGAATCCGCTGACCTTCACGCCGCCCATCTGCTCGCCAAAGGCAGTGTAGGCGAAGGACTGCACCTTTACGCTGATATCCGGCAAAGCGGAGGATACCGCTGCACCCGCAACAGGAGCAGAGATGGTCTGGACAACCGACCCGCGGCCGTCGTAGACATAGCGGGTTACGCCGTTTTCATTGTACGCCGCAATGCGCTCCAGGCCGTAGGCATAGGCCGTCGTGGCGGAAGTCCCGCTGGCGGATGTTGTTGTTTCGGAAATCACCTGATAGTATTCCTGCGTGAGATCGTACAGGTATTCCGTCGTGGCCCATTCCAGCCCGGTAGGCGCGTCCGCTCCGTTCGCGTTGGTCTGGCTCTGTGCAAGCTCCACGATCCCCGGCAGCCCGGCAATGTTCCCGCGCAGCAGCTCCTCCAGCGTGGAACGGTTCGCGTCGCCCGCCTCGCTTTTTGAAAGGCGCATTCCGTTGGCGTCGTAGGTGAACTGCTGGGTATAGCCATCGTAGCCGGTGTAGCTGGTGAGTTGATCAAGGGCGTTGTAGGCGTAGGTGTCCGTCAGCTTGCCGTAGGTCTGGCTGGACAGCACCTTCTGCACCATGGAACCGTTCTTGTCGTAGGAATAGGTGATCTTGTTCTTCCCGTTGGCCATGGCGGTGAGCTGGTTGCCCTTGTTGTAGCTCATGGAAAGGGCAACCGATTCTCCGTCCATGCCGGAGATGACCTTCCCGGTCATATTCCCGGCCTTGTCGTAAGCGTAGCTTTCCCCATAGCCGGTGCTTTGCAGGAAGCTGGTCAGCTGACCCAACGCGTCATAGGCGTAGGTGCTGGTGGTGGTTGTGCCGTTCTCTTTGCGCACCTCGCCCGTGATGTAGCCGTTCTTGTTGTAGCTGTACGAGAACGCAATCTCACTCGCGCCGCTGGTGACCTGTTCGAGCAGATTCCCAACGCTGTCATAGCGGTATGAAGTTGTCAAGGTGCTGGACGCGGTTTCAATGCGCCGCCCCGCCGCGTCGTAGGTGTAGCGGGTGACATCCCCGTCCAGTCCTGTGACACCGGTCATGCGGTTCATAGCGTCATAGGTATAGCTCACCATGCGGCCGTCCGGGTAGGTCATGGACGTCCTGTTGCCGTACGCATCGTAGGTGTAGGAAACCTTGTCGCCGTTCACATTCGTCACGGAAACCAGATATCCCTGCCCGTTGTACTGGTAAACAATCGTTCCCTCGGCACTGGAAACCTCCGTGACCCTGCCGGTTTCATTGTAGCTGCTTTCCACCGTCTGACCGTCGCCCACGTGCTGGGTGAGCAGGCTGCCGGTTTTGTCATATTCAAATGTGAGGACGGTTCCGTCTGCCTTGGTGATGCTTTCCAGCCACCCCTCCGGCGTGTAGGCATACTGCACCCTGTTGCCCAGCGCGTCGGTTTCAGTGAGCAGATTGCCATTCTTGTCGTAGGTATACCGGGTGATGTGCTTCAATGCATCCGTTACCTGGGCGATGTTGTCTAGCGCGTCATATTTGTAGCTGGTCTTGTTGCCCAGCTCATCAATCACGGCTGTCAGCCGGTTCACCTTGTCATACTGATACTGCTTCGTGTTGCCTTCCGCGTCCGTCTCCGCAATCACGTTGCCCGCCGGGTCGTAGGTGAGGTTCTGGCTTGCCCCGTTGGCATACGTCACCTTTTCCAACAGGCTTTCCGCCGTATAGGAGAAGCGCGTTTCATTGCCCAACGGGTCGGTTTGCCCGACGAGATTGCCCAGCGCGTCATAGGCGTATGTCGTTTCCGTTCCGTCTGCGGAGATCTGTTTTACCAGCCGCCCCAGCAGATCATACTCATATCTTGTAACCTGCTCGCCCTGCGTGACGCTGAGCACGTTGCCCATGGCGTCATATTCGTATGCAGTCGCCAGCCCTGTGCGCGGGGTGGAAAGTATCACCCGGCCAAGGGCGTCGTATTGGGTTGTGTCCTTTGTTCCGTCCGGATAAACAATCCCGGTCAGGTTTCCGTTCAGGTCATAGGCAAATGCCACTGTGCGGTCTTCCGCATCGGTTACGGCGGCGATGTTGCCCGCAGCGTCATATTCGTACAGCGTGGCGTTGCCGTTCACCGTCAGGCTTGCGATTTGGCTGTTTTCGTTGTAGCCGTAGGCCGTGACGCAGCCCTCGGGGTCGGTCATGGTCAGGGCGCGGCCTGCGCTGTCGTACTCATAGAGCGTGACGGCGCTGCCCGGCGCGGTGATCTTCACGATGTTGCCCAGCGCGTCATAGGAGAAGGAAGCCTGCTGGCCCAGCGCGTCCGTGACCTTGGAGACGAGCCCGTTTTTGTTGTAGCTGTATTTGGTGGTGTTTCCGTTTGCGTCCGTCTCGGCGGCGACGCGCCCGGCTCTGTCATAGCCGGTAACCAGCACGCCGCCATTTTTCTGGATGGCCGTGGTGGCGTTGCCGTTTTTGTCGTACTCAAGGCTTACCGTCTGACCCAGGGCGTCCGTCATCCCAGCCAGATTGCCGTTTTCGTCATACTGGTAGCGGGTGACGCCGCCCAGCGCATCGGTGACGGCAACCAGGTTGCCCACGCTGTCATAGGCATAGCGGGTAACAGCATCGGTTGGCGCGGTTTCAGAGATGATGCGGTTCAGCGCATCGTAGGCGTAGGCGGTAACATTGCCCAGCGCATCCGTCATAGTGAACAGGTTGCCGTTTAAGTCATAGGTATAAGTCGTTTTCGCGCCCAGCGGGTCGGTCACGCTTGTGATGCGTCCAAGCAGATCATACTCGATGGCCGTCACGCCGCCCAGGGCGTTTATCTGCCGGATGGGGCGGTTCATGCTGTCGTATTCCACGGAGATGACGGCGCCGCCGGGCAGCGTGCGGGTGAGCAGATTGCCCGCCAGATCATAGGTCATGGTCTGGACTGCGCCGGTGGGGTCGGTCACGGTCAGGGGCAGACCTACCTCGTCATAGGTGTATTCGGTGACGCCACCCAGCGCGTTGGTTTCCCGCAGGAGATGGCCTGCCGCGTCGTACTCGCTGAGGGTCTCGTTTCCGGCGGGGTCGGTAACAGTCAAGCGGTTGCCGTTTCCGTCGTAGGTATAGCTGGTCTTGTTGCCCAGCGCGTCGGCAATGCTCTTTTGCTGGCCGTTTTTCGTGTAAGCGGCGGTCTGCACCGTTCCGTCCGGAAGCGTGGTCTTTATCAGGTTGCCCAGTGCGTCATAGGCGTACTTCGTCACGCCGCCCTTGGGATTGGTCATGGAAGTCTGGCGGCCCAGCGCGTCGTAGATATAGGAAACAGACGTGCCATCTGCAAATGTCAGCCGCAGCAAGTTTCCGCTGGCATCATATTCATATTGCGTCACGTTTCCCAGCGCATCCGTCATGGCAGACAGATAGCCGTGGGCGTCATAGGTATAGGCAGTCTCGTTTCCTTCGGGATCGGTAACCTTAGCCAGCAACCCGTTCACGTATTCATAGGCAGTCACGCCACCCAGCGCATCGGTCTTTTCCACCATGCGTCCCTTGCTGTCATAGGTGTAGACCGTCACGCCGCCATCCGGCGCGGTTTCCGTCAGCAGATTGCCGTTTGTGTCATAGGTATATGCGGTGATATGGCCATTCTGATCTGTCATGCTGAGCAGATGATGGTTGTCATCCCACTCCATGACCACCGCCGCGCCGCGGGGATCGACCTCGGCAATCTTGTCGCCGTTTTCGTTGTATTCGTATGTCGTGACGTTCCCCAGCGGGTCGGTCATGGACACGATTTCACCCTGCTGTCCATAGGTGAACGTGGTCTCGCCGCCCAGGGCGTCCACAATGCGCGTGGTGCGCTTCCACTCGTCGTAATAATAGGTAACGACGTTGCCTTCCGCGTCGGTTGTAACGGTATATCCGTCCTCATACTGAATCTTATACCGTCCGCCGTTCGCGTCCGTCTGCGCGGTCACGCGGGACTGCTTATCGTACTGGTTTTGCACCTGGCGCTTGCCGCTGGCGTCGTACCATGCGGTCATGCGGCCCTGACTGTCATATTGGTATTTGGTCGTTTCGCCGTTCGCGTCGGTGAAGGAAACCAGATTCCTTCCCTTGTACCCATAGGTCAGTTCCGCGCCGCTCGGCGTGGTGAGCTTGACGATGTGACCATTCTCATCCATCTCGACCAGCAATTCTTCCTGGCTGGGCGCGATAATTTTTGTGATGAGGCCATCCTCGTCGCGCACGATCTGGGTGACGTGCTGGCCGCCGTCCTCCTCGATGCGGGAGAGCAGGCCGCCGGAGGCGAAGGCGTACACCGTGCCGTCCGTCAGCGCAATGCGGTATTCCGTGCGCGCGTCGTCATAGGCCAGGCTTTCGTATTCCGTGGAGTTGCTGGTAAACGTTCCGTCCGGCTGGATGTAGAAGATGATCTCGCTGCCGTCCGCGCGGCGGTAGCCTACGCTCCCGTCGTTAAACAGGCGCAGATGCTGGCCGTATTCCGTCGCCCACTTCGCGCCGAAGGGGCCGTCCGTTTCCGCGCTCTGGCTGTTGTAGGTGCGGATGATCTCCAGCGCGCTTCCGCCCAGGTCGGCCAGGCGCAGATCCTGCGTTTGCAGGAAGAAGTTGCCCGTGTTGAAGTTCAGCGGCTCAAAGCCCAGCGAGCAGAAGCGGTGCGGCCCCAGCAGGCTCTGATCCAGCGCGAACTCGTGACTGGGCGGGTTCGGCTCGGCGGAGAAGGTATAATTCCCGCCGTAGAGGTCGTTGAGGTATTCGGATTGGGTGAAATCCTCCACATTGTGCGCTACGCCCTCGACGCGCTCTTCCCTGGGAATGTAAACGGACTTGGCCTTCACGCGGGCGCTTGTGCGGGTCAGCTCGGAGGCAAGCCCATCCTGCGGATCGTCGTATACCCGGCGAGCGGCCACATGATACACCGCGCCGCTGACGTAATCGTAGTCCTCATAGCGCGTGCTCCGCGTGGTGGCGATTCGCTTTCCGTCGCGATAAATATCAAAGTAGATTTCGTTGGCCAGCGACGGGTCGTCCCGATTGGCGTCCGACCAGGTAATCACGTAACGGCGGAGCTTCTCGTTTTCATAATAGTCGCCGTAATCTGCCGCCTGCACGTTGGCGGGCGCTTTGATCAGGCTGGTGGAGATCGCCTTGCCGGCAGCCGTCACGCCTTCCAGATGCAGGGCGCGAAGCGTTACGCCCTCGGGCAGCATGGCGCGCACATAGAGCGTGCGCGCTGCTTGCGGAAGGAAAGCATAATCATTCAGTTCAAAGTCCGTCCATGTCTTTCCGTCATACGAATAGGCGTACAGGCCGGAGGTGACGACCTTACCGGAATCATCCTGACAGAGGGTTTCCAGACGGATGGCGTAGGCGTCCCCATTCAGGGTCAGCCTGCCGCTCTCGTAGACGCCCTTTGCTCCCGGCGCTGTGCGCAGAAGCAGGGAGGTCTTCGCGCCGCTGCCGTACAGACGTCCAGAGGCATCCAGCCCCAGCGCCGTGACGGTATGCACGCTTCCGTCCTCGCAGGGCAGGAGGTTCGCGGTAAAGGTATTGCTGTTCCACGCACCGTCCATGTACAGCCTGCGGGTGGTCAGCTCCGCCGGACAATCCGTCTCGATGGCAGGCATCGCCTCGGTGAACTCACTGCCGCCGGTGAGATGGAAGGAGGTAACTGGGCGCAGCAGCTGCACCTTGAAGCGCACGGGGTTCATCTCATAGACGCCGGTTACGTCCAGGCCCTGAAGGATGGTTCCCGCGCCGGAGAGGTTTGCGCGAATCTGAACGCTGCGCTGGGGCACGTCAAACCAGGCGTCGCGACCGTCCCGGATCGCATGCCAGGACGCGCCGCCGTCGATGCTGTATTCATAGGTTACGGAGCCCTGCGCCAGGGTATGGAGGCGAATGGCCTGCACGCTCTGCGCGGCAGAGAACGCCACGGAGGTTAGCTGGCCGGAATCGCCCGCGCATACCGCGCCCATGGGCGTAAGCTCCACGCCGCTGTGGCTGGCGACCTTGCTTTCGTCCTTCCAGATATCGCTGAGGATCAGCAGCGACGCCATGCCCCTGGCATAGTGCAGCACATCGCCGCCGTCCCTGGAAATGACGGAGAGGGAATGGGTCGAGCCCTCGGGATAAAGAATGGGATACAGATCAAACTTCTGGCTGGAAGCGCTGCCGGCGGACTGCCCGTCAAAGATCACGCGGCTGTCCGACTCGCTGCCGGCATACTCGCGGGTGTACGCGGCCTGCGTGTGGGCCGTGGTGATGATCTCGCCCTGAGCGGGCGCGGTGACGGTCACGTCCGCGACCACGGGCTGCGCGGAATGATCCGCCTTGATGAACACGCCGCGGGCGGTGCTCTCATGGCCTGCCTGATCGTGAGCGACGAGCGCGATTTCGATGGTTTCCCCGTCCGCAAACTCGCCGGTATCCAGCACGCCCAGCTGCTCGGCGGTCTTCTCCGCGGTATCCGTCCAGACCGTTATGACCTTGCCGGAGGAGCCGGTGGCGGTCAGCGTCCAATCCAGCAGGGAAATGTCTGTAACATTGCCCCAGATATCCAGCACGCCCGTGACCACCGTACCGTCCGGCGGGGTGAGCAGCTCCACCTGGGGCGGGGTGACGTCCACATAGAACTTGTGCTCCCAGGAGGCGCTGTTGCCCAACGCGTCCGTCAGATGCAGGGTGATCGTGTGCTCGCCGTCCGCCAGCGCGGTGATGTCGATCTCCTTGCTGCCGGTTTCCGCGACCTCAAGGGGCACGAATTCACCGCCGTCGATGGCATAGTCCATCTGCGCGAGGCCGCTATAAGCATCCGCCGCGCCCTCCCAACTGAGGGTTACGCTTTCCGTGTCCACCCAGCCCACGGGGTCAATCGAGGAAGCAAGAAGCGTGGGCGCGCCGCGGTCGATCCTCACGGTGGCGGTTCCTGCCGCGCCTTCATTGCCCGCGACGTCCACGCCGCGCACGGCGTAGGTATGCTCGCCGTCTGTAAGAGCGGAAATGTCCAGCGGAAAGCCCGCGCAGGTCTTATCCGCGAGATTCGTCGTGAGATACGCCCCGCCGTCTATGGCATATTCCACCCGCAGCAGATCGTTGATATCCGAAATGCCTGTCCATGTGAGGCTGGCGCTGTCGTCCTTTGTCCATTCGTCCGGCAAAATGGACACGTCGGGCGCGGTGGGCGGCGTTTTGTCCACATACAGCTGTACGCCCTTGGGCGCGCCGTAGTTGCCCGCGCTGTCCGTGCCGCGCACATACACGGCATGGGAGCCGTCCGCGAAAGCGGAGGTGTCCAGCGTGAAGGAGCCGTTGGCGGTATTGTAGGCGGTGTTTTGCCACGCCCAGGCCGCCGCGTCCGTTCCGGCTGGATTGACAACGTATTGCACATGGCCCGTGCCCAGTGTGGAGGCGTTTCCCGGCTGATCCGTGATACCCGCCCAGGTGATGGTATGCGTCCCGGTACTCGACCAGTCAGCAGGGCTGACGCTGACCGTGGCGGGCTGGCTGGGCGGCGTGGTATCCGGCAGGAGAGCCGATACCGTGGCGGCGGTAGCGCTGCCGGCCGTCTGGCCATACGCGTTGGTGGGCATGACCCTGAAATAATAATTCAGGTCGCTCTGACCGAGCCGCGGAATATTGGGCAGCTCCTGACCGGCGCCGTCCCAATGCAGGGCATACTTGCCCGCGGCGATCTCCTCGTCGGTGGGCCAGAGATTTTTCCCTTTGGTGGTGAAGCTGGTGGTATTGCCCACAAACTGATATTCATACTTTTGTCCGTTGTAGATGCCGATGGTATACCCGCTTGCCCCGCTCACCTTGTTCCAGCTCAGGTCTACCCAGCCGCTTTCGCTGTTGGTTCCATAGCCATGGGGTGTGGCTGTCAGGGTGGGTGTGCCAATGCCGGTCACATAGGTGGCAGAGAAATTCATGCGTTCGTTGCGGGGCAGCACATCCGAAGAACAGATGCGCGCCCATGCGCTGCCAGATGTTACGGCAATGCCATAGTTTTGTTTTTGATCCGCCGCGTTAAACCACGCAGAAAAGAGCCTGGTCACATCCACGCTGTTCCAGCCGGTGTGAAGGGAAACGTCTATGCTGATTTCACTGGAGAGCGAGGGGCGGCTGTTATAGGTCACGGTGGATGTATTCCAGCTGCCCGTTACCAGAGAAATTTTGAATTGTCCATTGCCGCCTACCTCATGAACATAGACGTTCCACATGGCGCTTTCAATGAGCAGATCCGTTCCCGTGGGGAATTCGGAGACGTTCCCATCGCTGCCCGCAAAGCCGGTAAGCGACGGAATGATTAAGGCGATGTTGTCGCTGCCGTTGTTGCCGGCATAGAGGTTAGTGCCCTCCAGATTGTGGTTTCGCTGGGGGCTTCCCCGATCTACCGTATGATCATAATGCTTGCCCGGGTTGGCGCTGGACACATACACGTCGCCGATACCGGTGGCCAAGTCATTGAAGTAGCTGCCGGTTGGGTCGATGGTCACGGGATACGAGGCAGTCTGCATCCAGGCGTCGTTGGGCGCATAGGTTACGGTATAGCTTCCGCCGCCGCCTTCCAGAGACACGGAAATATCCGTGCTGTAATTCCCCGCCGCGTCGGTCATATGCGGCGCTTCGAGCTTGGCCAGCGCCTGACCATCCTCGTTGTAGAGAAGGATTTCCTGGCCGGACTGGCGCGCGGTCAATCCCTGGGTGGACAGACGATAGGCGTACACATGGTTGCCGGTGTACTGGCGGACGATGACGTCCTCCTTCACGCCGGTGGTCAGGGCGGATAGACGTACATCCGTCACCGCGTCAAACAGGCCGGGATACACAACGGCGCTGACGCCGCCTGACGCGGAACGCGCCCTTCCGCCGATGCGCTGGCCGGTGATGCTGGAAGGACGGCTGTCCTCGGCGTATGCGGATGAGAAAAGCAGGCGCAGCAGAGCGACGCTTATACCCAGTTCTTCCGCGTCATCCGATGCTTCCGGTTCGGGCACAGGCTCCGGTTCTTGAACGGGTTCCGGATCGGGTTCAGGTTCCTGCGTGGGAGGCGCGGTGGGCGCCTCGGTGGGGTTGGCTGTTGGCTCGGCGGTTGGAGCGGCCGTTGGCTCGGCGGTCGGCGCAGCCGTAGGTTCAGCCGTTGGCTCGGTTGTTGGTTCGGCTGTTGGCTCAGCTGTCGGTTCGACGGTCGGCCCAGCCGTTGGCTCAGTTGTTACCTCATGTTGTCGGTTTGGTTGTTGGCTCAGTCGTTGGCTCGGCAGTCGGCTCCACTGTCGGCTGAGTCGTTTCCTCCGGCGTGGGCGTTGCGTTGGGGTCGGAGGATGCGGTAGGTTCAAGACTTGGAGTGGGCGCAGGCGTATCTGTGGGCCGTTCTACAGGCGTATATCCATCTGTCCGGGGAAGAACATTTCCTTCATAAGAACGAACCTCGTCCTGGGATTCAGCGTCCCGGACGGCTTGCAGGCGCTCCTGCTCGCTCAGGTTTTCCAGATGCCTAATCGAAACAAAGCCGTCAACAAGGCCAAGCGGCGTGTCAAATACGATTTTCGCGCGGCGCTCACTGGGCACAGAGCAAACGTATACCACAGCGCCTCGATTCAAGTTCCCCAACGCATCGCCGCTTGTAGCGGAAGCATATACGTCAGCTCGGGCCATTGTTTTGGCATAGCCGACGGTCAGGCGGATCTCCGGAGTTGCTTCGACAGCCGGTGTTTCGGACAGCTCGGGCGAGCCGCTGGGATCAGGAGAATCCGTCAGGGCTGGAGATTCGCTGGGCAACGGCGATTCACTTAGTAGCGGAGATTCGGAGGGCACGGGCGATTCGCTGGGTTCGGGCGATTCCGATGGTTCGGGCGATTCGCTGGGCTGCGGATAATAGTCGTCCAGCATCAGCGGCGCAAACGAAAAGCTGGTCCCTGCTAAAGATACAGAGGCCAGCTTTTGATTGGCATAATATGTGCCCTGAATCTGGGCGTCTACAACGCCTTCGGCATTGTGCAGATAATCCCCTTGATCTTTCATGGAAGAGGGCGCGCTCTCCAATGGCAGCAGTTTCCCTGTAAGCGTATCCGCGGTCAGCGTGACCGTGTGCCTGCGCAGACCATCTGCAGCGCCGGCATGCGCGTCCGCGGCAAGTGCGGCGGGGGTGTTCACCGCCAGCATAAGCGCGAGGATCAGGGAAACGATACGCTTCAGGTTCATGCTGTACTCCTCCTGAAATCTGTCAGTATTGATAAACATTAAAATAAAGAGACAAAATAAAGGGATAACTACCCAATCAAATAAGCGATAAAGAGCACAAATAAAGCATGAAATAATTCCTATTTATACTATATTCAATTTGTATTAACTTGTCAATGGAAATTTGAAATTAATTTCCGTGCCGCGTGGGCAAACGGGGCGGCTATATGCTTTTCGCAGAGCAATACGCAAGACTTCAGGAATTTTGCTCGAATTGTTTTACGATTTAGAACAAGAGGTGCGGTAATGGTGTCATCAACAATCGGAATAAGCGATAAAAATAGACTCCGCAAGAGAACCTTAATCCTCTCGGAAGCCATTGAATCTTGGTTGCCGCATGCCGCCCGCGCTGGTTCGTTCCATATAGGTGATGATACAGATGGGCGGATTTTTATACCAAACGGCGCCTTCATTTCCCGAAGGTAGCATGTCGAAAGGGCAGCTTGGTGTTGTTGGAAAGCGGCATGCCACATTCCTCGATACGCCCAGCGTGACGTGCCCCATATAGCGCAAAGGAGCATCCATGGAGCCGAGCACCAGACTGGTGATCTGTTCGCCCTTGGCGATGTACCCGCAGGCCAGAAAGTCTTCGTCCACAAGGTTCTTCACCTTCACCCAGTCGCGGGAGCGCTTGCCCATGCGATAGGGGCTGTCCTTTTTCTTTTGTACGATTCCCTCAAGGCCCTGCTCGGTCGTTTGATCAAACAGGGCCTTTGCGTTGCCTGCGATGGTTCTGGATACCGCCAGCCGCCCGCGATCAAAAGCCGTCTCCCGCAGGATAGCCTTGCGGTCGATCAATGGCCGGTTCGTCAAATCCTCGCCGTCACGATACAGGATGTCAAAGGCGACAAAGTTAGCGGGCGTCTGCGCCGATTTCAAGCGGATGCGCACAGTGCCGGTCATCATACTGCGCGCCTGCAGAGCTTCAAAATCCGGCTTGCCGTTCGTGTCCGCGATGATGAGTTCGCCATCCAGGATGCACGTTCCAGCGACTGCCTCATGCAAGCCCGCAAGCTCTGGAAAACTGGGCAGCAGCCGCAGGTTCCGCTTGTTGCGCAGGTCAGTTTCGCCGGGGCGCAGGTAGGCGACGCAGCGGATGCCGTCCAGCTTCAGTTCATTCAGCCATTCGTCCGATTCAATGGGTTCATGGCGCTCGGTCAGCAGCATGGGGCGGACGCTCCGGTCTTCAAAGAGCTCCATCAATGCACACCCGCCAGCTGAGGCTGCTGCTGGGCGAGGCTCCGCTCCAGTGCCTCCATGAGGTTGATCACATTGCCCTGCGGCTCGGCGGCGGCGATGATCTCCTGGCCCTCGATCTTGCGCTGGATGGCGGAGACGAGCTTCTCTTCGTACTCGTCGCGGTACTTCTCCGGCGCGTAGGGCTGAATCATGGCGTGGACGAGCATGCGCCCCATCCGCATTTCTGCGTCTGAGACCTCGCCCTGTCGGGGCTGCACGGGCAGGCGCTTGATCTGATCCCGATAGAACAGCGTCTGCATGCGGATGCCCTCCGGCTCCGGAATCAGCGCCAGCATGGTCTGCTTGCTCCAGAGCACGCATTGGCCGATGCCGATTACGCCCTCATCCAGCATCGACCGGCGCAGCAGTTCGTAAGCCTTGTCGCTGCCATCCGGCGCGCAGAGATAGGACTTGTCGAAGTAGACGGATGGAATGGATTCGGGCGGGGCAAAGTGCAGGATGCGGATGGTCCTGTCGCGTTCGGTCTTGATTCGCTCCAGCTCGTCGTCCGTGAGTATGACATATTGGCCTTTGGCATACTCGTAGCCCTTGACGATCTGGTCGGCCTGCACCTCCGCGCCGGTGTCCTCACGCACCTTCTTCTGACGGACGCGCACGCCGTCCCGAGTGAGTTGGTTGAAGCCGACACCCTTTTCCTGAACGGCGGTGTAGAGGGACACCGGAATATGCACCATTCCAAAGCTGATGGCCGCTTTTCTCGCTGCTGCGGGCATAAAAAATACCTCATTTCGGAATTAGCTTGTCCGAAATGAAGTGGTTTTATGGAAGCAGAAGCTGCCATCTATCCGTTTGGAAGCACAACCTTCTCGACGTTCCAGCCTCCATTTTCGATTTTCATCACCGCGAAGGAAATTTCTTGGTCGAACCGCCGCTTGCCACCGCTGCCGGGATTGAGCTTCGTTCAACCCTTTTCCTATGATGATCCGCCTCAAGACGTTCGCACTGTCAAAACGCAAGGAATTTATCAGATCATCGGCGAGCGTTACGGTCCATATCTTTTTAGCCATATTTGCTTCCATTTATTCATCTTCCAAACAGTAAGCAAATGCATCATAGTATTGATGAGTTAAACACAAAAAGGTGGCGTCTCCGTAGAGACTCCACCGAGTTGCCTTATCTTTTTGAAATACGGAAGAATTGCCTGCAAAGCTCGGCTGATTCCTTTTCTCTTTGCATTATTTCTGATTCAAATGCTTTACTCCCCTCCGTTTGAATGATCCTTTTGATTGTTAACGCCTCTTTTCTCAAAGCCATACGCTTATCACTTCACACTACTATTTTAGCCCATTAGCTCCAGGTTCGATAGCAGACAATTTCCGCGGAGGGCAACAGCTTATCAGCCATGAATCTTCACGGATTTTACGGAACATTTCTTCTTAAAAAAAGCAATTCCGTAAGACCATACTTCATTCGCTCCATCATCAATCAGCGGTTCAGCATATTCCCGTTCGAGAATTTGCTTCAACGCCGCATCACATTGCGCCTCCATGTCGTTCCTGCTCTTGGCTCGTTTGGTTTCAATGATCATCCCAAGCTCTCCAGTGGCATTCTCGATCTGGATGTCACTTCTTCCCATGCCCGCCTCACGGTTGGAGAGGATCGTCCAGTCGCTTTTTCCCTTCAATAGTCCCAGCAGAAAGCCGTGATAGAAGCCCTCATAGCTATCATAATAGCTGATCGTCCCACGAAGCTGCTCATTCAGCATCGTTTCCACCTGTTCCGCGTCCCCACTTTCCAGTGCGCGACACAGCTTTTCCATACTGTTCTTCTGTGTGACAACTTTCTCCGCGAACCACTTCTGGATCTTCTCGATAAAGATTTCCCTCACTTCGCGGTTGGGGATGACGAGGCTGGTGTAGTCATCCTCATCCTCGGGCGCGTTCTTGTCCACCGTCAGGTATCCCGTCAGGAACAGCACACTCCATAGATTGTCGATGCTCTCTGTCAATTCACCATAGGTCAGCGTCTCCACGATCTTTTTGCGAATCGTCTTTCCCGCCACAAGCTGCTCGATCTCGCCACGCGTCGTCGCGTCCGCCATGTCGATAAACTGCTTCACCAGCGCGTTGGACGAGGTGTTATTCCAGTAGGGCTTTGGTCTGGCCTTTGGATTATCCAGCAGCTTGTCGCAGTGATTGACTACATCCCACGGGCAATAGACGTCCGCATTGCCGAAGTGATAGCCGTCGTACCACGCCCGCATGTCCTCCAAGGCATACTCCATGCCATAGTCGGCCAGCAGCTTCTTTACATCCGCTTCCGTAAAGCCGAAATATTCGTCATAGCGCGTATCCGTGATGGTATCCACCTTGAGGTTGTTGATCCCCGTGAAGATGCTCTCCTTCGAGATGCGCAGGCAGCCTGTCACCACCGCGAAGAACAAATCCGGGTTGGTTTTGAACGCTTCGCCGAAGAAGCCCCGCAGGAAGGCTACCATCTGGTCGTAGTACCCATTGATGTGAGCCTTGTCCAGCGGAACGTCGTATTCATCGATCAGCAAAATCACCTGCTCGCCGTAGTGCGCGTGGAGCATCCGCATTAAGGTTACGAGGGCATCTTGCAGTTCATCTTCCTCGGGTTGCCGAGCCATAAGGTTACGGAAGATCTTCCGATCATCTTCTTTGACATCAGGTGCTTTCTCAAGATAATCCAGTCGCTTGCATTCAGTGGAGATCAGCGTGACCAATCGCGCAATGGCTTCCTCATACGTCAACCCTTCCACGCCCTTGAGCGAAAGGAAAACGACGGGATGCCTCGCCTGATATTCCTCGCAAAGCTGCTTCTCCTCGCTAATCGCAAGTCCATTGAAAAGTGACTTGTCCGAGCCGATCTCAAAGAAGCTCCAAAGCATGCTCATATTCAGCGTCTTGCCAAACCGGCGGGGACGGGTGAACAGGTTCACGTCGCCTCGGTTGGTCAGTACATCTTGGATGAGTAGCGTCTTATCCATATAATAGTATCCGAGTCGACGAATCTTCTCAAAGCTATCCAGACCGACCGGCAACATCTTTTTATCCATATGCGACCTCCTTTTCCCGCGGCGCATTGATTCTCAAAGCCATATGCTTATAACTCTCCACTTTCATTTTATCGCATTATCGGCTTGATAGCAAGCGATTCTCTTTCTCGGTACAAAATAAACAGGGCCCACAGTAGGATGTAGTTTATTCATTGGCCCCCATTTTATGTAAATTGTTGCATGCGCCAACACGGCAAACAATTATGTTTTTATCGCAAAATATTGCGCCATTTTTCCTGCTAATTTTGGTGGCGGCTGGTTTTTTGTCCCGCCACATTTTTTAGCACTGCTAACATTCTGCTAACGGCAACCCGGGATTTGCGGGGTATATTCAAGGGAAATGCGAACACCCACATTCGTTAGAAATCCAGTAAAATAAGGCATTCCAGGGCACTCGAAGGCACGCAAAGGCGAACAGTCTTTCGTCCTCCTAAGCGACAGGCCGTGGGTTCGAATCCCGCCGGGATCACCACCAAAGAACCCGGATATTGATACAATGTCCGGGTTCTTTCTTTTTTGCATATTATTGTAGTGCGATCGCTGTAAAACCAATTATATCGTATAGTTTCGGCAGAAAGCACAAGTAAAAATTCAGCTAATAAAAATATTTATGCGTCATATCGTTCGCTCGTCCAAGCGGCACAGGATGTTTCCGAGCGTTTTTTTTCGCCTTTTCCCCGATTTTTTGTAAAGAGTGAACCGCCGAGTTTGCTTCAAAGACAACCGTCACGTAATTCGTGATGCTTACACGGCGTAACGTTTGCGGGTTTGAGAAAGCGATATTAAAAGCTTTCAGGAGGAACAAAAGCGCGGGAACCGAAAGCTAAATGTTCACATCATTCCCGTACAGCAAACGCGTTATTCTCGTGAGGTTTCAATTCTCCGATATATTCTCCGTTGATATAAACAAAGGGGCCTTGCTCTCCTTCTTCGCCAAAATATTCCGACCTTTGGGAAAGCATATCCAGCAATTCGGTCAGGTCGTAAATTTTCGTCGCCTGATATGGTTGCTCGAACGCTATTTTTTCTATAAAAAGCATATGATCCCCGCAGTTTAGAAGAACGCCCGTATGACCCACGAAAGTGGTTTGGAAATACGGATCGTAGATGACAAGGCTAAGCATGGAAACCTGATTGCTGTGAACCTTCAGCCCAAACTCCTCCCAGGCTTCCGAATATATGTTTTGAGGCTCCTTTCCCTCCGGTACGGTTTTGTCGCCGAAAAGTGTAGTAAAAAGCGCTCTGTTTTCTTTTATTCGTTCGTATTTTTCAGTTGCATCAATCGCTTCCATGTCAAACATCAGATAAGTTCCAGTATATGTTTCTTCCACACGTTCGGCAGTTATCAAGCCCTCCAGCAGCAGGAAAGCCGTCATTCTGCAGTTGGCGTCCGAATAATCATGAGTGCTTTCCCACCCATCCATACATTTCGCCGTATCTACGGTGAGTTCGGAGGGGAGGACCCAGCCATCCTCAAGCCCGGCGTTTCTGCCAGCCGTAGCCGCATAATCCAAAACCCGGTTCTGAAACACGTCTGTGTTGGAAAGCCCTGCATTTTTGAGTTCTTCCACCACTTCGGATACGGTTTCGTTCCCGCCCAGGAAGGTCGCCATGGGAACCTTTCGATCTGACCCGGCGTCTCCGTTTCCTTTGCTCCATACGTTAAAGAGCAATAGCATGCACAGCAGTGCAAGCCCAATTCCTTTTTTCATTCCATCCCTCCGTTTATTCTCAGTGAACGAAATGAGCATAACATATCTTCAGATGCTTCGCAAGGTAAGAGCGCCTAAATGCCAGCCATTTCCAGAAAAACCTGTCAATTGGTCAATTTGGAATATCACACGATGGTCGATCACGCTGTGTTGTGAAAAAATACCGATTCGATTTGAAAATCCGTTTTGACGCAAAAGGGCAGGTTGACGGTACGGCGGAGATTCTGTATAATAAATATAGAGGAAATTCCACCTCCTTTACGGCGTACCTGCGAAGGGACGGTGAACGTTGAAGCGTTTCTCTGAAAAAAAGGAAAGCTGCAAATCCAGGCGAAATTTGGTTCCCTTTTGAAATGACCAGCGGAAACCGTTTGATTATTCAGAAAGGAGCGGAGTTAGATGCGAAAAATCATCACCATCGGACGGGAGTTTGGCAGCGGCGGCAGAGAATTGGGACGCCGTCTGTCAGAACAGCTGCAAATCGCCTACTACGACCGGGAAATTGTTACGGAAATCGCCAAACGCACCCGGAGTTCCGAGGAATATGTGCGCCGGATCAGCGAAAAAAAGCCGGTGGAATCCTTTCCCATTCATGTAGGCCATACCTTTCCTTTCTATCCCATGCCGGATCCGGTATTTCAGCACAACATGACCATTTTTTCGGAGCAGCATAAGCTGTTGGTGGAACTGGCGAAAAAGTCCGACTGCATCATCATCGGTCGCTGCGCGGATCATATTCTGCGGGAGATGAAACCTTTCCGCATTTTCGTTTATGCGGACGAAGAAAGCAAGCTGCAGCGCTGTATTGAGCGCAAGCCCGCAGATGAATTGCTGTCCGATGTGGAAACCAGGCGTCAGATGAAGGAAGTAGATAAGGAACGGGCGAAATACTATGCCTATTTCAGCGGTCAGAAATGGGGAGCCAAGGAAAACTATGACCTGATGCTCAACACTTCTGGACAAAAGATCAAGAAGATGGCCGGCGCGTTGGCCGCTTATCTGCAGGACGCCGACTGATCCAGCGGCAACCGTGAGGATCCCCCGACCCCATTGGCTGGTTTCATAGAACAAGTAGGAGGCTGACAGATGAGCGCAGCGCTGCAGGGAGATTCCCAGGAAATTGTTGTTATGACAAGACTTTATGACGCGGCAGTTCGACAGCTGGTATTGAAATTTGAGATTTTGAATGACGAGTTCAAGGTGCTGTATGCAAGGAACCCTATTCACCACATTGAGGGCCGCGTCAAGTCCTTGCCCAGCATCGCGGCAAAGCTCCTGAAAAAAGGGCAGCCCCTGACCATCGAAGCTGCCAAACGGAACGTAAACGATATCGCCGGGGTCAGGGTGGTCTGCGGTTATATCGACGATGTTTACCGAGTCGCCGATATGATGACGCGGCAGGCGGATATCCAGCTTATCCGGCGTCAGGATTATATTCAAACGCCCAATTATAACGGCTATCGTTCCCTGCATTTGGATATTCGCCTGCCCGTATATCTGTCCGACCGAACGGAGCAGGTGATTGCCGAAATTCAGATTCGCACCATCGCCATGGATTTTTGGGCCAGCCTTGAGCATGATGTTCGTTACAAGGTGGACAAGGCTAAGTTACCGGCTGGCATTAATGAGGAAATGCTGGCGTGCGCTGATCGGATTGCTGAGATCGACCGAAAGATGCAGGATATGTACCGACGCATCAAGGCGGCGGAAGGAAAATGAAACTCTTTCCTGCCTGAAATATCGGAAGAAGGTTCTCGTTAAGCTGAAAAACCTGAGCACAGATCAGCTTTTACCCGTTATCAGATTGCGCATGGCAGACCCACCAGTCTGAATCTCCGCTGTCATAATCACAGATCAGCTTCTGACGTTTTTATACGTTTTTTCCTAAACAACTTCATTTCAGCATGGGATTTGCTTCACCGAACCTACATGCAGCAGTCTTCCTTGCTGGTTTTCCAAGATCATCAGGCGCAGCTTGCTGCCAGCCTCCTGAATGAACGGTTCAGTGCGAATTTAGCTCGCCAGATAGTGCTGAATCACGCTTTCAAACTCCTCATAGCCCTTGCCGCCCATTGACTGAACGCCGGGGCTGCTGATGAACACATGCTCTATCGTTTGGTGGTAGGCCTGAATGATCTCAGCGGAGATGGAGTAGCGGTAATCGTGCCTATATACCTCAAGCCAGTTCTTCAGGCCCCCCGAGCGTTCCATTACCATTCTTTGCTAGTTGGTGGAAATTTTTACCAGAATCTACTGCTAACATAAGCGAGGCAAGCAGGGCTTTGTCTTCCCTGTTTTAGCAAATTACAGCGTATACATTTGCGTACAAGACCGTGAGGATCCATAATTTGCGACCGGCATATCCAAACAAGAGGACGGAAGAAAAATGCTCGGTCTTTACACTGCTTCTTCCCGGCAAAAGGCAGCCAGCGGAATGGAATGTTCCGATGTTCTTTCCAGGCAGATGGCTTCCTTACGAGTTGACCTGTCATATCCCTGCGTTCTTTTGTCCTGTTGAGCAGACTGGTAACGAATCATATATGCCAGCAGCGTCAGGGCCGTCAACAGAAAAAGCAGAGCAATCAGTTTCAGCCAAAAAGGGTTTTTCAATTGTTTTCCCTCCTGATTCAAATTATTTTGTTATCATTCTGCTGCCCAGTGATTGCGGACGGCAGTATAGAGCCGATACCCGCCGGCAAAATGATGACAGTCAAAACCATTTTGGGAAAGAATTCGGCAGGCCAGATAACTTCTCAACCCCGACTGGCACATGACGTACACGGGTTTTTCCTGGTTCAGCTCCCGCAGCCTCGATCGAAGCTCCTCCAGGGGGATCAGGAGATGAAAGCCCTCCGCATGTCCTTTTTCATATTCCTCCCGGCTGCGCACATCCAGCCGCTGCGCGTCCCGGGGCAGCCGTTTCAGGTCTCCGTAGAAAAACTGCTTTACCTTGCCGGACAAAACGTTTTCTGCCATAAAGCCCGCCACGTTCACCGGGTCGTTGGCAGAGGAATAGGGAGGCGCATAGGCCAGATCCAGCTCCTTGAGTGCATGCGCTTTCATCCCTGCCTGCATGGCGGTGGCCAGCACATCAATACGCTTGTCCACGCCGTCCTCACCAACAATCTGCGCGCCCAGGATGCGCCCGTCCTCCCGTGCAAAGAGCAGCTTCAGCGTCATATTCTTCGCTCCGGGATAGAAGGAGGTATGAGACAGCGGAGAAAGAATAACCCTATCGTAAGACAGGTTCAGCGTTCGGGTCTGATTTTCATTGACGCCCGTGGCAGCCGCCGTCAGGCCGAAGATTCGCAAAATGGAGGTTCCCGCTGCGCCTCTATAGCAGGATTCCAGCCCGGCGATATGATCGGCAGCTGTCCGTGCCTGCCGGCGAGCAGGTCCGGCAAGCGGTACGGTTCCCCTATGTCCGGTGACTGTATGGGCAACTTCTGCCGCGTCACCCACAGCATAAATATCCGGGTCGGAGGTCTGCATATGGCCGTTTACGGCAATGCCGCCATTCAATCCAAGCGTCAGTCCCGCAGCGCGGGCCAGGCTGCCGTCCGGAGAGACGCCGGCAGCCAGAAGGACCATGTCCGTTCTGAGCCGCTTGCCTGACGTCAGGTTCACCAGAACCCCGTCCGGCTGGTACTCAAAGGCTGTCACGCCACAGCCCAAACGCAGTTGAACGCCGCTGCTTCTCAGATGGGCGTGAACAAAGCCCGCCATGTCGGGATCCAACTGACCCAGCACCTGCCGGTGCATTTCCACCAGGGTCACATTGATTCCAAGCCGATGCAGGTTCTCCGTCATCTCCAGGCCGATAAATCCCCCTCCCACAACAACGGCGGATCTTGCTTTATGGGCGGCGGCCTCTCGAACGATCAGGAAAGTATCCTCTACTGTGCGCAGGGTGTAGATCCGATCGTTGTGTACTCCCGGAATCGGAGGCCGCTGGGGTTTTGCGCCGGGAGCCAGAATCAGTTTGTCATAGCTTTCCTCGTATTCCCTGCCCGTGTCTTTTTCCAATACGGTCACAGTCTTTTTTTCCCGGCAAATGGACTTCGCCTCATGGCGCACCCGGGCCTCGATCCGGTAAAGGTTCCACAGGGACGCCGGGGTCTGGAGCGTGAGTTCGCCGGCGGACTGGATCTCCCCGCCGATATAGTAGGGAAGTCCGCAATTGGCATAGGAAACAAAACCGGAACGCTCCAGAATCAGGATTCGTACGCTTTCGTCCAACCGGCGGAGCCTTGCCGCCGCAGTTACACCGCCCGCCACGCCGCCAATGATGATCACTTTCATTTTCCTACCCCCTCGTTTCATACAATGTGCCAAGCCTTCCTGGGTAAGAAAGTTCTCCTGATTGGTTTTTTGGTTTTTTGCGTATAGCCCAAAAAGGAAAAACTCGCCGTCGAAATGATTGTTTCGCTCTGCCGCCGCGCCTTTCGGAAAAAACCATTTGTTCTGTTGGTGTTTGTGAAGAATTCTCTGTCGTCCTGGTAGGGTATGCTCATAGGATTGACTTTTGTTCCACCTTATCCAATTACAGTATACGATAGACGGAAGAATTCATCAAGCGGTATACACCATAGATACAGAGTGAAATAAATATCGGAGGGCGTTCCTGAATTTCATGCATGAAAGTTCTGCTGGCAAAAAGGCCGATATTGCCGCCGCAGGGCTCCGTATGATATAATGACGCTATCAGAAACGAGCGCCAGCGAAAGCCAGACGCTTTTCGCGAATGATTTTCAGACAGGTTGGATTCTGCGCAACCAGACGTCAGGCGACTTAAACAGGAAACAAAGCAGCGTAACAGGGAGGAAAAAGAATGAAGTATAGACGCGCCTATTCCGCCAGAACCGATGAAAAAACCATTCCCCGCTACGAAGCCAGGCTGCGTAAGCATATCCTGCGGGTACCGTCCGCCATCCGCGAATGCAGCGGTATCGTGATCTTCGGGCGGCGTATCAAGTCCATCGCCTTTACCACCGACCTGTGCATAGTGCGCAATATGGACGCCGACGCAGTGCTGGCGGTGTATCCCTTCACCCCCCAGCCGGTCATCATCCAGGCGCTTCTGCTGGCGGCGGACATTCCCGTATTTGCCGGCGTGGGCGGCGGGCTTACACAGGGCAAGAGGGTCTGCACCCTTGCCGGATACGCCGAGCTTCAGGGCGCGGCAGGCGTCGTTATGAATGCGCCCACCAGCAATGACGTGCTCCGTCAGGTATCTCGTCTAGTGGATATTCCCGCCATCGTCACCGTTGTAAATGACCGGACGGACTTTCAGACGCGAGTGGAAGTCGGAGCGGACATTTTTAATGTAGCCGCCGGTCCCGACACGCCGGAGCTGGTGCGCAAGATTCGAAAGGAACTACCGGATTTTCCTTTGATCGCTACCGGCGGTCCCACAGAGGAATTCATTCGGGAAACCATTCAGGCAGGCGCTAACGCCATTTCCTGGACGCCTCCGCCCACCGCCGGCTTGTTCAAGGAATCTATGGCAGCCTACCGGGAGGACAAGCCCCATCCGTGAGTTTTCAAAAAAATGCTCGCCAGAAAGGAAAACCGTCAGGCGTATGCCCACCTTCCCACATAACCTCACCTTGATTAGGAAGGAGAAAATTGCCATTCTTTGTGGAGTTTGATTTGACACGACCTGTCCAAAAAGGGTATAATAAAAGTAAGGAAACTGCACAGCGGTTTCTGCTTGCTGATTACTCTATGTTTTTCATCGTACGGTAGCAAGCACGGCATGACAAAAGGCAATGAGAGAGACGGCCCGACCGACCCGTTTACACAGCGGTAGACGCGCATTCGCGTCACCCGGACAGCCGCCAGGCATCTGTATCTCCAAAGCCGGAAGAAAGGACGAGCGATTCAGAAAACAGAATTTCACATTGAGTCGCCGGACTGAATCAAGTCCTGCTTGTGGGCGAACTTTTGCCACCTTATACCATCCGTCACGGAAAGCGGCGCCGGGATCGCTGTATGGCGTCCGTCTCAAGACATCTGTCTTTGAGATGGACGCTTTTTGATTTCCCCGGAGAGACGGAATCACGCCGAAATCAGAAGGAGGGACGCGATATGCCAAGGATCATCTTCGACGCCGACCGCTGCAAGGGCTGCGGGCTATGCGTGAGCGCCTGCCCCAGACAGCTGCTGACGCTCGACAGGAGCCGGATCAATCGCAAGGGCTATCATCCAGCACAGATAACGAGCCAGGAGCGCTGCACCGCCTGCGCATGCTGCGCCGTCATGTGCCCCGACTGCGTTATCACCGTGGAAAGGTAGGGAAAGCGTATGGCTGAAAAAGTCCTCATGAAAGGAAACGAAGCGCTGGCCGAGGCGGCGATCCGCGCCGGCTGCCGGCACTATTTCGGATATCCCATCACGCCCCAGACGGAGATCACCGCCTACATGGCCCGGCGTCTGCCGAAGTGCGGCGGCACGTTTTTGCAGGCTGAAAGCGAGATTGGAGCCATCAATATGGTTTACGGCGCGGCGGCGGCCGGGCGGCGGGCCATGACTTCCTCCTCCAGCCCCGGCATATCGCTCAAGAGCGAGGGGTTATCCTATCTGGCGGGAGCGGATCTGCCCGCGCTGGTGGTGAACGTGCAGCGGGGCGGCCCGGGACTGGGCGGTATCCAGCCCTCTCAGTCGGACTACTTTCAGGCCACCCGCGCTCCAGGCCACGGCGACTTCCACATGATCGTCCTGGCTCCTGCCAGCGTTCAGGAAATGGCGGAACTCACCGCCAAAGGATTCGACCTTGCGGACAAGTACCGCATAACCTGCATGATCCTGGCGGACGGCACCGTAGGCCAGATGATGGAGCCGGTGGAGCTGCCTGTCCATACCGACGCGGAACCCGACCGCCCCTGGGCCGTCACCGGCACTCGAATGAACCGTCCCCATCATATCGTCAACTCCCTATATCTGTCTCCGGAAAAGCTGGAAGAAATGAATTTTGCCCGGTATGCGCGCTACGATACCATTCGTGAAAAAGAACCTTTGTGGGAAGAATTTCATATGGAAGACGCGGAAATCTGCGTGGTGGCTTTCGGTATCGCCGCACGGGTTGCCAAGGCCGCTATCCAACAGGCTCGCAGCGATGGCGTCCGCGCCGGGCTGATCCGTCCCATTACCCTGTGGCCGTTTCCAGAGAAGGCCCTGATGCGGGCGGCGGAGCAGTGTCTTGCTTTCCTGTCCGTAGAACTGAATATGGGCCAGATGATCGACGATATTCGGCTTGCCACAGATTGCAGGCGGCCGGTCAGCCTGCTCCGCCACACAGGCGGCGTGATCCCCACGCCTGCCGAGGCGCTTGAGAGAATCCGTCAGATCGCGGGAGGTGCGCAAACATGATTGTATTTGAAAGGCCTAACGCTCTCACCGACAGGGACACTCATTACTGCCCCGGCTGCACCCACGGCATCATCCATCGGCTGGTGGCGGAGGTAATCGACGAGCTGGAGATCGAGGGTCAGACCATCGGCGTAGCTCCTGTGGGCTGCGCGGTCATGGCCTACGACTACTTTGCCTGCGATATGGTGGAGGCCGCCCATGGCCGCGCCCCCGCCGTGGCCACGGGAATCAAGCGCGCCAATCCGGACAACGTTGTGTTCACCTATCAGGGCGACGGCGACCTGGCCTCCATTGGCACGGCGGAAATCCTGCACGCCGCCGCCCGGGGCGAAAACATCACCGTCATCTTTGTCAACAACGCCATCTACGGCATGACCGGCGGCCAGATGGCCCCCACCTCGCTGCCGGGCCAGATCACGGAAACCTCCCCCTACGGGCGAAGCCCTGCCGTCTGCGGTTATCCGCTGCGCATCTGCGAAATGCTGGCGACGCTGGACGGCTCCGAATATCTGGCACGGGTGTCCGTCCATAGCGTCAGGGCCGTCCGCAGAGCCAAAAAGGCCGTCAGGCGGGCTTTTGAAAATCAGCTGACAGGGCGTGGCTTCTCGCTGGTGGAGTTTCTCTCCTCCTGCCCCACCAACTGGGGGATGACGCCTCAGGAGGCTCTGACCTGGGTGGAAAGCACCATGATTCCCTACTATCCCCTGGGTGTATACAAGGACAGGAGCGTAAGGGAGGCGGAAGAAGAATGACAGAACGAATCCTCATTGCAGGCTTTGGAGGACAGGGTGTCCTGTTTGCAGGCAAGTTTCTGACCGTCATGGGGATGCTGCAGGGAAAGCAGGTCAGCTGGCTGCCGTCTTACGGGCCGGAAATGCGCGGCGGCACCGCCAATTGCTCCGTGGTCATCGGGGACGAGCCGGTGTCCTCGCCTATCGTATACGAGCCGGATATTCTGCTGGCCATGAACCTGCCATCCCTGGACAAGTACGAAAACGCCGTCGCTGAAAACGGTTGGATCTTCGTCAATTCCTCTCTCGTAGATCGACAGATCAGGCGGACGAACGTGCGCGACGTTTATGTGCCTGCCACACGGCTGGCCACTGAAAACGAAATGGAAGGGCTGGCCAACATGATTCTGGCAGGCGCCATGCTGGCCGGGTGGGCGGCATGTGACGAACCATTGATCCAGGAAACCTTGAAGCATCTCGTCTCCGACAAGCATCCGGAGTTGTTTGACAGGAATCTGCAGGCGCTGCGGCTCGGCAGCCGTTTTCGGGGCTTTCCCCCGCAGGCGGGCTGATGGGGTGGGACCGGGCCTTTGACCGGCGGCAGACGCCGGCGGCGCTGCCCCCTAGTGACACGGAAGGAGGAAAACGCTGTGCTGTCCATTCAGATCGAAAAAGCGGCGAAACTGAAGCCTCTGCCGCCAGATGAATCCCAGCTTGGTTTTGGAAGGATTTTCACCGACTACATGGCCCTTGCGGACTGGTCCCGGGAGCGGGGCTGGCATCATGGGCGAATCGTTCCCTTCGGCCCACTGCCCCTGCACCCGGCCAGCACCTGCCTCCACTATGCAGCGGAGGTATTCGAGGGTCTGAAGGCCTACCGCCGCCCGGACGGCGGCGTACAGCTGTTTCGCCCTCGGGAGAACGCCCGGCGGATGATAGCCTCCGCCGAACGGCTGTGTCTGCCGGCGCTGCCGGAGGAGGAATTTCTCCATCTGGTAACAAGGCTGATCCAGAAAGAAGAGGCCTGGGTTCCCCGCGCCCAGGGCGCGTCTCTCTACATCAGGCCTTTTATTCTGGGCACGGACGAGACGCTGGGCGTTCACGCGGCGGAGCGGGCGCTCTTCGGCGTCATTCTCTCCCCGGTGGGCAGCTACTACCGGGAGGGCCTGCGTCCCGTGGGCATTCTCATTGAAGAAAAGGACGTGCGCGCCGTGCGGGGCGGCACAGGCTACGCCAAGTGCGGCGGCAACTACGCCGCTTCCATCCGGGCGGGAACCATCGCCGCAGAAAAGGGCTACAGTCAGGTGCTGTGGCTGGACGGCGTGGAGCGGCGATATGTGGAGGAAGTGGGCGCGATGAACGTCATGTTCAAGCTGGGGGATCGAATCGTCACCCCGGCGCTGACCGACTCCATCCTGCCGGGAATCACCCGAAAAAGCTGTATCGAGCTGCTTCGCAGCCAGGGCCGGGAGGTGGACGAAAGGCCCCTGCCCGTGGACGAGCTGATCGACGCTCTGGAAGTCGGCGCGCTGGAGGAGGCCTGGGGCTGCGGAACGGCGGCGGTGATCTCTCCGATCGGAAGGCTGGCCTACGGCCAACAGGAGTACGAGATCAACGGCGGGCGGATCGGCCCGGTAACGCAATCGCTTTACGACACGCTGACGGGTATTCAGCACGGACTTCTGGAAGATCCCTTTGACTGGATTGTGCCTGTAAACTGATCGTTTCCAAGTTCGACAAACGAACGGGAGGTGGGGTTCTTGATACGGAACATGGACGAGCTGCTGAAGGCGGCTTCCTCCGGGAAGAGTCATACGCTGGCGGTGGCGTGCGCTCAGGATCCGGAGGTTCTTCGGGCGGTCTGGACGGCCCGAAAAGCCGGCATGACCGAAGCCGTGCTGGTGGGCGACGAGGCCCGGATCCGCGCCCTGGCCGAAACCAGCCAGCTTTCTCTGGACGATTTCTCCATCGTCCATGAGCCG
>OLOW01000229.1_pt1 | contig 34803 bp, 29 predicted proteins | sample 1672801 | NCBI WGS metagenome assembly OLOW01 (sample SAMEA3136725, study PRJEB25190) | human gut metagenome | biome: human gut; feature: human-associated habitat; material: faeces | place: Austria | collected 2013 | reverse complement strand
TAAGATATATTAATTTCATTTATAAAGATAAATATGCTATTCTGTAAGTAACGAAAGATTGTCCCGTTTTTGGGGGACTATGATTCAGACAAATGGAGGATAAAAATGAGTACAGTCAGACGCGTTTATGTGGAGAAAAAGCCGGAATTTGCGATTAAGGCGAAAGATCTGAAGCATGAAATCAAGCACTATCTGAACATCCAGACCGTAACCAACGTACGGGAGCTGATCCGGTACGATGTAGAAAATATCAGTGATGAGACATATGAGAAAGCATGTAAAGTAGTCTTTGCAGAGCCGCCGGTTGATATCTGCTATCAGGAAGATTTCCCGCGTGCAGAAGGTGCGAGAGTATTTTCCGTAGAATTCCTTCCGGGACAGTTTGATCAGAGAGCCGATTCTGCCGTACAGTGCGTGCAGTTCTTAAAAGAAGACGAGCAGCCGATCATCCGCTCCGCCGTTACGTATGTTATCGAAGGAGAGATGACTGATGAGCAGTTTGACGCAGTCAAAGCACACTGCATCAATCCGGTAGACTCCAGAGAGACAGGACTTGAAAAACCGGAAACCCTCGTGACAAAATTTGAAGAGCCGGCAGACGTCAAAATCTTCGACGGATTCATCGACATGCCGGAGGCAGAATTAAAAGCCCTGTATGATTCCCTCGGCCTTGCCATGACCTTCAAAGACTTCCTGCATATCCAGAACTACTTCCGCGGCGAAGAAAAACGAAATCCATCCATGACCGAGATCCGCGTACTCGATACCTACTGGTCCGATCACTGCCGCCATACCACCTTCCTCACCACCATTGACCAGGTGAAATTTGCAGATCCTCTGCTGCAGGCAGCCTACAATGACTATTTGGAGACCCGGAAAGAATTGGGCAGAACAAAGCCTGTAAACCTCATGGACATCGGCACCCTGGCGGCCAAATATCTGCGCAAAAACGGCTATTTGGATAAACTGGACGAGAGTGAGGAGATCAACGCCTGCACCGTCCATATGACTGTCACCGTGGACGGGGAGGATCAGCCCTGGCTCTTGCTCTTCAAAAACGAAACCCACAACCACCCCACAGAGATTGAGCCTTTCGGCGGCGCGGCCACCTGCATTGGCGGCGCCATTCGGGATCCTTTGGCCAGCCGGGCCTATGTATATGGGGCCATGCGGGTCACCGGTGCGGCGGATCCCTTGACGCCGGTGTCGGAGACCCTACCTGGCAAGCTGCCTCAGCGGAAGCTGGTGACTACAGCGGCCGCAGGTTATTCCTCCTATGGCAATCAGATCGGTCTGGCTACCGGCTTGGTGGATGAAATTTACCACCCGGGCTATGCGGCCAAGCGGATGGAAATTGGCGCCGTAATTGCTGCCGTTCCGGAGAAGAATGTGCGCCGGGAATGTCCCGCTCCCGGCGACCAGGTGATTTTGCTGGGCGGCCGCACAGGCCGGGACGGCTGCGGCGGTGCAACCGGCTCCTCCAAAAGCCACAACCTTCACTCCTTGGAAACCTGCGGAGCAGAGGTTCAGAAGGGCAACGCCCCTGAGGAGCGGAAGCTTCAACGTCTGTTCCGCAACGGCGAAGCCACCCGAATGATCAAGCGGTGCAACGACTTCGGCGCTGGCGGCGTCTCTGTGGCCATTGGCGAGCTGGCCGATGGCTTGGAAATTGACCTGAACCGGGTGCCCAAGAAATATGACGGTCTGGACGGCACGGAGTTGGCCATTTCAGAGTCCCAGGAGCGGATGGCGGTGGTGGTAGCTGCTTCCGATGTGGACCGCTTTCTGGAACTGGCTGCTCGGGAAAACCTGGAGGCCACAGTGGTGGCCACGGTGACGGAGAATCCCCGGCTGCGGATGCACTGGAACGGGAACACCATTGTGGATGTGAGCCGGGAATTCCTAAACTCCAACGGCGCAGAAAAGCACATCACCATTCAGCTGGATGCACCGGGGGACTATGCCAAGCCGGTCTTTGGCGGCTTCCTGGAGAATCTGGAGGCTGTTGCCACAGACTTGAACACCTGCTCCAAGCGGGGCCTGTCGGAGCGGTTTGACTCCACCATTGGAGCCGGGACTGTGCTCATGCCCTTCGGCGGCAAGCATCAGCAGACCCCCATCCAGGCCATGGTCCACAAGGTGAGCCTGGAGCAGGGACACACCGATACATGTTCCCTCATGTCCTGGGGCTACAACCCATTTATTACCGAGAGGAGCCCCTATCACGGGGCGTACTTGGCGGTGGTGGAGTCCGCCGCCAAACTGGTGGCCACCGGCGCAGCCTACGAAGATGTATACCTCACCTTCCAGGAGTATTTCAAGCGGGTGGGCCGGGATCCCAAGCGGTGGAGCCAGCCCCTGGCAGCCCTCTTGGGCGCCTTTGAGGCCCAGAAGGATTTGAAAATCGCCGCCATTGGTGGGAAGGACTCTATGTCCGGTACCTTTGAAGATCTGGATGTGCCGCCAACCTTGGTGTCCTTTGCTGTCACCACGGAGCAGGTGCAGCACATTGTATCCAATGAGTTCAAGGCGGCGGGTCACACCGTCTGCCTGCTGCAGCCGCAGTACAACGAGGCCGGGCTGCCCGATCCCCAGTCTCTGCTGGCCCATTTCCGGCTGGTGACCAAGCTCCTGCGCACCGGCGCGGCGGTGGCCGCATACACCCCCGGTATGGGCGGCCCGGCAGAGGCAGTGATGAAAATGGCCTTTGGCAACGGGTTCGGCTTTGACTTTGATGAGAAGGTCACCATGGAGGATTTGTTTGGCTATGCCTATGGCAGCTTTGTTCTGGAGCTGGACGGGCATGAGCCGGTGGGCAAGATGCTGGGTACCATCCGCCCGGACAGCCGGTTTGTCTGGCACGGAGAATCCGTAAATGGAGTAGCCCTGCAGAAGGCCTACGAAGAGAAGTTGGAACCGGTGTATTCCTGTAATATTCCGGACGCCCAGGTTCCGGTAGAGACCGTCTCCTTCCAGGCCCAGACCCGGGTCTGCCCCGCGGCAAAAACCGGCCGGCCGAAGGTTCTGATTCCCGTGTTCCCCGGTACCAACTGTGAGTATGATTCCGCCAAGGCCATGATAGACGCAGGCGCAGAAGCGGAGATCTTTGTCATCCGAAATCTGACGGCTGCTGCCATTGCCCAAAGTGTGGAGGAATTTGCCGGAAAGCTGAAGCAGACGCAAATGGTCTTCCTCCCCGGCGGCTTCTCCGGCGGGGATGAGCCGGACGGCTCTGCCAAATTCATCACCGCCTTTTTCCGCAATGCCGCCATTAAGGAAGCGATTACAGCGCTGTTGGAGGAGCGGGACGGTCTGATGTTGGGCATCTGCAACGGCTTCCAGGCCCTCATCAAGCTGGGCCTTCTGCCCTATGGCAAGATCCTAGACACCGATGCCGATTGTCCCACTCTGACCTACAACACCATTGGCCGCCACCAGTCCCGCCTGGTGCGTACCCGGGTGGCCTCTAACCTGAGTCCCTGGCTCTCGGGTACCCAGGTGGGCGAGGTGTACACCGTGCCTATTTCCCACGGCGAGGGCCGCTTCCTGGCAGAGGAAGCCCTGGTGAAGCAATTGGCAGCGCGGGGGCAGATTGCCACCCAATATGTGGACCTGGCGGGGAATGCCACCACCGATGTGCACTTCAACCCCAACGGCTCCATCTACGCCATCGAAGGCATCACCTCCCCCGACGGCCGCATCCTGGGCAAAATGGGCCACAGCGAACGGAAGGGCTTTGGCCTGTATAAGAATGTGCCAGGTGAGTTCGATATGAAGCTCTTTGAGTCTGCGGTGAAGTACTTTAAATAAAGCAAAAAGCACCCTGGAGTGGCAATCACGGCCGACTCCAGGGTGCTTTCAATCATAGGTGTTGTATTTTAACTTTTGCAGGTTTCCACAATGGTGCCGCCGCCTACAACCACGTCCCCCTGATATAACACAATAGCTTGTCCCTTAGTCAGGGCCCGTTGGGGGTGGTCGAAGGTGACTTGGACCCGTCCATCGGGTAGGACCGTGGCGGTGGCATCCTGCTCCGGCTGGTGATAGCGGGCCCGGGCTTGGACTCGGATGGGGGAAGCGGGGGCTTCCAGGGCAATCCAGTTGAAGTCTGTGGCGATTGCGGTGCGCTCATACAGGCTACAGTCGTCTGCCAGTACCACGGTGTTGTCCTCTGGCTGAATTTCCTTGACATACAGGGGCCGTCCGCCGGAGACGCCCAGGCCGCGGCGCTGGCCAATGGTGTAATGGATGATGCCTTTGTGCCGTCCCAGAATATGGCCCTCCGGGTCCACAAAGTTGCCCTCGGGATAGGTCCTGCCGGTCCGGCGGCGAATGAAGGCGGCGTAATCTCCGTCAGGGACAAAGCAAATATCCTGACTATCGTGCTTTTTGGCGTTGACAAAGCCCTGGGCCTCGGCAATGGCCCGGACTTCCTCTTTGCGAAGGGTCCCCAGGGGGAATTGGGTGTGGGCCAACTGCTCCTGGGTCATGGCGTAGAGCACATAGCTCTGGTCCTTCTGGGGGTCCGGCCCCTTCAGCAGGAGCCAGCGGCCAGTTTCGCTCTGCTGAATCCGGGCATAGTGGCCGGTCACCACGTAGCCAATGCCCAATTCCCGGGCCCGACGGTACATCCGGTCGAATTTTAGGTAGCGGTTGCAGTCAATGCAGGGATTGGGTGTACAGCCCCCCTCATAAGCCGCTACAAACCGATCCATGACCTGCCGGCCGAAGTCCTCTTTGAAGTTGAACACGTAGTAGGGCATCCCCAACCGGGCCGCCACAGCCCGGGCATCCTCTACGTCCTCCAGGGAACAGCAGGTCCCGGTACGGAGTGTGGTTACATCCTCATTTTCATACAGCCGCATGGTGGCCCCCACGCAGTCATACCCCGCCCGCTTCATGAGATAGGCCGCTACAGAGCTATCCACTCCGCCACTCATGGCAATGAGGGCGCGGTTTGGATTGTTGGTTTCTATGGTAAACACCTCTTTTTGCTACCAATTTGTTAAATTTTCAGAGCAGCGTTAATCGCCTTTCATCGGGGAATCCGCTTTGGCTGTTTCTCCAGTTGCATAATGGCAAAACATATTTACATACTCCTGGTGGGGAAACAGCATGGGGTTGTTAATGAGCATCAGGAGCTGATTGAATTGGAAGTTGAAGGAGAGGAGAGAGATATTTTCCCCGTCTTGATTATGCACTTTGTAGGATTGTATTGAAATTCCCTTTAGTATATCGGATGCGTCTCGAAACCCCTGTTGCTTATCGTCATCCAAAAGTGCCTGCAATGCCTCTGGCTCATTATAGAAGCTCAAGGACTTATACCAAGAAAAAAGGCTGTTGTTTGCTTCATTTTCTGAGATATTAATGCGTGCCGGCCGCTTGCTCGCGGTAAGGACAAAGTCGAACATATCTTGTATTTCAGGGCTAATTTTGGGATTTAGTGCGCAAAGTACTCTTATGGGGCGTGTACCTTGTTGCGTCAATGCAGGGCCAGTGGAAATGCCTGTTGCCAGCCTTGCGATAGATTGCTTTGCCGTTTTTAGGGATTTAATTCCTTCGCACCACATTTTCAGTTGTACCTCTTCGCGCTTTCTGAGTACCTTGCTTTTACACTCAACTACTGCGGCTACGGCTTCGATTGGGATGAACTTCAACTTTCCATAGCGAAAAATGTATGGCGTGTACGTTTCGTCTATAATAGCCAAGTCCACCTCGCGAGAAATTCTTCCGTTAGAGTCAATAATAAACACAGAATGCTCAATAACAAACTTTTTTGGTACAATCATTTCGAATAATCCCCGCCACACGTTTTCACGCATAGATCCGGTGGTGGGGCCATGCAATTCGTTCTCCATATAAAGCTGTTCTACGATGAAACGCTCTGTCTGCTGATAGTTTGCAATAATATTTTGGACGACACCCTGCTCCCCTCTGGTTTTAGACATACTACACATCCTTTCTGTAAGATATTGATGGTGATGTGGACACAATTAGAGGTTTAGGAGAATTTTCTGAAAATGTTGTATTACTTCGCGGTTACTGTCAGATTGGATTAGCGCATTTAGAAGGAAACTGGCCATGCTAGCTGAGCAATCAAATAAGTATCCCCTATTTCCTTTGCCAGACTTGTTAAACGGCGCATATTTTTTAGGTTGTAATTTCAGCAGGTCTGACATAATGCCATGGGTATCCAAGGTAGAGGGCAGCAAATAATAGTCACAGTCCACCCGTAAACCCTGATCATCCCAGAGTTGTTCAATGGCTAATTCTGTGGGTCGCCGGGCAGTGTAGCAATCAGTTTTTGCAATGCTTATGGCAACGATTTTACGCTGATAACTATGAAATATGATATCTCCACAAGTTACGCTGCGCATCTTTTGCCAATGGGCGCGGCATCCGTCTGGGGCCCAAAGATAGCCGCCTTGCTGTTCTCTATCAAAGGTTCTGTTCTGAAATACGAAAAAGAATTCCAAGGTGACACCTCTTTCTATGTTGTATATTTAAGATGCTGTTTGCATACTGTTGACGTGATATGCTTGCTGGCAGGGTACGGAGAGTCCTGGACATTTACACATTAAAAATCAGGATATCCTTTGCGTTGCTTTTGATGCCGCTTTCGATATTTCTGGTTCCTACTGTTGGGTCTCTCTGGGATAGTCCACTCAATTTGATACTTTTCCAGGGCCGGGTTCAAATAATTTTTTCGGAATGTTGCTTTATGTGATAATGCTAGTCGTTCCATCAGTTCTGTTGCCGAAAGCGTTTCATCCCCAAGTACAGCCAGAAGCTTGGCAACTGGTGCGTCATCTTGGTCGGTGGAGCAACCAAGTACCGTTACATCCTGCAGGCTGTCCCAAATGATTTCCAGCATCAGCCCTATAAAGCATGCACTATCTGCTTCCCGGTCTGCGATATCCAAGGAGCGGTATATCAGCTCATTACAGAATAAACATGCAATCAATTTTCTCTATCAACCATTCCAATATAAAAATTCTCTGGTTGGGCATCGAGCGTAATCAATTCTTCCTTTGTTAGCCATTCATCGAGCCATACACGATATCCTCGCTCTCGTCCCCAAGCTGCAACCTCACGCATAACAGAAATTGCGGTGTCTATTTCACCAAAATGAATCTCCAATCAATAGTCAAATTCATGTTCACCGACCACAATCGTTTGCGTCAGCTTTTCGTCCTTGTACGGCTTGCGGATCTCAATTAAATTCAGAACCGTATAACCGCGCTTCTTCAGAAATTCAATCATGCGGTAGTTGTTGGGGTGAACATAGTTGTAAACGGTATCGTTACCATAAGAAGCGGCGATTTCCTCCGCTTTGCTGTGTAGAGCAGTGGCTACTCCTTGACGGCGGTATTCTTCTTTGACAAAGATAGATTCCACCCACACCACCTCGCTATCAATACGGCAAACCACGTAGCCTGCGTATTCGTCATTCACAAAGGCAGCAAACACCGGGAAGTTGGCAGAAAGGTATCCTTCCGTTTCTTCACGCCCTGCCTCAATGTTTGGTTTCGATACAATCCCTTTATATGAATGCAGTTCTACCCGAAACAAGGCAACCATTTCTGCAAGCTCGTCACTTACTTGAGTCATCTCGATTAGTTTCATGATTGTTCTCCTGCTCTCTCTGATATAGGCTTTCCTCGCAGATGAAAGAATCGCCTCTGTTCTTCGGCTTTCCAACCTAACATTGGTGCTTTCCTATTAAAGAAAAACACTGTATGCCCATGGCCGCCCTCGATATATCTGTCGTATGCCTCTTTAGACGCGGGCAAACCGTATGCTCCCTCGATATGGTAATCGGCAATATGGCGCTTTTCCGGTCCAAAGGTGTAATCTCTTTTGTAGTCGTACAAGATAGTTCTTGCATCGTTAATTACCTCGGGATAGTCTCTGTAAAGAGCAAGAGCCATGTGTGTGTGTTTTCTTTCATCCCGCATTTCCGCTTTATATGCGAAATATACAGGTTAGAAACTTTTAATCCCCCATGCTCCAACACGTAGTCTTTAATCTATGTGTAGGTTGCGCTGTCCTGAAAATCCGACATATCCATATCTTCCAAAGAGAACTCCACCCGAACCTTTTTCGACTCGACCTCTCCCTTGGAAAGCAAAACAACGGTCTCCACATGTGCACATCTTGGGAACATATCCACAGCTCTTGCTCCCAGAAGCCGGAAGCCCTGTTCCTTCAGCAGCGCCACGTCTCTGGCCAGGGTGGCCGGGTCGCAGGAGATGTAGGCGATTTTCCGGGGGGACATTTGGGCCAGGACCCGGATGACATCAGGGCTGAGGCCCTTCCTGGGTGGGTCTACCACCACCACGTCCGGGGTGAGGCCCTGTTCCCGGAGGGATCGGGCAGCCTGGCCGGCGTCGCCGCAGAAAAATTCAGCGTTTTGGACGCCGTTGCGCTGGGCGTTGTCCCGGGCGTCTGCTACAGCCTGGGGTTCCACCTCCACACCGATGACCCGGCCTGCGGCTTTCGCCATGGCCAGGGTGATGGTGCCCACGCCGCAGTACAGATCCAGGACGGTGTCGGTTTTCTGGATTTCTGCGCCGGCAATGGCCAGCTCATACAGCCGCTCCGCCTGGTCGTGGTTCACCTGGTAAAAGGACCGGGGAGACAGCCGGAAGGTGAGGCCGCACAAGGTATCTTCAATCCAGCCCGGGCCGTACAGGGTGTAAAAGGTCTCCCCCAAAATCCCATTCCCCGGCTTCCGATTGACGGACAGCACCAGAGTAGCAAAGCCCGGGATCTGTTGCAGCCGCTCCAGTAGAGCCTCCTGCCGGGGAAGCTTGTCTCCGTTCACCACCAGACACACCAGCAGCTGGCCGGAAACCCAGCCCTTACGCACGTAAATATGCCGCACCAGGCCCTTTCCGCTTCCTTCGTCATAGGAGCTTACCCGGTACTGATTCATGTAATCCACCACTGCATCCCGGACGGCGTCCATCTCCGGCGGCAAAATACCGCATTGCGGGCAGGCTACCACCTGGTGTGTCCCTGCCCGGTAAAAGCCTGCCACAGCCCGCCCCTTCCCCGGTGCAACCGGATACTGGGCTTTATTTCGATAGTGGAAAATCTCGGGAGCTGGTAAAATCGGGACTTCCTCCAGGGCCTCCCCGCCCAGGCGGTTCAGGGCCTGGCGGACCCGCTCCGCCTTCAGGCGGCACTCCTCCTGGTAGTCCATGTGCTGAAAGGCACAGCCACCGCAAAGCTTGCTCTGGGGGCAGGCCCGGTTTACCCGGTGCGGGGAAACCTCCAGGATCTTGTAAACTCGCCCAGCGGCCCAGGTTTTAGCAGCCTTGGTGATCTGAATGTCGCAAAGCTCCCCGGCAATGGCGTTGGGTACAAAAACGGCACAGCCCTCTATGTGGGCCACCCCTTGCCCTTGCGCAGTGTAGTCTGTGATGAGGGCGGTATAAATCTGATTTTGAGTGAGCATGGAGCCTCCTAGTTCAAGCGGTACAGCCGTTTTCCGTTTTCCATGGTAATTTTCTGCATTTCCTCCGGCGAAATTCCCCGCAGCTCTGCCAGCTTCTCAGACATGCGGTAAACATAGCCCGGGTCATTCCGGCGGCCCCGGAAGGGCTCTGGCGCCATATAGGGGCAGTCGGTTTCGATGACCATCCGGTCCAGAGGAATCGCCATGGCAGTCTCCACCAGCTTCCTGGCGTTTTTAAATGTGATGACGCCGGTAAATCCAATATACCAGCCCTGAGACACCAATCGCCGCGCCATCTCTGCCGAGCCAGAATAGCAGTGAAACACCCCCGTAACCTGGGGGAAATCTGCCAGGACTTGCAGCGCATCCTCATGCGCCTCCCGCTCATGAATGATCACCGGCAGATCCAACTCTCGGGCCAAAGCCATTTGCTCCCGGAAGCAGAGAATCTGCTGCTGCCGGGGTACATCCTCATAGTGATAATCCAAGCCAATCTCCCCAATGGCTTTGACCTTGGAATTTCCCTGCGCCAAATTCCGGTATTCCTGCAAAACCTCATCCCCGATTTGGTCCGCCGCATCGGGATGGGAGCCTACAGCGGCATAAATCCAGTCAACGCGCCGGGCCAGGGCGCTGGCAGCCTGGGAGGAGGGCAGATCACAGCCGGGGTTCATGAGAAGCCCAATTCCCTGCTCCGGGAGCCGGGACAAGAGCTCCTCCCGGTCCAGGTCAAACCGGCGGTCATCCAGATGGGCATGGGTATCAAATAGCATGGTTTCCTCCCCTTAACTTAAAAAATCTCAATATATATCTTACTGCAAAAGTCGCCGCCCTGCAAGATGGAAAATTTTTCGCACTCTGGGTTTAGCTTCCGTAAAATCGGGCATACTGGTCTTCGGAGGTGCTTGAAATGAACAACGACAAGCAAAACCGGGGCTTTTGGCAAAGCCTCAAGGGAAAGGGCTACTACATAGCCCTGATCCTGTGTGCGGCAGCCATTGGGATCTCCGGCTATGTGTACTACCAATCCACCCAGAGCAAGACACCAGACAGTCTGGCGGCCAATGTGACCACGCCGTCAGATACCGCTCCCAAAACCACCAAGCCCGCTGGGCCTGACGGAGCGGGGGACGAGCTGGTGCCCGCCATCGGAACCACCCCGGGAAAGCAACCTACAGAATCCGGCGAAACCACAGCCCCCACCACCACGGAATCCACCGGCACCAAGCCAGCCAAGACCATGTGGCCGGTGGAAGGGGAGACCGCAGCAGCCTACGCCATGGACCGGTTGGCCTACAATGAAACCACACGGGACTGGCGGGTGCACAACGGCGTGGACCTGACGGCAACTGCTGGGACAGAGGTCAAAGCCGCCGCAGACGGTACCGTTTACACCGTGTACAGCGATGACCTCTTGGGAACCACTGTGGTAATCCGGCACTCCGGCGGCTATGTCACCACCTATTCCAGCCTGTCCGAAGAAACAGCCGTCGCAGCTGGAGACACCGTCTCCTGTGGCGACACCATCGGAACCGTGGGCAAAACGGCATTGACCGAAAAAGCCCTGGAACCCCATGTCCACTTCTCCGTCACCTGCAACGACAAGGGCCTGGACCCGGCGGAGTTCGTAGGATAATTCCAATCTGCTCATTCCATCTTTTTCATTTTCTTCCTCTTGAAGGGGCGTCTATCGCCCCGGCGCACCGTCCGCGGAACAGCGGAACGCGCCTTTCCCCGGGGCAATCGCCTCGGGGATTTTTTTGCCCTTGGCTTTCACTGCCGCAAAGGGGCCGGAGGCACTGCCGATGGCAAACGACTCCACAATTCCAGATGGTACAGCAAAGCTGACTCGTGGGGATCGGCAATCTATTGCGATTGATATGCATTTGGCGGACGATTGTTTCAGCGTTCCGTTTTGCTAAATTTCGCCGTTTCTCATCAGTCAGCCTTTGGCTGTCAGCTTTCCCCCCGGGGGGAAGCCAGGGGCGCTCCCGCGCCAGTGCAGAATCAAGGCATTCTATCAGCCTTAAGCCTGCAACATCGACCATGTGCACCCCTACGAGGTGATACCGTGGTTCCCGGCTGTCCCCCAGTGCGTAGGATCGGCCTCCTGGAGCACCAGCGGTACGATGCTCCCCGTCTGTAGCGCTTTGGCGAATCCCAATCTTCCCCGCAGGTCGCCGCGAGTTCACACAAGCTTGCAGTGACCACCCCGGTCCTTCTGCGGTGCGTCCAGGAGACCGCACCCTACGTGGGCTCCACGCAACCAACGCCATGTTCCCTTGGGTAAAAGCATTCCCCGGCAAGCCGCATGGACATGTGCACCGTGCTGGTGCGCCGGTCTTTGCAGCCTGCCGGGGAAGAGGAAGTTAGAAAGTAGATCAAAGCTTATTTGTTCTGTGCCAGCTCCTTCAACGCGTCCTTGCGGCTGAAGTTGGCCCGGCCCTTTTCGTCAAAGCCCATGAATTTGACCCAAGTCATGTCGCCCAGCTTGAGGACATCTTCCACCTTGTCCACCCGGTAATTTTCAAGCTTGGAAATGTGGACCATGCCGTCATGGCCGGGTGCAATTTCCACAAACGCGCCAATGGGCAGGATGCGGACCACCTTGCCATAGTAGAGCTTGCCTACCTCCGGGACAAAGCAAATATCATCCACCATCTTCTTGGCGGCATAGGCAGCGGCGGAATCCACTGCGGAAATAAAGACGGAGCCGTCATCGTCAATGTCAATCTTGGCGCCGGTGTCGGTGCAAATCTTCTGGATGGTCTTACCGCCGGAGCCAATGACCTCCCGGATTTTATCCACAGGAATCTTCATGGAAATCATCTTGGGCGCGTACTCCGAAACCTCAGCCCGGGGCTCGGCGATGCAGGGGAGCATAATCTCGCTGAGGATTTCCAGCCGAGCCTTCCGGGTCCGCTCCAAAGCGTCGGCAATGATCTCCATGGTAAGGCCCTTGTTCTTCAGATCCATCTGAATGGCGGTAATGCCCTCGGTGGTACCGGCAACCTTGAAGTCCATCTCGCCGTGGAAGTCCTCCACCCCCTGAATATCGGTGAAGGTTCTCCACTCCCCAGTCTCCTGGTCGGAGATGAGGCCGCAGGAGATGCCAGCCACAGGCCGCTTAATGGGCACACCCGCGTCCATCAGAGCCAGGGTAGAGCCACAGATAGAGCCCTGGGAGGTGGAGCCATTGGAGGACAAAACCTCGGAAACCACACGGATGGCGTAGGGGAACTCCTCCACAGAGGGGATCACAGGCAGCAGCGCCTTCTCCGCCAGTGCGCCATGGCCAATCTCCCGGCGGGAGGTGGAGCGGGCCGCCTTTGCCTCGCCAGTAGAGAAAGCGGGGAAGTTATAGTGGTGAATATACCGCTTGGTTTCTTCCGGATAGATTGTATCCAGCTTCTGGGCGGCAGATAGGGTATTGAGGGTGCAGATGGACAACACCTGGGTCTGACCCCGGGTGAAGAGGCCGGAGCCATGAACCCGCGGCAGAACGCCCACCTCGGCAGCCAGAGGCCGGATTTCGTCCATACCACGTCCATCCACCCGTTTGCCTGCCAGGAGCCACTTCTTGACTACCTTTTTCTGCATTTTATACAGGCAAACCTCAATGTGAAGGTCGAAGTCCTCATACTTCTCTGCAAATTTCTCGGCAAAGTCCCGGCGGGCGGCAGTCAGCCGCTCCTCCCGGATGTTCTTGTCATCTGTGTCCAGCGCGTACTCGATTTGATCCATACCGTAGGCGCACAGCTCGTCCAGCAGGTCGTGGTTCACAGCGGCCTTCTCAAAGGTGAACTTGGGTTTCCCGATTTCAGCCACAATGCCGTTGATGAACTTGACGATTTCCATATTGGTTTCATGGGCAATGCGGATGCACTCCAACACAATGGACTCCGGAGATTCGTTGGCTTCCGTCTCGATCATAACCACCTTCTCAAAGGTGGATGCAATGGTCACAAAACAACTGGCGGCTGCCCGCTCCTCTGCCGAGGGGTTCACCACGTATTCCCCGTTCACATATGCCACATTGGTGGTGGCCACAGGGCCGTTCCAGGGTACGTCGGAAGAGGCAATGGAAATGGACGCACCCAAAGAGGCCACGATTTCCACCGGATTGTCGTAATCATTGGCCAAAACGGTGCAGGTCACCACCACATCGTTGCGCAGCTCCTCGTCAAACAGGGGGCGCATAGGCCGGTCAATGAGGCGGTTGTTTGCTTCGCTAATAGCTTTAACATATTTATCGTAAAAGTCAGGGTCTTCAAAGCAGGCAAGCTCGACAGACGATGACTTTTCAAACAAGGCTTTTTGAATATGGCTGTATATTTTTTGATTTGAAACAGGCGCAAATTTTTGCCAATAATAGTGTGAGAAAGCAGTAGAAAAAATATGAAACGCCGTAATAATCAGGATAAAACCGACAAGTCTTTTAAAATCCAAGCCCTCTTGAATACCGTTGATAATATATTTGAGCAAATAAACATCGAGCAATATATTTGAAACCGAGGTTATTATAATTCCGGAAAGATCAAAAAGTATTCTTCCCGGGCTTGCGGTATGTATTTGTTTGAGTATGTATAAATTGTTGCTAAGCGTGGAATGTTTTGTCTTCTTTTTCAAGTACAGATATACCTCCTTTTAGATTAAAGTTAATAAATTGCTGTTTTCTATATTCGCAGTTTCCGTCGCTCGCAAACGGATTATCGTGAAGATTTACAGCTTCCGCCATACATCCTCTGCCGCAAATGTCATTCAGCATACATTTTTCACAGCCATAGTCTTGTTCACAACGCTGCCTTGCTAAATCGGAAATATTATTTATATTCTGTAAAAATAGCTTTTTATCGAAGAAAAGAACATTTCCGACAGTATATTTTTCACTGTAAAGGGATTGACATGGTTGAATTGAACCGTCTACTTTAATACAGAAAGAAAGTTCATTAAGTCCATCTGCTAACGGACATTTTGTGGTGCAGATTGGAAGAAATATACCTGCATTTCTTTCTTTATTAATGCGTTCGACAAGTTTCAATATTTTTAATTTTTGTATGGATGTGAGTTCTTTAGAACTCCATCCGTCAGAACCGTTACCCGACTTATATATAAATGCGAGTTCAGGTGTGAATCCCAGTGAAAGTGCTAAATCGCAAAAATCTTCAACATCCGTATAATTACTTTGCGAGATTACCATTTTTAATAGGGGCATCAGTTTTGGTTTGTGTATTTGCTTTGCAAAATTTACCGTTTTCTCAAAATTACCATGGCCTCTGGTTTTAGCGTTCTGTTTTTCGCAAGATCCATCAAGACTTATCTGGAGTTTTAAGTTATCCCTTGTATTCAGAAATTCCAATAGCTTTTTATTTTGATTTGTACCATTAGTTACAATACCAAAGGTGATTTGCGGATATTTATCTATCAAATCAAGGATTTTTTCAAATTCGGAATGAAGTGTAGGTTCGCCGCCTGAAAGCAAAAACCTTTTCAATCCGTAAGAGAAAAATAATTTGATTATATTTTCAATTTGTTCAAAAGAAAGTTCGATTCTTTTGCGGTTTAATCCAGACCGGTTATAGCAGGTAGCACAGTTCAAATTACACTGGTTTGTAATTTCAACATAGACGGTTTTTATATTCATATTATTTCGACAATTCCTTTTGTTACGGTATCGGCTAAAAATTCTTCTAGATCAGATCTGATATCCTCCGGTGTTACAGAATAAATATTACAAAGCTTTTCAAGAAGTGTTTGTATATCACAAGGAACATCAAGGCAATTAAGAATATCAATACCCGTTTCGTCAAAGAAATATGTATTTCCGCTTTCTGGGTCGAATACTGCAAGGGAAGTTTCGTCTGAAAGAATAAAGTCCATTTTGTCTGTTTTTTTGTAATCCATTTTATTTTCCTCTTTTCTCAAAATTAAGACAGAATATATCCTATAAATATTACTTTTTTTTATTTTGTCCATATTGTAGCGGAGTTTTACAAACTCTCGGTTTAAAGAGTATGACAACCTAACTTTCCAATCATCCCATGGTTGTATAGTGGTATTGTTGACTAAAACTGCTTTGCCTATTATTTGGTTATATTCGATATCTTCAAGGCGAAAAGCGTTATCCCCTTTACAGAAATATCTGCCATCATATTTAAGTAATCTATGTATCAATATACCTTCATTCTTATAATTAAAAACAATAATATCACCAATTATATATTCATTGCTCTTTTTAATAATCACCTTATCCCCCTCAAAAAGAGTGGGATTCATACTGATTCCCATTACTGTAATTTCTGCTTGTCCTTTTGATTTTAAAATTGCAGATAAGACCTTTGAAACGAGCTCGTTATTCATTTTTTATCACCTCGGCAACAAATTTCATATCGCTATAGTAAAGCTTGCTACACTTTACTTTAGAGAGCTTAGATATAAACGATAAATAATTTGAGTTTAATTCATATTCAATTATTGGTGATTTGAGCAAATAATTCATTCTCTCAGTTGTACTCATCACTTCTAAAGTATTGCGATTATTTGTTCTCTCTATAAAGTATATTTTTTTGAGGGGTAAAGAGTGTGTGATGCAATTTTGTGGAGAATAAATATACCTTTTTATAGAAATATCATCTAGGAAATTATACACTTTGGGTGCTGCGCCAAGATGTTTTAGGATATCAAATCCGCCTTTTCGCAAATGAATTGGTGTATTAAATGGATATATGTAAAAGTTATTGCGGTCGAGAAGGATACAATCATCTGTAATGTAACCAAAACCGTTTGATGATAAATATGAGGTGAGAGTGGTTTTCCCTGCTGTTGTTGCGGCGATAAATAAGTAAGCTCCGTTGTTGTATTCTACGGCACCGCCATGGATGGCAAATATTGTTTCTGAATATTTACGATTATCATACATAATATCTTCTATTCTTCTTAGCGGTGCGGTTGTTTTTAGCTGATTTCCGTTATAATAAACCATGTAATCAAACTGTTCTTTTTTTACTACGATTGTCATATCCGATTTAATAATCTTTTTACTTGCATATTTACCGTGTTTCAACCTAATCAAATTAGCCAACTTATTACAGTTGGTTTTTATGGTAAAATTTGTTTGAAATGGTGCTTGTATTCCTATTGTTACCATGATATTATCCTCTCAATTTATAATTAGTGAATGACTAAAAATGACTTTCATCTTTTGGCAGATTTATGATATATGTTTTAGATTTATAAATTTTTAAAAAATCTATTTTAACCGTTGTCCACACCTTTCACAATATTATATTCTATACTTTGTTTTGAAGATGCATTTAAAACTTGAACACATCAAAATGCATTTTTTAAGAAATACAATTGCTTGTATTATTGTTTGGGACGGCGATTGCTTGAAAAATTTCTGTGATTCTAAAAATATGTATTTTCTATTCCTTCTGTTATACTATTCAATATCTCTTTTAAAAGTTGTTGTGAGAGTATGGAGATTTTGTAATTCTTCAACTTTTTCTTATCTATTTTGTCTTTTGAACATTACTTAGTAATTGATGTTTAATTATATTTTTATTACTTTTAGTTGTTCACTAAAAATAAATTGATTTTCAAAAAAAAGTGTGCTACAATAAAAAAATCAAGGAGGAAACGATAATGAGAAATATCAAGTTTCTTGATGAGCCAGGGTTTATTTATGACCTTTTTTTCTTATTTTCTTTTAATTTTAATAAAGACTATTGTTTGACAAATTTTATAAATTATAGTAAATCAAGTGAAGATACGGATTATTACTGTAAAATATTAAATGAGTTTTCGCCAATTTCGGACGACCTTCTTTTGTTTTTTTATTTTACCGAGGACAAAAAGAATTTAATAACCAAATACTATTACGAGCCCTATAAGGCAAGTTTCGTTTTTGAGAATTACGACCTTTCTACTGTACAGGAAGAATTATCTAATTATGAAAAGGTAAAGGAAAATATTATTAGATTCTATTTTAAAGATATTAATGAAGAAAGTGTCATAAAATGCAAGGACTCGATAACATATGCAAATAGGCTCATTAAAAATTCTCCCTATAATGGTGAAATTAAAAGTGCGTTATATTCGTTTTTTATAGAACCCGAAACAGTTATTCATAAGCTTTCGTATGAGTTAATGGAGAAAAGCTTTGCATTATCTCAAAAATATGACGCGAAGCACAAATTATTGAGTGAACTTAAAGATAACTTTAATTTTGATTTCGTTCTGAACCAACTTATGCAAACGAAAAATCAAAAAGGCGATTTTTCTTGTTTTGATAATATTTATGTGACATTCTGCTTATATCATAAGAATTGTGTTAAAACACATTATTATTCAAATGAAGTTGTTATATTATTAGGAGTCGACTATATTGAACATATAAATTATTTGACAATTCAATTTAGATTGCCAGAGCTCGAAAATTTTGGGAACGCGATTTCTGAATCGAACAGAGTTTCTATTTTGAACTTGATATATGAAAAAGATGAAATAACAATAAAAGATTTGGAACAAGAATTCGGATTTACAGGAACTAATGCTTATTATCATCTATCTTTAATGATAAAGGCTGGTATGTTAAAGACACGAAATCGCGGGCGAACTATTCTTTACAGTATTAATAAACAGTACTTTCAAACCCTTTGTGGTATGTTAGAAAAATATTATAAAGAGAGGGGTGACCAAATTGAAAAAATGGGTTAAGCCTATAGTTGTAGAATTGAGCGCCAAAGAATTGGCAAAACATATTCAAGCAGCTGCGAGATCCGGGCAATGCTTTGCCGGAGATTTCAGGTAATATTTTTCCTGAGGAGCCATCGACCTAATGGTTGATGGCTTTTTTTATTGAAAAAAAGTATAATTGAAATATTACCAAACGATTATTTTTAAATATAATAACATTAATTATGACAAAAATCAAGTAAATACCTATAAATAACTTGAATTTCGTTTTATTTTTAAAAATTATTAAACGAATAATTGACAAAATAGATATTTTGTAATATACTGGGTTTGTGGCTTTTTATTTGGACGATCATTTTAAACTTATATTTTTGTATTTAGTGTTCCAGCAATTTAAAAGCTTTTTAATTCGCATCCACTTATTTTGTTAGGTATGTAACATATTTTATATGATAAAACTATACTTTCGGTGCTGTTATTCGGAAGGAGAGATTTAAATGAGTTATTCATCATTAGCGTATGTTCTCAAAAAATATTCTACGATATGCTGGAAAAATCATAAGTTTTATTTTCCGGCAAAAATATTTTATTCTTTATTACAAAGTTCGGTATATATTATAAGGTTATTTTTTGTTAAATGTTTTATAGATTCTATTGCAGAAAAACAAAATATTAAAATAGCAATGTTGCTTTTGTTACTTTTTTTAATATTTAACTTGTTGCAAGAACTATTATCGGCAGTATTTACTTTGTATATCAAACGAACCCAAAACGACATACAAAATGATTTACAACTGGATATTATAGTTAAAACATTTTCGTTGGATATAGAGAATTACGACAATACTGAATTTCATGATAAACGAACAAGAGCAATTGAATATGCAACTAACGGTGCAAATAGAATTATCGATGCATTATTTGATTTTATTTCGAATTTATTAACATTTGCGGGATCGGTTTATATAATTAGTTCGTTAAATGTATACGTGTTAATCTTTTTAATTATTTTTACATGCATTGATTTCGTTGTTAATAAAAAACGAGATGAATTAATGTATAAACTCAAGAAAGAAACAACACGTATAAATAGAAAAAAAAATTATACAATAGGACTCCTATCTAACAAATCGGCCATGAAAGATTTGTTACTCAACGATTCTTTAGAATTTATTCTGCAACGATTTAAGAGTATATACAGTATGGCAAGAGGCTTAATGATTAATGTAGATAAACAGGTAGAAAGACTAAGAGTTCCAGTAAGAATCCTTAATGTGTTTTTTAGTTGTATTGTTTATCTATTTGTTGGATATAGTCTTTTCCTCAAGGTTATTACAATAGGAGATTTTTCTATGCTATACGGCGCTGCGGAATCTTTGAAAACTTCTGTAGTTTTGATTGGTGCTAATGTATCGAATATACGATCGATGAATATGGATGCCAAGATGTATGAGGAATATATGAATTTGAAACCTTTAAAAAGAGGTTTAATTAAATTAAACTCGGATGAAGGTTTTACTTTGGAATTTAATAATGTATGGTTTAAATATAATGGGCAGAAAGAATGGGCTATTAAAGGCGTGTCGTTTAAAATTAATCAAGGTGAGCATATTTTGTTGGTGGGAGAAAATGGTGCTGGCAAGACAACCTTAGTAAACTTAATGTTGGGTTTCTATACCCCGCAGATAGGTGATATTTATATCAATAACCGCAATTTAAAAGATTATGATCGCAGATATTTGTATAAAATGATTTCTGCGGTTTTTCAAGATTATTTTATTTATGCTTATTCAATATATGATAACATTTCACTTAATCTAAAATATGATGAAGAATTATTGCAAAATTCTATAAAAAACGCCGATTTGAAAAAAGTAATAAAAAAATTGCCGAAAGGTGCAGAAAGTTATTTGACGCATGATTTAGATGAAAATGGTGTCGAACTTTCCGGAGGGGAAAAACAGAAATTAGCAATATCCCGTTCATATTATAAGAATTCAAATTTTTTAATATTGGATGAACCGTCGAGTGCATTAGATCCTATATCGGAAGAATTTTTACTTCAACAATATAAAGAATTAACCAAAGGAAAGACCGCAATTTTGATATCACACCATTTAAATAATTTTTATGATGCTGATTACATTTTGGTGATGAACAACGGAACGATTTGTGAATTTGGGACACATGAACAGCTTATTAAAAACCAAGGTAAATATTATGAATTATATATGCTACAAAAAACGAAGTTTTGTCGAACGGAGTATTAAAGCATCATAGTGTAGTATATGATGTTTTAAGAAAATATAAATTAATACTTTAAAGGAGGATATAAAATGAAGTATATTAAGCCAAGCATCGTCAGTATAAAAGATGAACAACTGCGAGAGTATATCGCATCAGCATCAACTGTATGCACTGGAGGGTATTCACATAATTGTCCTAGATTTGACTGCTCTAATTCTGTCAGTTGCGATTATGTTGTAGGAAGATAAACGATTAATTGGGGGCAGACTACACTGCTCTCAAAAAAATAAATTTCAAAATTAGGTGTATGATATGGAATTGATTTTAAACCCAACTTTAATAATTAATGAATTTGAAGATGGCGACATGGTTATTATTGATCAGCAGAAAGAAATGACACATTTGCTTAATAAATCTGCGGCATTAATAATAACAATTTTTAAGGATAGAGTTAATACTGTTGAAAAGTGTGTTGAGATATTTATGAAAGAAATTGATCAAACTGAAATTGATCATAGTCAAGTATTATTTGATATTCAAGAAACAATTAAAGAATTATTAGAAAGAAGGATACTAATTGAAAAATAATGTGAAAAATATTTCGTGGCACAACTTGTATATAGAGTTATCTGACAAATGTAATTTGTCCTGTTCATATTGTTATAATGATTCATCAAAGCAAAAATCACAAATGTTGTCAACGGAAACAGTTATTCAATTGATAGATCAGGCCAAAAGTCTTGGTGTATCGCGAATTGATTTATCTGGTGGCGAACCCTTATTATACCCAAATATAAAAAAATTAATCAATCATATCGAACAGAATGGTATGTCTGTTAATATTATTACTAATGCAACTTATTTTGAAAAGTGGTTAGTTACAGAAACCAAATCAACTTTTCAAATAACATTAGATGGAAAAGACCTGGAAACACATAGCAAAACAAGGTCTATTGAAAACTACTATGATGTCATAAAAGCTTTAAATATTATTCACGATTATAATGTTGGAAAACGTGTAATGCTTCGTTGTAATTTATCAAGATATAATGAAAGTCAAATTAAGGAGTATATTCAGTTCGCATTGACATATGGGGTAAACGGAATAACATTCGGTGCCCTATTACCTATGGGAAGATGTGAAAATATTTATTCTGATATAAGCATATACCGCGATTATAATTCTTCATTGCGATTGTTTAATCAATTAGAGTGTTTGGCCAAAGAATTTGAAGGCAAAATTAAAATAATTTATCCTGAGCCAAAGCACTCATATGGATGCCCGTTATATTCAGACGAAATAGAGTTAAATGCTAAAATTGATAGTGAAGGCTACATTTTTGCATGCTCTTTGTTCTCAAATAAAGAATTAGCCTTAGGAAATATTGAAAAGAACAAACTGAATGACAACGTCACTTATGAAAATTTATATAATTTAATAAGTGGAGCTAAAAGTAAAAAAGAAAATGATAAGCATTGTCAGAAATGTTTATGTGGCGATACTTGTGCGGGTGGTTGCATGGCTTCATTTATGCAAGAGGATAAAAAGCATTTTGAAACATGTATATATTTAAAACATAATTATAAGGATTTTATAAAGCAGAATATTGATAATTTTAAAATTGTTTTATGAGGTGATGTTTTGGTTGTCTATAAGTTCACCTGTTCGTTGCCAAAGTGGCACATTTTTTTACAGGTGCAAGATTATGATTTATTACACTACATAAAAAATGCATTTATAAATTTTGTTTGTACCGAAACAGCATATATAACGGATTTAAATAACTGCATTTATATTAATAATGAAACGACAGGATGTAGTATTAAATATAAAACAGAAGAGTTTCGAACATCGCATAATTATGATGAAATACTTTTTGTCATATATGAATTTTTCGAAAAATCTGCTATGCAATATCAATATAATAATATCTGTTCTTTTCATGGTGGAGTAATAACAAAAAATGGAAAAGCCTTTGCTTTATTAGCCAAATCACATATAGGTAAATCTACACTCATCGCAAATATGGTTACTAAACAAATTAAGTGCCTATCTGATGATACAGTTTATGTTGATAATACAACTTATTGTGTATACGAGTTTCCTTTACCTATACGTATTAGAGATTTTACATATGTTAATATTGATAAAAGTATCTATAATATAGTAAATTTAAAAAACTGCTATACAAAAGAAAAAGAATATTTCATAGTATCACCTCATATGCAAGGGCAATGTAATGCTCGTTTAAACTATTTCGTATTCTTGGAGCGTAATAATGACACTGAAGTGACACCTGTTTCTAAACTACAATGTTGTAAAAATCTACTATATAATTACAAAACATTACAATTTGAAAATAAGAAATTAGATATTGCAAAGTTAGCAGAAACAATTCCCGCCATTAATTTAAAGTATAATAATCCCAATAACGCAGTTTGCCTGTTAAAAGAACTTTTTGAACAAAACATTGTTTAAAACATTTGACATGTTTAATAGCACATTTCCATCACTAAAATATGCAGAACACTAGTACAAAGGAATAATTAGAGATGATATATGAACTGAAACTACCCATATATACCGAAGGTATTGATTCAGTGACTGATTGCTGGATATATAATAGATTAGCTATTATAAAAACATCTCCATATTATCGGGACTGGATAGCCTCACACTATAATTTGTATTCGGCTTCCGGGAATTTCCATTTTGGAGAAACAAAAATTTACTCACCGTCCTATCACGAAGAAATTTTACAAAGAAGACCTTTAAAAGTGTTTGAAATGAACAGTTCAAATATAGTTGATATTCTTAGGAATGAAATCGAAAACGGATACTATATTATAATGCACATTAAACCGTGTATAAGTGAAGAGTATTATCATGAAGTCTTGTTTTACGGATTTGATAATTGTAAAGAACAGTTCTTTTGTGTAGGTCTTGCGAATAGAGGCTTTGAAACTATATGTATTGATTATTTACATATGAAAAATACCATAAACGATATAAAAAAATATTATTTGAATAATTCGTTCAGAGGTATGGAACTGTCATTAAATTTTCAATATCCTGCCACCGCAATGAAATTAAATCCTAGCTATAAACCAGATAATTGTCCTTTTGAAGCATATTTAAAAATTAAAAAGGAATTAGAGGGTAAGGTATGTATTATGCATTGCCCGAAAGAAATGGGCGATTATAATTTCTCGCAAGATCATTATCATTACATAGGTATTGCTTGCTTGGACGCCTTTAAAGAAGTTCTTCAAGCAACGATTAACGGAGATAAATTTGTCAATTGGTTCAGGGGATTAACGAGTGCTGCTAAAAAGCTTTATGAACATAGGTGTATGATTAAAACCTCTATGGAGTATATAATGGAAAAATGGGAATTTGCGCTTAATAATAAGGCAAATCTGGCTTTTGAAAATTATAATGAATGTGTTTTGGAGTCCGAAAAATGGTTGAATTTATGCTTGAAATATGAATTGAATCAGGATAAGGAAATATTGAAACACATAATTGGTGAAATTCCGTCGGCATTTCTTAAAGAAAAAGAATCGTTAAATACTTTTTTATACAATAGTATTGATTGGGAACGGTTTAACAATAATTTTATTTGACGTTATTAATTCTAAAACATACCAATAATGTATGGACGTTAAAATTTAATGACTTATAATGTTTTAATTGCTTAAATTTGAAAAGAAACACAAAGAGCCGTATTTTAGGAAATAAATTTCCTGAAAAATTCGGCTCTTTTTCTTTTGCTGTAAAAAAATATATTCGCGGTCCGCCTTCAATCTGTTTTTAAACAGAAAACAGATTGGAGGATTGAAAGTGAGAAACTTTGATAAAAGCGATTATGCTCTAAATAAATTCAGCGAGGGTATTGTATATAAATTCTCAAATGAAATAAGAGAAATAACAAAGGAACAATATTTACGGGAAAATCCGAATAAAACCGAGGGGGATTTTTTAAAACTCAAGGAAATATCCGATGAGATTTTCTTAGATGAAATACGCTACGAAACGGCACAGGGCAGAAAATTAGTGCCGACCGAGGATTTGGAAAATGATCCTTCTTTTGCAGCAACGCCTGTTGACGAACAGTACATACAAAAAGAAAATAATGAACAGGATAGGCAAAAACTGGACAAGCTGTTTCGCATTGCAAAGCTTACCGAAAAACAAAAAAACCGCCTTTATCTTCATTGTGCGGATGGCAAAACATTCAGAGCAATCGCAGCTATGGAGGGCATTCATTGGACTTCGGTTGAGGAATGTGTAAATTCCGCTTTAAAAAAATTGAAGAAATACGGCAATAAAATTAAGTGATTTTTCGCGGGACTGTCATTACGGCAGTCCTTTTTGTATATTTCTGAATATTTTTTAAAAATACCCCTACAAAACCGCCGAAAAAGTACATTAGGTGAAAGGACATTGTTTCACACAGTCCTTATTGCTCCTTGACAGGTTAATACTCATTTTGCCAAATACATTCTCTCTGCTGCCGTTAAAACGGCAAGCCGATTCCGCAGACGCGCATTGAAGTGTTATTCCGAGCGATAAAGTCTATGCGGTAAAAGCCGAGTTGCTATCGGTGCGGCCACGATCTGCAGAGTAGGATAATGATACTCCTGTCCGGCCATAAAGTCGAGCGTTGAAACGGTGTGTGACCGTGAGCCGTCGCAACAAGTGGGGGCAGCTTCGTGAAAAATGCGGAGGGGTGAGATTCCCGTGAGGCTGAAAAGCAACCAGCCGTTTGGTAACTTCCCTGTATACGGGGCGTCGAGGACAAATTCGATACAATAAAAAAACAGATTGAAAAAACCGAGCCGAGGGATAGATAATTTCTGTTCTTCGGCTCTTACTTATTATTTAACGCTTTTATAAACCGGAGGTATTTATATAATGAAAAAGGAAATAAAACGAGGCGAAATATACTATGTTAATTTAGAGCCTGTTGTCGGTTCGGAGCAGGGCGGTACGCGCCCGGTTTTAATAATTCAGAATAATGCCGGCAATAAATACAGTTCTACCACAATTATAGCAGCGGCTATTACAAGCAAATCGGCAAAATCGCCGTTGCCTACGCATATAGAGCTTAAAAATGTTGCGGGCCTTGCAAAAGATTCGCTGCTGCTTTTGGAGCAAATGCGGACAATAGACAAAAATCGTATAAGAGGATATATCGGATATTTAGATGAAAGTACAATGGAAAAGGTCAATAAAGCATTATGTGTAAGCTTGGGACTTCGCTATATTGAGCCGAACGAATAGGGGGCGCCTACAGAAATGACATCAAGTGAGCTTTTATCCGAAATGCGTAATACGGATATTCGTACAGTTAACCGTGATACTTTAACAGATATACGAGATGTGAAAATAAATCCGTCTTTTACCGCAGAGGAAAAAGCGGTTGAATACTTAAAACAGATAAAAAACCCGTATTGCTACAAGCACGGGAAATATGTTATAAAAATAACTTACACCGAAAACGGCGGCAGCTTGAACGAGAGATTGGAAAGCTATTTAAGGGCGTTTGTATAAAGAATAAAATGAGAAGCTTAACAAATAAGACAGAAAAATAAAAAAAGTCTGGACGCGGAATAAGCTGTTGTGCTATAATGGGTACGGACTGAATTAAGCATAATAAAAACATAACCTTCTGATTGTTAGGACTCTCTGACAGGATTCTGCAATTAGGAGGTTTTTATTATGCAAACATATTACGCAGATGAATATTTAAGGCTGTCCGTAGCGGACGGAGATAAGGCGGAAAGCGACAGTATAAATAATCAGCGCGAGCTTATAGACCTTTTTTTGAAATCGCACCCCGAAATCAAGCTACATAAAGAAAGGGTTGACGACGGTTACAGCGGCGTGGATTTTGACCGTCCGAGTTTTCGTGAAATGATGAACGATATTCGCTCCGGAAAGGTTAATTGCGTTATAGTTAAGGATTTATCCCGTTTCGGCAGAAATCACATTGAAATGGGTAAATATCTGCAACAGATTTTTCCGTTTATGGGCGTTCGGTTTATTGCCGTAAACGATAATTATGATAGTCTGTATTCAGATCCTTCAACAGATAATCTAATTATTCCACTAAAAAATTTGATAAACGATTCATATTGCAGCGATACCTCAATTAAAATCCGTAGCCATCTCGATGTTGCAAGAAAAAACGGAAAATGCGTTAATCCTTTTGCGGTTTACGGATATAAAAAGGACGCCGAGGATAAGCACCGCCTTGTTATAGACAAACCCGCCGCGGTAGTTGTAAGAGATATATTCAATAAAAAATTAGATGGTATGAGCATGTCGGCTATTGCCGACAGTCTTAATGACGATGGCGTACCGTCTCCGTTTGAGTATAAAAGGATGTGCGGAGAAAATTTTTATTGCGGCTTTAAATCTAAAAACCGTTCTCTTTGGTCGGCTACGGCGGTATCCCGTATTCTTCACAATGCGGTATACACAGGGCGATTGGAGCAAGGGAAAAGAGTTCGCCCGAATTATAAAATTAAGAAAAGCATATTGCGTGATGAAAGCGAATGGATTTGCGTGGATAACGCTCACGAGCCTATAATAAGCGAAAAGGATTTTAAGATTGCAAACGACTTGATTCTATCGGATACCCGAATTGCTCCCGGCGCCGAAAAAACATATATTTTTTCCGGACTTATATTTTGCGGTGATTGTAAACAGGGTATGGTACACCGTGTTGTGCAATCAAACGGTAAAAAATACGATTACTATATTTGTTCAACATATCGCCTTGATTCAAAGGCCTGTTCAATACACAATATAAGCGAGAGGGCTTTGCTAAAGGCCGTTGAGTGCGCCGTAAAAAATGAAATACAAGCGGTGCTTAAGGTTGGGGAAATGCTTAAATATATTGCTGATCTCCCGCGAAAGTCTTTTGAGGCAATTAAGCTTGACAGCCAACTTGCCGACCTTAATAAAGAATTAAAGCAAAACGAGCATTTTAAAACATCCGCTTTTGAGAAATATGTTGACGGTACAATTTCGGAAAATATGTACCGTGAATATACGGCTATCTATGATAAGAAATGCAGTGATATACGCGCAGCCATTGAAAAGCGGCAGAAAGCAATTAACGAGGTCATGGAAAATCACACACCTAAAACCGATTGGATAGATTACTTTATTGAAAACAGAAATATAGAACATATTGACCGTCTGCTGCTTGTAAGGCTCGTAAAAAGAATTTATATCTATTCATCAAAACGAATTGAAATTGTGTTTCATCACGAGGCCGACTATAAGGCGGCTATGGACTATATTTTGTGCGCTCAAAAAATGAACGGTCCCGATGGCAAAGCTTTGTTGGAGGAGGCGATTTAAAATGGCAGGTCGGGTTTCACGCAGACAACAGATTTTCAACAGAAACAATAATGTGGCAGAAGAAAAGGAAGCCGTAAAGATTATATTTCGCGCAGGATTGTATAGGCGGCTTTCGCTTTTGGACGGCGGATACGGAAAGGAAAGTGAAAGCTTAGAAAATCAGGAAATGCTTATCCGTGATTATCTTTCAAAGCATTCCGAAATCGAGCTTGCGGATATTTATACCGATAACGGCGAAACCGGAACGGATTTTGAGCGTTCGGGCTTTAACCGACTTATGGACGATATACGAGGCAGAAAAATTAACTGCGTTATCGTTAAGGATTTAAGCCGATTCGGACGGAACTATCTTGAAACCGAGGAATATATTGAGAAAATATTTCCGTTTCTCGGTATAAGATTTATAGCTGTGCTTGATAATGTGGATACTTTCAGCCCCGATTGCAGGCCAAATGAAGTAATGCGTTCTATGAAAAACCTTATGAACGAGGCATATTCAAGAGATTTATCAAGCAAAATCGGGGCTGCCTTTGACGCAAAAAGGGCAAACGGCGAAATGCTTTACCGTATAGTGCCTTACGGTTATAAGAAATCGGGTGATCCGAAGCACCCGTATATCATAGACGAGCCTGCCGCTCAAAATATCAGAATGTTTTTTGAAATGTACGCCGACGGTTACAGTTTAGGAAAAATTGCCGAGCATTGCAATAATATATGTTTGCCGACACCGAGCGAATATAAAGCCGCAAAGGGCTTGGGAGGCAGTCGTATCCCCGAATACAGTATATGGAACGGTACAATGATAGGAAAAATGCTGCGTAATCCCGTTTATCTCGGACATATGCAGCAGGAAATAAGCTATAGACGGTTTTGCGACAATCAGCCGCAAATATACTATCCTAAAAGTCAATGGAAATTATATAAAAATGTGAATGAGCCTATAATATCGCAAGAGCTTTGGGACAAGGTACAAAGTATGCTTCTGTCCCACAGTTACTCAAAATCCTCAGACTGCCCCGAAAGACATAAGGAATCACTTGTTGACGGCTTAGTTTTCTGTAAATGCTGCGGCAAACCGCTGTCAAGACGCTGGAGGAACAAAGGTAAGTGTTATTATTATTTATGCCGTACACATAACATATACGGCAATGTGGTGTGTATGAATTTACGGACTATAATGGAGCGCGATATGGAAAACGCAGTTGCCGCACAAATCAGAACACAGCTTGAAATTCTCGGAAAGCATATACGGGAAATACCGAAATACGAAAAATCACACACGGAAAAACAAACAGCAGAGCTTGACGCTCGAATAAAAGCAGCAGAAACCGAATTGAACCGTAAAAAATTATCCCTGATAACCTTATTTGAGCAACTATGTACGGGGCAAATAGACGAACGGCAGTATGCTTGTTTAAAAGTAAAAAGCGAAGCGGAAATCACAAAGAAGTCACAAGAGCTTTCGGGGCTTGTAAGGGATAAAGAGCGGTTATCCGAAATGAAGCCCGCAAATGAATTTTTGGAAAAGGTTTCACAATATAACCCTGAAAATGAAATCAGTAAAGGGCTTATTGCCGCTTTGGTTGAACGGATTGAGTTTGATGACAACAAAAATATAACCGTTAAAATGAAGTATAGAGATATATTCCAAGACCTTATAAGCTCTGCGGAAAATTCGGAGGTGTAAAAATGTCAGTAATAAATACTCTTCAAAATATCCTTGCCTATTATATAAGAATTTCGGTTGAAGACAGAAACAAGGCAGGCAAAACAGATGAAAGCGACAGTGTAATAAACCAAAGGGCGTTATTGAAAAGATATGTGGAGGAGCACCCTGATTTAAGAGAATTACAAAGCATTGAATTTGTTGATGACGGCGAAAGCGGAATGACTTATGAACGGAGCGCATTTGTAAGGCTTATGGATGAGGTAAAAAAAGGAACGGTCAAGACTATAATTGTAAAGGACTACTCCCGTTTCGGCAGAGGATATATTGACGCCGGCGATTATCTTGAACAGATATTTCCGTTTCTCGGAGTTCGCTTTATTTCCGTAAATGACCACTATGACAGCAACAGATATAAATACGGCAGCGCCGGAATGATTGATGTCGGCTTTAAACAGATAATGCACCAATATTACAGCGTTTCGTTATCTCAAAAAATTTTGTGCGCGCATAACCAATTAGCCCAAAAAGGCAAATTTCACGCAAGCTATGCTTTTTACGGATATATAAAATCCCCTGAAAAGTACAAGCTTGAAATCGACGAGGAGTCCGCCGAAAACATACGCTATATCTTTAACGCCGCCTTGCAGGGAAAAAGAAACACACAAATAGCCGCAGAGCTTAACGAAATGAAAGCACCTACGCCTCTTTGGGTGTTAAGAGAACATCATAAAAATATAAAAAACTGGAATGAAAAAAATTGCCGTTATATATGGAACGCAGATACGGTGAAAAGAATATTACAGGATGAACGCTATACAGGTACATTTATTTACGGAAAAACCCGTGTGGATAAAATCGGCAGCAGAAAGATGGTCAGCAGACCGAGAGAAGAATGGACGGTTATCCCCGGTGTGTTCCCCGTTATCATATCCAAAGAGATATTTGACAAGGTTAAAGGCAAAAGAAAGCATATAATAAAAGCAGAAACACAGAAGTCGTGTATGTTTCACAATGTTGTTTGCGGTTATTGCGGAATGTGTTTAGTCTATAACGACACCGAAAACCCGTATTATAAATGTATGGAGTACAAAAACGGCGTAACCGTTTCCTGCAAGGGTAATCGGGTGTATGAAAGCGATCTTAAAGTGCTTACGCTTACGGCTTTAAAGGAAGAAGCACAAAATCTTTTAAGGCAATTACATACGGCAAAACAATGTGCTTATAAGGGCGGTAAAGCGAATAAAATAAAGGCATTGCAATTAAAGCTTAATGCAATCCCGTTAAAAAAGGAAACGCTGTTTAAGCAACTGCTGTCGGGTGAAATTACAAAGGAAAAAAACGGCGTACTGTACGGGAAATTAGAGCAAGAAGAAAAATCGCTTACCGAGCAAATCGAAGCCTTGCAAAGCGTTACAGAAACGGCAGCCTTTGAAAATGATACCGTTAGTTTTTTACAATCTTTGCTCAAGACCAAAACCCTTGATATGAAGACCGTAAAAATGTTTGTGAAACAGATTCGGGTATTTATGAACGACCGCATAGAAATAAGCATTACATTAAAGCCGTTAAACGGTAAGGAGGAAATAGTGACAAAGGTTTATTCCGTACCCGAAATCAAGGGAAAACGAGTTTGGATATATTACCGCACTTGGTATAATGAGGGGAAATTACAGGAACAAAGAAACAGCCTTATAAAATATGCGGAAAGTAAGGGTTGGAGCATTGTCGGGGAAAACGGAGGTTATCATTCAAATTCAAAAAAGCTGTTTGAGCAAATAAAGGAAGCCGCCGAAAATAAAGCCTTCGATATTCTTCTTATAGAAGATATGAACTGTATAACGAGGAATTGGCAGGAGTCGTTAGAGGCAATAAGACATATGAATAAAAACAATGTACGCATTGTAGCGACAAGCGGAACGCCGTATTATACATTTTTAGATGAGAACTTATATAATGAGGTGAAAGGAATATGAAAAAAAACAGCTTAATAATACTTTTGATTTTATGTGCGACGGTGCTTTGCTCCTGCAAAACGCGGCAAAGCGAAAAAGCAATGAACAGCAGTTTGGAAACTGCTTTAAAAACTGAGGATGTAAGCACCGCCGCAATGTCTGAAGCTTCGGAGAATAAAGAAACGAACGAAACGCCGAAAATGCCGTCGCAGCCACAGGAAATAACCGAAAACATCAGCAAAAATTCAAAGCCCGAAAACACAAGAGCCGAGGCGGAGAATAAATCTCAACAAAGCAAGGAAACCGAAACAACGCAGACTGAGGAAAAAACCGTCACTCCCGAAACAGCAACACCGACAAGCAGCGAAGTGGCTGAAAAGATCGTTTATTATATCAATCGGTACAGAGAGGCCCAAGGTGCTGAAAAGCTTACGGTTTTACCCGTAATGACCAAGGTTGCCGAATACAGAAGTAAGCAGCTTATAACAAACTTTGCTCATAGCACAAAAGATATTCGTGAGGCAACCGCCTATTATAAGTACGGGAAGTATGTAGATATGACTTCCTTTGGGTTTGACGAAACATATAATTATTATGATTACGGCGGTATGGAGGCTATCGCAAAAGGCGGGTGGAGCGGAACTGCGGATCAGATAGGAAAACAAATTACGGAAATTATAAAGGAAAGTGATAATCATTGGAGATATGTCGGGAGCAACGATTACAGTTATATCGCCGTAGGTGCGGCGTATAATGCAGATACAGACTGCAAATGGTATGCCTGCATAATTGTATCTGCGACAAATGAATACGAATAGGTAGTTATTAAAAAACTATAATGCTTTTCGGTTAAAACTCCGGCGCACTTAAACGGTGCGCCGTTTTTATATATAAAAAAGTTAAGAGAGGTTAGAAAAATGAAGAAATTTTTCAGCAAAAAGAGCGCAAAAATCATATGTTCGTTTTTAATGACGGTATGTATGCTTTTGGCGCTGTTTCCTTTGTCCGGCGGATTTAAGGCTTGTGCGTTAACTGAGGGCGAAATTTTTTATGTCGATACTCACAGCAATGCGGTTAATAGCTTCACGGGTGGAGCTTATCGTTCGGGCGGAAATACGGTAAGATTTTTGAAAACAAAAACAAATGAAAAAATATGTTATTGTATTCAACCCGGTGTAGGCTTCAACCGAACAAAATACAAGGCAATACAAGCAAAAAACGATCCCTTTTATCTTAATTTAAAAGCTGATTCACAGGAAAATGCGGCGCTTGCTGCAATGTTTGGCTTTCCCATAAAAACAGCAAACCAACTCGGCGTACCGACCGATTCAGACGCGTATGCGGCAACCCAAGCTCTTATTTGGGAATATATTACGGGAGATTCGTCATATAAAAACGGAATTATCGGAACGCCGGCAGAAACCGCATATAGAAATATATTGGCAGATATTACAGCATATAAAGCCGATAAACGGTATCTCGGCAATTCATTTAAGAATAATATGCTTTTCACTTTTCAGACAGCTACATCCTCTACGGAACAGGCATTGATATGCTATATCGGCGATATACCCAAATATGCGTTAGATCAGGGCAGTATAGAGATTTATAAAAAAGATGAGTTAGGCGCTGCCTTATCCGGTGCATATTTCACCGCCGTTAATACCGCCGATCCATCGGGCGTATTCGTAATCGGCCCCACTGATGATAAGGGTTATGCTAAGACGCAAAATATCCCGCACGGCACATATCTTATAAAAGAAACTGTTTTCCCGTCAGGCTATCGGAGCAGCGGAGCAACAGAATGGACGGTAACGCTGAACAAAGATACACCTAACGGAATTGTTACGGTCAATGCGGTTAACGAACAAATCCCCGGAGGTTGTAGGATTGTAAAAACAAGCGAGGACGGCAATGTGGCTGATATTACTTTTACTCTGGCGGGAAACGGGGTGAATAAAACAGTCGGGACAAATTCATCCGGTGAAATACAAATTGACGGTCTTCGCCCCGGAAAGTATACAATAACCGAGCAGGCCTATGATAAATATGAGCCTCAAGAATCCCGAAATGTTACCGTTGTATCGGGACAAACGGCAACAGTAACATTTAACAATACCTTGCGCCGAGGGAATTTAAAGGTAATTAAAACAAGTGAAGACAGTTTTGTTGAGGGAATAAAATTTCACCTTTACGGAACATCGTTAAGCGGACTTACCGTTGATGAATATGCCGTTACGGATGAAAGCGGCACAGCGGAATTTAACAATGTATTGATTTCGGGGGACGAGCCGTATACACTTGAGGAATACGGTACTGATAAAAAGTATGTTATTCCCGATAAACAATTTGTAATGATTGAATGGAACAAAACCATAAATCGTAACTTTCGTAATGTTTTGAAAAAATGGCGTGCGGAAGCTTGTAAGGTTGATAGGAGTGTTAAGAAAACAGGAGCAGCACAGGGTAACGCAACCTTGGAGGGTGCAGTTTACGGATTATATAAAGACGGAATATTGATTGAGAAATATACAACCGATAAAAACGGTTGTTTTACCACCGAATATTATCCCTGCGGCGATGATTGGACTATTCGTGAAATAATGCCGTCAACGGGATATTTGCTTGACCCTACAGTTTACCGTATTGATACAAGCGCTGAATTATATTCTGTTGAGCTGAACACGGTTTACCCGGATGTGTTTGAAGAAATTATAAAAGGGAATATTGCGATAATCAAGCACACGGATGACGGTGCAACAAAAATTGAAACACCCGAAGCAGGTGCGGAGTTTGAAATATACCTTAAATCTGCCGGAAGCTATGAGAAAGCAAAGCTTACCGAAAGAGATATTTTAGTGTGCGACAAAGACGGCTTTGCAAAAAGTAGCGACTTACCGTATGGTATTTATACCGTTCATCAAACAAAGGGCCTGAGCGGAAGAAAAATGATGCCCGATTTTGAGGTGACGATTTCCGAAAACGGAAAGTGTTATAAGTATCTTATAAATAATGCAAACTTTGAGGCATATCTGAAAATTGTTAAGGCAGATTCCGAAACCGGAAAAACTGTCCCTTATGCCGGAGCAACCTTTGAGATATATGATCCTGACGGAAAGCTTGTTGAAATGACTGCGACTTATCCATCTGTTGAAAGGCATACGCAGTTTAAAACCAATAAGGACGGTTATCTTATTACTCCCGAAGTGATGAAATACGGATTACAATACAGTATAGTTGAGGTTGCCGCCCCATACGGTTATGTCCTCGATAAAACACCCGTATATTTTGATGTAACGGCAGATAATTCCGAAGTTTCCGATGGGATAACAATTATAATAACCGAAAAGAAAAATACTCCGCAAAAAGGTATAATTAACATTTATAAAAGCGGAGA